>Ga0315338_1000137_pt1 | contig 322699 bp, 265 predicted proteins | sample ASW8metaG_FD_204518 | JGI IMG/M metagenome (GOLD analysis project Ga0315338, IMG submission 204518) | Ammonia-oxidizing marine archaeal communities from Monterey Bay, California, United States - ASW #8 | ecosystem: Environmental > Aquatic > Marine > Coastal | place: USA: California | collected... | reverse complement strand
TCGCCGGCGGGGGCCGGAACCTCCATCTTCCGCTCCAGGCGCTCCACGCGCTCTTCGAGCGTCAGTCCGCCTTCCGCCCGTACCGTCGTCGCCCCGAGCGCGAGCATCCCCACGCCCACGAGCACCGTTGCGAGTCCCTGTGCCAGGTTCAGCCTCATCGATCTTGCCATCATCTTTTCGTCCCCTCCGTAGGTGTGTGCTGGATACTCGACCAGGCGAAGCGGGGACGTCGTGTCTGACGTCCCCGCTTCGCGCGATGCACAGCTTGGGTTGCGCCGATCAGCGCGCTTCTTTGAGATGCAGCTCGGCAGCGTAGGCGCCCGCGGGCTCCCTCGATTCGGAGACCCGGGCAAGTGCGTGGCCGCCAAGCGTGCTGACGGTCTGGAAATCGGCGTAGGCCGGCATGCCGTGCTCGCTGATGTCGAGGCCTTCCATCTCCTCTTCCGGGCTGACGCGCAGGCCCATCGTGGCGCGTACCACCGCGAAGATGGCGAGCGCCGAAATGAAGGTCGCTCCGCCGTAGGCGAGTACGCCCGTCGCCTGATACCCGAGTTGTGTGAGCCCGGCCTTGGCGCCGAACAGGCCCACCGCAAGGGTGCCCCAGATGCCGCAGACGAGATGCACCGAGATCGCGCCCACGGGATCGTCGATGTGGACGCGATCAAAGAAGATAACGGAGTAGACGACGAGCACGCCCGCGATCGCGCCGATCGCGACCGACGACCACATGGCCATCTGATCCGCCCCCGCCGTGATGCCGACGAGGCCGGCCAGCACGCCGTTCAGCGCCATGGACAGATCGGGCTTCTTCGAGATCCCCCACGAGGTGAACATGGCGGCGAGGGCGCCGGCGGATGCTGCGAGGCAGGTCGTGACCAGCGTCAGCGAGACTGCCGCGGGATCGGCGTTCAGTACCGACCCGCCGTTGAATCCGAACCACCCGAGCCAGAGCAGGAACACGCCGATCGTAGCCATCGGCATGTTGCTGCCGGGAATGGCATTGATGCGTCCGTCGCGGGTGTACTTGCCGAGCCGGGGGCCGAGAAGCAGGGCGCCCGCAAGTGCGCCCCAGCCGCCGACCGAGTGCACCAGCGTCGAGCCGGCGAAGTCGTAGAAGCCGAGGCCGTCGAGCCAACCACCGCCCCACTTCCAGGAGCCGAGGACGGGATAGACGAGAGCGACGAAGATGGCGGCGAACACCATGAACGATCCGAGCTTGATGCGCTCGGCGACGGCGCCCGACACGATCGTGGCCGCCGTGGCAGCGAACATCGCCTGGAAGAGGAAGTCGGTCCAGTACGTGTAGCCGTCGTTGTACGCGGACGTGATGTCGGCCTCGGCCGGGAAGGTGCCGAAGCCCGCAAAGCCGATGATGCCGTTGAAGTCTCCGGGGTACATCAGGTTGAAGCCCACGAACGCGTACGTGAGGATGCCCGCACACACGACGAACGTATTCTTGAACAGGATGTTGGTCGTGTTCTTGGCCCGGGTCAGCCCGGACTCGAGCGTCGCGAATCCGAGGTGCATGATGAACACGAAGGCCGCGGCGATCATCATCCAGAGATTGTTGGTGGTGAACATCTCGGCGCTCACGCCCTCTTCGGCAGCGAAGGCCTGGCCGGCCGTGGCGACCAGCGCGCCCGCCACGAGGCCGAGTGATACGAAGTGAAGTCTGAACATTGGCTGTCTCCTCCTTGCTTTCTCGGAATGCCTAGACGGCGCTGGCGCCGTTCTCTCCGGTACGAATGCGGACGACCTCGTCGATCGTGCTGATGAACAGCTTGCCGTCACCGATGCGTCCGGTTTTGGCCGCATCGATGATGGCTTCGGCGGCGTCCGCTGCCTGGTCGTCGTCGACCAGGACCTCGACCTTGACCTTGGGTAGAAAGTCGACGGTGTACTCCGCGCCGCGGTAGAGTTCCGTGTGCCCCTTCTGACGTCCGAATCCCTTGACCTCTGAGATCGTCATGCCCTGGATGTCGCGACTGGACAGAGCCTCTTTGACGTCGTCGAGCTTGAACGGCTTGATGATGGCTTCGATCTTTTTCATGGCGGTGTGGTGCTCCTCTCCGAGGCGTTGGCCCCGCGGTGTGCGGTACGACTCGGTCAAAGCAAGGGAGGTGCCACCGTGGTTGGCGGCGTTGGGGCCCGTGGTTGCGGGTTTCGGGGGGACGCGGTGCTCTCCAGACGTGCGTCTGGAATGAGCAGTGATCAAAAAGCAGGCAGCCCGGGCCCCGTGAATCGACTCTCTACGGTCGCAGGGCGATGTGATATTCCCGAGCGGATGCGGGGACAGTGGTGAGCGGCGGCTGGCTCTTGCTCGTCGCGGTCGTGCTCGGGATCGTCGAGGGTACGACCGAGTTCGTTCCCGTCTCGTCGACCGGCCACCTCATTCTCGTGGGCCACTGGTTGGCGTTTCCCGAGGCTAAAGCCTCGGCCTTCAACGTGTTCATCCAGTTGGGCGGCGTCCTGGCCCTTCTCTGGTTCTATAGGGTGCGCCTCCTGGGGCTGGCGGCGGCTCTTGGCAGCGACGAGCGCGCGCGAAATTTCGTCGCCAAGATCGCCCTGGCGTTCGTGCCCGCTGCCGTGATCGGGTTGGCGTTCCACGACTGGATCGTGGCGGTCCTCTTTGCCCCACTCCCGATTGCGGTCGCGCTTGCCGTCGGCGGGATCGCGTTCTTGATCGTTGACGGTCCCGGCACGCGACCCGTCGAGACGGAGGCGCTGGAGGCGGTCACCTGGCGTCAGGCGTTCCTGATCGGCGTCGCACAGGTAGCAGCCCTCTGGCCGGGTATCTCACGCTCGGGGTCGACCATCCTCGGGGGGCTTGCCGTGGGGCTCTCGCGCAGCGCGGCCCTCGAGTTCTCGTTCTTTCTCGCCATTCCCACTCTGGGCGCCGCGTCAGTCTTTGCGCTCTGGGAGAGCCGTGATCATCTCGCGGCCGCGGACACCGGCGTGTTCGCCACCGGGTTGGTGGTTTCGTTCGTAGTCTCGCTCCTCGCGATCACGGCACTGCTGCGCTACGTCCAGACCAACGATCTGCGTTTGTTCGGCTGGTACCGGATCGTCCTCGCGACCGTCATCGTCGCGCAAAGCGTTCTCGGGTAGACCCACAGACGACAACGGCCGACACCCCACAGGAGTATCGGCCGTTGGTAACGCTCGATCGGTTGCTAGAAGCCCGTAACGGACAGCGTCATCGGCTGCACCGATGTCCCGGGGCCCGTGAAGCCACCGACACCGTCGATGGGGGTGCTGCCGGTGCCCGGGATGCAGAAGATCGCTGCGGTCGATCGATCGACGGGACCTGGGGTGCCCTGGCGAGTGATCCCGCTGTTCACGAAGCACTGCCGAACGGAGGCGACGCAGGTCTCGGTCTCGCCGCAGGCTTCGCACGATCCCCCGACCGATGACGGGCGGCATTGGAGATCGGTGAAGCATTGCCGGTAGCTCGAGACGCTGCAGAGTTGATCGATCGGGCCGGCGGTGCAGAACCCTTCTTGCGTGGACGTGAGGTCGCCGCATTGGCCGCCTGGGCAATCGCTGTCAGCGCCACACGACGCGGCGTTGTTGATGCCGCCGACGCAGACGTCGGGATTCGTCGACGCGCGGCAATCGCCGAAGTGGCAGAAGCCTCCGGGGCACTGCGGGTCGCCCGTGCAGAAGAGCGAATCGTTGCCACCACCCACGCATGCTCCGTTGCAGGCATTCGGTGCTTGCGGCGCGGTTGGTGGACCGGTCGGACAGAAGCACTGCCCGGTGCAGCTTCCGGCCCCACCGCCGATGCAGTCGGAGTCGGCGCCGCAGAGTTGGCCGGTATTGGTACCCGCTCGGCAGGCATCACCGCCGAACCCAGGGGCCGTGCAGGTGAAGCTCGGGAGAAGGGTGGTGGTGCCCGTGACCGCCTGGTCGGTCAGGATGTCGAGACCACCGCCCGAGATGTCGTTGCCCGCGATCGGTTGGCAGTCGACACTCGTGGTGCCGAAAAAGATCGAGGCGCCGCCGTGGGGGGGATCGGGTCGGCAGGGCTCGTCCACATTCGCGCCCCAGCTACAGATGTTCGCGGTTACGCATGTGCCCGGTTGGCCTGCGTTCGGAATTCCGAAGCAATCGGTGTCGGTGGCGCAGCGTCGGCGTTGGCCAACCCCGGGTGAGGCGGGGGCGTTACAGAAGAAGCCACACACGGGACACGGCTGATCGAGCGTGCCGCCGCCGAAGAAGGTGAGCGAGTCGCGCCGGATGCGGATGCCACCTGCTCCCGTTGCAAGATCGTGCGTTCCGGTGATGTCCTCGCTGAAGATGTCGACGTTGCAGACGGCGGTCCCGCCCGCGGAGGCTCCCCGGGGCGTGCTCGTCAGGGTCTTTCGGCAGAAGCTGTCGCTCGGACAGTCAGCATGGTTGACGCAGGCCGTTTGGACGTCGTTGTGGCAATGCGGCCCCGGAGCCGTGTCGAGTTTGCGGCAGAAGTTCCCACCGCCCGCGCAGTCGGCGTCGTTGGCGCACGGTCCGTTCGGCGCCAGGGCGCAGCTCGGACCAACCGTGCACACGGTGTCGGGCCCGAGAGGGCCGTCACAATCACGAAGACTCAGGGTGTAGCCACTGCCGGTGATGACCGCCGTCTGATCGTGGGAGATGCCGGTCCAGCCGTTGTCGAGATCGCCGTTGTCGTGTTCGAAGACGCGGAGCCTTGGTATCGTCAGGCACTGGCACTCGAAAGGGCTCCCAGGAGCGCCGCACTGGCCCGGGCAGGCCGCGTCGTCGATGCCGTCACACTCTTCGGGTGCATCGCCGAGGACGAAGTTGCCGACCCGACCGACCGAGGCGAGTGCATCGTTGGCGATGTTGTCCCCACACAATGCCTCCTGGGCGTACTCGATGTCGATGAGGTCGACACCGTCGCCCTGGTCGGGGTTGTCGGCGGCATCGTGATGCTCCTGGACGATGCAATCAGCCGCTGGGATTGCAGTCAGGATCGGTCCGCCACCGGTGTCGCAGACATCGAGCAGGACGAGCTGCGCGTCCGTGCATTTCCCGAGAATCTTGTCGCGGGCCTTGGTCTCGGTCTTGTCGATCTTCTCCTTCGGCTTCGGCTCGATCGGATTGTCGCCGCAGTCGACCGGGTCGAATCCAGAGGTCTTGCCCGCAATGAGCGAGTTCCGGCACTTCGAAATCTCTTTCAGAACTGTCGTGGTGACCTTTTGGGAGTTCTTGGCAACCTCCTTCTGGCAGGAAGTCAGAAGCTTTGCTTGGTCCGGGTCCCCGGTCTGGGTGTTGAAATCGAGAACTCCGTCGCCGGCGTTGCTTCCGTATTCGAGGTCGATCAGGGCCTCGGCGATGTCGCGGTGCGTTTCAAAGATGCAGGTCCCGAGATCGAGCGCGGTGAACTGCCCGCCGGTGCCGTCCGCGCACTTCCCGGGGTAGCCGATCAGCAGAAGAGTGTCGCTCGTGAACCCAGCGGGGACACCGCATTTCTTGTCGATGCCAGACCGCAGTTTCGTCTCGGCCTTGGCCAGCTTCTCCTCGCGCTTGACGAAGTCACAGCTGCTCGTCTCCTTGAGATTCTTCGCGGCGCACTTCGAGCGTTCTTTCAAGTGCGCTTTGACGTACTTCGCGCCGGACTTGGCTACCGTCTGCAGGCACTTCGCTTGGTCCTTGTTCAATTGAGCGTCGGCACCGGGAACGGCGATGACGAGCGCGAACACCGAGGCAACCGCGATCCGATGAATTCTCAGCAGTCCCTGCATGGCTATCCTCCTCGATACCTTCCGGGCTCGATCACGTTGCGCGCATCCGGTACGGCACTGCGTGCGAAACGACGGATCGCCCAATGAACCAGGAGGCTAGAGGTCGGCTACCAGGGGGTCAAGGAAATTGTGCGTAGATATGCGGTGGGAATGACGCGTTGCGTGAGGTCCCCCGGCGCTCCAGATGGAGCGCCGGGGGTTGGAGAATGATTCCGCGGCTAGCCGCGGGTGCGATGTTCGTTAGAAGCCCGTGAAGAAGATGTCCTCTTCACCCACGGTCGTACCCGGACCGGGGAAGCCACCGCCGGTGTTCACGGCCGTAATCGAGGCCGCAGGGATGCAGAAGGCTGCAGCGCGCGTGCGCGTCGGATTGCCGGCCGCGCCCTGGCGGACGATGCCTTCGTTCACGAAGCATTGCCGTGGACGCGTGACGCAGAGCTCGGTCTCCTGACAGAACTCGCAGCTGCCCCCGACCGAGGAGGGGCGGCAGTCGAGATCGCTGAAGCACTGTTTGATCGAGGTGACGTCACATATTCCGTCGAACGGTCCTTGGGGGCAGAAGCCTTCTTGCAGGGTGTCCATGTCGCCACACGTGCCGTCGGGGCAGTCGGAGTCGGCGGCACATGCGCCGGCGTTGTTCGAGCCTGCTACGCAGACGCCCAAGGCATGGCGGCAACTTGCAGGTTGGCAGAAACCGCCTCCGGGGCAGTCGGTGTCGGCGGCGCAGTCCATGTAGTCGTTCGTGCCGCCTCGGCAAGCCGAGAGGCAGGCGTTCGGCTGCGTCGGCACGCCGCCGATCGCGGCGCAGAAGCACTGTCCGGTGCAGCTACCGGCGCCGCCGCCGCTGCAATCGGTGTCGACTACGCATGTTTTGCCGGTGTCGGCTCCTAGGATGCAGGCGTTGCCGGTAAAGCCGAACGCGCTGCACGTGAATGACGGGGGCAGAAGTGCCGTGCCGGTGGTGCGTGGGTCGGTGGTGATGTCGAGTTCGGATGCCCCAGCGAGGGGCGGCGGGCAGTCGATGCTGGTCGTGCCGAAGATCGGGTGTGTGCCTCCGAACGGAATCTCCGGTCGACAACCGAGGTTTGCATTCGGACCGAAGCTGCAGATGTTCTCCAGGATGCAGGTGACACTGGCGGTGCAGTCGGAGTCGTCGTCGCACGGAGTCCGGGATCCCGCTTCAACGTTCTCGCTTGCACACCAGCCACCGCACCGCGGACACGGCTGTGCCTGGACCGCGCCGAACGTCTGCGTGACGGCGATCTGCCGCAAGTGGACCTCACTGGAACCCGTCTCGACGTTGACGGTACCGACGATGTCCTCCTCGAGGAGGTTGAAGGTACAGGTGGAGACGCCGCCCGCGGAGGTCGGAATCGGCGTGCTCGCGGGGGTCTTCCGACAGAAGTCGGTGAGGGTCGAGGTGCAGTCCCCGTTGTCGGAACACGGCGTGAAAAGGTCCTCGTTGCAACGCGGGCCCGTGGCGACCCCGGTCTTGCGGCAGAAGTTCCCGCCGCCAGCGCAGTCGGCATCGTTCACGCACGGACCATTCGGGGCGTTCGCGCAGCTGGGTCCGATGGTGCAGATCTTGTCGGGCCCTAGGGGGCCGTCGCAGTCGTAGAGGTCGACGATGTGTCCGGCACCCCCGACGATCGCCGAATCGTGAGCGACGCCGTTCCAGCCGTTGTCGCCGTTGATCGAGCCGTCCTCGACGACCCGCATGCGCGGGATGTCCAAACAGAGACAAGGAAAGTCGCTGCTCGGCCCGCCGCATTGTCCGGGGCAGGCCGTATCGTCGGTGCCGTCACATTCCTCGCTCGCGAGGGCGATCACGTAGGGGGCGCCGATGGCGTTGAGTTTCGCGTTGTCGTTCGTGATGTTGTCGCCACAGGATCCGGTCGCACGGTATTCAATGTCGACGAGATCGGCAGGATCGCTCTGGTCGGGGTTGTCGCAGGCGTCGCGGTGCGCGTCCACGATGCAGTCGGTCACGAGGGGCTCGGTCAGGAGCCCGCCGCAGACGTCCATGAGCGCGATACTGGCATCCGTGCACTTGCTCGCGATCTTCTCGCGCATCTTGGTTTCGGTCTTGTCGATCTTTTCCTTCGGCTTGGGTTCGATTGCATTGTTCGCGCAGTTCTCGGGCAGAAATCCGGTGGTTTTACCGGCCTGGAGGCCGTTCCGGCATTTCTGGACTTCCTTCAAGACCGTCTTCACGAACTTCTGCGCGTTCTTGGAGATCTCCTTCTGGCACTTGCCGAGATCCTTCGCAGTGGTGGCGTCGTTGCCCTGGTCTTCAAACGAGAGGGCTGCCACCAGTCCATTCGAACCGTACTGTGCGTCGAACAGGTTGTCGGCGATATCACGATGGGTTTCGAAGATGCAGGTTTCGAGATCGTCGTTCGTGAAGGGCGGGCCCGTGGTGTCCTGACACTTTCCGGGGAATCCGATGAGCTGGAGCGTCAGGTCAGGCGACGGGAACTTGCTGGCATCACCGCACTTCTTGTCGATGCCGTCTTTCAGTTTCGTCTCGGCCTTGTCGAGCTTCGCGTCGCGCTTCGCCGTGTCACATTTGCCGGTTTCTTTCATATTGGCGTCGGCGCACTTGGAGAGCTCTTTCAGGCGACCCGTGACGTACTTCGCGCCGCTCTTGGCGATGGTCTCGAGGCATTTGCGCTGATCTTTGTTGCCGATGACCTGCGCGTGCAGCGCGGGTGCGGCAACCGCGAATGCAATGGACATCGCCACTGCGGAACTTAGAATTCCCCTGAGAGTCATGGCTCTCCTCCTTGAAAGTCTCTGGCCTGAAACAGGCGGCTACGGCACGGCACCAAGTGACTGTTCGCACTAGAATGGAATGGATTGATGAGAGCGGTCAAGTTGAATTTACCGGGTTCTTGATGCCGCAGTGCGGCAAAAGGGCCCATCCTCTCGGAAGCCGCAGCAGTCCGCACGTGCGTCGCATGGTGTCTGCGCAGGCGTTCGCGTGGGAAATCAAGGAAATAGGCGCGCGCTGGCGTCATCCCTGACGTCCATCTAAGAGAGGGCACGGGTCCCGATGGCGGAGTTGGCGCACATACCTGATCCACGGCTCGATCGGCGCGTAGCGGCGATCGACGCGCGGCTCGATCTGTTCGAGGAGATCGCGCGCCTCCGCGAGGAGCGCGATGCGATTCTGCTCGCGCACTACTATCAAGAGTCGGAGATTCAGGATCTGGCCGACGTCGTCGGCGATAGCCTGGCCCTCGCCCAGGCGGCGGCGAAGGTACAGAAACCCGTAATCGCGTTTGCCGGTGTGCACTTCATGGCGGAGACAGCGAAGATTCTCAGTCCTGAATCCACCGTCGTGGTGCCGGACATGCGCGCCGGGTGCTCGCTTGCTGACGGGTGTCCTGCGGATCAGTTCGCGGCCTTCGTCGCCAAGTATCCCGAGCACTACGTCATCAGCTACGTGAACAGTTCGGCCGAAGTGAAGGCGCTGTCGGATGTCATCTGCACGTCGTCCAACGCCGCCAAGATCGTGCAGGCGTTGCCCCGGGAGCAGAAGATCCTCTTCGCCCCCGATCGGTATCTGGCGCGGTGGGTGATGAAGCAGAGCGGTCGGGATGACATCGTTTTCTGGCCGGGGACGTGCATCGTGCACGAGATCTTCTCGGCGCAGGAGATCGCGAAGCTTGCCACCCAGCATCCCGCGGCCGAGATCATCGCGCATCCCGAGTGCGACGATCCGGTCCTGTCGCAGGCGGCCTTCGTCGGGTCGACCTCGGCGCTGATCGAGCATGTGGTTACCTCCGACTGCCACGAGTTCATCGTGGCGACCGAGCCGGGCGTCATTCACCAGATGGAGAAGCGGTCCCCGGGAAAGCGCCTGATTCCCGCGCCGGCGCAAGGCAATTGCGCATGCAACGAGTGTCCGCACATGCGTCTCAACACCTTGGAAAAGCTCTATCTCTGTTTGCGTGATCTCGAGCCGGCACTCGATGTCACGCCAGAGCTGCGTGCCCGTGCCCTGAAGCCGATCGAGCGCATGCTCGCGTTCTCTGCGGGCGACACCGGAGCGCTGCTGCGCGACTGAGGGTCGTGTCAGGGCTCCAGCCGGGGCCGGAATCGGGTGCCGAAAAGATCTGAGCTTGCGGGTGGCCATGGGCGGCGAAGCAGGCTAAGTAGGTTCCTACGCCCCCTCCTCACCGAGCTGCCGGGTGTCGGCAGTACCACTGGTGGTGGAGCGTTTCTGCGGTAGCGTCTTCTGAAGCCACCGCTCCTCTCGGTGCGACAACGTGGGGGCTCAGGTTGTGTGGCACGTGCACGAATGTGCGGCCGCGGGCTGTGCGTGAAGAGCCGCGGGCTGTGCGTGAAGGCGACGTGCCTTCGCGTGCCCGTACCCGGGTACCGGAAAAGCACCGAGCCGAGCGAGCGAGAACGGACTTGAGCGAGAACAGTCATCCTCGAAAGAGCGAGCCCAAGAAGGGCGAGGGCGGCGACAAGCGGCGGCGCCGCCGCCGACGCGGCCGGCGCGCCGGACGTGGTCCGCGCGCGCAACCGTCGAGCGAGATCATGGCGGCTGCGGCTCGGATCGGGCTGAAGCGGCTCTATCCCGAGCAGCAGAAAGTGCTCGGTAGCATTGCCGCCGGCCGCGATGCGTTGGTCGTGCTCCCGACCGGCTTTGGCAAGTCGGCCTGTTATCAAATTCCGTCGATGGTGTTGCCGAAGCCGACCGTCGTCATCTCGCCGTTGCTCGCGCTCCTCCAGGATCAGTACGACAAGTTGGTCTCGTGGGATGTTCCGGTGGTGCGGCTCGATGGCACCGTCCGCGGCCGGGCGCGGAAGGCCGCTCTCGAGCGGATCGCCGAAGGTGGCTCGTTGCTGGTCATGACCACACCCGAGACGTTCGGGTCGACCGACGGTACCGAGGCGCTGAAGACGTCGGGGATCAGCATGGCAGCCATCGACGAGGCCCACTGTATCTCGGAGTGGGGCCACGACTTCCGGCCCGCGTACCTGCGCCTCGGGGAGAACATCCGTCGGCTCGGACGCCCTCCGATTCTGGCGCTGACCGCGACCGCCACCGAGAAGGTCCGTGAGGACATTCTCCGCTATCTCGGTCTCACCGAACCTGACGTCGTTGCCGGATCTCCGCATCGCGCGAATCTCGCGTTCGAGGCGCTCGAGTGTCAGGGCGATTCGCGTCTACGCGCATTGATCCGCTTCGTCCGTCGCCTGCGCCGTCCCGGGATCGTGTACTGCGCGACGACACGCGAGGTCGATATTCTGTGGGGTGGCTTGAAGCGGTTCGGGATTCCCGCGCACCGCTACCATGGTCGGATGGGCGCCGGTGACCGGGCGCGCGAGCAAGAGTGGTACATGAAGCACGGCCGTCGGACGGTGATGCTGGCTACCAGTGCTTTCGGTCTCGGTATCGACAAGCCCGATATCCGCTACATCATTCACTACCAGTCGCCGGCCTCGCTCGAGCAGTACGTGCAGGAGGCGGGGCGCGCCGGTCGCGACGGGCGGCGGGCCGACTGCATCCTGCTGCACGATCCGGAAGATCGAAACATTCACGAGGCATTGCTGAACTCGAGCCGCATTCGTCCCGATCAACTCAACAAACTCGGCAAGGCCCTCGCGGCCTGGGCGGGGGAGGGCCGTACGCCCACGACCGAAGCGCTCGCGATCTCGGCGGGCCTGGGCCCTCGTATCTCGGGTGCATTGCTTGCGATCATGGAGGAAGCGAACCTCGTACGCGTCGAGGATCGCGCCGTCTCGATCACGACCGCGCCCGAAGACTTCGAGAAGGAAGCCTCGCAACTCGCGGTCCGTTTCGCGAACCTACGCACTCAGGACGGCCGCCGCCTCGAGACCGTCTCCGACTACGCCGAGAGCAAGGAATGCCGCGCGGTGTTCCTACGCCGCTACTTTGGCGAGCAGGACGGCGAGGCGTGCAAGCTCTGTGACGTCTGCCGGGGTCGCGGCAAACGCCCCTCCACGTTCTGGGCGCCGATTGCCGCCCCACCGCGCAAACGCCGCCGCCGTACCAAGACGAGCCGGAAGCCTCGTACTCGCTCCGCGCCCGCGGCCAGTCGATCCGCCGCCCCGAGCTGAGCGCCGGTGTGGCTGGGCCGGGTCGTCCACGTCGTCTTGACGAACGCCTTGTTTTCGACAACACTGTCGAAAATGGAATTCGACGGGTGAAGGATGCCGAAGATCGTCGACGGTGAGGCGCAGCGTCGCGACATCCGCGACGCCGCCCGACACGTGTTCGCAAAGCGCGGCGTGACGGGTACCGGGCTCGCTCACGTGGCCCATCATCTCGGGATGGGTCGGTCGAGCCTGTACCACTACTATCCGGACAAGGCGTCGCTCGTGGCGGCGTTGTCCACCGAGCTGCTCGAGGAGGAGGCGCTGCTCTTTCGGGCTGCCACGCGGGGTGAGGGCACGGCCCTGGTTCGGATCGAGCGGTTGGCGGCGGGGGTCAGCGAGCTGTTCGCGCAGTGGGCCGGTCTCGGCCGGGTCTTTCTCCAGTTGTGGGCCAGCGAAGCGCAGCGTTTTCGACCACTGTTCCGGCGACTGCGGGCGGATCTGGCCGAGGTCATTGTCGAGGGTCAGCGCACCGGAGAGCTCGACGGCACTCTCGATCCGGTCATGGCCGCGGCGATCGTCATCGGTGCGATCGACGGGCTCCTGCTCCAGCACCTCGTCGATCCTCGAGCCTTCGGCGACCTGGAGGCCCTCAGCTCCGCTCTCGTCGCGGCTGTGCGCAAGGTGTTGGTTCCGTGAGCTCACTGGCCCTCATGCGCTTTCTCGAGCGTACCCCTGATCGCTACGACGCCGGGATGCGGTTCATTACGTTCGGTGCGGTCGATGACCTGCACGATGCGTTGGCGGTCGCGGTCGTGCGCCAGGCGGGTGACCGTGTGGTCGAGATCGGCTGCGGCACCGGGACGCTGACCGCGCGTCTCGTTGCGCGTGGCGCTGAGGTGACGGCCTTCGATCAGAACGCCGCGATGATGGCGCAGGCGGAGGCACGATTGCGCGCGGCGACGGCCGGGCGCGTGAGCTTCGTCGAGCGGACGGCCGCGGAGATGGACAGCCTTCCGCCCGCGAGCGCCGACGCCGTGGTGGCCAGCCTCAGTTTCTCCGAGATGTCGGCGGACGAGCGCGCGTTCGTACTGGTAGCTGCGTGTCGCGCGCTCCGCCCGGGCGGGCTGCTCGCGATTGGAGACGAAGTGCGCCCGCGCCGGTGGTGGCAGCGCGCGGTCTTCGCGTTCGTGCGTGGACCACAGGCGGCCCTGGGTTGGTTGCTTGCCGGTTCGCTGTCCCATCCGATCGCTGACCTGAGCGACGAGGTTGCTCGCGCCGGGTTCGTGGTCCGGTCCGAGCAGCGTTGGCTTCTGGGGACGTTGGCCGTCGTCGTGGCCGATCGGCCCGATGGGGAGACCCGATGAGCCGTGGGACAGCAACGGCAGCGGGCGGTTGTCTCGCTCGCGCGGTGGTGCGGCTGCGCGATCTCGTGCAGACCGCGTTTCGGCTGCTGCCGTGGCCAACGGAGCCGGGTCTCCGGCGTGTGGGAACACCGGGAGCGCTCAGCCCGGTCATCCTGACCGGCAACTACGATCTGACGGTACGTCGGGTTCTCCAGGCCCTCGAAGGACTCGATGCCTGGGTAGTCGTGGCCCCTTCGGGCGGCATCAACGTGTGGTGTGCAGCGGCAGGCGGTCACCTCACGACCCACCAGGTCGTCACGGCGCTCAAGACGTCGGGCATCGCCGAACACGTACAGCAGCGCCGCGTGATTCTGCCGCAGCTCGCTGCGACCGGCGTCGAGATACGAGAGGTGGCGCGACGTGCAGGGTGGCAGGCGCGCTTCGGTCCCGTCTACGCCGAGGATCTGCCCCGCTACATCACGGGTGGAGAGCGCAAGACCGACGACATGCGGCACGTGCGATTCGATGTCGGAGAGCGGCTCGAGATGGCGACATCGTGGGCCGCGCCGACCGCGATCGTGGTCGCCGCCATTGCAGCGGTGCTGCAGCCGGCCTGGATTGCCCCTCTCGTGGCGTTGGCGATCGCGCTCTCGCTCGCGGTCTTTCTCTTCTACGATCGTTTGCCGGAGCCCCGACGCGTGCTCGCTGGCGTTCTTGCGTTCGGCGGCGTCGCGATCGTGGCGGCGCTTGGCGGAGGCAGTCTCGTCACCGTCGGAGGTGCGGCCCTGAGCAGCGTTGCGCTGACGGCGCTGTTGACCTTCGACTACTCCGGCTCGACCCCGATCGAAGGGGGCAGCCAATTCGAAGAGCATCGATGGCGGATCGCGCTCGACCTTGATCGCTGTGTCGGAGTGTACACGTGCTGGCAGGTCTGCCCGGAGGCCTGCTTCGAGAAGCTGGAGGAGCGGCGCCAGGTGGCGCTCGCACACGATGATCGCTGCATCCGATGCGGCGCGTGCGTCGTTCAGTGCCCGCAGGATGCGCTGGCGCTCGAGGACGAGACGGGCCGTCGGGTCGAGCCCGCGGTGATCCGGCGATTCAAGCTGACCATGCTCGGCCGCCGGACGGTCGACGCCGGTGGCGCCGGCAGCGGCAGCGGGCCGCCAGTGGGTTCGGATCAGCGACCGCGTTGATCGGTCGGCTCAGCCGCCGAGGTAGGTCGCCATCTTCGGCGCCACGATGTCACGGAGTGCCAGCAGCGAGTTGATCGGGCGGATCAATACGTCGAGGTTCCGGATCTGCCCCGCTGCGTTGAGCGTAATCAGATCGATGCCTTGAAGCTGATCGTCGCCGACGTGTCCATGAAACTCCAGCGCGATCTCCGCGCCTGCCACCCATTCGCGATGGTAGGTGAAGTCTTCAATCGTGCCGATGATGATGCCCAGGAGGTGGGCCACCAGGTCTTTGCCATCGAGCTTGGACCAGTAGGGTGGCGCGCCCATGGTGATGTCGTCGGCGAGGATTGCGGCGAGCGCGGGGAGGTCCTTGTCGCGCACGATCGGGTGCCAGCGGGCAAGGAATGCGTCGGCGGTGTTCATGGCGGAGGCACAATAGAGGATGGGAGGTGTCGCCGCCATCGCGATGCCATGTAGTTTCTACAGGCGAGGTTGTAGATATGCCCAGGCGCTCGGGACTCTCGCGTAACTGCACGGGCCCGTGCCGGCCGGCCGAATCCCGGATGGAGGCGAACTATCGAGCGTTTGCGAAGGTTTGCCGCGCTCGCGTCGTACGGGGCGTGCAGGCAAGCTTCTTGCTGCTGCGGGGTCTGGTGGGGGTGCCGGTCTCTTCGCCCCACCGGGAGGCTCGATGGCGAAGCTCATACCAAGCGCGATCGTGTTCGCGATCGTCCTTGCGCTGACGGTCGAGGATGCACGCGCCGTCACGCGCTCCTGCGGGGCCGATGCGATTGCGAACACGACCAACGTGCTCTGCGCAGCGCCGAGTGGTCCGTGTACGGCGACCCTCGTCGAGGTCAGTACGAGTATCGACATTCTCGACGGCGTCCCGTGTACGTTCGACATCGGAGGACGAGCGCTGCTCATCGATCGCGCGATCGAGACGACCGGGCGAGGGGGCGGCCTCAACGGCCAGCTCAAGTTCATCAACGCCGGCGACACGACGATCACCGACAGAGGCAAGCTCAAGGCCCACGGTGACTTCGTCAAGCCGTCGGGCTTCATCATCAACGGCGGTCTCGTGTCCGTCTTCAGCTCCGGCTCGATCAGCCACGACGGCGTGATCGATGTGACTGGTGATGGGGCAGGGACCATCGTCCTGGAGGGTGCGGGCGACGTCGAGGCGATCAACGGTTCGAGCCTGGTCGGCAATGGGATCAGCAGCTTTCTGGATGAGGGCGAGCGTTTCGCCGACGGCGGGACTCTGGACGTGATCTCGACGGGCGGTAGCGTGACGATTGGCGGCGACACCTCCCTGCGCGGTGCGAATCAAGCGACGGGTGGCTCGATGACGGTCGAAGCAGCGCGTGATGTGGCTCTGAATCGCGCGATCGACATGACCGGTGGGGGTGGTGACGGTGGCTCACTCGAAGTGACGGCGGGCGACAATATTACGATTACGAAGCAGATCGATGGCAGCAGCCGGGGCGGTGGAGGCTTCGGTGGTGCGATCGTGCTCGAGGCCGGCGACGATGGTCCCGGCGACCTGCTCCCCGGTGGAGGCGTCGACGTCATCGGCGCGACGTTGAAGCTTCAAGGGAGTGAGGTCGACGAATTCGGCGGCGACGGCGGCGAACTCGATATCACGACGCTCGGACCCATTCGCTTCTTCGGCTCCGGAGTTTCGGTTCGGGTCGATGCGGCGACGGGCTTCGACGGCTTTGGCGGTGTCGTCACGCTCGACTCCACCGATCTGAAGACCCATCGCGTGACCAGCCTCGACGGCGACATCGAGATCGCCGGCGTGATCTCGGCGCGCGGTGGTTCCATCGACAGCAACGGCGGCGAGTTTTCCGCCAGCGCCGGCGCGAACCTCACGATCACGGCCGACATCGATCTGAGCGGCAAAAGCAGTGGGGGCGACTTCGCGGCGGACGCCGGAGCCGACATCCTGCTCGACGGTGTCGTGACACTCGACGCAACGGATACCGAAGGAGATGGTGGGCTGTTGGAAGCGCTCGCGGGTTCCGGCGCCAACGGTACGTTGACGGTCGGGCGCAGCATCCTCTCGCGCAGCGGTACCACCAGTAACGGTAGCTCGAGTCTCGATTTCGAGGCCTGTACGATCATCGTCGAGGAGGACGCGAAGATCGACGGCCGCGGCGGCACGACCGCGGGCGGGATTCCCGGCGGGGCCGACATCAGTCTCATCTCGCGCGAGGCCATGCAGTTGGGCGTGGATTCGCAATACCTGGCTGGTCCCGCGGGGTCAGTGACGCTGACCTACCTGCCGGGCGTGCTTCCGATCGTCGGCAGCGGGGTGACGTTTGCCCCGGGACGGACGGATTTCATTGCCAGCAACGACGCCATCTTCCCCAACTGTCCCGTGTGCGGGGATGGAACCCTGCAGCTCGGTGAAACCTGTGACCCGGCAATCGAGGCCTGCTGCAATTCCACGTGCGACGGCTATGCGTGCGCCACCCCGACGGTGACGCCGACCGCGACCGTCACCCCGACGCCAACCGTGACGGCGACCGCGACGGTCACTTCGACCCCAGTCCCCACGACCACGGCAACCGCAACGCCACCGCCGACCGCGACCGCCACAGTGACACCGTTGGTCACATCGACCCCGACCGCGACCGTCACCTTTCTGCCAACGGCAACCGCGACGGTGACCGCGACCCCGGTGCCCACCACAACGGCAACGCCGACGGTGACCGCGACTCAGACCGCGATCCCAACCGCAACGGCGACCCCAACCGCCACGGTGACGCCGACGGTAACCGCGACCCCCACCGCAACGGCGACGGTAACCCCGACCGCCACGGTGACGCCGACGGTAACCGCGACCCCCACCGCAACTCCAACCATAACTGCGACTGTCACCCCAACCGCCACGGTGACCCCGACCGCCACGGCAACACCGACCGCAACCTCCACCGTCACCCCGACCGCCACAGCAACACCGACAGTCACCGCGACTCAGACCGCGACCGCCACCCCAACCGCCACGGCTACGCCGACGGCAACCCCCACCGTCAGCCCGACCACCACCGCAACCCCAAGCCCGACCCCCACGGTCCCCGCAACCCCCACCGCCACGCCGACCGTGACGCCAATCCCAACCCTCACCGCGACGCCATCCGCAACCCCGACGTCCGCCGCAACTCCAACACCGATCGGGCTCGGCATCGCCGATCCGGCCGCGGCGAAGGCCGCGGATGCGTGTCAGAGGCAGATCGAGAAGGACGGCGGACGATTGGTCGGCAGCAGCCTCAAGCGGCTCTCGAAGTGTGTGGGCGCGGCACTCAAGTGTGTTCAGACGAAGCCGGGTGAGGCGAAGTGCCTCGACAAGGCTGCGGAGCGGTGTGCCAAGGAGGCAGGCAAGCGCGGGGGCGACGAGAAGAAGCTCCGGAACGGCATCGCCAAGAAATGCGGAGACATCGACCCCGCGAACCTCTTCGCCGCGCAGGGTCTCAGCTACGAGAGTACCACCGCGACGTGCGACGCCGACTTTGGCGTGACGCTCAACGACGCGGCGGCCGTCGCGGATTGCGTGGTCCTCCACCATCGTTGCCGCGCCGAGCAGATGTTGGCAGCCCAGGTGCCGCGCGCGGGCGAGCTGCTCGACGTGCTCGGCATCCCGGTAGACGCTACGTCCTGCCTCCCGAGTTTCGGCGGGACGGGTATCGACATTGGAGATCCGGGCGGCGAGGGCCGGGCGCTCGACAAATGCACGAAGGAGATCGCGAGTGTCGGGGCGCAGTTCGTCAAACGGCAGCTCAAGACCTTCCAGCGCTGTGTCGCATCGACGTTCGCGTGTCTTCAGAAGAAGCCGGGTGACGCCAAGTGTCTTCTCGGGGCCGAGGCCAAGTGCGGCAGTGCGCTCGCGCACCTTCCGGGCACGACCGCCAAGTTCGGTGAGAAGATCAACAAGAAGTGCGGCGCGAGCCAGCTCGACTTCGCGGTGCTCGCCGCGGCAATCGGTGGCAACGTCGACGGCCTCGCGACCGTGTGCGCGACCGTCGGGGTCGATCCAGTGCTGACGCTCGAGGACTACAAGACGTGCCTGTTCCGTCAGCACGAGTGTGCCTCCCAGGACCTCGTTCGCGTCCACGCCCCCCGGGTCGCCGAGCTCCTCGCCGTGGTGAACCAGCCATTCGGTCTCGCATTCTGTCCCCAGCCCTGACGGGAAGGTGCTCGTGCTGCCGGCGACGCGCGCCGCCATCCGACAGATCGTTCGCAGCGCCGACGGCTGGGTATCTCGTGCCGGTGCAGGAGCCGTGCGTCTCGCGTCCCGTCCTCAGCGCTGATGGACGGCGAGGTGAAGCGCCGGGTTGTTCTTGCGTGCCATCGCGCGGAAGATGAAAGTGGCGAGTGATGTCGTCCGATCAACGTACGCAGACCGGGGCTGTCCGGACCGTCCTCATCGTCGAGGGGGCGGCGAACACGGTGATCCTGGTGGTCAAGGCCTTCGTCGGCCTGGCGACCGGCTCGACCGCGATTCTGGGTGACGCGATCCACTCGCTCACCGACGTCGCCAACAACGGCATTGCGCTGATTGCGCTCAGGCTTTCGTCAGCGCCGCCGGATCACGACCATCCGTACGGCCACCGGAAGTTCGAGACCCTCGCCGTTTTCGGGTTGGCGACCCTCCTCACCGTCGCCGCGTTCGAGATCGCGCTCCGCGCGTTCAGCGCGACCGGCGAGCCGGTCGAAACCCATGGTTGGAGTCTGGGGCTCATGCTCGGCGTGTTGGGCGTCAACGTTGCGCTGGCCACATGGGAGGCCGCACGCGCCCGCAAGTTGGGCTCCGACCTGCTGCACGCCGATGCCCGCCACACGTTCAGCGACGTGCTCACCACCATCGCCGTGATCGGTGGCTGGCAGCTCGCGGCGCGGGGGTTCTGGTGGCTCGATCCCTTGCTCGCACTCGGGGTCGCAGGGCTCGTTTTCTATCTCGCGTACGATCTCTTCCGACGCGTAGTGCCCGTGCTCGTCGACCAAGTGGCGAATGATCCCCACGAACTCATCGATCTCATCCGGACCGTGTCCCGGGTGCGTGACGTCCGTCGCGTCCGCTCCCGCGTAAGCGGCGAAGGCCCCGCCGCGGATGTCGTCGTGACCGTCGATCCCGCCCTGACGATCGAAGAGTCCCACCGGGTCGCCAACGACATCGAGATGCTGCTGGAGCAGGAACTCGGAATCAAGGACGTCACCGTCCACATCGAGCCCGGCAAGTAGCTACCGTCCCGCAGGCACAAGCGAAAGGCGACGAGGCGGGGTGTGCGCAGCCGGCCGTCACCCCGCGACCCGCGCAAGGCTCCATGATCGAGGAGGGGCATCGCAGCTCGCGAGCCCGCGCCGAGGTCGCGGAGCGTCCCGTCGATCTACATCGGAAACCGGAAGCATGCGCATCCGCGCAAGGCTCCATGCTCGAGGACGGGCATCGCAGCTCGCGAGCCTGGCTCCCAGGTCACGGGAGCGTGTCCCTTCGATCTACGTCGCAAACCGGAAGCATGCGCATCCGCGCTGCTTGACATCGATACTCCAGGCACATAAGGTAGCCCTTTCAAGATGCAGAAGCAAAAACAAATCAACCTGACTCTCCCAGATCGACCGCGCTGGGGCGGGCGACGCGCCGGCGCCGGACGCAAGCCGGGGCCAAACCCTGGCCTCGCGCACCGCAGTCGGCCGAGTTTCTCCTCGCTGCCCGCCCACATCACCATGAAGATTCGGCCGGGGGTCTCGTCACTGCGCACCGTGCGGATGGTCCGCGAGGTCGAGCGGTCGTTCGCACGCGGATGCTCGCGGCCGGGGTTCCGGTTGGTTCATTATTCGCTGCAGACCAATCATGTGCATCTGATCGTCGAAGCGACCAGTCGCGGTGCGCTTGGTCGCGGCATGATGGCGATCGCGGGACGACTCGGTCGTGCGATCAATCGGGTGTGCGATCGGAGTGGGAGGGTGTTTGCCGATCGCTATCACTTGCACGTGCTGAAGACCCCGCGAGAAGTGCACGCAGCCTTGCGCTATGTGCTGCTGAATGCCCGCCGACACGCGCGTCGCGTGACCGACCGCGAGAAGAATGCCAAGCTCGATCCCGCCTCATCCGCCCAATGGTTCGAAGGCTGGCGCCCGAAGACGCGCCGCTGGATGGTCATCGATGCTCCGGGCAGCGACCGCGCTTCGCCCGTCGCACCGGCACGCACCTGGCTGCTGAGAACGGGTTGGCGCCGCCACGGACTCCTGGACCCCGCCGAAGTCCCGGGTTGAGGCGCTTTCCGCACCCGGTCCGACTCCGTTAGCTACCGGCGCCTCAGATCAAGAGCGGGTAGCGAAGGGGAGCAGGCCGACCCGCGCTCCGGTATCGTTGCGGCCTGGGAAGCCGCGTGCGGTCCTCTCCCTGCCGCCCCCTTATCCACGCGCTTTTCAGATCAAGAGCAGGTAGCGATGGGGAGCAGGCTACCCGCGCTCCGGCATCGTTGCAGCCTGGGAAGCCGCGTGCGGTCCTTCCCCTGCCGCCCGCTCAACCACGCGCTTTTCAGTTCAAGAGCGGGTAGCGAAGGGAAGCAGGCTACCCGCGCTCCGGCATCGTTGCGGCCTGGGAAGCCGCGTGCGGTCCTCCCCCTACCGCCCCCTTAACCACGCGCTTTTGAGATTAAGAGCGGGTAGCGACGGGGAGTGGATCGCGCCGCCCTCCGACGGCGTGGCGGCCTGGCAATCCGAGCGCGGGCCTCTTCCTGCCGCCCTCCTCACCACGCGCTTTTGAGATGAAGAGGGGGTAGCGATGGGGAGTGGACCGACCCGCGCTTCGAGGTCGCTGGGTTCCGGCAAGACGTGCGGGTTCTGACGGTCGATCTGTTGATGCTCGCTCAGGCTTGGGAGGATGCGGGTGGCTCGGGGGGGCGGGGTCTGGTAGCTTCGGTGGTGTGGCGCGTCCGGCTATTGTTGGGTTGGCTCGGGAGTTTTGGGCGTTCCTGCGTGTGCGGAAGAAGTGGTGGTTGGCACCGATCGTCCTGGTGCTGGGCCTGTTCGGGGCGCTCATAGTTCTCAGTCAGGGCTCGGCGGTGGCTCCCTTCATCTACACCATCTTCTAGTTGGCTGGACGCGAGCGAACTGCGATCCGCTCTGTGATGGACGAACCAACGACGCGCCACCTGCGGAAGTTCGGCTTGACGGTCGGCGGGATCTTCCTCGTGCTCGGGACGGTGAGTTGGCTGCGCGACCACGATCTGGCGCCGAAGATCCTCTGGTGCGTCGGGACCATGCTGGTCGTTCCGGGGGCGGTGGCGCCGCGTGCGCTTGCTGGTGTCGAGCGGGTGTGGATGCGGATGGCCGGCGTGCTTGGTCACGTGAATGCCCGGATCATTCTGACGCTGGTATTCTTCCTGTTGATGACGCCGGTGGGCGCCGTCCTGAGGCTGTTTCGCGATCCGCTGAACCGCAAGCTGGGCGACGGCCGCGAGAGCAACTGGACCAAGCGCACTGTCGAGCCGGTTGACCCGGCGCGCTACGAGCAGCAGTTCTGACGCGTTCCATGACGGCCATCCTCGGTATTTCGGCGTTCTACCACGATGCGGCGGCCTGCCTGGTGCGTGACGGCGAGATCATCGCGGCGGCGCAAGAGGAGCGGTTTACGCGCAAGAAGCACGATGCGGATTTTCCGCGTCAGGCCATCGCCTACTGTCTGCACGAGGCAGGGCTCTCGGTGGCGGATCTCGACTACGTCGGCTTCTACGACAAGCCGCTCCTCAAGTTCGAGCGTATTCTGGAGAGCTACCTGGCGGTGGCGCCGCGAGGGCTACGCTCGTTTCTGACCGCGCTCCCCGTGTGGCTGCGCGAGAAGCTGTTCACCCGCGATACGATCCGGAGCGAGCTGCCCGAGTTTGCTGGGACGGTGCTCTTCAGCGAGCACCACGAGTCCCACGCTGCGAGTGCCTTCTACCCTTCGCCGTTCGAAGAGGCGGCGGTCCTCACGATGGACGGGGTCGGCGAGTGGGCGACCTCATCCTACGGTGTGGGCCGCGGCAAGGACCTCGAGCTTCTGGCCGAGCTGCACTATCCGCATTCGCTCGGGATGCTGTACTCGGCGTTCACCTACTACACGGGCTTCAAGGTGAACTCGGGGGAATACAAAGTCATGGGTCTCGCGCCGTACGGCGAGCCGCGCTACGCCGACCGTATTCTCGACACGTTGCTGCGCTTGCATGACGACGGCTCGTTCAAGCTCGACATGCGCTACTTCAATTACGCGCACGGGCTCACGATGACGAACGCGGCGTTCGATCAGGTCTTCGGTGGCCCGCCGCGCGAACCCGAATCCGAGGTGACGCAGCGCGAGATGGATCTCGCGGCCTCAGTGCAGGTCGTGACCGAGGAGATCGTGCTTCGCATGGCGCGTCATGTGCATCGCGAGACTGGCATGGCGAATCTCTGCCTCGCTGGTGGGGTGGCGCTGAACTGTGTCGGCAACGGGCGTCTCCTGCGCGAGGGGCCGTTCGAGCGTCTGTGGATCCAGCCTGCCGCTGGCGATGCCGGTGGGGCACTCGGGGTCGCGCTCGCGATTCATCACAAGGTGCTCGGCAACGAGCGTCGGCCTTCCCCGGTCGGCGACGCCATGAAGGGTGCCTACCTGGGACCGGTGTTTTCCGACGACGAGATTCGAGCGGAACTCGATGCGGTCGGGGCGGTGTACGAGCAGCTGCCCACGACGGCGCTTCTCGATCGTGCGGCCAGCGCGCTCGCCGAGGAGAAGATCGTCGGGTGGCTCCAGGGGCGGATGGAGTTCGGCCCACGCGCGCTCGGTGGCCGCAGCATTCTCGGCGACCCGCGGTCCACGAAGATGCAGTCGGTGATGAATCGCAAGATCAAGTACCGCGAAAGTTTCCGGCCGTTTGCGCCGAGCGTACTTCGCGAGCATGTCGCGGAGTACTTCGACCTCGATGCCGACTCTCCCTACATGCTCCTGGTGGCGCCCATCCGAACCGAGCGGCGCATCGCCATGACCGAGGCGCAACGAGGGCTCTTCGGGATCGAGCAGCTCAACGTGCCACGCTCCGACCTGCCGGCCGTGACGCACGTGGACTACTCCGCCCGCATCCAGACGGTGCATCGCGAGACGAACCCGCTCTACCACGGCCTCCTCGAACGCTTCCACGCTCAGACCGGCTGTCCTGTCCTCGTCAACACCAGCTTCAACGTGCGCGGCGAGCCCATCGTCTGTACGCCACGCGACGCCTACCTCTGCTTCATGCGCACCGAGATGGACGCCCTCGTCGTCGGCTCGTTCCTGCTCGACAAGGCCAGCCAGCCCCCACTCGCCGACGACGTCGACTGGCGATCGCAGTACGCCCTGGACTGACCGTCGGGCGTTCGCTCTGGGCGGCGGGGGCGCCCCCGCCGTGCGAGGCCCCTAACGCGGCAAGATCCTCTCGGCACCGGTTCCGCTGCCGATCTCTAACCCCCTCCTGGCGTCAAAAGCGGGTGGTTAGGGGGCGAGAGGGGGAGGCGCGCGCCCGGCTTCCCGGGGCGCTGCGATGTGGGAGCGCGGTTCGGTCCGCTTCCCTTTGCTACCCGCTCTTGATCTTGGAACCTGGCAGTCGTCGCGGCCGAACGGTGGCGAACGCTACCCGAACAAGACGCTCGTGCGGTTCAGGCGTGTCCGGTCCAGGAGTCTCTGGACTTCCAGGCGGACGTACTCGGCGCGCTCGTTCATGACGGCATCTTTGGCGGAGCGGGGGTAGGGACGGACGGGGTCGAGGGGAGTGCCGAACCGGATCTTCCACTTTGTGGGCAGTGGGATCAGGCCGAGTGGGCCGAGCAGGGGAGCGAGCGTCGGCACGGGAATGAACGGTACCTTCATGAAGCTCGGGAGCTGCGCGATGCGAAACAGGGGGCGTGACGTTTCTTCGGCACCGACCACGGCGACCGGAACGATGGGCGCCTGGACGCGCGCGCTCATGTGCGCGACACCGGTGCGGAAGGGGCGCAAGCAGTACGCTTGATGGTAGGGCTTGCCCATGGCCTCTTCGCCCTCTGGGAAGATGCCTACGATCTCGCCGCGTTTCAGCAGGGTGAGTCCGTTGGCAGTCGAGGCCTGTACGGCGCCGAGACGATTATAGAATTGACCGATCGTCGGCATGTTGGTGACGAACTTCGCGTACAGCATGCGCACCATACGGTGCGCGGGATGCTGATCCTCCACGGCCATCGCGATCATGGCCGCGTCGAACGGCAGGGTGCCCGAGTGGTTCGCGGCCAGGAGGACGGGGCCGCTGGTCGGGATGTTCTCGATACCCTCGACCTCGACACGCCAGTAGTAGTTGTAGAGCAGTCGAAGGAACGGCTTCATACGCTCGCGCAATGCGACGTCGATTCCAAAGGGATCGACCGTGCTTCGCCGCGTCGATCGTGCCGACTTGACCCTACGGGACTTGCCGATCTGGACCTGACCCATCCGCCACCCTCCACGCCTACGAGGAACCCACCCCTGAGTCCCCCCGTTCAACAACACCCACTCCAACCGTACTGGGGCGAAACCGTAGCACAACATGTTCGTGATGTCTTGGCTCGATTCGCCCCCAGCTGAGAAAGCGATGCCGCGGTGCGGCACACCGCTTGACGCGCTGCGTGCAATACCTCCATGTGGCGTGCATGGCGTCACTGACCACCGGACGCGTTCGATCGGGGCATCGCTGTCACAAGAAGCTCTACCTCGAATCGCATGCCAGGGAACTGGCGGTGCCCGCCGCCCCTGTGATCGATCGTCGCGAAGCCTACGCCCGGATCGACGCGCTGGCTCGTGCGCGTTTTTCGGGAGGGATCGCGATCGACCGCATGGTCGAGTCGGCGGCGCGGACGCGCGACCTGCTGGCCGACTCGACGGTCCCGGCGATCTTCGGCGCGTCGTTCACGCGGGATCGGGTCCAGATTCGCGCCGACGTGCTGGCTCGGGCCGGTGCAGGGTTCGAACTGTTCTCGGTCACGGCCGGGACGCGGGTGCGCGAGCGGCACGCCCGCGACCTGGCGCTTCAGCTCTGGGTCCTCGCCGCCCACGAGGTCACAATCACGCGGGTCTGGCTGTTCGCGCTCGATCGCGACTACGTGTACCCAGGCGGCGCAGTGGATCCGGCCTGCCTCTTCTTCCGGGAGGATCTGACCGATCAGGCGCGGGCGCTCGTCTCTGACCTCGGGGCGGAGATCGCAACCATGCAGGTCGTGCTCGCGGGAGAGCAGCCACCGCCAGTGCCGACAGGCGGCCAGTGCCTCCGCCCACGCTGTGACTTCTACGACCATTGTCATGCCGGCGAGCCGGCGCATCCGCTTGCCGAGCTACCGCGTCTCGATCCGGCACAGCTCGAGGCGCTCCAGGCCCGGGGCATCCGCACCGTGCCCGACGTGCCGGAAGATTTTCCCTCCCTGACGCCCCTTCAGGCGCGCGCCTGCGCGGCGGTGCGGTCGGGGCGACCGTTTCGCGATCCGGCGATTGCGGAGGCGCTCGCCATCATCGTCTGGCCGGCGCACTGCATCGATTTCGAGACCTTCAGCGTCCCGGTGCCGATCTATCCAGGCACACGGCCCTACGAGAACATACCGTTTCAGTGGTCGAACCACGTGTTGACCGCGGCCGGCGCACTCGATCACCGTGAGTATCTGCACGATGGAGACGGGGATCCGCGGCGCGCCTTTGCCGAGAGCCTGCTGGCAGCGACTGAGGGGCCCGGGTCGGCGTTGTCGTATTCGAGCTTCGAGGCCGACGTGCTCGAGGCCCTCGCCACCGAGTTGCCCGATCTCGCATCAGGCCTCCGGGCGCTTGCGGCGCGCATCGTCGATCTCCTGCCGATCGTGCGGGCGCATTGCTACCATCCGGATTTTCGTGGCTCGTTCTCGCTGAAGCGCGTGCTGCCCGCCCTCGTACCCGATCTCGGGTATGACGATCTGGCGATTCGCCACGGGCTCGTGGCCTCGGCCGCGCATGATGAGCTCGTCGATCGGGCCACGTCGCCGCAGCGTCGTGCCGTGCTCCGCGCCGATCTGCTCGCCTACTGCGGTCGCGATACGTTGGCGTTGGTCGAGTTGTACCGAACGCTCTCGGGGGCGCGCTCTGGCTGATGCGCGGGTCGCGCCGCTCAGTCGGACGGTTCGGGGGGCGGCATGGTCTTCAGCTCGACCGAGCTCAATACCAGCTGCGCGGCGCCCGCCGTGTACAGCCCGAAGGCGACGATGCGCTCCGTCGGTTTCGCGTCCATGAAGCGCGCGACCATCTCGCTGCGGCCGCGGAGGAGGAGTGCGATCGGCTGTATCGTGCTGCCTCGAAAGATCTGGGTGCCCTCTTCGGGTGGTTGATAGGCCATGGCGGCGGTGAGGCCGAGCGTGCGTTTGCGGGTGCCATCGGGCGACACCACGAGCGTGCCGATCACCTCCGGATCCGCACGGGTGCGATCCCAGTACCCTTCCAGACGGACGGGACGACCCGCACCGCCGAGCCCACGTTGTGCCTCCGCGCTCGTTTCGATGAGGAGTACGGTGAGCAGACCCAGGCCGAGGGCCAGTACGAGCGATGACAAGGCTCGATGGCGCATGCGCTGATTACACGCCCTGCCGGCGGCGTGCGCAAGGGGGGGCGCTCGACGCTAGGCGCCTTCCCTGGCATCTTCGACCGGATGTCGCTTCGTGCCGAGCGCTTTCTCCGAGCCTGCCGTCGGCTGCCGACCGACTGCACGCCCGTATGGTGTATGCGCCAGGCCGGGCGTTTCCTGCCCGAGTATCGTGCGCTCCGCGAGCAGCACGGCTTTCTCGAGCTTTGCAAGACGCCCGCCCTTGCGGCCGAGGTGACGTTGCTGCCGATCCGGCGCTTTCCGGTCGACGCTGCGATCTTGTTCGCCGATATCCTCCTGATTCTCGAACCGATGGGCGTTGGGCTCGAGTTCGCGCAGGGGGACGGCCCCGTGATTCACCGGCCGGTGCGATCCGCGGCCGACGTCGATGCCCTCGTGCGCGTGCCGGCGGCCGAAGGCACCCCCTTCGTGTTCGAGACGATACGCCATGCGCAAGCACTGCTCGCCGGTGAGGTGCCGCTCGTCGGGTTTGCCGGGGCGCCGTTCACGCTTGCGTCGTACGTCATCGAGGGGGGCGGCTCCCGCAACTACGTGCAGACGAAGACGCTCATGTACGGCGATACGCCGGCCTGGCATCGCTTGATGGAGCGGCTGACGGAGGCAACGGTCGAGTATCTGCAGGCCCAGGTCGATGCGGGCGTCAACGCGCTGCAGCTCTTCGACAGCTGGGTGGGATGCCTATCGCCCGACGACTACCGTGCGTACGTGCAGCCGCACATGCGGGCCCTGTTCTCGGCGCTCGCGTCGTGTGGGGTGCCGGTCGTGCACTTCGGCACCGGGACGGCCACGCTGCTCGAGCTGATGCGGGACGCCGGCGGCGACGTGATCGGTCTCGATTGGCGCGTCGATCTCGCCGATGCGTGGGCGCGTCTCGGCGACGACGTGGCCGTGCAGGGGAATCTCGATCCAGTAGCATTGCTGGCCGCGCCCGACGAGATCCGCCGCCGCGTGATCCGCATCCTCGAGCAGGCGGCGGGTCGCCCCGGTCATATTTTCAATCTCGGGCACGGTGTGTTGCCAGAGACGCCCCCCGAGCACGTGGCAGCGTTGGTCGATGCGGTTCACGAACTCAGTGCGGTCAAGTGAGCGAGCCCGGATGAGAGGGTCGCAGGCCTGTGATCCATACGGGGGAGCGTGGTTCGTGGTGTCGTCGTGCCTGCCCGCGCGATCTTGCGACGGTCGTCGGCAGGGCCGATGACGGCTGTGCGACCGGTCGTCGTCGTTGGTGCCGGACTGGCGGGGTTGGCCGCCGCGCATCGACTGACGGAGCTCGATGTTCCGGTGCAGGTGCTCGAAGCGAGCACGCGCGTTGGGGGCATCATCGCGACCGAACGAGCCGATGGTTTCGTCATGGAGTGGGGTGCGGACTCGTTTCTCACCGAGAAGCCCTGGGGCCTGGCGCTCTGCCACCGACTCGGTCTCGAAGATCAACTCATCGGCACGCGCGAGACCCGACGGCGCACCTACGTCGTGCACGACCGTCGGCTGCACCCACTCCCGGAAGGATTCATGTTGATGGCGCCGACGGCGCTCGGGTCGTTGCTCGGCTCGTCGTTGTTTTCATGGTCGGGCAAGTTGCGGATGGCGTGCGATCTCGTTCTGCCGCGTCGATCGAGTAGCGGCACCGACGAGAGCCTCGCAGGTTTCGTGACCCGGCGGCTCGGGCGTGAAGCGCTCGAGCGCGCGGTGCAGCCGCTGGTTGGGGGCATCTACACTGCCGATCCCGAGCGTCTGAGCCTGGCCGCGACGATGCCGCGATTTCTCGAGATGGAGCGGCGCGATCGGAGCCTGATTCTCGCCTTGCGCCGGCAGGCGCTCGCCGCCGCCCGGCAGGGGAGCGGCGCGCGGTGGACCCTGTTTGCGAGCTTTCGCACGGGGATGCAGACGCTCGTCGATGCGCTGGTGGCGCGGCTTCCGGCAGGCGCCATCCGGACAGGGGCGCGGGTCGTCGGCCTGACACCGGCAGGGGAGAGCGGCTGGTGCGTGGTCCTCGAGGATGGGGAGATGGTGCCGGCGGCGTCGGTGATCGTTGCCACGCCGTCCTTTCATGCGGCCGCGCTGCTCCGTCCACTCGATCCGGGCCTGGCGGGAGAGCTCGACGCCATCCGCCATGCCTCGTCAGCGATCGTGACGTTGGCGTATGCGCGCGACGAGATCCCGCATCCACTCGATGGCTTTGGATTCGTGGTGCCGGCCGTCGAGCGCTCGCCGTTGATCGCGGGCTCGTTCTCGAGCATCAAGTTCGCGGGGCGCGCGCCCGAGGGCATGGTGCTGCTGCGCGCATTCTGTGGCGGTGCGTTGGCGGCCCACGTGTTGGAGTGTACCGACGACGAGCTCGTCGAGACCGTGCGAGCCGAGCTCGACGTGCTGCTCGGCGTGCGTGCCCGGCCGCACCTCGTACGCGTCAGGCGTTTCGAGCGTGCGATGCCGCAGTACGATGTCGGGCATCTCGACCGCGTAACGCGGATCGAGAGCGCCACCGCGCGACATGCGGGCCTGGCGCTGGCGGGCAACGCCTATCGGGGTGTCGGGATCCCCGACTGCGTGCACAGCGGCGAGCAAGCGGCCGAGTACGTCGCTCAGGCGTGATCGGGACCGCGCAGGCGCTACCGAGAACCCGCTAGGGGGGCGCTAAGCTGCTGAAATCGCTGATTTCATGGGGTGCATTTTCTTGTAGGCATCACGCGGACACTGCGCTATGACGAGGGCAGGCAGGGAATGCGCCGAGAAAGGAAGCCCCATGAGGACGCTGCGAGAGGTCATGCGCGAGGGTTTCATCTTTGCCGTCCAACGCGACGGCATGGTGGCGGAGGCTGCGCGTACGATGGAGGCGCACAACGTCGGCATCGTCGCGATTCTCGAGGGTGAACGCCTCGTCGGAGTGTTCTCGGAGCGCGACATCGTGCGCCGGGTGAGCAATCGCGGCCTCGATCCCGCCACGACCTGTGTGGGCGAGGTCATGACGTTCGAGCTGGTCGTCGCCGATCCCGATGAAGACTACCAGACCGCGATGCGCAAGATGGACCAGGCCAACATCCGTCACTTGCCGATCGTGAGCGATGGCCAGCTGATCTCGATGCTCTCGATTCGCGATCTCATGCGCGTCGATATGGAGCGGATGACCGAAGAAATCCGCTATCTGCACGAGTACCTGTACCAAGTTCCGAGCTGATTCGTTCGCATACGGTCGATCGGAGCGCAGCCGCGTCTTCCCCAGGGTTCACGGGGCCCCCGTACGCCTCTGGAGCGCTTGGTTGCTCCCACGCGGCGGTCCGCTACAATCAAGGGACTTCCCAGTTGGGTTCCTCGGATCGATTCAGATCCACACGACAAGGCAGGGGTGATGGCGCGAGACTCACTAACCGTAACAGATAATCGCAACGGCAAGACGTACGAGCTCCCCATAGACCACGGGACCGTGCGCGCGATGGATCTCCGTAAGATCAAGACCTCGGAGGAAGACTTCGGGATCATGGCCTACGATCCGGCCTTCACCAATACGGCGGCGTGCCGGAGTGGCATCACCTACATCGACGGCGACCGGGGGATCCTGCACTACCGCGGCTATCCCATAGAGCAACTCGCCGAGAAGAGTACCTACCTCGAGACTGCCTACCTGCTCGTGAAGGGGGAGTTGCCGCGGCGAGAGAATCTCGACGCGTTCGTGCACAACATCACCCATCACACGATGCTCCACGAGAACATCAAGAAGTTCATCGATGGCTTCCACTACGATGCGCATCCGATGGGGATCCTCGTGGGGACCGTCGGCGCGCTCTCGACGTTCTACACCGAGGCGAAGCTCATCTTCGATGCGGAATCGCGGCGCGTGCAGACGCATCGGCTGATCGCGAAGATTCCGACTCTGGCCGCGTTCGCGTATCGGCACTCGATCGGCATGCCGTACGCCTATCCGGACAACGACCTCAGCTATACGGGCAATCTGCTGAACATGATGTTCAAGATGACCGAGCTCAAGTACCAGCCCAATCCGATCCTCGAGCGGGCGCTCGACGTGTTGTTCATTCTGCACGCCGACCACGAACAGAACTGCTCGACGACGGCGATGCGGTGTGTAGGCAGCTCCCAGGCTGACCCGTACTCGGCGACGGCGGCTGCGGCGGCGGCGCTCTACGGGCCGTTGCATGGCGGCGCCAACGAGGCGGTCATCCGGATGCTGATGGAGATCGGTTCGGCCGACAAGGTCCCGGCGTACATGAAGCGGGTCAAGGCCGGCGAGATGCGGCTCATGGGCTTCGGCCACCGCATCTACAAAAACTACGATCCGCGCGCGAAGATCATCAAAGAGATTGCCGACTCGGTGTTCGAGGTGACGGGACGGAGTCCATTGCTCGACGTGGCGCTCGAACTCGAACGGATCGCCCTTGCCGACGACTACTTCGTTTCACACAAGCTCTACCCGAACGTCGACTTCTACTCGGGCATCATCTACCAGGCGATGGGATTCCCGCTCGACATGTTCCCGGTGCTGTTCGCGATTCCGCGGACTGCGGGCTGGCTGGCGCAATGGATGGAAATGCTGCTCGACGAGGAGCAGAAGATCGCCCGCCCGCGGCAGACGTATACCGGCCCGCCGATGCGAGACTATCTTCCTGTCGATGAGCGACCAGAGTAGCCTTGCCTTAGCGGGCTACGAGGAAGGCAACAGCTACGACCATGGCGCCGCCGATCATGCCTAGGGCGACGAACATGAAGTCTGCCATGCGGCAATTATTCCCCTCCGGCATGTCCAAGAACAACCCCTTTGTCTCCGTGATTCCGCGAGTGCGGAAAATCGTAGTAGAATCAGTGGCTTAGCGAGGCTGGCATGGACAATCTTTCGTTCGCATCTGCGCATGCACTCGCTACAGCGATTCGGGAGCGAGAGCTCTCTGCCGTCGAGCTCGTCCGGGCGTCGCTCGCGCGTATCGAGGCCGTCAATCCGAGACTGAACGCGTTCGTCGTGCTGTGTCCCGAACGCGCCCTCGCTGACGCCGAGGCTATCGATCGTCGGCTCGCCGCCGGCGAGGACGTCGGGCCGCTCGCCGGGTTGCCGCTCGGGGTCAAAGATCTCGAGCACGTTGCCGGTCTCCCGACGTCGTTCGGTTCGGTTCCCTACCGCGACTATCGCCCGACCGCCGACTCGATAGAGGTGGCGCGCCTGAAGGCCGCTGGTGCGATCGTCATCGGCAAGACGAATACGCCCGAATTCGGCTACACCGCGCTGACCAAGAATCTCGTGTTCGGTGTCACCCGGAATCCCTGGAACCTGGAGCGCACGCCGGGTGGCTCGAGCGGCGGCTCCTCCGCGGCCATCGCGTCGGGGATGGTACCGCTTGCGACCGCTTCCGATGGCGGTGGGTCGATTCGCATTCCGGCGTGCTACGTCGGTGCCTTCGGACTGAAGCCGTCGTTCGGCCGCGTGCCAGTCGAGGCGCGCGGGCCTGGGACCCCGATGAGCGCATGGATCGATACGGTGTGTTACGGGCCGCTCACGCGGACCGTACGCGACGGCGCGCTCTTTCTCGATGCCGTCGCCGGTCCGGATCCCGCCGACCCCGACTCGCTCCCGGCCCCGCCCGTGTCGTACTCGGCCGTGCTCGCCGATCTGCCGCCAGGGCTCCCGATCGCGCTCAGCAAGACCCTCGGATACGCCATGGTTCAGGACGACGTGTGGCGTGAGGTCGAAGCCGCGGCGGCCGCGTTTCGCGAGCTTGGCCATCGGGTGGACTTCATCGATGACGAGCTGGCCGGTTCCGGTGGACTCGAGCCGTTGCCCGATCTCGGCGTCGAATGGGCGCTCGTGTCCGCGTCCGAGACCTATGCTGCCATCGGGGAGGACATCGAAGCCAATCGCGACAAGTTCGGGCGCGCGTTTCTCGAAGGTATGGAGCATGGGAAGAAGATCGGACCAGACTTCATGGCGCGTGCCCAACGCAAGCGTGCGCTGCTCCACGCGCGCCTGACCGACCTCTTCGCCCGCTACGCGCTGCTGCTCACTCCGACGCTTCCGACCGAGGCATTTCCCGCGAGTGGGCCGTTCCCGACCGAGATCAACGGCGTACCGATCGAGTCTGCACTCGGTGCGGTCGCGTTCACCTACCCATTCAACTTCTCTGGACACCCGGCGGCGAGCGTGCGCGCCGGTCTTACGGATGCCGGGCTGCCCGCCGGGATGCAGATCGTCGGCCCGCGGCACCGCGACGAGCTGGTGCTGCAGGCCGCGTATGCCTACGAGCAGGCGCGTCCGTGGAACGACCGGTGGCCGACGCTGTGAGCGACGAGTCTCCATCCGACCCGCAGGGTTTCGCGATCGGCGGCATCCGGATCGAGCCAAACGTCATCCTGGCGCCGATGTCGGGCATCACCGACTCCACGTATCGCGCGTTCGTCAAGGAGGCCAATCCCGGGGCGGTCGGTCTGGTCGTGACCGAGCTCATCAGTATCGAAGCGCTCGCGCGTCACGATCTGAAGACGCACCGGATGCTCAGCTACCTCCCGCACGAGCGGCCGCTCGCCATGCAGCTCTTCGGCGCTCAGCCGACGCGGATGGGCGAGGCTGCCGCCATCGCACAGGATCTCGGCGCGGACATCATCGATGTGAACTGTGGCTGTCCGGCTCCCAAGGTCACCAAGAGGGGCGGTGGCGCCGGTCTCATGCGCGAGCCGGACGTGCTGCGTGACATTCTGCGAGCGCTCCGTCGCACGCTGACGATCCCCTACACGGTCAAGCTCCGGGCGGGATGGGACGACGCGTCTCGCAATGCGGTCGAGGTCGCGCGCATGGCCGAAGGCGAGGGCGCCGCCATGATCGCCGTGCACGGCCGCACGCGGAAGGAGCTCTACAGCGGGGACGCCGACTGGGATCTCATTGCCGAGGTGAAGCGCGCTGTACGCGTGCCGGTCGTCGGGAGCGGAGACATCATGACCGCGGCGCAAGGCGTGCAGCGGTTGAACGACGGTGGCGTCGACGGCGTGATGATCGGTCGTGGCACACTCGGCAATCCTTGGATCTTCCGCGAGATGGCCGCGCTCCGACGGGGCGAGACACCCCCCGTGGTGAGTTCCCGTGCGCGGTTCCTGGCGATCGATGCGCTGATCGCCCGTCTGGCCGCGGTGCTGCACCCATCGACGGCCATTGGCCGCGCGCGTGGTCTCGGGTGCCGCATGGTGAAGTACGTCCACGGCGGCGCCCAGATCCGCGCGCTCATCAGCCGTGCACCGTCCGTCGACGCGATGCGCGTCATCCTGCAGGAGCACGCCGAGCGCGCTCCGACGGACGATCTCGCGGCCTAGCGTACGGTCCGCGTGACGCGCCTGGACGTTACTGATCCAGGATCTGAGAGATGCCCTGCGAGAGATCGCGTTGGTGGAGCTGGGCCCGGACGCGCGCGAAGAGGTCGTGCTTGTTGATGGGCTTGGCGAGGAACTCACTCACGCCGAGCTTCATGCCGGTCAAGCGCGTCTCCATGTCGTCCTTGGCCGTGACCAGGATGACCGGGATGTCCCGGGTGCTCTCCTGTGCGCGGAGTTCACCGCAGACCTGGAAGCCGTCCATTTCGGGCATCATGACGTCGAGCAGAATGACGTCGACCGTCTGCGTGGCGAGGAGCTCGAGCGCGCGTCGTCCGCTGTTGGCCGGCACGGGCGTGAAGCCCTCTTTCTCGAGGAGTCGCGTCAGGATGTCGAGCGCACTGCGATCGTCGTCGACGACGAGTACGGTGGCTGTGGATTTATCCATGGGTTTCTCCCGGTGACAGCAGGTATCCCTGGGTGGCGCCCTGGGGGAATGGAATGCCGGTCTTCCGACGGCGGAGCTTGGCGACGAGCGTCGTACGCTTCAAGCCGAGGAGGCGGGCCGCGGCTTGCTTGTTGCCCTTGGTGCGGCGGAGCGCCTCTTCGATCAGGCGATTCTCGAACTCCTCGACGGCACTGTTCAGGTCGAGCCCGCTCTCGGACAGCGTGGGCTTGGGAATACGCTTCTCCGAGATGAACGAGCGGATGTTGGTCGGGAGGCTGTCGATCCGGATGACGCCGTCCTCGGAGAGGATCACCATCCGTTCGATCAGATTCTCCAACTCGCGGACATTGCCGGGCCAGTCGTACTCCCAGAGGTGAACCATGGCTTCATCGGTCACCTGCACTGGACGCTCGGGCCGCTTCCGATTGTGTTTCTCGAGGAAGTGCTGCGCCAGGATCGGGATGTCGGAACGGCGCTCGCGGAGCGGCGGCATGACGATCGGAATTACTTGCAGTCGGTAGAAGAGGTCTTCGCGAAAGGTGCCGCGCTCGACCTCGTGCTGGAGATCTTTGTTCGTCGCGGCGAGGACACGGACGTCGACCTTCATCGTCCGATCGCCCCCGACCGGTCTGACCTCGCGATCCTGCAGGACGCGGAGCAGCTTCACCTGCAGGCGCGGGCTCATCTCGCCGACCTCGTCGAGAAAGATCGTGCCGCCGTTGGCCAGCTGGAACATGCCAGAGCGGGCGCCGATCGCACCCGTAAAGGCACCGCGCTCGTGACCGAAGATTTCGGACTCGAGCAGCTCCGCCGGGATCGCTCCGCAGTTGACCGGAATGAAGGGGCGATCGGCACGCGGGGACAGTCCGTGCACGGCACGCGCTACGAGCTCTTTGCCGGTGCCGCTCTCGCCGGACACCAGGACCGTCGCATCGGTCGCGGTGACCTTCTTGATCAAGACATGGATCTTCTGCAGCAGCGGGTGGTTTCCTATGAGGAACGGAAATGGATCCATAGACGTACGCTCTCCGAACGGCGTTGCCGAGTTGAAGGTGCGTGAAAAAAGTAACAAGCCTGTATCGCCCGTGATAGGCGGAATCTTTAATACCTCGCAGTGAACCTCGTGCGGCGTGTCAGAGAATCGTCGTGCCTTCGACGTTGCCGTACCAAGAACGGCATTCCTGCACCGCTCCCGTGTCGGCGCGCTGACTATCGCGTGACGGTGCATGATTCGACGTGACGCGTTCACCGTGATAGCGCCCACGTCGAAATGCCGCTCGGAAGCGGAAGGAGAGTCGCATGACAAATCGCGAACCAAGTCGCCTTCGAGGCGTCGTCCTACATCGAAAGCACGCGTCGTGAAGGCGCCCGCACGCGCGAAGCGCACCCGTGCCGACGGTCGTCGACCGAACGAGCTTCGCCCGGTCGACATCACGCCGCATTTTCTCCGACACGCTGAAGGCTCGGCGCTGATTACCGTCGGCAACACGCGGGTGATCTGCGCCGCCTCGATCGAGGACGGCGTGCCCCCGTTTCTGCGCGGCAGCGGGCGCGGGTGGGTGACCGCCGAGTACGGGATGCTGCCACGGTCGACGCACACCCGGAGCAATCGCGAGGCCGCGCGTGGCAAGCAGGGGGGCCGTACGCAGGAGATTCAACGGCTGATCGGCCGGAGTCTGCGGGCGGTGACGCGCATGGAAGCGCTCGGCGAACGGACCATTACGCTCGACTGCGACGTGCTCGAGGCCGACGGCGGGACGCGGACCGCCTCGATCACCGGCGCGTATGTGGCGTTGGCGCTGGCCCTGCGCGCGTTGCAGGACCGCGGCGACATCACCGGGAAGCCGCTTGCCGACTCGGTGGCCGCCGTCAGCGTCGGTATCGTCGGTGGCCGACCCTGTCTCGATCTGCCGTACGAGGAGGACAGTCGCGCCGGGGTCGACATGAATGTCGTCATGACGGGGCGCGGGCGGTTCATCGAGGTGCAGGGTACGGCCGAGGGGAAGCCGTTCTCGCAGGCCGAGCTGAATAAGCTGACCGGCCTTGCGGCCGGTGGCATCGAGACGCTGACCAAGCTGCAGCGTCAGGTCGTGCGAGACGCTGCGAAGGCGTGACCGCCGCGCGGTAAGATGATGGCGCGTGTTCTCCCCTCCCGTATCGTGCTGGCGACCAACAACGCCGGAAAGCTCGCCGAGGTGCGCGCCATGCTCGGCGCGATCGGGGTCGAGGTCGTGCCGGTCGGTGAGATCGTCTCGGCGTGGAGTGTCGAGGAGACGGGCGACACGTTCGAGGCGAACGCCATCCTGAAGGCGCGGGATCTCGCGGGCCGGGCGGGAGCGCCCGTGCTGGCCGATGACTCCGGGCTCGAGGTCGCCGCGCTCGGTGGGCGTCCGGGGGTCCGTTCGGCACGCTATGCCGGCGAGGTGGCGACCGATGCCGAGAACGTCGCGCTGCTGCTGCGCGAGATGGCTGCGGTGCCCGACGAGGAACGGGCCGCCGCGTTTCGCTGCGCCATGGCGCTGGTCTGGCCGGATGGCGATCTCGTCACGGTGTCGGGGACCTGTCCAGGCATGATCAGCACCGTACCCCGGGGAACCGGCGGGTTCGGCTACGATCCGGTTTTTCTCGATCCCGAGACCCATCAGACCTTCGCGGAGCTCTCCGCCGAGGCCAAGAACGCTCGCAGTCATCGCCGCCGCGCCCTCGATGCGCTGGTTGCGGAACTCGCGGGGGCGCCCGTGTCAGCCGCGTCGGGCAGGTCCGCAACTTGAAAGGCCCCACCCGGGGTGGTAGGCCGAAGCCGGCGGTTGCAGGCGCGAGTCGGCCGGGCGTTCGGGATTCAGCGGGGCGTAGCGCAGTCTGGTAGCGCACCTGCCTTGGGCGCAGGGGGTCGGAGGTTCAAGTCCTCTCGCCCCGATCGCTGGAGGTTCGGGTCCGACTCGCGCCAGTAGCTCAGGTGGACAGAGCAACGGCCTTCTAAGCCGTAGGTCAGGGGTTCGAATCCCCTCTGGCGCGCTCGAAGACGTAGCAAAGTGTGGTGGGTGTAGCTCAGTTGGTAGAGCACCGGATTGTGGCTCCGGTTGTCGAGGGTTCGATACCCTTCACTCACCCCAATCAGCCCGGAGCGGCCGGTTCTGCCGGTCGCTCCGGGTGCTCCAACGGCCGGGATGCCTTTGGGCCCGTCGCGACCCGAGCGCGGTGACGACCTACGCGATGGGCTCGAGCAGCTCGTAGATCGGCCCCAGCATGAGGCGGATCGCCCGCTCGCTGCCGTAGACCCGCTCGCCGGTGAGGAGCTGGCCGTCGCCGACCAGGATTCCGAGCACCCGATGCCGCTCTTCGGCGCCATCGACCGTGATGGTGATGTCGTACTCCTGAGCCACGGAGGTCTCGTTCCCCCAGGCCTGGACCAGGACCGAGCTTGCGCGAGGGATGAACTCGGCCATCAGGTGCTCGTAGTAGCGGCGGACGGTCTCACGACCACGCATTCGTTGTCGCAGCGGATAGAACTCGTAGACCGGGTCGTCGCTGAGCGTCGCCATCACGCCCTCGAGATCGCAGCGGCCTTCGAGCAGCGCGTGTCGGGTGCCGAGTTCGATCATCCGTTGGATGGCGTCGGTCTTGGTGTTGGTCGATGTCGGCACTTGCGCGCTACTCTTTCAGGCGGACGAACAGCTCGCCGTCCCGGACTTCGATCACATCGACGCCGTCCGCGAAGGCTTTCCATACACCAGGCTCACCGCCGAACTCTCGCACCAGATCGATGTGCTTCAGACCACCGAGCCAGGCGTTCGGAAGAGGCACTCCCATGACGCTGATACCGCGGAGCACCACGACCGGCTGCCCATCGGAGTAGCCGAGCTCCAGACCCGCCTTCAGCCGGAGCGTGCGCCCGCCCATCACCGGCAGGTCCTCGTCGAGCGGAATCAGGACGCGCGCACTGACGAGATCACTCGACAAATCGATGGCGACCCGACGTGCCAGATCGGGGCTGTTCGCAACGAGCGAGTTCAACTCGCGCTCATTGAAGCGCACTTCGCGATCCGCGTCGGATTCGCGATAGGTCTCCGGCTCCAGCCGGTCGCGGCCTCCGCGCCCGCCCGGAGCCGTGTCACTGGCCTCCGGGATCTTCTCCAACCGAGCCAGTTTTTCGTCGAGTGCCCGCTCCTCACTTGCATTCAGCGAGACGGGTCGAAACTCCGACGGGAACAGATAGGTACGCCATATCCATAGAGTGAGTCCACTCGCGACGATCGCCGCCACGAGGGCGACCCCGAGTACCTGAAGCCAACTGAAGCGTCCCGATGTCGTGGCAGCTGCCATCCGCAGATAGTATCGCCGCGATCGGGGTCGGGCCAGCCGGGGGAGTTTTCGGCGGGGCTCGGTCGCCCACGGTATCGCCCATATCGAGGCTCACTGGGCGGGGACGTAGGAGCTAGCGGCGCGCGTCGTGCGTCTTCAGTGGTCCTTTCCAGCCGAGCAGACGTCGATCCGCCGTGATCAACGTGGCCTCGTTCTCGAGAGCCGTGGCTACTATGAGTCGGTCGGCCGGGTCGTTGTGGAGGCCCTCGAGCAGCGTCAGGAGTTGGCCTCCCACTCCACGTCGAGCGGGCCCGTGATGTCCCCATGCGACTTGATGCGACCCTTCATGAACCCGCGCAGGGTCTTCGGCTTCTTCGTGACCGGCCCCAGTTCCGCGACAGGAACGCCGCGTTTCGTAATCACGATCTTCGTCCCAGTCTTGGCCACGTGATCCATCGCTTCCAGGCACTTCGCTTTGAATTCGGCCGCTTTCATCGTGTCGTTCATGGGCGCACCCTCTCGTGACCAGTTACGTGACCACTATAGAAGCGCCTGCCCGGGACCGTCAACGTAGGCCCACGAGCCGTGTCGCGGAATGGATGCGAGTAGCGCCCCACGCCCATCCTGATCGGGCACCTGGAGCCCGCCGGCGCGGCGCCGCACGACGTGACAGCAGTCCGGAATTCGTGTAGCACCGTCCGGGCGGGCCGCTAGCTCAATTGGCAGAGCAGCTGACTCTTAATCAGCGGGTTCGGAGTTCGATTCTCCGGCGGCCCATTTTCGATTTCAGGTAGTTGCGGCGCTGTTCGTTCCGCGGATCGCGCTGAAGTCACCATCTGGTTACCACTACGGTCACCAGGTGCATCGTCGAGCGTGTCGACGGCCCCCTTGTTCCCCGGCGCGTCGCCCTGGCCACCGTTCCTGTCGCTTGTCGTGCGAAGCACACCTGGTCTACGCTCGGCCGCCAAAGCAGCCGTGACGGTCCGGTTCGGCTATTTCAGAATTTGGAGCAGGTTGCTGTAGTCGTCCGTCCAAGGGCGGACGTTCGGGTAGTCGGCAGCGCGGTCACGTTCTAGAAGGACCTCGCCGGTTCGTATCGACGGCTCGAGTTGGGTGATCAGCGCGTTGATGTAGCTGGCGTCGCGGGAGAGGATCATCCACGTGGCTTCCAGCGTGGCGTCGTCGAGGAGTGCGAGATTGACGATCTTCAGTGCGTGAAAGTTCTTCGGTTCAGCCAGGCGATACACCACAGGCGCCAAATCGAGATGTCGATTGGAGATGTGGAATGCCATCATGCCGTTGGGGGCGAGATGACGTTCGTAGGTCGCGAAGGCTTCACGGGTGAGCAGGTGTACGGGAACCGAGTCGCTGCTGAAAGCGTCGAGGATCAACGCGTCGTAGTGCTGGCTGCTTTCGCGCTCGAGCTTTAGCCGAGCGTCACCCATGCGAATCCGCACATCGCCCCGAGAGTCGGCGAGGAACGTGAACCATTCTTGGGCCACCTCCACCACACCGGGGTTGATCTCGTAAAAGACAAAGCGGTCCTCGGGCCGAGCCCAAGCGGCCAAGGTTCCCACACCCAGGCCGATGAGCCCCACGTGACGGCCATCAGGACGCTGGATCAACGACAACGCAGCGCCCACTCCCGTGTGCGCCGAGTAGTATCCGGTTGGGAATGCGCGCAGGTCCGGGCTCATGCCTTGCACTCCGTGCAAGGTGGTGCCGTCGTACAGTTCCCGAATGTGACTTTGCGGGTCTCCGTGGCCGATTTCTTCGACGCGCAGAACGCCAAAGAAACTTCTCTCGGTGTGCACAGTACTTTGCATCAGCCCGTAGGCGTGACGGACCAGGAATCCAAAAATCGGACGAGCAAGCAGTGCGCCGAATGCGGCCAATATGAGTAGGGCTACCGCGGTATCGGAACGGGTGCGCGATTGTTTCGTTCCGGCTGCTTGTTTACGCTGCTGTTTGCGCGGCGTGCCGTGACCTTTCTTGGATTTCTCTTTGCGTTGCGATTCAAGCTCTGCGTTACGTCGCATTTCGCGCCACGCGCTTAGGGCGAGTAGCAATCCGCAGCCGAGAAATCCGAGGTGTAACTCTTGGTAGAGGTGGAACACCATGGGGGCGATCGCCGCGACAAGGATCCCTCCCAACGCTCCGCCAAAGGAGACGGCCATGTAGTAGAAGGTCAAGCGTGCGGCGGGGGGGCGCAGCCGGTAGAGCTCTCCGTGACAGATCATGCAGGTGACGAATAACGCCGCGCCGTAGATCCCGAGTTGTTGATTCATGGAGTAAAAAGTCTGCTCGACATGAAACTCGCCCAGCAGGGCCAGGTACACGGCACCCAGCGCCATGACGTAAAGGGGTAGGAAGACCACGCGTGCATATGCGGGCCAGCCGCTGAAGGTCAGAATGAAGCTCAGCAGGTAGATGCTCAACGGAAGGATCCACAAGAAGGGGGCCGAGGCCACATTGAGCGTGAGTTGTTGGGTGACCGATGTGAAGAGCACGACACCGCATGCGGCCCACCCGACCCACAACGCGATGACCCCGTGCCCCGTCTCGATCCCATCGACTGCGACGTTGTCATCGGCCACACGCGGCTCGGGGCCAGCTCTCCAAAGCGCAATGGCGGCGCCCGTGCACAGTGCGGCGAAGAGCAAGAACATCATCCGCCACACATGGGCCTGGCCGCTGAGTGCTAGCGCGGGCTCGACGAGGAAGGGGTAGCTGAGCAGAGCGAGCAGGGACCCCGCGTTGGAGAGGGAGTAGAGCGCGTATGGAGAACGCCCCGGGCGGATCGCCCAAAACCAAGATTGCAGCAGCGGGCCGGTTGCACTGAGTACGAAGTAGGGCAAACCGACGGTGGCCAGCAGCATCAAGACGATTTGCGCCAGCGGCTCGCCGTCGCCGGTGGGAGCCCAGTTTTCCGCTGGCAGCACGCTCATCCAAGCCGCTCCGGCGAGTAGCGCGAGGTGCACGAGGCTGTGCACGCGCATTCCGAGCCAGCGTGTTCCCAGGTGCGCGTAAGCGTAACCGGCGAACAACAGGCATTGGAAGACGAGTACGCAGCTCGTCCAAACCATCGGCGTGCCGCCGAACCAGGGCAAGATGTACTTGCTGACCATCGGCTGCACCTGAAAGGTCAGGAATGCGCCGAGAAAAATCGCGGGTGCGATGATTAGAAGTGGTCCGACGCCCGCAGCAGAGCGAGGCAGAGCCAGACGATTGCGCGGGTCGAGCTCGCCCATGAATTCGACGATAGTTTACCGGCTCGTCATTGCCAATCGCGACGTATGATCGCCGATCCCGGGGACGCCCATCTCGTCGCCCGGTGCTCGGCGGGCTGGCAACCTCGATGCGTTCTCGGGTGGCGCGCTGAGAGGGCCAGCACGCATCCTCCCGCCATTTTCAACGACGCACATCTTCCGGTCGGTTTCCGCGCCTCGTCAGTCACCACCAGGTCACCAACGTACCTGAACCACCCTGATCCATCCGCACTTGCACGCGGGCTAATCCGCGAGAGAACCAAAGGATGGGTTCGAGTGGGGCGGGGTAGTTTCGTCCCAGGGTGAACTCTCAATCAGCGGGGTGGGAGTTCGATTCTCCCGCGGCCCATTTTTTGTTTCAGGCATATTGGGTTTCGATGATTCGGCCTCGATCGGTGAGACCTGAATCCAGCCGCGAGGTGATCGACGGGTCCACGTGTCGGAACGCCATCGAGCCCACTCGATGGTCCTCGTTGGCAAAACGGGGGGCACGTCAGAGGCCGTCGACATTGGAGGAAGCTTCACGGTTACGGGAAAGCCCGGCGATGAGGATCTGATTCTCAGGGCGACGACGATTGGCGGCAACTTCGACGTGAAGACTGCCCCGAGAGATTCCATGCAGGTAGGTGCGGACTCTCCATTCTCTGTTGGAGGACGTATTCTGCTTGAGGCTCCAGCCGAAGGTGGCGTTCGCACCATCGACGACCTGACTTCATTCTCCCCGTGAATCGATTCGAGGGGAGCCGCCCGCGCGGTCCTAGATACGCGAGGCAACGCAAAGACGCCTGTGGCTCCCACGTCCAATGTGAATGAAGACCCGACGTCGTTTGACGGAGTTCCCCCGGACTCGTTGCTCGCCGCCTTCATCGGAAGCGACGCGTCCGGGGTCGCTACGTCCCAACAACGCTAGCGCAGCTCGACTCCACCAATCGCAAGTAGCTCGCGAAGTCGCGGCACCTCGGCGGCGAGGAGCTGCGTGGCGCGGCAGCGGTGCTGCCGGTCCATGCAGTCGACGAGATCGACGAGCGAGCGCAGCTCAGGCACTCCCAAGGCCGCACACTGCGGCGCTTGCACGCCGAATCCGAGGCCGTTGTCGCTCAGGATGTCGCGGAACGCGAGCTTCTCTGGGTCGCATGCCTTGCGGATCTTGTCGGTTAGAGTTGCCGTGGCGCCCGCTCCGGCGTTCACCTTGCCTACGCCCTTGTGGCACTTGGCCTTCGCCTTCGCGACACAGGTCGTATCGCCTGGCTTCTGCTGGAGGCACTTGAAGAGGGCGCTCGCGCACTTCCGATAGCCCTTCAACCAGGTGCTCACGAACTTCGGTCCGGCCTTCGCAATACCCTTGTGACACGAGACCGCCTGTTTCCCGGCACCCTGCGGAAGGTCGAGGCTTTCCAACCCCAGATTCCCGACAGGAAGACACGGGAACTCTGTGCGTGGATCGCGGTCGACCGCAGCCAGGAATGCAGCCGCGCGCGGCGCCTGCTGGCCCACCATCTCCTCGGCGCGACAAGAATGCTGACTTGCCAGGCAATTCGCGATGTCCGAGGCAGAGGAGAGAGAGGGCTGTCCCTCGAGGGCGCAGGCCTCAACCTCGGCGTGGTAGCCGAGCCCGTTCAGTTCCGTCAGATCCGCTGGGGTCAGCTTCCCCGGGCCGCACTTGTCGACGATCTTGCCGACGAGCTTGGCACGATCGTTTGCCATTCCACCGGCCTGTTTCACGCAAGTCTGCTCCGCCTTGAGGAGGCAGCCCTGATCGCCTGGCTTGGTCTGGAGACACGCGGTGACTTTCACCAGGCACTTCTGCAGGCGTTTCTGGTACTGGTCGGCAAATTTACCGCCCTCCTTGTGAAGTGCTCCCTGACACTTCACGGCCGCCTTGGCCGCGCTCTCGGACAGGCCAGCTCCTAGCCCGTCTGCCGGGGCCGCGCACTGATCGTCGCTGCGATCGGTCAGGCTATTCAGGTCGTTATCGAGACAGTCGTCGCAGATCTCGGGTTCCGGCGTCGGGGTTGCCGTCGGCGTCTCCCCCTCGGTTGGCGTTTCAGTAGGTGTCGGCGTCCGCGTCGGGGTCTGCGTGGGTGTGGCCGTCGGCGTGGGGGTTTCGCTTGGTGTCGGTGTGAAAGTTTCCGTCGGGCTCGGGGTCCGCTCGGGCGTCGGCGTCTCGGGGGCAGGCGTCACCGTGAAGGTCGGGGTCGGCGTTTCTTCGGGAACAGACTCTAGACGCGCATAGTGCGCGGTCAGCATCAGGTCTGTCGTCACGTCAACCCTGATCCGTGCGGCATCTCCGATCGTCGCGCCGTTGCCCTCCCAATGATCGAAACGCCACTGCCCGTACCGTTCCGGGGCCGTCACGGTCACCGCCTGCCCGTGCGCATAGACTCGGCGTAGGTTTCCTTGACCGTCGTGTCGGCCGGACACATCCTCACTGTCGAGCGCGAAGTATGGTCGCGGACCGTCGAGTGGCTCTGCAGTCGCGCGCCCAGCACTTGAGTCGAGCTGGTCGTCAACGGAGGCTGCCGATACTACCCTCACAAGACCATCGCGAGCCACGGCAGCTGGATCTCCCAGCTCCGGTGGTAGGGTCACCAAGAACGGACCTGCCGGGGCGGACGCAAGCTGTAGCGTCCTGTCGTCCCCCCGCCGGTTCTGAAATTCATAGTCGAACCTCAGTCGCAAGAATGTAACGTCTACGTCCTCGTAGCGGGAATCGGCACGCTGCAGGACGAGGTCCGCCCAGACCGGAGGCTGTGCGAAGATCGATCGTTCATCACAGTTCGATTCATCGTAGAGCTCGCAGAGCGTCTCCGCCATTGAGCTGTTCTTTGCGTCAAATGGGCCGTGAAGTTGAGCAACTGGCCCCTGGCCTTGCCCCCAAGGATCGTATGTCGTCACCCACGCAAGGGGTGCGCCATTCCGATTCGTCTGCGTGACCGAGTAGGTCTCGTGCCCACTCGTGAGGTATCCTGCGCCCGGGTGCTCGACCTTCAGCACGACCACTGGCTGGTCTTGCGGAGCAAGCTCGGAAGACGTCGTAATGCTCGGTCGACCCTCGTCGCTTTGGTCTTGCGACCCATCGAGTCCTATCCTCAAGAGTCTCACGTTCTCCATCGTGGTCGGAACCAGGCCGCGTTCCCACAGATTGAGCCGTACCTTCTTCCCGGCGTTCAGGAGTGCGAGCTCGGTTTCGGTCAGGGAGGCCGTAGCAAACGCTCGATGAGTGCCGGTGTAGTCTTCGATTGCCTTCCCACGCATCTCTACGAGTTTGTCCTCGTAGAGGACTCTCAGCATCTCGAAGTCGCATTCCGACAGAGTCAGTCCGCTCGCCTGGCAGTTGCTCTCAGGAGTATAGCTTCGGAGTCTCTCGATCTCCGCTTGCACCTTGGCGACTGCAAGCGATCCCTCATAGGGCTTCAAGAGTCGGTATTCGTATGCTCGCTTCAACTGGTACTCGTACTTGAGCAGACGCGCTCGTGAGCGGTCTCCGAGATCGACAACGTACTGAACGACCCGGCCATCGGGGGCCCGCGCATCGTCCCTCCACTCCCCCGCAATGGTGTCCACCGCCAGTACCGCGCGGTGCACGTCGACGATCGCAGTCGCGAATGCGCTCGTCGCGACGTTCAGGCGCTCGACGAGATTCTGCTTTCGAGACGCCAGACTCGATACCGTGTCGTTGAGGTCAGCGACGAACGGATCCGCTGCAGCGATACGATTCAACTCCGCTTGAACGGCGCTCGCCGGGATGCTGACACCCTGAGACATTTTCGTCAGCTCGTTCTGGGCCTCCTCCAGCGGCTTCAGCACGTCCTTCAGATCGGCAACGAGCCCCTCACCGATCAGCACGGCAGTTCCCGGGCTGTCGATTCCCCGGACCGTCTCCACGACTCCTTCGAGCTTCTCGAACCAGTCCTGACCTTCGGCCGCCAGGGTCTCCGCCTTAGCGTCAACCTCTTCGAGAAACTTCTCACCGGCCGTCCGCGCCGCCACAGGGTCGGAAAGGTCAACCGTCGTGAGGAACTCCGCCCCGAGCGCGATCGTCTTGACGATGGGGTCTGGCACAGGGAGGACCTTCAGAGCATTCGCCATTACACCGAGCGCGCGCTTCCATCCCGGGCCCGCTGCCCGCACCCGAAGGCTGTTCCTGGCGAGATCGCGGAGAACATTGTAGCGCAACCGCAGATCTGCCTCGGCTCGCTCGATCTCATTTCGCAGCCCCCGGACGCTCTTCTGGACTGCAGAAACCTCGTCCTTCGCGCTTGCGGCCGTGTCTCTCAGATGCTCGAGCTCCGCCTCGGCCTGGAGCTTCGTGACAGTGAGCAACGTCTGCCTATCAACGATGGCATCGGCGTCGCCCGTTACCGTGTTCGCCAGGTACATGGCGCGAAGCGCGAAGTCGATCTCACTCTCATAGACGTCGGCGACGAAATCCAGCGAGAAGATGGGAGCCCAGCCCGGCGGATTGCCGAAGTAGTCGAGACTGGCGTTCAGTTGATGCTCGAGGCTACTAAGCTCGGCCTGAAGCTGGAGAAACTCGACCTGCTCCTGGGTAGACCGCTTCTGCCACTCAGCTTCATCTTGCCGGTACTCGTCCAGAAGAACGCGGTACTTTCGCGCTGTTCCTAGAACGAGATCGTGATGTCGTGCGAGGTACAGGTCGCGCGCACGAGCAACGATCGTACGGAGCGAGGATGGCGAGATCCAGGAACGGACGGCGTCCTCGTAGTCAAACCCCCCGTCGAGACCGGGGGAATTGCTCGTCGCCGGAGTGTCGCTTCCAGGGTGTACAGGGATCACGCTGAGGGCACATTCAGGCTTGCCGTTGGGAGTGCCGATACTGTCCGGCGAAGGATCGCCAGCTCTAAGTGGGGGCTCTAGGAGAAGCGCATTCTCCCCGTTCCAATTGTAAGCGATCTTCCCGCGCGCCCCACCGGCCATAGCTTGACCGGGAGCGCCCGGCGCAGCACCCAGCGCCTCGAACAACCCATCGGCCCACCGGCGGTTGCTGGAGATGTTCCCAGCGTCTCCGCCGTGTCCAGGGATTCCCGAAGGATCCGCATCGCCCCCCGACTTCGGCAGGTAGTCTGGGTTAGTGCAAGCGCATCCCCAACGACCGCTGCCTTGATCGTCAACCCTGACTTGAACTACTCGCCTGATCACGGAGGGTGGCACATAGCAAGCGTTATGGAAGCACGGGCAATTGGCAGGTGTCAGTGCAGTCCCGTGTCGCATATCGTCACCCGCCTTGCCCTGCTTGGGATTCTGCCCCTTCCCGCCGTTCAGGATGAGGCGAGGCCGGCCACTGGGATCGGGATTGGGGGCGCGTCGAAGGTAGAGCGCGATGTCGCCTGCGGCATGACCATCTCGTCCGTCCTTGCTCTCGGGGCCGATGCGGGAAGCTTCTTCTGGCCACGATAGCGGTGTCGTGTCGATGCGCGCATAGTCTTCCTCGGAGCTGTCCGGATCGTCATCGAAGAGTAGTTCTTCCGCATAGATCCTTACGTTGGTCTGCGGCAACCGGAGGGGATGCCGGACAACCAGCTTGCCCGCATGGATGGTAAGCTCAGCAATGTCCGGTGCGCCATCGTAAGCGCGGTGCAGGTCGTTAAGAATGTTCCTGTCAAACACTACCTCAGGACCTGCGATTGTCACCGACCTGGTCGGCCGATCTAGACTACCGTTAAAACTTTGGACGACGCCAAACTCCTCTTCTGCAATCACGACGTACTCACTGACGTATGCGGGGTCGTCGGGCCAAAGCAACGCGTCTGGGGCCGAACTAATGGTAGCTGCTTCCGGCGGCAGACCCGGACGTGGCGTCACGACCACCGTCTGCGTAGTCTCGCCCGCGTCGTCCGCTGCGGTGATGGTGATCTCGAATGGGAAGACGTCGCTTTCATGCAGCTCAAGAGTCAGGCGGCCGCCATCGCACCGCAAGCTTCCGGCAAGCTCGATAGAGGAAAGACACGAGAGGCTCGATCCTGTGGTTCCACCGAGCGTGATCGCGAAGGCACGCGATGCACCGGGCCGAATCACAATAGGGGGAATCTCACCGATGGCGAAAACGTCAGCAGGTCTGCGACAGCTCGTTGTACAAAGGTCGTCATCATACGAGTTGCCGTCGTCGCATTGTTCTCCCATCCAAGGCTCTGGGTTCCCGTTGCCGCAGGAATCGAAGACGTAGATCGCGCCGGCGTCAACGTCGGGTGTATCGTTGAAGGGGGCACCGATCGCTACGCGGCCAGGACGCAGCGCAACTGCCATGCCATAGCCTGCGCCATTCCCATGAGCCGATTCGCCCGGATTGTCGTAGCGCTGAAGAAGAGTTCCGGAGCGCCCCTCGAAGAGCAGTGCTGAGCCACCCGACTCTCCTTGATCGGTGCGCATACCTATCAGGACGTGGTCGCCGTGTGCCGCGAGCGCAGTGCCGAAGAAATCACCCTCCTGCGGGTCTGGTTGCTGAAGCACGCGGAACGAGCCGTCGGTTCGGTCGAGAAGATAGACGCGACCCGTATCGTGCGCAGAACCATCGTCGCGCTCGGCTGCAGCAAGTACATCGCCGCCGAGAAAGGCCACGGCGGAGCCGAAGAGATCTCTGCGACTGGCCTCGGGGTTCGGGAAGGCGCGAGCAAGAGACTCCCCCTCTTGCTCGTACAGGTACACGACGCCTCCGTCCGTTCCCTGAGAGTCGGGTGACAATGCGAATGCGAAAGGTGCGCCTACTAGAATGTCTGTGCCGTCGGTGGCGAGTGAGTAACCAAACAAGTGAGTGCCGTCGGGTCTAGGATCGGGAATCACCCGCACAAGGAGACCGGCGCCATCGAAGAGGTAGAGCTCGCCGCTGCTGGGACGGTTCGGCGCAGACACGAGGATGTTGGAGCCGAGGGCAGCGATCCGGAAGCCGAACCGATCGCCATCCCTGGGCCCGCTTGGCTGGACAAAGGTTGTCAAGAGCGTGCAATCGTCACTCTTGAAGCGATAGGCGGCTCCCCGATCTGGGCCGCCAGTGCTCTCGCCCGGCGTGCCCACCAAGATGTCCTCCCCTAGAGCAGCAACGCTCTCGCCGAAGCTCTCACCGCCAGCCGGCGTGGGGTTGGAAATCTCGCAGCGCAGAGTACCACTTGGCTCGTATACGTAGACCGCACCGGCGCTTGGATGTCCGCTGACCACCGCACTCGGTGCGCCGACGATCAGCGCACCCTCTTCGGTAAGTGCCACGGAACTGCCGGTGTGGGCACCGGCCGTCGCTGAGGCAAGCCCCGTCGCAGTGCAGACCTCTCCCGCTTCAACTTCGCATCCATCGTGCGAGCAGCAGTTGCTGTTCACGTCGATTCCGTAGTCGCACTGCTCACCAAGGTCCCTATCGACGAACCCGTTCCCGCAGTTCGCTTCTGCAATCCCATCAGTCGTGACGACCGCCAAGAGCAGGATGGCCACGAAAGCGCGCAGGAAGCGCGCAACTGCGGTCGACGGGCTTGACGTCGAGGAGCCCGGAGTGGTCGTGATTTCCATACGGCGATGTTGATCGATGCCTGTGTGCGTCGCTGCCATTGTCGTGCCCTCCTTGGGAGCCGCCCGGCGTCGATTCATCTGCCCATGGCTGTCCCGATTGGCGTTCATTTTGGCGTTCGTTGCTTCGCTATAAGCGCAACGGTCGTGCCACGGGCGTAAGTTGCTGCAATCGAAGGAAAGGCCCTGCGGCGCGGCGTTCGAAACGTGCGGCTTCTTGCTCAGTCTGGTGCTGCTCTGTACGGAACGCTGCGCAGACCTACGAGGGGGGTAGGACGGTATCGGACGGCCAGGCCGCCGCCCGTGAAGGCTCTCCCAGGAGCGGTTAGGCCGCTGGCTGTCCTGGCCCTGGCTTGTCACGCTGCTGGACGGACCGGAGATGGCTTTCTCACTCGAAAATGTCGTTCCCTGGGGTCGATCGTTCGACGAGTACCGGCGGATGTTCGACCTCGATGACGCCGACCTAGGGTCGCCGGTCCGCGGGTGCGACGGGCCGGCCAGCTTCAATGCCGAGGCCACGGCCAGGGGTGCCCGAATCGTCTCGTGACCCGCTCTATGCGTTCGACGCTGAGCGGATCCAGGCCCCGGTCGACGCGACCTACGAGACAGTGATCAAGGAAACGAGGCGGAACGAGTCGGAGTTCGTCTGGGGCGACAACATTGCTTCAGTCGAAAAGCTCGGGGTGGTTCGTGCGCGAGCCGGCGTGGGCCGCTCGACCTTCTACCCTTGGTATCCGCGCTACCGCGAGGAGGGCGATGCCGGGCTGGAAGCCCGGGCGCCGGCGACCCGGCGCCACTGGAATCGCATCCCCGAGCGTGAGCGACAGCGGGTCGTCGAGGCGGCCCTGGCCGACCCGGAGCCGTCGCCCCGGGATCTGGCCTGGCAGACGACGGACCGGACGGGGCATTTTATCTCCGAATCGAGCGTGTACCGGATCTTGAAGGCGCACGATTTGATTGCGAGCCCGGCCTTCGTCCTACGGCGTGCGGCTGATCACTTCCAGCCTCCGACGACGCGGCCCAATGAGCTGTGGCAAACGGACTTCACCTACCTGCGGGTCGTTGACTGGGGCTGGTACTACCTGTCGACGGTGCTCGACGATTACTCACGCTACATTCTGCCGTGGACGCTCAGCACGACGATGAAAACATCGGACGTCACGGAGACCCTGGACCTGGTCCGCGCCGCGGCGGGCGGGGACCAGGAGCGAGTCGTGCATCGCCCGCGCCTGCTGAGCGACAACGGTCCGTGCTACGTGTCAGGCGAGCTGGCGACGTACCTCGGGCGGCACGACCTGACGCGCACCCGGGGTGCGCCGTACCATCCGATGACGCAGAGCAAAATCGAGCGCTGGCACCGCTCGATGAAGAACGTGGTGAAGCTCGACCCTACTACCGTCAGTGGGAGCTGGAGCGCGCGATTGGCCGCTTCGTGGAGCACTACAACCATCGCCGCTATCACGAGTCACTCCACAAGGTGACGCCGGCGGACGCGTATCATGGGCGGAAGCAGGCGATCTTGCTCCGCCGAGGGCGGATCAAGCAGAGAACCATGGCGCGTCGGAAGCGGGCAAATCAACGAGCAGCACAGGGGAGTGACGATCGCTGAACTTCGGATTGCGCGCCATAGACCCCATCCGAAATGGGACAGTGCGTGGCCGGGCGCGCACCCGAAACCAGGGTGAGCCTGAACCACCGTTCGAAACCACCAACTCGTCAGGCGCGACGTTGCTAGTGCGAAGAGAACCGCGCAGCCGGGAGGTTGACCTGATCCCCTAACTGCACACCAGACCCTTCCATGTCTACCGAAGCTGCGGCCTTTTCGATGATTCTTCGGAGGCACGAACCTTGCGTTGGCTTCCGACCATATGCCGAGCGCGAACACGCACGGCAACCAAAGGCAACGGAGGGAACGGGACATGGAAAAGACGCGACTTTGGATTCTCGACCGCCCAAGCGGTACGGCAGCGCCGCAGCTTCGCGAAACACCACGAGGAACCCTCTCGCGATTTGCCGGCCGGAACAGATGCGTGGGCGGCAGCCTTGTCGCTGTTCTGACAGTCGTTCTGACCCTCTTGGGGCATGCCACCCGCGCTCGCGCCCAGCAGCCCGTGCCGTGGTCGGAGCTTCCCCAGCGCGTCGCTGAGCGGCTGATCCCCCTCGGGGAGTTGCGGGTTCGGGGGTGTCCTCATCCGCTCGATCCTAGCTTGGCAAGCCGCACGGTCGTTCAGTACATCGAGCACGCCCTCTACCAATGGGCGGAGTACGATCTCGATCGCGGATACTGCGTCGTCCTTGAGAACCCCGACCTTGGGCCTCTGTCACCCGAGGAAGCACAGGTCCTTCTCAGCGCCTCGCGTCTTTGGACCGAGGACGCGACTGCAGCGACTATGGCCGCTGAAAGGCTCAACTCGTCTGACCCAAGACTGAATCAACCACCCGATGCCTCTGTTCTCTTGGACTCGGACGACCCGGCAAGCAGCCCTAATTCGCACGCCAGTGACGACGCGGGCGTGCCGAGCCCGCCAATGCTCCCTTTGGAGTTGCCGAGCTCAGAATCATGGCCAAGCAACACTGCGGCGCAGCCTGCCGACCAAATTTTCGGTTCAGATGACCGCGAACGCGTAGCAAACACGAGGGCCTTCCCATGGAACACGATTGCCCGAACTGCCCAAGCGTTTCCGAACGGTGCCGTGAGTAGAGGATCTGCGTTCCTCGTGACACCCCGAATGGCGCTCACAAACGGACATGTCATCTATCGCCCGGCTCGTGGTGGCTACGCGCGCTCGCTCGAGCTTGCTCCCGGCCAGCGCGAGGCCTCCTTCGGAGGCCAAGTCGAGCGCCCTTTTGGCACAGGTACCGCCTGCCGCGTGCAGACCAACTCCAGGTATCAAGACATCGTTGGTGCCAACGCTGAGGATCGGGAGCGCTTCAAGTTCGACTACGGCGCGATCTTCCTTGAGGAGCCCTTCGCGGGCATTCCCACGTTCATGCCCGTGGTCTTTGATGCCAGCCCCAGCAACGTCAACCTTGCTGGCTATCCCGCCAAGGTTCAAGGTCAATCGACGAATGGGATGTGGAGCAGCCACGACTCTGTCACCAGTACGACACCTCGGATCATTCGTTTTCGAAACGACGTGACGGGTGGGAACAGCGGTGGACCGGTGTGGACTCTCAACTCGAACACTCAACGGCGGTCGCTCATCGCCATTGCCGCCTTCAGCAGCTCGAGCGGCAACGGCGGTCCGCGGCTTGTGAGCCAGAATCGGAGTCTCATCACTGAGTGGATGAACGATCCCGACCCTTGTGAATCAGGATCCAATCCTCCAGTAGTAGAGCCGCTCCCGCCTCCTTGCGGCAGGTGGGGCTCACCGGCCCAGGCTCATCTGCCGAGTGACTTCTTTCAGGTGCCAGGCTTGGGTGGACACGCTCGAGGCGTGCAGCATACGCCCGACACGGTCCACACTCTGGTCAGCAAAGACATCTACGGAGAGCGTTGGGCGATCAGCCGCAACGCGGATGATGGAAGCGTAACTGGAAACGTCTTTACGAGTTCCGCCAGCGCACCGCAGTTCCTATTCTGCACATCGGCGCCTGCCGGCGCGCTACAGTGCCAAGGCAGTTCGGCCTGTAGCACGGGTAGTCGCGCCATCATGGAGACCCCTGATGGCAAGCGCATCCTCGTGAACAAGGATATCAACGGGCAGCGCTGGGCGATCAGCAAGAATCTGAGCAGTGGCACCGTGACGGGCAACGTCTTCTCACCAGGCACGACGCCACAGTTCGTGTTCTGCGAGCCAGGTGGTGGCTCCCTATTGGACTGCCGCGTCAGCGGCCCTTGCTCGGGGGGCGACTGCCGCCACGCGTGGGGCACTCCGATGACGGTCACCCTTCCAGCGAACTTCTTTGGCGACGACGTGCATCCAAACACCCCACGACCGCCCACAGTCACGCCGACGCCGAGCCCTCCCGCAGAGGAACCCCCTCGCATCGTCGACGCCCCTGGATTCGGCGGCAGCAGCGAAGTGGGACGTAGCTTCGCGAGCTTCTCGGTCGAGTACGCCGATGTCAACGGCGATGTGGTCGCAAGCCACTACCGGCTGCGACGAGTTGCCAACGAGCTCGGAGACCTCGTCTCGGGCCCGCTCGTAAAGAAGAGCTTTCGCGATACGCGCGAACTCGGGCTGACACGCAGCAGCTTCTTGGGCCCAAGCATTGTCTGCCCTATGCCCGGCCGTTACACCGGAGAGATCGTACTCGAGGACCAGCGAGGTAACCGTAGCTTGCCGTTCCAGGCGTCCTTCTTCTGCTCGAGCAGCTCTATGTCAGAGAGCTCGCGTTGGACAGTTGTAGACGAATGCACAGCGAGCCACGGCGGCGAGATTTGGGTACGCCTTTTTGACGTCGACAATGACGTGTGGGCGCCGAACGACGAGCTAGTCTGGGTAACGCGGCCTGGAGACGAGCTGAGGGTGGAGTTCGAATGCATCGCAGGCGCTGAAGTTTGCTACTCTGCGATCAGTGCGGATCGCACGCGAGGGTGGGGCGACATCGATGACATTCGGGATCATCGCAGCTGTCGTCCATGCGGTCAGGACCGAACGGTTCGACTGACTTGCAACGATGGCTGAGTTCGACGGGCAGGCTTCGATCACAAGGCAGCGGGGGGTCTCGGCCCCCCGCACGTGCCCGAAGCGGAGCTCATCAATTCAACTCCTCGCGTGCGAATCCCCAGCTCGCAACCATGTACGAGCCCATCATCACCGCACTGCTCGAACAGTAACCGCTACCGCTGCGGCGAACGCCCGAGGCTCGACCGGTGTCAGGCCTCGGGCGTTCGCGCCTTTGCCTTTTCGCATGGATCTCGAGGGTCTTCATCCACGTTTCGTAGAACTCGTTGACCTTGCGACGTCATCGACAACTCCTGCTCCACTACGGATTGCACTGTCCGGGATAGCCCTGGAACTCGGGTCTGGCCGCCGCATCGAAGCAGTCGACCTTGAATTCGGTGACGCAACCGACACAGAGAATCAGCTCCCGAAGCGAATCTACAGTGTTCAGGGCACCGTCAATGTCATCGAGAGCGCCACAGCTGGTCCCTGACCCGTGAGGGAGCACCACGTCCGGGCAAGTGGCCATGAACCCGATCGCCGCGGGGGGCAGATCGTCAACCTCACCGTCACCTGGAATCGTCGATCCGCCTGGCACGATACTCGCCGTGTCGATGTCCGCCTCGCATGCCCTCCCATCACCCCCACAGGCCTTGCAGAGCTTCGCAACTTTCTTAGACTCGGCCCTTGCGATCTTGAGGGCGGCTCTCTGGGCAGCAAGACCAGGGGTTCCCGCGAGATCCGGACATTGCACGCTTCCGACCTTGTCGTTGCCTGAACCGACGCCCTGGCCCTTGAGGACCTTATCCCAGCACTTGAGAATGATCTTCTCCTTCGCCAGCAGGAACTTCGCCGTCTCCTTGCCAATCGCTTGCTGGCATTTGTTCAGCTGAGAGCCGGGCAGCGAGGGCAGCGCTAGATCCTGGTAGTAGAGCGCGATCGCCTGACCGACTGCGGCGTTACCCATGCAGGACAAACAGTCCGCAATGTCCCCACAATGGTCGAGCGTGAGGCTACACTCCGGCGCGAAATTGCTCTCCAGGTTCGGGCATACGGCCGGAAACCCGAGGGTGGTGGGGGACAGCTGATCACCGGGGGTACTGCAGACCTTGTCATCCCCTCCACACTGTTTGGCGACCTTGGCCGCGAGCTTCGCGGACGCATTGAGGATCTTCTCGGCAGTTTTCTGGGCGATGCTTCCAGCGGGAGCGCCAGCATCGGGACACGTGTCGGCGTGAGTGCCCTTAACCTTGGCCTGCTCGCACTTCTGGAGCGCGCTCACGTTGGTCTTGATGAACTTCGACGTTTCCTTGGCGATCGACCGCTGGCACTTGATGCACCGGCCTGCGTCCGCAATCGCCGTGCAGCTGGATAGTGCCCCCATCGCTCCGGTGCACTCGAAGCAGGGCTCAACTTCGCAGGTCGCACTACAACCGTCTCCGACATCCCGTGCGCCGTCGTCGCACCCCTCCCCATCCTCGAGCTCAGCGTTGCCGCACAGTTGACCGTCGCAGGGGTCTCCAATGCCGTCGTTGTCTTCGTCCATCTGCTTGGGATTCGCGATGAGCGGGCAGTTGTCGTTGGCATCAAAGACTTCGTCGCCGTCGGCGTCGTTGGCGGTGGCGATCACGAGTTCCTGCTCACACGGAATCCCGATGGGGCAATCGGCGCTACTGCGACACGTCCCGTGCGCGCGCTGGCAGGTTGCGGTCGGTCCACAGAAGCTCGGGGACGCACAATCGGCGTTCGTCGCGCACACCACGCCCAGATCCTCAAGGCAGACGCCAGCGGTCGTGAACACGGTGCCGCCACCGGCTGGGGCTGCGAATGGATCGACAAGCCGTTGGAAGTCCTGGTTGGCGTTGTTGCAAGTGGCCGGTGGCGTGCAATCGGCCTCCCTTGCGCAGGGTCCCTCGATGGTCCTGCATGTTCCTGTGCCAGGGGCTCCCAATGTCGGGGCGCAGTACTCCGACGGGCCACAAGCCAGCAGGCCCGGCGTGCACGCCGCCATGGTATCTCGACTGCAACCGCCCGGAGGCAGGAAGCACTCCGCGGGGGGCGGCCCGGTGCAGTCCTCGTCCATGGCGCACGCTTCTCCCGTATTGGTGCAGATGCCCGCGCTCACGGCGGCCAGCACGTCGCACGCCGTCGTCGCTCCACCGCCGACGTTCCGCGCTTGCCCACCTACTGCCGGGAACAGACCCTGTGCAGCGAGCTCCGACGCCTGACGGGCGTTGAACACTTGCAGCACGAGATCGCTCTCATCGCCGTCACCGTTGAGATCATCGCCTTGGTCGGCTTCGAGCGTGAGAAACCTCACCGTATTATCCAACACGCGGTACGGCACGCGAGGGTCGCACGCCTCGAGTCGGCAGGGTGTTACCGCCTGCCCGACAGGCAGGAGGCGGTTGTTGGCCACGTCGTATACCTGCAGAACCTCGTCGTCCGTGTCCATGTCTCCATTGAGATCGCCGGCGCCCTGGCTGCTCTCGGAGGTCCGAAACGCAACGAGCGCTTCGCCCGCTGTGCCGCCTAGTACGAATTCCTCGGCGGCTTCTGCCCGGGGGGTGCTTCCCGCGTGGAAGACTAGTCCCCCTGCCGCATCGTACACCTGCAAGACGTGGTCACTGGTGTCACCGTCGTTGTTGATAGAGGCACCACCCTGTGTCGCCTCATCGGTCAGGAACGCCACCACCCCGCCCTTAATGGCGATGCTCTCCGCGGCCTGTCCGACGTTCGTCCAAGTCGCTGTCGAGGAAGGGAGTCCACAGGGCCCGGCCCCATCGGCAAGATCGTGCACCTCGACGACGAGATCCGCCGCATCGCCGTCGGCGTTCAGGTCCGTGCCACCAGCGGGGCACCCGGTCATCGCTATACCGCCAGCGTCGCACTCCGAAACCAGCGCGGCGAGATGCGTGCTCGACAAAGCGACGACGGCAGCCGGACACTCCAGATTGTCGATGCCCCCGCCCGACCACAGATGCACGATCGCGTCCGTCGCATCGCCATCGTCGTTCAGGTCGTCGTCCGTTGTTGGACCCACTGGACACAAACCAAGGGCCGGTGTGGTGCCGGCAACCTCTGGACGAAGAAAGGCCGCCGTGCCGGCCGCGACCGACGCGGTGGTTACCGGGCACAGCGGGGTGACCGCTGCCGGAGCCCCGCTAGACGCGTCCATCACCTGCAACACCGTATCGTCGGCGTCGCCATCACCCGTCGCATCGCCACCGGGAGCGGGCCCATGCGCGAAGATGTCGAGGAGACCGTTCGCGTCACCCATCACCAAGTCAGAGGCGTTGGAATCGAACACCACCACACGGCCATCAGCCGAGAGCGCCTCCACGGTGACACCGGTGCTCACCCCAGTGGCTTGTCCGCCGAGACTATCGACGCTAACACGCTTCGTTACCGCGGTAAGAAGGTCTTGCAAGAAGATATCGCGGACGCCGTTCGTATCACCGGCGACGATGTTTGAAGCGAGGGATCGGAACACGGCGAATCGCCCGTCTGGGGAGATGGCCCCGGTGTCGCTCACGCTGTCCGCGGTCGCGCCACTGGCGCCCACACTCACCTTTAACGTCACGCCCTCTTCCCGATCTCTGACGTACACGTCTTCGCGCTCGTCGGTATCGCCTGGAACCAAGTTCGACGCATCGGACCGAAAGAATACGTACCGACCGTCCCGGCTGATGCTGGCGAATCGCGTGTCGCCCCCGTCGTGCTCGTTGCCGCGGCTGTCCACGCTCACACGAGTCGTCACCTGGGCGGCCAGATCACGTACGAAGATGTCGCGAGCCGCGTTGGTATCCCCTGAGACGAGCGAATCAGATTCGGACTCGAAGGCAATGAATCGCCCATCACGACTGATCGACGCGGTGCCACTGTTGTCCCCGGCGGCGATACTTCCTATGTCGATGCTAACAAGCTCAGTTGTTCCGCCTTGCACGTCGTAGGCGTATACGTCTTGCACACCGTTCGTGTCTTCGAGAGCCAAATTCGCCGCCGTGGTGAATGCGATGACGGTGCCATCTGCACTGATCTTGGGACCGCCGCCGCTGATCAGCAGCGTCGTTGTCACCGCGATGCGATCCCGTAGGTACATCGAAGCGTTGTTGCTGAACGCGACGAAGCGGCCGTCGTCACTGATGGATGGCGAGCCACTATCGAACGTGAATTCGAGAGCGCCAGGATCGAGACTCGCCCTGTCCGTCGTTCCCATTGTGCGGTCACGGACAAAGATGTCATCCCGGCTATTCGTATCCCCGCTCACCAAGTCATCCGCAGCCGAGGTAAAGACGACATACCGCCCATCGGCGGTGACTCGCGCCCCGAAGCTCTGACCGTTGGCATCTCCCCCGAACTCGTCGACGCTAATGCGCTCCGTCACCCGAGACGCGCCTCCAGCTTCAGTCACGCGATAGAAGACATCGTCTGCAGAGATCACCAGGGCGCGGTCGTTCAGCACTGGCGCAGCATCCGCAGCGATGCTGGAGGCGCCCACGGGACTGAGTTCGGTCGCGGTCGACGCGCCCTTCTCGAACACGCGGAGTATGGTGTCGAATACATCTACGTCCGCATTCGCATCCGCGGCGCCCTCGTCCGGCTCGGGCTCAAGAAAAGCGAGGACGTCGTCCTCGACGGCAACGGCAGGAAACGTGAACGGCAGGTCCCGTATTCTCGCCACGGCGCGCCCCGCAGCGCCAGCTCCTATATCCTGCCCGACGCCCGTCTGGCGGTCGCTCAGCAGGACCACATCGTCGGCCATATCCCCGTCGGAATTCAGGTCCTGGCTCTCGATGGCCTCGGCGATCACGAATGCATTCAGCAGTGCGGTTTGGTTTAGCCCATCTAGCGGCACCGGATCACCGGCGACGCTCATGAAGTCGCCGCATTGCCCCCCGCCCGGACAATCGCTGTCGGCCGCACAGGGAGTGAGCGGGCTCGAACCACCTATGCACGCGTCGAGCCGTAGCACGATCAACCCGCCGCCCACTTGCGCGCGAGTACTGAGATCGAAGAGGCCTTCCTCGCAGGTGCCTCCGGGGCAATCGCTCGCAGCGAGGCAACTCATCGTGGCATTGGCGCCGCCGTCACAGGTTGACACCGAGCACGGTAGCGTTCCGCACAATCCGCCGCCCGTGCAGTCCGAATCGACCGTACAGGGCTGGCAATCGCTCGTGCCGCCCACGCACCTGAGACCCGAAGGAGCCAGGCGTGCGATCCGGAGGACGGACTCCGGAGCATCCGCCGTCCCGAACAGCGTGAAGTCCATCGCACTTGGATCGGACTGGGGGTCGAAAATAGGAAGAATCTTACTTCCTTCAGGCGCGTAGGACGCCAGAAACGCCTCGTCCAGCACGATCGGCTGACTGCTCCCAGCGAAGGCATCAAGGATTGCGTCGCCACGCAGTAGTCGAGCCACCGGTACGTCGTCCTGATTCACCAGAATGCCTCGCCAATCCATCGGTAGGAGGATGTTGCCGTCGATGTCGAGCGCGAAGTGAAATTCTCGCACCGGAGCCGGGTCACAAGGTGGAACTGGGTCTGTACAAAGCGCCTGATAGTCGTTGGGTGGTGGTAGCGCGGTGAATCCCGAGAAGGTCTCGTTTTCGGCGACCCCACACGGGGTACCGTCCGCGGCCAACAGATCGTCCACACAAGCACGCAGTCCAGCCTGCGCCGCGCAGGTCTCGCTCGCTAGTGCGCACGGGAGAGCGCTGCCGGTGGTGGTCACTGCGATTGCCGTCGGACCAGCGAAGGTGCGGTCGTCATCGAGTCCGCAAAACCCTCCCGGACAATCGCTATCGACCGAGCAGGGATCGCCTGCCATTGCACCCGAGCAACGCCCTGGATCCGTAAACAGATCATCAGAATCCGGGAAGCGGAATCGGAGGATACTCGCGCTCGGTACGTCGATGTCGATCTGCCCAACGTTGGCAGGCCGGCAGGTCGCTGTGTCCACGTTCGACAATGCAGCGCAATCGCTAATCTCGGTCGCCAGCGAGCCACAGTCTTCGGCAAGCACGATGACGTTGCTCGTGCCGGGCGAAGACCCCTTGAACACTACCGTGACGATCTGGGCCGCCGCACCGCCCAAGAAACCTGGGGATGCCGCGTCGCAAGCGTCGTCGAGGTCCAATTGGACGATCGCTCCCGGACTTGCGAACGGCCGATCGGTGCTCCCAAGAGTGCCCCGAAAGACGTTCTGCGGACCCGGAACCAGATTGCACACTGCCCACGTCGTGGATGCCTGCAAGAGCACTGCTACGAGCACACCGCTCCAGCGCCCAAGGCGCATTCGGCGGCGGAACTCGTCCCGCTGGGTGGATTCTCGTACGAGGAGCGGCGAGCGGATGAGGGGGAAACGAGCCGTCATCGAGTTCTCCTGCAGGGTCGTTAGCGTGCAACTCCTCTAGAAGTCTGGGTTTCTAGCGACTCTACTGGCTGAGCGTCAACTGCTCGTTTTTGGCGCAGATTGAGACCGAATCCGGGAATAGTAAGCTGTTACCTCCACCCCCCGGGCGAAGGTGGGCAGATCTCCGCGCAGCCCCCGTTCCAGGGCTGTGCGAGGAATCGCACAGAAGAGCCCCGCGCGGCGTCGCCACGAGCTCCCAGGCGCCGCTGACCGTCCTGCAGCTGCCCGAGAACGCTCGCCAATCTCGCGCTGTCTCTGGCTCTCCAACAGAAGCGATCTAGACGGCACGGTCCCTGCTTAATCGACGGCTGGAGGTCGATGAATATGATCGCGAGACACGCACGAGGGCAGACTGACGCTTCTTGCACCCAACCGATCCACACGACGATGCTCGAACTCGTCTGCCGGTTGCACGAATCGACTGCCAGCGCCGAGGAGACCGTCGAAGCAGCGGTCGGACTGCTGCAGGCAGGGCAGGTGATTCTTTCCGGGAACTTTCGAGGGGTGGCCGTTGAGCGACTCTTTCCAGACCATGGCGGCCTAACGCGCGAGGAGAGGGGACATTGAGCGCCAACCTTGACCACGTCGACCAATTCAGGTTGCTCTCCGGCATCACTGCGTTCGCAAAAGCAGTGGCTGCCTACTTGACAGGTCTCGCGATCGCGAGTCTTGTCGCGGCGGCCCTCTACTTGGTAACGACGTCCTTTGGCTACTAGATCGTGTACGTGCCCATCCTCTGCGGCTCCACTGGACGAGGGCTTTGAGTTCTGGCGGGATGGCTAGCGACCGGACGAATGGCCGGATAGGCGACGATACCACGAACGGGCGACGTCCGGGATTTCTGCGCGTTTACTGGCGGCCTGTTGCAGTCGTTCTCATTGCCATTCCCCTCATCGCGATCGTCACCGAGCGCAGCCTCGAATGGTTGGGAAAACCCTTCCCGGGGTTCTTCGTCCTTGAGAATAGGGTCGTGCCGACGGTCAGCGGATACCAGTGGCCCCCCGATCGTGCGACGATCTTCCACAGTCAGGTCGTCGCTATCGACGGAGTGCCCGTCGCATCGCATGATGACGTCTACCGCGTGGTTGCCGCACAACCGGTCGGAACCATATTCGAGTACGAGCTCCGTCTCGAGGGCGGTCGCGGGGCCTCCGTGACGCGCTCGCTGCCATCGCTTGAATTCGGCCTTCCGGATTACATGCAAACCTACGGGGTCCTGCTCTTGTTCGGCCTGACCTACCTCGCAACGGGTTTAGTTGTCGGCTTCATGCAACCGCAGAATGCTCAGGCGCGCGTGTACCTCCTGCAGGCCTTCGTGGGCGGAATTTACCCGGTACTCGGCGGCATCCTGTACCACCCGTCCTATCCTGCATTGACGAAGCTGTACGTACTCGCCGAGTGCCTCTTCCCAGCTACGTTTCTCCATCTCGCCCTCGTCTTTCCGGTCCGGCGCCGGCTGCAGGGCGCGTGGCAGCACTTAGCGGCGATCCCCTATCTGTTCGCGTTCATTCTCATGGCCATGGAGTTACGTGGCTTCTACGCCTCCCCACCGGACATGCAGTCCTTCTACCTAGCGATGGGGTACATCGCCGTTGCGATCGCCGTGTTCGTGGTCGCGACCATCTTAACTTACCGACGCCATTCGGAACCCGATGTCCGCTCTCGAATCCGAGCCGTCCTCCCCGGATTCGTTTTCGGGACGGCCGCCGTCTTCGTGACCTTCATCAACAACGCATGGCTGGGTCGCGATCTGCCGTTGCAGTTCGGCCTGATTCCGGCGGGAATATTCTATGTGGGCCTGGCCTACGCAATCGTCAAGCACGACCTCTTCGACATCGACTGGGTAGTTCGCCAGAGCTTTGTATACGGTCTCCTGACGGTGATCGTCGTTGCGGGGTACGCGCTCGTACTTACGGTACCCAGTCGCATCGCGCCGACGATCGCGCCACAGAGCCGTGAGCTGACAACAGCGGTGCTCATCTTCTTCCTGGCCTTGGCCTTCGACCCCATACGGCGGGCGATTCAGCAAGCGATCGACCGCTCGTTCTTCCGCACACGCCTCGACTATCAGCGGACCATCGGTGAGCTCAGCGAGCTTCTGACAACAATGCTGGATCCACGGGAGATCGTCGAGCAGATCACTCGTGTGGTTACCGAAGCCATGCAGCTGCGATCAACCACCGTCTGCCTGTTCAACGAGAGAGGAGGTCCGACAATTTGGTCTAGAGTGAGCGATGGCGAGCTACAACGTCGCCCTTCAAGTCCCTCGCTCGATGTACCGGTACAAGCGATCGAAGCGACCTTGAAACAGAACCCTGGATCCGGTCTCATCCGGGCGAACCACAACGTAGCTCAGTCGCCCGCATGGCTGTCGGTCCTCGATGCGACCGCGGGACTTCCCCTCCTTGTCCGTGGTCGCGCGATTGGGCTCCTGGCACTGGGCGCACGACGTTCCGGGCGAACGTTCGATTCCACCGACACGGAGCTACTGCATACCTTGGCCAACCAAAGCGCTGTTGCGCTGCAGAACGCCCGCTCCTACGCTGCGCTCGAAGACCTCACCCGAAGCCTTGACGAGAAGGTTCGTCAACGTACGGACGAACTGCATCAGTCGAACGCGCAACTCCAGGGCGCCTACGACGACTTGCGTGCGACCCAGGCGCACCTCGTGCAGTCGGAAAAGATGGCGTCCCTCGGCCAACTCGTGGCGGGTGTGGCGCACGAACTCAATAACCCAGCGAGCTTCGTCCACGGCGGCCTGGAGAATCTCTCAGAGTATCTTGAGACCTTCGTCACCGTGCTCGAGCGATACGAGGAGTCGGCGGCAGCCGAGCCGGGCGTGAGGGCATCGATCGAGGCGGTGAAGGCCGAGGCCCGGCTCGACTACTTGGTGCGCGAAACTCCGGAACTCCTGCGCATCTGCACAGAAGGTTCCGAACGCATCAAGAACATCGTCAGCGATCTGCGCGTATTCGCACGGGCAGACCAAGGCGAACGACTAGCGACTGATCTAGCCGAGTGTCTGGAGAGCACGCTTCGCCTGCTCATCCATCGCGCGGATGAGAAGAAGGTTCATATCTCGAAAAACTTCGAACCCGTGCCCCCGATCGAAGCCAGCCCAACTCAATTGAACCAAGTATGGATGAACTTGCTCAGCAATGCGCTCGACGCTGTGTACGACGTCTCCGCCCCGACCATCTCGGTTGCCTTGCGAGCCTGGCAGAACCCTGACGCACCCCAGGATGATGCCTGGGTCGAGGTCGTAGTGTCGGACAACGGCATCGGTATCCCTCCCGAGCGCCGCGACAAGATCTTCGATCCCTTCTTTACGAGCAAGCCCGTTGGTGCCGGAACAGGGCTTGGGCTTAGCATTGCGCACGGGGCCGTGAAAGCCCACGGCGGTACGATCACGGTAGCAAGCACGCCCGGAGACGGCACGACGTTGACTGTCCGCTTGCCGGTACATTCCGCTCGGCCGGCCTCCTGAGGCTCGAGATCGACGATGCAACGATCCTCTCCGCACGACCGGTTGCCTCTCCTCAAGAGGGGCGGTGTCACCGATAGGCTCAGCCCGTTGACACTAAGCTTCGAGGACTCCTCCTTGGAAGCTGCCTTTCGCGCCGCGCAACGGCCGCGGCTCATCATGCAGGCTCGCATTGCACTTGTCGTCGGGATCTTTCTTTACCTGTCGTTCGCCTGGATTTCAGCACCCGGTATCCAATTGCAGTCGTCGGCGCAGGTCAGTTCGATTGCGTGGGGGATTCGTCTGACATCCACTGCCTGCGGCCTCGGAATCCTTGCGCTCACGTTCCGCGATCCGTCCTGGATCCTGATGCAAGTGGTCATCAGCATCGGCTGGCTCGTGGGAGGCGGCAGTCTCCTTGCGTTGATCGTGCTCGCGGGAGACGCATCGTACTTCGCAAGTTTGATTCTCGTCGCCATCTTGATGAATGGCGTCTCCGGCCTTCGATGCTGCTGTGCTGCTGCGATCTGCAGCGTGCTGTTCCTAGGTTACGAGCTTGTCGGATGGGCGTTCTGGACCTCGTTGCCGTCGTTCATCAACAACAGCATGTACGTCTTCTCGGCCATGGCGCTTACCACCTCCGCCTCCTACGGCTCAGAGCGATATCAACGCAAACAGTTCGCCGGGGAGCAGCGCCTCTCCGAAGCACACAGGGCCTTGGCCGAAGCCCAATCCGAATTGGTGCAATCGGAGAAACTGGCGTCGTTAGGCCAGCTCGTTGCTGGTGTGGCCCATGAACTCAACAACCCCGCGAGCTTCGTGCACGGCGGCCTGGAAAATCTCGCCGAGTACCTGCAGGCGTTCGTCGGGGTCCTTGAGCGCTACGAGGCGGCAGCTGCCGTAGACCCGGAGGTGCGGGCCTCGATCGAGGCGGTGAAAGCCGAGGCGCACCTCGACTACCTGGTGAAAGAGACGCCGGAACTCTTGCGGATCTGTGCCGAGGGGTCGGAGCGGATCCGGGACATCGTGCGCGATCTGCGGGTGTTCGTGCGGGCGGACGAGGGCGAGCGGCGGCCAACCGAGCTGGTGGCGTGTCTCGACAGTACGCTCGGGCTCCTCGGGGACAAGATCAAGCGGGCCGGGGTCACGATCTCCCGTGAGTATGAAGCGGTGCCCACGATCGCGGCAAACGCGGGGCAGCTCAACCAGGTCTGGATGAACCTGCTCAGTAACGCGATCGACGCGACGGCCGGGCGATCGGACGGCGAGGTCATCGTTGTGCTGCGGGTTAGCGAGGAAGACCGGCAGCCTCCTGACGAACTCCCTCCCGACGGCACCGTCTGGGTCGAGGTGGTGATCGGAGACAACGGCATCGGGATCGAGCCGAAGGCTCTTTCCAAGATCTTCGATCCATTCTTCACGACGAAACCTGTGGGCCGGGGTACGGGGCTCGGTCTGAGTATCGCCTTCGGGGCAGTCAAGGCACACGGCGGGACGATCGCTGCAGATAGCCCGCCCGGCCAGGGCACGACGATGATGGTCCGACTTCCAGTTTCGAAAACCCCTCGCTAGGAGACGGTCGAGCCCGTCGGCCGACTCGACATTTTGCTGATCCTCGTTTAGAGGTTGCGCGAGGTCGCTAGCGTACTCTCGCGTTCGTAGCGAGCGCGGTTCTGGATGGAACGTTCGCCTTGATGACGACGTCTATGCTCGAGCCACGGCATTTCGTGCCCAACGGTGACGTGCAACTCGCGGTGTATCAATGGGGCGAGGATCGCGCAGAACGTCCGAAGCTCCTCCTGGTGCATGGTACGGGCTTCTGTGCTCCAGTGTGGCAGAGCGTCGCGGAGTCTTTGGCCTCCGAGTTCGTCGTCTACGCGATCGATCGGCGGGGCCACGGCCTGAGCAGCAAGCCCGAAGACGCTTATCACTTCTTAGACTTCGCCGAAGACCTGTTGGCAGTGATCGATCGCCTAGGGATAGAGGCCGCCTACGGGGTCGGCCACAGTGCTGGCGCTACGGATCTGCTGCTCGCGACCTCGCAGCGACCCGCTGCGTTCCGACGCATCTTCGCCATGGAGCCGACAGTGATGGATCCGCGCGAACGTCCCGAGCGTGCGGAGCTCAGCGCGGAGCGACGGGAGTACCTAGCCAACGTGGCTCGGCGGCGGACGACGTTTTCGAGCGATGAAGATGTCGTGCGTCGCTATCAAGCGCGCCCGGCATTCATTCCTTGGCGACCCGAGTTGCTGGAACTCTACGTGCAACACGGGTTCGAAGCGTGCGCTGATGGCTCGGTGCGGCTGCGCTGCGTTCCCCAGGTCGAGCGCGCTATGCTTGTCCACATCTTTGCGGCTATGGACGGTAGCTATCGCGGTGACGGGCGCGGCAATCCCTTCGAGATCCTCCAAGAGATCAGCAGCCCCACCTGCATTGCGACCACGGACGGTTCGGACGACATCTACAAGGAGATGGCGGAGATCGCTGCTACGCTCGTCCCCTGCGCGCAGTCCTTCCGTTTCGCACGTGTCGGGCATTCTGTCGCCCAGGAGCAACCCGATGACGTCGTCTCGGCCCTACGCACCTTCTGGGGCGCGTCGGGCTAGCGCCACTCACGGCGACTGTTTCATGACCTCATGAGACGCTACTGGCGACCGCTGCTCGTCGTACTCGCGAGCCTTCCCCTCGTCGTGTTTGTGACGGAGCAGAGCCTCGCATGGCTTGGCAATCCCTTTCCGGGTTTCTTCGTGTTGGAAAATCGTGTTGTGCCCACGGTGAGCACATACGCATGGCCACGAGATCGTGGAGAAATCTTTCACGCGCGCGTGGTGGCGATCGACGGCACTCCAGTAGAATCCGCCCGAGAGGTCTATGCGCGAGCGATCAAAGCGCATCGTGGGACGATCCAGGCGGAGAGCACTCCGGGCCAGGGAACCACGATGACGGTCCGGCTGCCGGCTCGGGCGCCGCTGCCCGTCTGACCCAGCCTGCCCACCGTTTCCTTCCCACTCCTGTTGGACTAAGGGGACTGTATGCCAGACAAGCACTCCGTTCTCGTCGTTGACGACGAGCCGTCGAGCGTCGGGCTGCTTCGCATTACGCTCGGCATGGATCACAAGGTCTACGAAGCTACGGACGGCGAGGCGGCGCTGCAGATCCTGGCAGACCACCCCGAGATCGGTCTCGCGATCATCGATCAGCGGATGCCGGGGATGACCGGGGCCGAGTTGATCCAGAGAACGAGCGACCGCTATCCAGAGCTTATACGCATCATCTTGACCGGTTACACGGACTTCGACTCGCTGGTCGAGGCCATCAACGGCGGCCACGTGTACCGGTATCTCACGAAGCCTTGGAACAAAGGTGAGCTCGCTGCGACCGTGCGCCAAGGTCTCGACCTGTACGACCTGACGGTCGAGAATCGACGGCTCCAGGAGGAGCTTCGCGTCGCCAACGAACACCTGCGCGTGGAGAACGTCCACCTCAAGCGCGAGGCGAAGGGGAAGTACCGCTTCGAGGGGATTGTGGGGAACAGCTCCGCTCTCCAGAAGATGCTCGGCCTGGTGGAGCGCGTCGCGCAGACCGACACCACCGTGCTCATCACGGGCGAGACGGGGACCGGGAAGGAGCTGATCGCGCGGGCCGTGCACTACAACAGTGCTCGCGCCGACAAGCCGTTCGTGACCGAGAACTGCGGCGCCATTGCGCAGGACCTCCTGACCAGCGAGCTCTTCGGGCACAAGCGCGGGGCTTTCACCGGCGCGCTAGAGGACCGGAAGGGCCTGTTCGAGGTGGCGAACGGCGGCACCATCTTCCTCGACGAGATCGGTGACTGTCCGGCCGAGCTCCAGACGCGTCTCCTGCGTGTGCTCGACCAAGGCGAGATCCGCCGGGTCGGGGAGAGCAAGCCCATTAAGATCGACGTCCGCGTGCTGGCCGCGACGCACCACGACCTCGAGCAGGATGTCGAAGCCGGCACGTTCCGACGCGATCTGCTCTATCGGCTCAGCGTCTTTCATCTCGTGACGCCGCCCCTGCGCGAGCGGAAAGAGGATCTGCCGCTGCTCGTGCAGCACGCGCTGGACCGGCTGAACGCCGCGTCCGGGCGCGGTGTGCTCGGCTTCACGACCGAGGCGTTGGCCGCGCTGAGCGTGCACGATTTCCCGGGCAATGTGCGGGAGCTGCAGAACGAGGTCGAGCGGGCGTACGCGTTGGCTGACGCGGACAGCTACATCACGCCCGACCTGCTCTCGCCGAAGTTGCAGCGCGATACACCAGCCGTGGAAAGTACCGACGGCAGCCTCCGCGGCGCCGTCGAACAGTTCGAAGCACAGCTCGTGCGCGAGGGGCTCGAGCGGAGCGGGGGAAATCAGACCAAGACTGCCGTGGATCTCGGGCTCTCGCGTCGTGCGCTCATCGACAAAATACAGAAGTACGCGCTGCGGTAGCCCGGTTCCGGCCGGCACCCGGGCTCCGGCCAGAAGAGAAGCGAACAAGGACGCCGCGGCGACGCCGCGCTGCTGGGGGAAACGGCGTAAGGAGCGAGCGCGGATTTTGTCTGAGTCCGCCTCCTGAACTCAGTCGGTCCGGCGTTGGCGGCTCATGAACGCGGCGAGTTCACGGCTGTGCAAGCTCGACTCCTCTGAGAGCCCGCGGATGATCCCGGCCTGGTCGGCGTCGTCTCGGTTCTGCCCCAGCTTGAACTTGGCGGTGATCTCCTCGATCGTCAGCTCGAAACCGACAATCGCTCGGGCCTGCTCGGTGATGAAGGGACTCGCAAGATCAGGAGTCCAAGGAATGGCCCGACCTGCCTCGAACCGCTCGATCAGGCGGCCGAGAATCGCGAGCGTCGTGTCACTTGTGGCCAGGGTCGGCCTGCCGCGGACGTGGACCACCGCGTAGTTCCAGGTCGGGACAGCGTGGACGCTCGCGTACCAGGTGGGCGATACGTACGCGTGCGGACCCTGGAAGATGACGAGTGCCGGCTCGCTACCGTCGAAGCGGCGCCAGTGCTTGTTGGCCCGCGCGACATGCCCCACCAACCGTTCCTGGCCTGGCCGCGTACGGTCCAACAGCAGCGGGACGTGGCTTATCATCGGCTCCGCTGCGCTGCCCGAGATGAGCATCGCGAAGCTGTAGGCGTCGATCAGCTCGAAAAGCTTGTCGCGGTTCTCTTCTTGGAAGTCGCTCGGAATGTACATGCTTGTTTGCCTCGTGAGTCCCCGGGACTTCGGGTCGGGGCTATCGCCGCACGCGCATCATCTGGTTCCCGCCCTTCTGGAACTCGTAGGGGACACGCTCGATCGTCACGTGAAACATTCCTGCCGCGAGCCTTCGGCGTACCGGCTCGACGTGGCGGGACGGCTCGCTCCCAAGCGCCAGAAGTGGAAAGATCCGCGCCTCGTTTGCGACCCGGCACATCGCCTGCACTGCCGCTACGTGAAAGTCTTCCGTCAGGTGCGCGGTATAGAGAAACAGGTAGTGGGAACAGAGTGCCAGGTCGAAGGATCCATTCGTGAAGGGCAGCGCGGGCAGTGCCGCCGCCACGTACCGACCGGTAGCACGCCCATCCTCATAGTCTTCGAGGAACGTTCGCATCGCCTGCATTCGGATTTCCGCCAGGGCCTCGACCGAGGGGATATCGTCCCAGAGGAACTCTGACTGATTTCGCCTCGTCTCCTCGATTACGTTCGCGTAGGTGGCGTCGATCCGCGCCTGAATCTGGGTGCGGTCGAAGGCGTAAAGCGGATCGCACGAGACGATCTGCGCGCTCGCCGCGCTGGCTTCGGCGTTGAAACTCGCTGGGCCGTCCCCGCAGCCGAGGATACGCCGCTGGAGGTCGGCGTCAGAGAGCGTGAACATTCGACGATACTCGTCGAGCGCACGACCCCAAGGGACGACAGTGTCGAGGGAGTAAGCCATCACTAGTGGACAGCGGTGCAAGGTACCACCGGATCGCACTAACGCGCATCCTGTGGGGGTTCAAGAGATCGGGCGGATAGTTGAGGTGCGTCGAAGGGTACCGTGAAGGCCCCCCCCCCCAGAGCATCAAGATCCCCGATCAGGTCGCACCCTCCGTTGGGGTCGGCGCTCGGGGTCCTTGTAGCAGGCAGGTCCAAGCAAGCCTCGGCCCCGCGGTCGAGGGGGATCGTGCCCGGGCTCCAGTCGATGCCGTTGCCGTTCTGCGAGGCGATATCCAGCTGCGGTCGTAGTGCGCGGGTCCCCGCACACGGTGCCCTCGAGGTGAGTAGAGAAGCGCGCAGGCCGCGCCGTCGGATCAGCGTTTGCCGCATCGTTTCAGCACGTTACGTGATGGCACCCCTCTTGCGAAGGACTCCCCCATTGAGTGGCGATCGGGAGCGCAGCGGGCAGACAGTTCAGCCCAGGTTTCCCCAACCCAAACGGAGGACAAGACAATGAACGTAGCTCATCTCGACGACGACAGGCCCCCTACGGAAACCGTGAGTACTGCCACGACAAGAACTCTCGGCAGGGGAAACGAAGGGAGGGCGGAATACCAAGTGGCGGCATGGGTACGAGGCATCTGGTTCAGGGCGTTCTGCGTATCTCTGCTCAGCGCCATGCTGTGGGTGGCGCCGGTATCAGCCGACGACTGCGGTGCTGGTTACTGGGCCTACAACATGGTCACGTTCACTTCATCGGTGCGTAACGGCATCGTGGACTGCTCACCGGGCGTATTTGAGACCTTCGAAGCGTACTCACAGCGCATCAACAAGCTAGCCGAGGGGCCCTGCCAGGATGTTTGGCCGACCGTCGCGGTCTCTTCTACGTGGCAGGGTCTCAATGGGCGGCCCGAAAGACGGGTAGTCTGTGGAACGGGCAACCTGGGGCCCGCGCGCTGCAAGCCCAAGAGCTGCTCCATCAAGCCCCCCAAGCCCCCCGGCTGCAACGGCGAATGTGGGACGCCGGGCTGCGACCCCTGTCCTCCAGAATGTAACGGCACGTGCGGGACGCCGGGCTGCGACCCCTGTCCTCGAAAACCAAAGGGGCCCCGTTGCCCAGGGCGTATCTACGAGGGAACGATCTCCGTCATTGGCAACAACAAGGTGTTCAAGCATATCACGATCGGCGACAAACCTGACCCCATCACCTGCCCTGTCGGCGACCAGTGTCCCACTGGTCCGTACGCCCTCGACATTGCCGCAACACCAAAGTGCTCTGTTCAGGATGGCGGCACTTTCGCGAACGGCGGCGCTATGCATCACAACGCGAACACATGTATGTGCAGCCCCGAGGGTGCTCTTTGCCCGAGTCGCCGCCACGAAGTGGGCTACTACCCGCCGAGCGATCAGAAGGAGCTACCTGGGTTCCAATTGAAGGTTCAAGGGAACGGAATGCATTGGGCAATCATGGACCCCATGCTCTACAAGAGAGGCTCTTGCAAGAGTAGTCCGCGCTTCCCTGGAGCCTGCGATGGCGAACCCGTTACATACTGCCATCCAGAACTGGGCTGCGAACTCGAACTGTACGTGTATTGCAACGAGGGAAGCAGCGATTTCGGGGCGAGGCGCGATTGCAATGTGAATATCCAAGTCTGCGGCATCCCCGATAGGGATGGAGTAGCGGCAAGTCGCGTCCCGCGTGCAGTCTTTTGCGGCGACGATGTCTTGGACGAGTGGGAGCAGTGCGACGACGGCAATCGACAGGATGGCGACTGCTGCTCGGCAACCTGCACGCTTGAAGCGGGTTGTGCAATAGCGGAGCCGCTGGACCTCCCAGCGGGGCACGATGTGCAGAATCTCACACTCGGCTTCGACGGGAACCTTTGGTACACGGCACCGAGTGGCGTGGTCGGGCGCATGCGGCCAGACGGCCAAGTGCTGGACCCAGCCCTGCGGGGCGGTAGCCCCAGCGACATCGTCCGCGGGTCGGACGGTGCGATGTGGGTGACCGATTCTGGGCACGATGCGATCCAACGGATCGCACCGTCTGCGGAACATCCCGCAGAGCTAGTGGTCAAGTCCTACCCACTCGCCGCGGACTCAGATCCGTCGGGCGTGACGCGGGGAGGGGATGGCGCAATCTGGTTCACGGAGACCGCAGCAAGCAAGATCGGACGTATCGAGTTCGACGGCGAACGAGGGGAGTTCAGGCTCAGGGAGTATGACGTCCCCACAGGGAGCGCTCCGACGGCGATTCTCTTCGTAAAAGACGACATGCGCGTGTACTTCACACTGGAGGCAACGCATCAGATCGGACGTATCGAGTTGGACGGAACCGGCATGAGACTCGTCGATATCCCCGGCGATGGTGGAGCCGTCGATCGCTATTCGTCGCTGGCGTTGGGGCCGGATGGGCAGCTGTGGTTCACGCAATACGAGCGCGGCCAGCTGGGTCGGATGAACATTGGCGGTGAGACTTTCGAGGAGTTCCCGCTCGAAAGCCCCGACAGCGGGCCACTCGTCATCGAGCGGGTCGGAGACAGCCTCTGGTTCACGGAGCATAAAGACAATCGCCACGGGCGCGTCATCTTCCGGCCGGCCCCGCTGATCGAGGAGTACGACAGCGTAGACACAAACGGCCAGCCGTGGGGCATCGCGGAGGGTTCCGATGCAACACCATACATGGCTCTCCATGGAAGCGCGCGGCTTGTTCGCTTCCACAAGCACCGCACCTGGGAAGTCGGGCCCGAAGCTCATCCGCACAGCCTGGCGACCGGACCGGATGGGACAACATGGTTCACGACGCAGGGAAGCGACTGCACGCCGGCGGAGGAGGAAGCGGGACGCTGCACCGAAGCTACCGACGATGACGGCGTGGTTGGCTTCATCACCCCACGTGGAGAACTCGTCACGCACGACCAGCCGGGTGAGAGCCCGAGCGGAATAGCGGTCGACCGGAACGGCAGCGCGTGGTTCACCTTGCCGTCAGCCAATGCGATCGTGCACATGGATCGTGGCGGCCACCATGCCATCTACCCCCTGAGCCAACTCGGCGGCACACTCGGTGCGATGCCGACAGGGATCGTCGTGGGCCCGGACGGCGCAATCTGGTTCACCGAGTACCGCAAGAACAAGATCGGGCGCCTCGATCCAGCGGAGGTGGACCCGGACCGGCAGATCCAGGAGTTCGACATTCCCACGTTCAACGACGAGGGTGCACGCAGCATCATCGTCGGCCCTGACGGCGCGCTCTGGTTTACTGAGGCCCAGGCGAACCGAATCGGGCGGATTGACCCCTTCAACCCGTCCGGGATCCAGGATTGGCCGCTCGAGGGAGCGAATACCCCGATGGATCTCACGATCGGCCCTGACGGGCAGATCTGGTTCGCGGAGTACTCTCCGGGTAACGCGATCGGTCGCTTCGACATCGAGGAGAAGCGGGTGACCGCGCGCTACGAGGTGCCGGGCAGCGGGCCGTTCGAGATCACGGCGGCGGGTAATGCTCTGTGGTTCACCGAGCGGCTGACTCATCGGCTGGGGCGCATGACCGTTGACGGCGACTACACGAGCTACCCGTTGGGGCCAGATGCTCGTGAGCCGATCGGGTTGGTCGGCACGCCTGAGGGCTACATCTACTTTGCCGAGAATGCCAAGGGCACCATCGGGCGGAAGTATGTGGGTTCCCCAGCGCCCGACCTCGTGCTCACCGATTTGCGTCCGAGTCGGAGGCCGCACGGCGTCGCGATCGCGCCGAGCGGTACCGTGTGGTTCACCGAAGAGGCGGGCGGGCTCGGTCGGATCGACGCCATCGGCGAGACAACCGTCGAGGATCTCCCCGGCGCAGTCCTGATGGGGATCACCGTCGCCGCTGATGAGACCGTGTGGTTCGCGGACTACGTGGGGAACCAGATCGTGCACCGGACGGCAGAGGGGGATCTGGAGAAGTTTCCTGTGCCGACCAGCGAGGCCGGGCCGCGAAGCGTCGTCGTTGCGCCTGGTGGGAGCATCTGGTTCACGGAGTATCGGGCGAACAAGATCGGCCGCCTCGATCCGTGTACCGGTCAGATCGACGAGTACGAGGTCCCGAGCAACAACGCCGGCCCGAGCGGCTACGTTGAGGGCCCGCTCGACATAGTTGTTGGGCCCGACGGCGCCCTCTGGTTCACCGAAGCGACCGCTACGGTGCTCGGGCGCATCGACCCCACAACGCTGCAGATCGAGGAGTTCGACGTTGGGATGGGCCAGAGCTACTTGACGGTGGGCCCCGGGGGTCAGCTGTGGTTCACGAGCTACTCGGACAACACGATTGCACGGTTCAGCATCGGGCCCAAGCAGGTCACTGCCGTCTACGAGGTTCCGACGCCGATGAGTGGCCCGATGCAGATCGTGGCGGCGGGTGGCAGCCTTTGGTTTACGGAGATGCTGGCGGGACGCGTCGGTCAGATCACGACCGATGGCCGGATTGTCGAGCACTATGCGGGGCCGTCGTGGGATACAGCACCATTCGGGTTGGCCGTCGCCCCGGACGGAAACCTGTGGTTCGCGAATTTCTTGGGCAGCAGCATTGGTCGCGTCCACATTGGTGAGGTGGGCCAGGCTTCGTTCTCCGCAGTCACATCATGTTCGGACGCTGCGCGCTGTCGCCATGCGGGTAAGGCCAGTCTGCAGATCAAGGATCGGCGTGGCAAGCGGTCCTTCAAGTGGAAGTGGAGCAAGGGGGAGGAGACGGCGGTCGCGGATTTCGGGCGTCCGGATGCCGATGAGCAGTATGAGCTCGCGCTCTTCGATGCCACGGGGGCGAGCATCCATGACGCGTTCGTCCCGTCCGGAAGCGGGTGGTCCCGCACGTCCAAGGGTTTCAAGTACAAAGCCAAGGACCGCAGCACGGGCGAGCAGTTGAGCGTGTCGCTCAAGGCGGGTGGGACAGGACGCGCCGCGTTGCAGGTCAAGGGCAAGGGCGCGCACATGCCGACGGTGCCTGAAGGGCAGAGTCTGACCGTGCGGCTCAGCAACGCCGAGGAGTGTTGGGAGACGACGTTCGGTAACCCGAAGCGTCACGACGAGAGTCAGTACAAGGCCGTGGCCAACTAGCTAGCATCGCTCAACGGCACGTAGCGTGAATGGCCCGAGGTTCCGCGTGGACCTCGGGCCTTCACGCGTCCGGCGGCTTTGACGCGGCTCCCGTGAGGCTGCGGTGGGCGACCGTGGCGTCATGAGGCCTCTTGGGAACGCCCGCAGATGGTCAGTGGATCGAGTGTGGATCGAGTGAGGATGATCCTGCATGGTGGTGTTCAGGGGCGATGTCTCGGTCTGCTCGTTGGCGTGTGCCCGCATGGTCGCGCCACTGACGATCCGTTCGAGTTGCTCTGCCCAGGCTAGCAATGCTTGCCGCTTCTCGAGATCGTATGAGTGGCGGTCGTGTACGGCAGTCACCCCGGGTTCAGCGTGATTCAAGATTTTCGTGACCGTGAGGCGTGGAATCCCCATCCCGGTCATGTGACTCGCAGCCGTGCGTCGCAGATCGTGCGGGGTGAAGTGGAAGCTGGCGGCTTCACGAAGGCGCTCGACGGCAGCCTGGACCGTCACGGCGGGTCCGCCGCCGCGGGCGGCGGGAAAGATCCAGATCGAGTTCGGGTCGACCGGCAGGCTCTCGAGGATCGCGCGCGCTTGCGGACTTAGGGGAACGCGATGCGTTCGGCCGTTCTTGACGCGCTTTGCAGGAATCGTCCACCAGCCCGAGGCAAGATCGATGTTCTCGCACCGCATGGTTCGCACCTCGCCGGGCCGCTGCGCCGTGAGAATCTGCAGCCTAAAGATCGCGGCGATGCGCGGGTGTTCTGCATCGAGCGCCTGCCAGAGCCTCCTGAGTTCGTCGAACGACAATACGCGGTCCCGCCGATTCTCCCGTGCTGGGCGAGGAATTGCCTGGAAGGGATTCGTCTCGACGATCTCCTCCTGGATCCCAAAGTTGTACAGCTTGCGGCCAAGCGCCAACGTTCGATTGGCTTGGATCGGGGCGCCGCGCGCGACGATCTTGTCGAGCAGGGTTCGCGCCTACCGACGCGTGACGTCCTTGGCCTTGCGGTGCCGCCAGGCAGGAAGGAACTCGCGGTTGAGGATGCGCTCGTCCTCGCGCCATGATCGCTTCTTTGGCTTCGCGTGACGCTCAAGGTACTCGTGCACCAGTTCCAGCCGAAACCTGTCAGCTTCTCATCGAAGTACTAGCTGACTCTCAATCAGCGGGTTCGCAGTTCGATTCTCCGGCGGCCCATTTTCGATTTCAGGTAGTTGCGGCGCTGCTCGACGCTCATACATCCAATCCGATGGCGCGCATGAGTCCGAGCGCGTTGCTGCGTTGTACCGGTCCGTCGTGCATCGTGTAGTCGAAATGCATCTTGCCGTTGACGAGCTGATCAGCGAAGTGAACGTTGCGCGCCAGGGCGCCGAGATTGTCAGCCACCTCGGTGAGGGACAGGTCGTGGGTGGTAATCAGGCCGACTGCTCCCTGCCGGATGAGGGTCGTGACGACGGCCTCGGCGCCGACGCGACGATCGTGGGAATTTGTGCCGTGCAGAACCTCGTCGAGCAGGAAGACCAGCGGTAGATCGTTGCCGACCAGATCGACGACCTGTTTGAGGCGCTTGATCTCGGCGTAGAAGCGCGACGTACCGTCGAGTAGCGAATCTTGGGTTCGCATGGAAGTGCCGATCTGGATCGTGCAAAGGTTCAGTGCAGCCGCGCATACGGGAGATCCCATCTGCGCGAGAACCGTGTTGATGCCGATGGTTCGCAGCAGTGTGCTCTTGCCGGACATGTTCGAACCGCTAATGACGAGAAGCGCGTGTTCGGGGTCGAGAAGGACATCGTTGGCGACGCACTGCTCCCGGGACATCAGAGGATGGCGGAGGGCCTCCGCGTGGAATCGGGCCGGCCCCTCACGCAAGGTTGGGAACGTTGTTTCTGGTTGCTCGTAGGTGAATGCGGCCAGTGCGCACAAGCTCTCGTATTCGCCGACGGCATCAAGCCATCGGGGTACCTTGGGTCCGTTGTCCTGGCGCCATGCCTCGATAGCCAGACTGAAGTGAGTCCCCCAAAGTAACAACGGGGCGATGGCGACGAACATTTGGTTGCGTCTCGCGTCGAGCAAGTGAATGAGCCGCTGGAGCTGAGCGATGCGGCTCGATGCAGGTTGACCGTCAGTAGCGAGTGAACGCTGCAATGCGACCAGTCGTGGAGATTGGAAGGTGCTGTTTTCGATCTGTGAGAGGAGCCTGGCCAAGGCGACGAGCTCAGCCGAGGGAAGCGCGAGGGATCGGGTTGCGTTCTGTACGACGGAGCGTTGCGAACGACCAAACGCTGTCTGCAAGCCCATTGCCGCCAAAAAGACCGCGCTCGGCAGCAGCCCGAGGCGCATCGCGACTAAGCTGAGTGCGCTGGTGGCTACCAGGGCGACGCAGACCCAGCGCAGCGCGTGCGGCGACGATTGATCGGGACTCGTAGCCCACTTGGAAAGATGGGTCGGATCGATCTCCGATGCGACCTCGTCGCCGACGAGGGCCAGTGCCTCGCGTCGATCGACGTCGTTCTCGAGTTCGGCCACCGCCAGCTGGCGTGCGCCTACCTCGGCCGGTGTCGAGGGTGCCCTGAGCCACGCGGCGAGGGTGGTTTGTCCGATCGCGGTGCGCGCGGTGCACAAGAGTTGGAACAAAGAGCCGTGGCCGAACACGTCCAGGTCCGAAGTGTAGGGGTGGCCTGAGTCGACGAAACGATCGCCGGTGGTACCGTATTCGGTCCAACGGCCCTCGATTCGCGCCAGTCCGTGTTCGTAGAATGCGACAATCCTCTGCTGGCGTTCGCGCAGGGCGATGGTGCGCCCGTGTCGGACGATGAGTCCGAGAAAGATGGCGATCGGAAGGATGATTGCCATCGGTGGAATCAAGTTCCATCCCCAGGCCAGCCAGGCGACGATGAGGCCTGCGACGAATGTCGCGAGGCGCTGGTTGCTGATCTGCACCTCACGGCTGAGCAGGCCCGCGACCGCCTTCCCGGCGTTGCGCAGGCGCGTTGGATACAGCTCTGAGGCAGGCTGTGGGTTGGTCGTGCATTCTGACATGGGATCGGTCAACTCAGAAGATCTGCGTAGGGGCCGGGATCAGAGTCTGGAATCAGGCGGGTGCCGACGAGCTTCTCGGAGTAGGCCGCAGGACCGACGCCGCCGATGATCGCGTAGGCGTAACCCTGGACGCGCTGGCTCGCAAGGTACCCGGTCCGATACAATGGCCGAAATCCAGATGTTGTAGCGATCGAACACGCTGCGGGTGCGCTGGCCGAAGTCTCGCCCCGTCCGGTAGAGACCGTACCCGGCCGCAATGCCGGCCCCGCGCGTCTAGTCTCGGACCCCCCGTGGTGGCCAGAGGAGTGCTAGTGGCACTCCAAGAGCGGCGGTCGCGAGTCTTTCCCATGCGCGTTGCAACAAGCTCATCGTCGTCCTCCGTAGCGCAACCGAGGAGGGAGTAGCTCCGAGCCGTCTTCCGTGTGGTGACCGCACGTTCGACGCCCCCTCGGTCAGGTACGCTCCTACGGGCAACAGAGAGCAATGCCGGTGCCAACGTGCCCCGTTGAGGTGGGGCACGCCGAAACCTCAGTGCTGGTACGGTTTTCCGGACGGCGCCGACGGCAGCTTCGGCATCGCCGGTGCTAACCTGGGTTCGCGGACGGCAGGTGCAGGCACGGCTCGCTGCAAAGTAGAAGCAGCAGGCTGTCCTGCCGTACAGGCGTGAACTTCCCGAGCCTCCCGGCGGGGCGCGCCGCACCTGTCTGGCCGGGGGAGCCGGCGAGGTCGCGGAGCGGGCGCTCGCCGTGTAGCCTCGGCCGCTATCACACGCCATTGGAGAATCCCGTGGGTCCACTGCGAAGTGTCAGAATCATCGAAATCGCCGGTCTTGGTGCGGCTCCCTTTGCGGGCATGATCTTCGCCGACCTCGGCGCGGAAGTGCTTCTCGTCGATTCGCCGCGCGGGCACCCGTACCCCACCGATCCGAAGCTGGATTTCATGAACCGCGGGAAGAAGCGCATCACGATCGACTTGAAGAGTGCGGATGGTCTCGCAGTCCTCCTGAAGCTCGTCGAGAACGCGGACGGCCTCATGGAAGGGTTCCGGCCTGGCACTGCCGAGCGACTCGGCATCGGTCCCGCGGAGTGTTTGGCGAGGAATCCGAAGCTCTCCTACGGACGCATGACCGGTTGGGGGCAGCACGGTCCCCTCGCCACGACGGCTGGGCACGACATCAACTACATCGCCTTGTCGGGCGCGCTGCATATGATGGCGCGTAAGGGCGGCAAGCCAACCGCGCCTCTCAACATGCTCGGCGACTACGCTGGCGGCGGCATGGTGCTGGTCTACGGCATGCTGAGCGCGATTCTCGACGCCAGAGCCAATGGCGAAGGGCAGGTGGTCGACGCGGCGATGCTGGACGGTGCTGCGACGATCATGGGGCCAATCAGCGGCGGCATTCGTGGTGACAATATACTCTTCGGACCGACACCGGGTGACAACGTCCTCGACTCGGGTTCACACTTCTACGACACCTATGAGACCTCGGATGGAAAGCACGTGGCAGTTGGTGCGATCGAGCCGCACTTCTATGCGTTGCTGCTGGAGGGCCTGGGCCTCGACCCGCGCGATCTGCCCGAACAGATGGACAAGGTGGCGTGGCCGAAAATGAAGCAGGTTTTCGCCGAAGTGTTCCGTACGAAGACGCGAGACGAGTGGAGTGAGATTTTCGACGGGACCGACGCCTGCGTGTCTCCCGTCTTGTCGGAGGCGGAAGCGGGGGAGCACCCGCACAACAAGGCGCGGTCCACGTTTACTGCCATCGACGGTGTCTATCAGCACGAAGCCGCGCCGCGATTCGACAAGACGCCAATCGCGGCGAGGGTGGGCACGTGCGCTGAGGGTACCCACACCAAGGCCATCCTCTCGATGGTGGGATTCACGGCCGAAGAGATCGAACGACTGATGCGCGAGAAGAGTGTCGCGTAGACAGTCGAGAGGTGACGGAGGTTATGTCGTCTGACAGAGAGCACATCGCGGACCCGTTCCTGACGAGTTCCCCGGCTGAGCCCGCCAACGCATGGTGGCGGGCGCGGAGGCAGGTTGCCGACGCGACGCGGGAATTGATCCAGCGATTTACAGAGAGTCGCGCTGATGCACGGCAGCTAGAAGCGCTTGCGGAGCGCATCCGAGGCCTCACCGCGGGCCTTTCTTCTGACCGGGAAACGATGGGCTTTAGCGCCTTCGCGAACGAGGGCGGGCACGGCGACAACGATCAGATCGTCAATGAGATCAATCCGGTCATCGGCCACGCGAACCCCATCGCGCCGCCACTCGAGGTGTGGTTCGAGGACGGGAAGTGCAAGAGCACTGTGTGTTTCCCGTATCAGTACGAAGGCCCGCCCAACTATGTGCACGGGGGATGCATTGCCGCCGTCTTCGATCAGTTGTGCGGCGTGGCGCAGACGAGAGAGAAGGTTCCCGGCGTGACGGGAACGCTGAGCGTCCGATACATGGCGCCGGTGCCCTTGAACGAGACGCTCACGGCGCTTGCCTATGTCGACCGTATGGAAGGGCGGAAGATCTTCGTGAAGGGAGAGATGTACTGCGATGATCGACAGGTGGCGAGCTGCGAGGCGTTGTTCATCCGCTGGAAGGAAGGCGCCTACGAGGACATCGAGGGCAACAGTCGATTCGGGGACAAGGCGTAAGGGCCGTCGACGCCCGTTGACCGCATGGCACGTGACATGCGGGGATGCCCGTGAAACGGCGGCGCCGACAGCTGCGGGCAGTAGTCCCGCACGCGTGTGAGCGGCCGCCGCGGTCGCGCTCAGCCCGACTGACCGGAGAATTGGGCCATGTCGAAGTAGTCGCGCCAGCCGGAAATCTTGCCATCGGCGCTCAGCTCGAAGACGCCGCACACCGGCAGGGCCACGTCTCCCGCCTCCAGAGCCAGCGTATCCACGCGCTCGTTCATCACGACGTTCCCGCTCACCAGCTGCTGCTTGATATCGAAACGCACCGAGCTGGCAATGCCGGCAAAGAGCCCCGCGATGAAGTCGCGAATCGCCGCCTTCCCCTGCAGCGGCGCCATGGGAATGTTGTGGTAGACGGCATCCTCGGTGAAGGCCTCCATGATCGCGTCCACGTCGGCTCGCGCCCAGGTCTCACAGAATTCACGTACGATCTTGTCCGGGTCCATGCTCTCTCCTCCTTTGTCGGTCAGGTCATCGGGGCGATGCAGTTGCGCTACAGCGAACGGGCAAACCCGTAGATCGATCGCAGGGTGTTGCCGTACAGCTCTGGCGTGATGTCGGGGAACATCACGTCTCCGGCATGCGGCGTGCCGTGCACCGTGTGCGCGACCGCGGGAACGCCAGCGGCAAGCAATTTGCGGTAGTACGCCAGTCCCTCGTCGCGAAGTGGGTCCAGTTCGTTGACGGAGATCACGTGCGCCGGCAGACCTTCGAGATGCTCGTTGCGCGCGTGATAGGGCCACGCGAGCGGGTTGCTGGCATGGTCGCCGGCGGGATCGTACACCTTGGCCAGCGATGCCATGGAACGGCAGTCCAGCAGGTAGCCGTCGTTCTCCTTGAGCGACAATAACGCCGGTGACGGATCGGCGTATCCGCCGTAGATGTATGGACACATCGCGTAGACGCCATCGATGGCGTCCAACCAGCCATCCTGTCTCGCCTTCAGCGTCGTGGCGATTGCCAGGTTGCCGCCACCCGATTCGCCGGAAAGTACGAGCTTGGACATGCCGAGCCGTTCGCGGTTCGCGTGGGCCCATTGCGCCGCGCGGGCGCAATCGTTGAGCCCGGCGGGGAACGGGTGATTGCCGAGGCGGCCGCCGCCATTCCGGAACTCGACGCCAACCACGACCATGCCCTGGGCCGCCAGGCTGTTGCGCCAGCGGACGAACATCGGATCAGCGGCAGCCCCGAGTACCATGCCGCCGCCGTGCGTGTGGACGATGCCGGGGAGGGGGCCGTCCGTGGCTTTCGGGCGGTGGATGTAGAGCGAAATCTCGTTGCCGTCGGCCCCTGCAATGACCTCGGTGGAATCCGTCACCGTCGGGAACTCCGGCATGTGCGCCAACATCAGTCCGTGGACCGCCGCGCCGGCGTTCTCGAACGCGCGGCAGAACTCGAGGCACTCCTCGTACGACGCGTCCGTGCCGATCGGGTCGACCCCCGGGGCGAACCCGCCCATGGCTTCCGCCGCTTCTGCGATGCGGGGATGCGCCCGGTCGTCCTGTTCCAGCCGGGTGTCGGGGTTGCCGAGCCGGCCTGGTAGATGTTCGGTCAGGTCGTTCATGGGTGCACCCTCCTCGAGCGGACGAGGCTAAACCCCTGGCCCGAGACCGACAAGCGGCCTAGAAGTCCTCCGGCCAGTCTTTCGTGACGCGGGACTTCCACTGGGGCGGCCTGCGCTCGAAATAGGCCATGCCACCCTCGACGGCGTCCGGCGCGGTGATGGTGTGGTGGAGGAGGCGGGTTTCCAGCTCGATGAACTCCTCGCGCGACATGTCGTGCCCCCGCCACATGAGCCTCTTGTGGATGCCCATGACGAGCGGCGAGCAATTCGTCACCATGTCGCGGGCGATCTCCATTGCGGTATCGAGCACCCGGACGGCCGGTACGACGCGACTGGCCAAGCCCCACTCGCCGGCTTCCGTCCCGCTCATGCGCGGCGCCCGCACGATCATCTCGAAGGCCCGTTCGAAACCGATCAGCCGTGGCAGCACCTGGCCGATGGCGAAGTCTGCTACCACGCCTCGGCGGTTCTGCAGGAGGCCGTACTTGCCCTCCTCGGCAAGAACGCGAATGTCGCACTGTGCGGCAATACTCAGGCCTACGCCTATCGCGTGGCCGTTGACGGCGGCAATGATCGGCTTGCGAACGTCCCATGCCTGAACGCTGAGAGGGCAGGAGCTGAAGTCCAAGTTGTTGCCGGTCTGGAAGGTGTCGCCTCCGCCGCTGAGATCGGCGCCGGCGCAGAATGCCTTGCCGCTTCCCGTCACCACCACGACCTTGACCTCGTCGTCTTCGTCGCAACGACCGTAGAGCTCGCCCAGGCCGTCCACCATCGCGCCCGTGAACGTGTTCATAGCGTCGGGGCGGTTGAAGGTGATCAGGCCGATACCCTGGTCGAGGTCGAACAGAATCTCGTCACTCATGATGACTCCCGAAGTTTGGCCGGGGTCCCTTCCCCTCGCCACTGAACGTCTTAGGTGCAGGTCGGAGCGTGTGACGTCAACCCAGGAGTCTCCGGTCGTGGAATTGTGCGGAACTCTCCAGTAGTAGTTGGCCGGCTCCGACCCTACGGTCCGAAGGAGGTACACAATGAAGAAGACTCTCGTCCCGGCGATCGCGCTCGGCGTTGCCCTTGCATTCGGTAGCTTGTCGAGCGCCGAGGCCGGCGATCCCCTTCCGTCCTGGAACGACGGCAAGGCCAAGGAGTCGATCGTTTCCTTCGTGGCCAAGGTCACCAAAGAGGGCTCGCCCGATTTCGTGTTGCCTGCCGAGCGCATCGCCACGTTCGACAACGACGGGACGCTTTGGGGCGAGCAGCCGATGTATTTTCAACTGTTTTTCGCACTCGATCGCGTAAAGGAGCTCGCGCCGCAGCATCCTGAGTGGAAGGACACGGAGCCGTTCGCCTCGCTGCTCAAGGGGGACGTGAAAGCTGCGCTGGCGGGCGGCGACCGGGCCATCCTCGAGATCGTCATGGCCACTCACGCTGGTATGACGACGGAGGAGTTCGAGAAGATCGTGAAGGATTGGCTCGCGACCGCGAAGCATCCCACAACCAAGCGACCCTACACCGAGATGGTCTATCAACCCATGCTGGAGGTGCTCACGTATTTGCGGGCGAATGGCTTCAAGACCTTCATCGTGTCCGGGGGGGGGATCGAGTTCATGCGGCCGTGGACAGAGCGGGTCTATGGCATTCCACCGGAGCAGGTCGTCGGCAGTAGCATCAAGACGAAGTATGAGATCCGCGATGGCAAGCCGGTGCTGGCTCGTCTGCCTGAACTCAACTTCCTTGACGACAAGGAAGGCAAGCCGGTGGCGATGAACCAGCATATCGGCCGTCGACCCATCGCCTCGTTCGGCAATTCCGATGGTGACCTGCAGATGCTGCAATGGGCGACTGGCGGAGAGGGGCCGCGGTTCGCCCTCTACGTCCGCCACACCGATGCCGAGCGCGAATGGGCCTACGATCGCGAGTCGAGCATCGGCCGTCTCGACAAGGGCCTCGACGAAGCGCGGGCAAAGGGTTGGACGGTGGTCGACATGAAGCAGGACTGGAAGGTCATCTATCCGTTGGAGAAGAAGTAGGGGGCTTGCCCGTCGGAGTTCGATCCCCGAGGGGCCCGTTCGTTGTTCCCGGGGATGACGCGCCCTTGGTCCTCTCCCTGGCGCTGGGCATGCGGGATTGGGCTACAGCCCGGCGCTCATGTCACGCCATGTTGCCCCCCGGTCCGACGATGAGAATACGCTCCCGCTGTTCGTGGCGGCGTAGAGGGTCTGAATGTCATCGCGGGCCACGGCCAGTGCGCACACCAGTGTGTTGCCGGCGCGTGCGGCGAACGAGGTGGTTTGCCAGGTTCCACCGCGGTTGACGCTTCGATCTACGTCACCGTCACGGGACGCGTACACGATGGCCGTTGCGTCTGGGCCGACGGCAAGCGCGCGCGGCTGCCCGTCGCCGAAGGCATTGAAGTTGGTCGCCGACCAGCCATTGCCATCGTCCACTGACCGGAACACGTCGCCATTCTCGGCGCCGGCATAGACGACGTTGCCGGTGCGCGCGTTGCTTGCCAGGGAGAGTACGGCGCGGCCACCGGGAAGGGTCGCCAGTGATGTGAACTCCCACGAGTTGCCGCGGCTGCGCGATCGGTACGTGCCGCCGTCCCCGACGCCCGCAACCAGGGCGGTCGCCCCGGGGCTGAAGGCAAGACTCCGGACGAACTCGCCGCCGGGAAATGAGAACAGAGACGTGACCTGCCAGGAGGCGCCGTTCGACGTGCTGCGGACGATGCCCGCACCCTGCGTGCCGGCGTACACGACGGAGGGGGCAGTCGGTTCGAGGATGAGAGCTCGAACGCGCCCGGCATTGGGAATCGCGAAGAGTCCTGTCGTCTCCCAACGGGTTCCGCTCGTGGTACTCCGCAGCACTCCCGCGCCCTCCGTCGCGGCGAAAAGCGTCGTCGGGGAGATCGGATTGATGGCGAACGCGTTCACGACGACGTTCGCGAGTCCGAGCGGAACCCAGGGAGCGCGTCCCGCGGTAGTGTTCTTGAAGACGCCACGCCCACGGACGGAGGTATACAGCGTGCTCGGGTTCGTTGGGTCGACAGCGAACGCGTAGCCGAGACACGCGTCGAGCGTTTCCGTCGGGGTGGGGCGTGGGGTGGGCGTGCGCGTCGGTGCGCTGGTCGGCGTGCTGAGTATCTGCGGGCCGGTCGGGTGTGTGGGCGCGGCGGGAGGTGCGATCGAGGGTGTGGGGGTCGCCGTCGGGGAGGTCCCGACGCCCTCGAAATCGTTTGGCGGATCCGCCGGGGGAGGCGGACGGTCTGTCGGAGGCACGAGATCACAGCCTTGGGCCAGGGCGCCCTCCACGGCAGCCGTGGTGAGCGCGTGTCCGCGCGGCGTTTCGAACTGAAGAAGCTCTGAGGCTCCACATGCCGCACGCTGGAAGAGGCAGGCGGCCGCTGTGCCGACGGTCGACCCCGTCCCCTCATTACAGGTGGCGGCCGAGGCGCTCGTCGTATCCGTGCTGCAGCGCGCGAGGAGCGCGGTCTGCTTTGCGTCGGAACGTCGGGTGATGCGTGCGAGGACCGCGGCGCAGCGCGCCGCGGTCCGGGTTTCGCACGCGGAGTCACCCGGTGATGTGAGGCGACACCGGTGAAATCGCGTGCTGCATCCTTGCAGCCCACGCAGTCGCTTGAGCAGCGTGTCGGTCACGAGTCGCGTGAGATCTCGCGCGCACTTGGGTTCGAGGGGCGGCCCGATGCTGGCGGTGGGCGCGTTCCGTGGGGTCGGGCATCCGGCGTCGAGAAGCTCCCGCTCCACACTCGTGGACGCCCGAGAGGCAAGAGCACGGGTCGCGTCAGCGATCGCTCGCGCGTAGCAGGTGTGCTGGGTCGTGAGGCACGCGCCGATGCCCTCGGCGTCAGTCACCGCGATGTCGTAGCGCTCGCGACAGCTGGCAGCGAGCAGGTCGAATCCGAGACCGAGGTTCTCTCGCAGGGCGGCGTTGGCAACCGTGCCGCAGGCAGTGACGATCGTTCGCTGTCGGCGTCCCCGCTCGTAGGTGACGCGTCTGAGCGCCCGCTCGCATGTACGCGTCGCACGCGCGAAGCAGCGTGGCGTGTCTCTGCCTGCGGTGTCGCATCGATCCCATGCCGCGAGGCACGCGCGTGTGCTCTTGAGATGGGTCGAGACGATGCGTTCGCCGGCGCGCTTCAGGACCAGCTGGCACGCGAGGGTTCGCTCGGCTTCACTCGGGGGCTCGGCGCTGGTCGCAGCTCGGGGCGCGACGAGGAGTGTGAGGGCTACGGCGAGAAGCGTCGTGCGGCCGAGTGACCAGCTGCGGAAACTCGGTTGGGGGCGAGCAGGAGGGGACGGCAGATCGGACATCGGGCGCTCCTGGGATCAGGGGTAGTGTGGAGGAGTGTCGCGCCGACCAGGCAATGAGTCAACCGCGTGCGGGCTGTGAGCTTTGCCAACGCATCTGCGGCAGGGGCCGGCTCGCGAACCTGAATCATCGCGCGCCGGCCCTTGCCGCATCGAAGCGATCGAGCGGGAGTGCTATTTGCCGTCGTCGGCCCGGAGCGTGTCGAGACGTTCGTGAATTCGGTTGGCCCAGTAGTCGAATGCCGACTTCGCGTCACTCCAGGTTTTGATGCCGCCACGGAGCGCCTTTGTGCCGGCGCGCCGATCGACGCCCGCGGCTACTCGCCGCAACGTGACCGAATCCCGAATCTCGACCTCGATGCCAGCCTCGCCCACGAACACCGCGGCGTCGGTGGCCATTCCACCGAGGGTCGTCAGCAGCCGCAGCTGCGGTACCACCGATGTGACCGTGTTCACGACGACCTTGGCGCCGTGCGCCTCTGTAATCGCGGCCCGCAGCATCAGTATTCCCGAGCCCGGATCGTCGACCACGTCGAAGCCTTTCTCGAACTCACGCGTGAGCGCAAGGTAGAGGTAGTCCGTCAGCATCTGCCGATCTTTGGCGGAGAGTTTGGACGTTCCCTGGCCTTCCCACAGGGTGACGCTTTCGATGATGACGCTGTGATACCGCGAGAAGTCGGTGCTGGGGTTGATGAAGAGCAGCTGCGGTTCGCCCTTCTTGCCCTCGTGAAGCTGGCTGTAGTCGCCGAGAAAGCCCGCGGGTTGGACGGCCTTACGCCTGGCGCGCGTCGTGGCGCACGAGGTCACGAGCAGCGCGAGCATCACCGTGACGACCACTGCGACGGAAGCCCGTCCCCGCTTCGAAAGCTCACTCGAGTGTGAATGCATCATTCGTCTCCTTTGTTCAGACGTCGGCCTACAGGGAGCACGTGTTCCCGATGCTGAACATAGCGTGGAAAAAAAGAGATGCAACGCGCTCGGCGCCGACCGGTCGAGCTGGAGGCCCCGCGACTCCGGCTTGGCGAGGAGGGGCGAGTGTTGAACTCCGGGAGGATTGCTCTATACCCCGCGATAGGAGGAAGCTCATGAAACGTATTGTCCTCGTGTGTGGCGTCGTGGTCGCGTGCGCGATGGTCGTCGGCTCGGCCGCGGCGCAGGAACTTTTCGTCTTTCCGCAGAACGGCCAAGACCAGGCGCAGCAGGACAGCGACCGTGGCGAGTGCCACGTGTGGGCTACGAATCAGTCCGGTTTCGATCCCACCACAGCTCGCACGACGCCACCGCCGGCGCGCGAGGCCAGGCAGGGCGGGGTCGTGCGTGGCGGAGCGATGGGTGCCGCCGGCGGAGCAGCCGTTGGGGCGATCGCCGGCAACGCCGGCAAAGGCGCCGCCATGGGTGCGGTGGGCGGAGGCCTCATCGGTGGCGCACGCCGATCGAACCAGCAGCAGCGTCACGCGCAGGATCGAAGGAATTGGCAGGCCGACCAGGATGCGCAGCGCGCCGGCTATCGGCGGGCCCTCACCGCCTGCCTCGAAGGAAAGGGGTACACGGTCCGATGATCATCGCCCAGAGAACGATTGCACCGAATGGTCTCATGGTCTTCCTCATCTTCCTCGTGGCGTGTTGCGCTGGTGTTGCCGCCCCGCACGCCGCTCAGGCCGCCGACTTCGACGGCTCGAAGAGTCTGACGTGTGCCGCGACTGACGCGATTCAGTGCGAAGGCGCGGGGGAGTGCGAGCGTACCGAAGTCGAGGCGCTGAACCTTCCGAAATTCATCACGATCGACTTCAAGGGGAAGAAGTTGCACGGCATCGTCGAGGGTCGCGACAAGGGAGAGAGTACAAAGATTCGGAACATCGAAAAGCTCGACGGTCAGACGGTCATTCAGGGCATCGAGAACGGTCGTGGCTGGAGCATCGTCATCGATGGAGGTACGGGCGACATCTCGGCGGCCATCGCGGGCGACGATCTGGCCTTCGTACTTTTTGGCGTCTGCCACACGCGCTGACGCGACAACCACAAGCGACCGGTCGCCATCCGACACCAGCAGCTCGGTGGCCGGTCGCCTGTCCCTCTCAGAACCGGCTCGACGGGGTATGGTGCGCGCGCTGAGCTTCAGGGAATCCTGAGATTCCCGGCTTCACGCCACGAACCGGTACTCGCTCGGTTCGATCGTGCGCGTGCGGCGCATGTACTCCAGCCAAGGGCCTGGCCAGTTGTTCGTGTTGACGCCGTTCTCGTTGATGTACCAGTTGGTGCAGCCGCCGCGCGTCCAGGCGGTGTCGATGCTGCGCTTGTCGATCTCGGCGCGCCAGCGCTTTTGCACGCCGGGCTCCAGGTCGAGGTAGCGATAGCCGCCGTCGCGCAGTCGCTTGATCGCATCGACGATGTAGTTGAACTGACACTCGTGCAGGTAGGGGACCGATCCGGAGCCGTGGTTCGTGTTCGGGCCGTACAGCACGAACATGTTCGGAAACCCCGACACCGTCGTGCCGAGATAGGCTTCCGGTGTGTCGCCCCACACCTCGGTGAGTTCGCGTCCGTCGGCGCCGTAGATCTCCATCGGCGCCACGAAGTCGAGGTGGTGAAAGCCCGTACCCCAGATGATCACGTCGGCTTCGCGCTCGATGCCGTCCGATCCAACGACTCCGTGGGGCGTGATGCGCGGCACCCCGCCGGCGATCAGCTCGACGTTCGGGCGCGCGAGCGTCGGGTACCAATTGTTGGTGAACAGGACGCGCTTGCAGCCGATCTGGTAGTCGGGCGTGCTCTTCGCCATCAGATCCGGGCGGTCGCCCAGCTCCTGGCGCCGGTAGCGATTCGCCAACGCCTGCATGGGTTTCAGTACCCATGGCTTGTTCGTGAACCCGTAGGTCAGGGCTTCGAACAGGGCGAAGAACACGCCGCGGCTCAGCGCCACCCGTGCCGGCACGGCCCGGAACAATCGTTGCTCCCATGACGCGTAAGCCCGATCGAACTTCGGAAGTATCCATGGTGCGGAGCGTTGGAAGATCGAGACCTGTCGGGCTTGCTTGGCCACCTCGGGGACGAACTGGATCGCGCTCGCGCCGGTTCCGACCACGGCGACACGTTTGCCTTCCAGGCTGCATTCGTGATCCCACGTTGCCGAGTGGAACGTCTTCCCCTGGAACGTTTCGAGGCCCTCGATAGTCGGGATGACGGGGTTCGTGAGCTGTCCGCACGCCGTGATCAGGAGATCGAAGTTGCGCGTCTGGCCGTCGCTGCTCGTGACTGTCCACGATCCAGCGTTGGCGTCGAACCTGGCCCCCGTCACCGCGGTATTGAGTCGCAAGCGTGAGCGCAGCTCGAAGCGATCGACGAGGCCGTTCAGGTACTGCTCGATCTCGGCCTGCGGTGCGTAGCGCCGCGACCACTCGGTTCCGCGCGCGAACGAGAACGAGTAGAGATGTGACGGGACGTCGCAGGCCGCTCCCGGGTAGCTGTTGGCGTGCCAGACCCCGCCGACGCCGCTACTGCGCTCAAACAGCGCCAGGTCCTGGATGCCGGCCTGCCGCAAGCGAATCGCGGCTCCGATCCCTCCAAAGCCCCCACCTACGATCGCGGCCGACAGCCCGTCTTGTGCTCGAGTGCGCATCGCGACGACATCTCCTTACAAGTCGGATCGGGGCGTGGCCAATGCGCGTCCGGCCGGCGTTCCTAGGCCTTGTCCCGCTGCCATTGGTCGAGTTTCTCGCGCGCCCCGTTCTTGCCGGGATCCATCATCTCGTCATGGCGGGAGGTCTTGTTGACGAGTTCGACGACGTAGCCGTTCGGATCGCGGAAATAGACCGAGATTGCGAGACCGTGATCCACGGGTCCCCGGACCTCTCGGCCCTCTGCGTTGGCCTTCTCGCGTATGCGTTGGGAGGTCTCTTCTGACGCCTCCAGGGCGAGGTGCAGATCGAAGTCGCGCTGTTTCTTGAACTCGAACGGCATGTCCGGTGCTTCGAAGAAGGCAATGTACGAGCCGTCTTCCATCCGAAAGAAAGTGTGCAGGACGCCAGCGCCTCCGTCCGATTGCGTCCCTCCAATCGCGACGGCCTCGGCCAGAGGCAGGCCCAGGAAATCTTCGTAGAAGGCGCGAGTCTCTTCGGAATCGCGACACCGGTACGCGCTGTGATGGAGGCCGTGGATCTTCATCGTGTTCTCCCTGCGGTTCGCCGTCGCAGTGACAGCGGCCGCTGACGCCTACTCGAGCAGCTCTACGAACGCGCGAAACTGCGGCGACTCCCGCAGCAGCGCTCCCCCCGCCTCGCTCAGCCGATCGACTTGTTCGTCCTCGAGGGCGAAGCTCGTCGGTAGGAGCTTGAAGTAGGCGCGCTCATCGTCGTCCTCGATCAGGTCGAAGCTCACTTCGACGAAGTGTGTGCCGACCTGATGCTCCGGCGTCGAGATGTTCTCGCCGAACTCGCGGAGCGCCGTGTCGGCCAACAGAAGCGTGTCCGAGTTGGCGCGCCGGATCTGCGCGCCCGTGACGAGGTTCAGCGACGCCGTGAGCGAGGGGGCGACGGAGCTGAGATTGATGGCGGGGTCCGGCTCGTTCTCGGCGTTGACGACGATGTAGACGATGTGGTCCGGGGGTTCGAGCCCGGCGATCTCCATCGCCTTCTGGGCGCTACCGATGGCCGCCAGTCGCGAGAGGCCGGGGCGCAGACCCAGGTTGTCCGAGATGGCACCGTCGACGAGATGAATGTAGTGCGACCGCTCGGAATCGAGGAAGGGAACGATGGCGCGTGCGGCATCGTGGCCGCGTGGGTTGCCCCTGCGGTCCTCGAGCGCTTCTTCGAACCAGTCTGGGGGCTCGAAGCCGCAGCTGCCGGCATAGTTCCGCAGTGTGACGGGCGAGAGGAGGACGGGCACGGCGGAGGAGGCGGCGACCGCGTACGAGATCCAGAAGGGGCTCAGATCCGAGCAGATGACGTCGAACGCGCCCTGGTGGAATCGAAACTCGGTGCCCGAGGGAAGATCGGTCGCGTTGATGTAGATGCGCGGGCCATGGGTGGCGGCGAGATCCGCGAAGGTGGCGCGGTCGAAGACATGCTCGTGATAGTAGCGGCTCGCGAGGTCGCTGCGGCTGTAGTACGGCGTCAGCAACCGGAGGGCGTTCCAGGGAATCAGCCCGCGGAGGACGAGCGCACGCGTCACGTTCTGCTTGAGGAAGCGCGCTTCGAAGTCGTCGAAGACGCGATCGCCGAACAGCCCGTAGTAGGCTGCCGGAAAGCTTCCGCCCGACACACCGCTGATCGAATCTACTTCATCCAGCAGCCGTCTCTCCTCGCCGTCGATGACGACGGAGGTGTCGCGCAACCCTTCGAGGACTCCCTGGGCGAACGCCGCGGCTCGGGTGCCTCCCCCGGAGAAGAACAGCGAGATCCAGATGCGACCTGCCTCCCGCTGACGAGAGGCGTCGGTTGGCCGGTACCCGTGTGCCGGATCGATGTGATCGATCGGGTGGTTCGGGGCGTGAAAGGAGCCGCAGGCCGAGACGAGAAGCGTCAGGAAAGCCATGCTGACGACGATCGCGCGTCGCGGCGTGGGGCTGTGCTCGGTGCGTGAACTCACGCCTTGGAATGTGGGGGGTGTCAAAGAGGTTCTCCTCGCTCGTTCCTGCGTGCGCGGGATCGCTATCACGCCGTGCGCCGAGTCTCAATTGAGGCTCGCAGTGCGGGAACTCGCGGCGTGCGCTAGGGTGCAGCGTGTCCAACGACGAGCAACCGCCGAAGCCGACCTACCGTCTGACCCTGCGCTACGACGGCCGTGCCTACTACGGCTGGCAACGACACGAGGGGAAGCCGACGGTGCAGGGCGCGTTGGAGGCGGCCGTCGAGGACGTCGTGGGGATGCGTTGTGTGGTGCACGGCTCCAGCCGGACCGATCGCGGAGCCCATGCCGACGGCCAGGTCGCCCACTTTGCGGCTCATCTACGGTCGCCGCCCGAGGATCTGTTGCGTGATCTGAACGCGCAGCTTCCGTCGGAGCTCGAAGTGCTGCGATGCGAAGAGGCGCCAGCAGGATTCCATGCCCAGACGGACGCGTGCGCCAAGACCTATCGTTTCGAGATCTGGAACGCGCCCGTGTGCCCGCCGGAGCGCGTCGGCAAGGTGTGGCACATCCCGGATCGTCTGGACGTGGACGCGATGCAGGCCGCGTGTTCCGTCCTCGTGGGGGAGCACGACTTTGCCTCCTTCGCTACGAAGACCAACTACCATCGCAAGTCGACGGTCCGGAACCTGATGCAGGTCGATGTGGCGTACGAGGCGCCGCTCATCGTCCTTCGTTTTCGGGCCGACGGCTTCCTGTACAAGATGGTGCGGAACCTCGTCCGCGCTGTTGTGAAAGTCGGGGAGGGGCGGAGCTCCCGGGACCGGCTCGCCGAGATCCTGGCGGCGCGCGATCGCAAGAGTGCGCCAGGGACAGCGCCCGCGTCGGGGCTCTACCTCGAGAGTATCGAGTATCCGACGGAAGAATCGCGCGGCGCGTCGTGAGTGGGCTGCTCGATCGCACGGGGCGATCGAGGCTGTAAGTGTGTTCCACTCGCGAAGGCTGCGTGCAGCGGTCCCGAGCGGCGAGTCCTCATTCGGCCGGGGTATTCGCCGACGACCGGAACCGTGCCAGATCGAGGTCCGCACGGACCTCGGTGGTCATTGCAACCATCGGCTCGTCCAGCGGGATGCCGGTCGAGTCGGCGATACGGTCGACGACGTTGAACGCGCCGATCACGGCGCAGGTATCGACGAATGCTGCAGGCGTCAGGACCGCGCGCAGTGCCTGACGGGCCGTGGCGAGCGCGGTATCGTCATCCCCCATGACCGCCTCGGTAAACGTCACCAGTTCGGCCGCATGCTCGACCCCGCCTTGTTCGCTGACGGTGCCGTTGACCGCGGCCATATCGACCTCCGCTCCTGCCATCTGGCCGCTCACACGGAGCAGCATCGCGTGGGCGGTCGTTCAGTAGAAGCATTCGTTCATCGCCGAGACGCGGGCGGCGACGAGCTCGATCTGCAGGCGGTCGAGGTCGCGACGGACGCTCGGATCCTGGATGGCATCCATGGCGACGTAGTGCGAGGCGCTCTCGTGCTGCAGGAGGCGCACGTGGTCGGGCACGAGGGACAGCGCCCGGGCGATGTTCGGGACGAACTCTCCATCGTAGAGATTCGCCTCGGGGCCCGTGGCGTCTTCGGGGGCGAGCATCGACACCCAGGCAGTGCCGCCGCGGGTATGTTCCGGTCGGTAGTGCGACGGCGCGCCGGGTGCCGGTTCCGGGAGTGTAAACACGGGAATCCCGAGCGCCCGGCAGAAGTGGTCGATGCCCGCCGTGAACGTGACGACGCCGACGAGCTCGACGTAGGGGCCCTCTTCGAGACCCGCGCCACGAACGCGATCGAACCATTCGCGTGAGAGGCGTTGCGGGTCGAGACGGATGCGGTGCGCGATCTCGACCAGCGCTTCGGGCAGGTCGCTCACGCGGGCGTGCTCACCCGCGGGTTGTTCCGGCGAGAGGGATGTCTTGCGCTGGCGGCACAGAGGGCAGGCGAGTGCGTTCCGGCTCTCGGCGGCGAGCGCCAGTCGTTCGTCGCCGGTGAACCATGACCCGGGCTGCCGCAGGTACTCGAGCATGGCGGCGTGGGTCTCACGCAAGTCGTCGCGAACCGGAACGCCCGCGGTAGAGTAGTCGAGCCCGGGTGCGCTCGGTGTCGTCATGCTGCGCTCGGTGTCGTCATGGCGCGCTCGGTATCGTCATGGCTGTGAAGGCTGTTGTCATTGCCGTGACCGCGAGCGCCATGTCACTAGAACCTCAGAGGCTGCGCTTCCTGGCGCGGAGATTCCGTCGGCTACCTTTCGGCTTCGAGCGTGGCGGCATCATGGGCGGGGCGCCACCGCCGCCTTGAAAGATTCGCGGCGTGCGTACGCGCTCCTGTGCTTCGTTGACGCGGAGGCTGCGCCCGTTCAGCTCATATCCGTTGAATCGTTCCGTGGCTGCGACGGCTGCCGCGTCGTCGGAAAATTCGACGAAGGCGAACCCACGCGGCCGACCCGTCATGCGGTCGGTGGGGACGGCGACATCGACGACCTCACCCTCTTCGGAGAAGAGACGCTGGATCTCGTCCCGGGTGGTCTCGTGTTTCAGATTTCCGACAAACAGCTTCATGCGAACGCTAGCCTCTCTTGGAGCCAATGCTACGCCTCGGGCGCCGTGTGACCGGCGCCCGAGGGCTGTCCATTCCAGGAATGGGCAATCTACATCTTTTGGACGTTCGCGGCTTGCAGACCCTTCGGGCCTTGCACGACCTCGAACTCTACCTTCTGACCCTCGTCGAGTGTCTTGAATCCATCACCGGCGATGGCTTTGAAATGTACGAACACGTCATCGCCATCTTCCTGTGTGATGAATCCAAAACCCTTTTCGGGGTTGAACCACTTTACGGTACCAACTGGCATGAGCGATTCCCTCCTTTCTTCATTACTCGTCTCCGGGGGAGGGGGCTCGCTACTTACGACAAAGCCACAGGGACCCGTAGCTCGCCTCGCAACACTGACCATCTCCTCAAGACTGCCCGTGCAAGCTACAGGTACCGCTGATCGGCCGCAAGGCATCGGCCAGGCGTGGGTTGGGTGTGGAAAGGGTGTGCCCGAGACGTGCGTCCCGGCCCATATCGGGGCGCGTTGCCACCGTCGCTTGCCTTCGGCATGATCGCTCGTACCGTGCTGGAGACAGGTCGCCTCACGACCCCGGAGTACTGGGACGGGTACCTGCGGAAGTTCCGGCTGCCACGCGCCAACGACCCGCGACGGATGCCGTGGCGCGCGATCGATCGGGTGCTTGCTCCGGCGCTTCCGTCCGCGCCGGCCGACGTCCTCGAGGTTGGCTGCGCCGCGAGTGCCTGGCTCCCGTACTTTGCCAGCCGGGGCTATCGCTGCTTCGGGGTCGACTACTCGGCGATGGGTTGCAGTATGGCGGTGCGGAACCTGGCGCACTACGGTTCCGTCGCGGACGTGTGGTGCGCCGATCTCTTCCGTCCGGCGCATACGGGACGGGGATTCGACGTTGTCTTCTCGAATGGACTCGTCGAACACTTCGAGGACACCGCCGAGGTCCTGCGTCAGCTTCGGGCGCTGGCTCGACCCGGTGGGCTCGTCGTGACGCTCGTGCCGAATCTCGCCGGTTGGGCTGGCAAGGGGTTTCGTCGCCAGAATCCACGGGCGTTCGCCGAGCACGTGGTGATCGAGCCCGAGGATCTCCGGCGGGCCCACGAGAACGCTGCGCTCGAGATCGTCCGGATCGACCACTGTGGCGTCTGGTTCCCTTACCTCTGGTCGGCGCGACCGCGGGGAGCATCTCGCGCGGTGACGTTCGCGCTGAAATGCGCGGTGCACGGCACGGCGCGCCCGATCTGGGGGCTCACGGCGCTCACCGGACGCTACCCCGAGGGGCGGGCGATGTCGCCGTACGTCCTTGCCATCGCACGGCGACCCGTCGGGAGCGAGCGGTGACGATGCGGGGCCTCGGCGTCAATCTCCTGGTTTCGCTGATCACGCTGATCCTGTGTGTGCTCGTCCTCGAAGGCGGCTTTCGCCTCGCCGGGGTCCACCCCGAACGACCCGTCAACCCGATCTTCTCGTGGAAAGCCCAGGGGGAATTGTGGCGGATGGAACCCGGGGCCACGTGGAGGACCCGGGTGGGCGACCGCCTGGTGCGCATCAACGCCGATGGTCTCCGCGATCGGGAGATCGGGCCGTGTCGCTCGGATGTCTTCCGTATTCTTCTCCTCGGAGACTCGGTGACGTTCGGGCATGGACAGCCCATCGAGGCGACCCTCGGACGGGAACTCGAGCGCGTGCTCTCGAGTGACGAGCGGACGGTCGAGGTGATCAATGCAGGCGTACCGGGGTGGTCGACCAGGCAGCAGCGGCTCTTCTACGAAGAGGACGGTGTCCGTCTGTGCCCGGATCTCGTGCTGGTGGGATTCGTGCTGAACGACGTGACCGAGCTGCAACGCGGCGTCATCGAGATCGGCGTGGACCGCGGGTTGGCGGTGACCGGTGCGATCACCTGGCTTGCCGAGCGCACGGCGACCGTCGCCGGCCTGAAGGGGCTCTACGCGACGTACTTCGATCCCGCACGGCGCGAGATCGGGGTGGTGAAGAATCTGGTCCACCGCGCCGATGCTCCCGAGGTGCGTCACGCCATGGAGTTGGTGGAGCGCGAGTTGACGTTGTTGCGCGATCTTGCGGCCGAGCGTGCCGACGCGTTTGGTCTCGTGCTGTTTCCGTTCCGCTTCCAGCTCCTCGCCGAAGGTCTCGATGCGCCGCAAGCGGAACTCACCCGTTTCGCGCAGGAGCAAGGTATCCCCGTTCTCGATACGTTGCCGGTGTTGCGGACGCACCCGCCGGCCAGCGTGCTGATGGATCATGATCACTTTACGGCACGAGGGCATCGTATCGTTGCGCAGACCATTGCGGCATGGCTGCGTCGGGTCTCGCCGCTTGGCGTGCCCGCGGGCTAGCCCCGGTGGCCGCGAGGCCCGCACTGCGCTCGGCGGCGTGGACGGTTGACTCCGGCGCTCGTCGGATGGCCTAGTACGAACTCCGAATCCACACACAGGTCCCGCGATGTTTCGACGCATTCAGTTCCCTTCCGAGATCGAGTCGCTCGTCCGCTTCGTCGAAGAGACCCCCGGGGGCAGGATCGTCCCTGAGACGATCGCCCAGTTGCGCGCCGGGTGCCGCGGCGAGGATCTCCTGCGGGCATCGGTCTTGGCGGCGATGCGGTCGACCGAGTTGTCCGTGGGTCATCACGGTGGGCCGATGCACGTGATGTGCGGTGTCTTTCCGGCGTACGAGACCGCGCAGCGGCTGTCGGGCGAGCGGGCGTTCCTCCCGGTGATACAACACGTCGCGCTTGCCAACGCGCACATCCAGGCGCCCGAGACAGGCCCCTACCTCATGCCGGAGAAGGTGCCCGTGCAGGCGAAGGACGTTCCGCGCTTCATGTGGAAGGAAGGCTTTCAGCCAGGGACGCCGGTGGACGACACCCGCGACGCCTTCGTCCGGATGATGGAGATCAAGGAGCCCTCCATCGCCGAAGGCCACTTGTTGTGGCTTCTGGAGCGAGTTCCCCCTGGAGAGATTCTTGACCTCATCCTCGGGCATGCCCTGCCGCTGAACCCCTACGATGATCACTACGCGCTGTTTCCCCTGTACGCAGCGCGTGCCCTGGACGTCATCGGGTGGGAGTGGGCGCCCGTGTTGTTTCGGGCGGTCGTCAGCTGGCAGGCGCGGAACCCGTATGGGGACGCCCACGGCGCGTCCACGGCGATCGACGGCTTGCTGCGTGAATACGGGTTGCTCGACGGCGAGACGCGGCTGCACGGCAGCGTCGATGAGACGGACGCCATCGGGCAGTTGGGGATGCGCATCGGCGAAGTGGGAGATCTGTCCGTCGTGCCGCAGATGGTCGCGGAAGCTCTGGCGCAGGGCTTGTCGATGGAGGGCGCGGGCGAAGCGATCTCCATCGGGGCGGGCACCCTCTATCTGCGCACCGACTACGGCAATCCGATGGATTCCCACCTGCACACTGGCATCACTGGACGTCGACACCTGCTGGCGAACGAGGGCGTCAGCCTCCGCAACAAGCTCATCGGACTACTGACCTGGAGTACGGGGCCGGAGCTCGTGGTGTTTCAGGATCGCATCGACTGGCCGTCGCGCGCGGACGCCGGCCGTCTGGCCGCGTTTCCCGATCGAGGCCAGACGGCGCTGCTCGGAGCGATCGAGGAGAGCTGCCGCGACTACCCGACCCCGGCCGATCTCTCGCTGTACGCGTTGTTCTCCCTCCGGACTTCGCCGGAGGTGCGACACACGATGGCGTTGGCCGAACAGTACGCGATGCGGGGCTACGACCCGGCGGAACTGTTCGCGCTGATGGCTCGCATCGTGAGCGAGGACAGTTTCACCGAGATGCACGCCCTCAAACACCATCAGGCGACCGTGGACGAATACTACTCCGTGCGCGAGCCGTTCCGGTGGGTGCATCTGGTGGGCGCGGCGAAGTTCGCCGCCGTGACCTACGGTGCGAGCCGGAAGGTATTCAACGCCGCGGCGGATGTGCTGGCGATTTAGGTGCCGCAGCCCCGTAGTCACGCCGGGCGGATAGTGAGGACCGGACCCAAACGACAACGGCCGGGCGAGCCCGAAGGCTCGCCCGGCCGTATGCCGCTTCAGATGCGTCGAACGGAAACGCTAGGGAACAACAATGGACGACTGGACGCAGAGTTCACGAGGTCCGTGAACCTCGCGGAGCAACGGTCCGCCCGTGAGTTGGTTGTCGACGATGAAATCGCCCTTGTATTCCTGCCGGTCCGGATTGTCCGCCTCGTAGCACACGAGGCCGGGTCCGTTGGCGCCATTGGCGTTGATGAAGCCCTCGCCGTTCTTGTTGGCGGGGAGGCACACCGTCCGCGGCTTCTTGATGTCGAGCGGGTAGGGGCCAGAGGGGTTGAACTGATCGTCGATGGTGACCGACTCGTTCGGGTTCTTGCCCTTCGCGCTGTAGCAGCGGAAGTGGTCGATGAGCGCCGGGTTCGGAGGCCCGGCGGGTGGCGCTGGCGGGTCACCGAGGGCTCCCTTGCGGGTCGGGACCAGCAACCGGGTCGCGCGCAGCAGCTCCACCTTCACGTTGGCTCCGAACTGATTGGTCACCTCCACATCGACGTTGCTGAACGGAGGCGAGTCGAGCTCGAAGTTCACGAGGTGATCGGGGAAGTCGACTGCTTGCGGATCCTCGCCGTTCTTGTCGGCGGGGTTGCAGATGCGCTTCATGTTCTTGATGGTCCCGGAGGCGCCGCCGAACACGTCCACCAGCTCGACCGTCTCGTTGATGAGGATCTTGTCGAGCTCGTAACACATGAAGTGACGCGCATCGAAGCGGATCGCGTTGCAGATCGGAATCGAGGCGTTGGCCGGAATGACGACCTGATTCTGCTGCGACTCACCACGATCGTAGTACGCGTGGGCGCGTAGCTGGCCCGGCTCGCACTGATCGTCGAGCTTCTGGCTGCCTTCGTCGGCCGGATTGACGACGTAGCGGACGTAGTCCGAGAAGTGCTCCGAAACGCCCGGAGGATTGCAGGTCGCATCGCCGCAGACGAGCGGGACAGGCGTGTTGTAGTCGGCCTCGCAGCACTCGCCCGCCTCGACGGTCGTGAATGCTGGGGGATCGAAGGAGCCGGCGCCCGGGTTGAGAGGCGCGGTGTCGCCGCACCCGACCTGCGGGGTGTCGATACAGAGCCGTCCGGCTTCGTAGCCGCAACGGTCCGGATCGAGATGCTGCAGGACCGCCTGGTACAGGACGACGTCGCCCGGCTGCTTGAGAGCGCCCGGGGCGAGGAGAACGTCGTTCGGATCATCCGGATCACCATCGTCGTTCTTGTCGAGGAACTCGCGGATGACGATTTGGACTTCGGGTTCGGTGCAGTTCGGCGGGTTCTCAGCCAGGGCCTGGTTGATACCTGCGATCGTGAGTATTCCGAACACGAAGGCGGACAGACCGACCAGTCTCAGGATCTGGTGTTGGGTTGTTGGCATCGGGATCTCCTTAAATGATTTCTGACCGGGGTCCGGCCGGTCTCCAGTTAGGTTTGCTGGATCATAGAAGGTTGGGGCCCTTTATGCCAAGTGGTATTCGCCTTCGCTTGCTACGATACGGGGCAATGCGTACGAGGAATGTTGGATGGGCGGCGCATCTGCTTTGCTGTTTGCGCGCCGAATGTGGTCAGAGCGGGTAACGCGATGCGTTATCCACGAAGGATGGAATCTCGAACGTACCGCGGTGGGTGCGTCCCGGACGGCATGACGCCGCCCGGGACTGAGTAGGACTACGGACTACTGGGTGAGCTGAACGAGGTATGCGTCGTAGCGGCCCGCGCTGGTGAGGGTGTCGCTCCGAAACGATCCCCGATCGTGGAAGGCGCCGGTGGCGATCACCAATCCGCTGGGACTCACCACCACTCCGCTGCCAAGATCGTCGCCCGGGCCCCCGAGCGCTTCGGCGCTACGGAGCGCGCCGTTCGCGGTGTAGCGGACGAGGAATGCATCGCCCGCACCGGCGCTGGTGAGCGTGGCGCCGTCAAACGTCGCGACTCCCTTGAACTGCCCGGTGACGGTTGGGTTGCCGTTGGCATCGACGGCGATCCCGGCGCCAGCATCGGCTCCGTTGAAACTGCCACCGTAGCGCGACCAACGGTGCGCACCGTTGGCGGCGGCGTACTTGGCCACGAAGGCGTTGCCGAGCCCAGCATCCGGCAGTGGCCCGCCACCGAAATCCACGTTGTGGCGGAACCGGCCCGTGACGAAGACGTCCCCGCTGGCATCGACCGCGACCCCGGACGCGTAGTCACGGTTGCTGCTTCCGAAGCTACGCGACCACACGTGCGCGCCGGTGGGCGTGAGCTTGGCGATGAAGCCGTCGTCGGTGAAGTTGCTGCTCGACATGCGGTTGCCGCCGAAGTCGAGCGAGCCCGAATACTTGCCGCAAACCGCGATGCTGCCGTCAGGTTCAATGGCGACGTCATTGGCGATCGCAACGCCGCCGCTGGTGTAGTTCTTCGACCAGAGATGCTCACCCTCCGGTGAGTACTTGGCGACGAAGAGGTCGATCGGTGTGTACAGATTGGGGGCGAGCGTTGCGCCTCCCAGGCTTACGTTGCCGAAGAAATTCCCGACCATGATCACGTTGCCGGCTGCGTCCGTGCCGACGGCGGAGCCCATGTCGGTATCTGGACCGCCGAAGCTCCGGGACCAGAGGTGCGTACCGTCGGGCGCGTACTTGGCGAGGAAGGCGTCCATCTCGCCGGCGCTCCTCAGCGTGCTGCCCCCGAGATTCGCACTGCCACGGAAGAATCCGGTGACGAAGACGTTCCCAGCAGCATCGACGGCGACACCGCGGCCGTCATCACCCTCGGAGCCTCCAAATCCCTTCGACCAGAGATGCGTACCGTCCGCCGCGTAGCGCGCGACGAAGGCGTCGAAGCTGCCGCGGCTGTTGATGCGCCCGCCACCGAAGTCGACCCGCTCCATGAAGCGGCCGGTGACCACGACGTTCTGACCGGAATCGACCGCAACGGCGACGCCGATGTCCGTCTCATCGTCGCCAAAGCCCGTCGCCCATGGGCTGCCGTTGCCGCCACTGGGAGGCGGTGGGGGCGGCGGTGGCGGTCCTCCCGTGGTTGCAGTGGGTTCTGGCGCCGGCTCTGCCTCGCTGAGCGTCGTGCCGGTTACCGGCTTCGACTTCCGGGATTTCTTCGGCTTCCTCAGTCTCCCCGAGCGGCTGCGCTTCTCCTGCATCGAGCGCAGGCGATAGTAGTAGACGGTATCGCTCTGCAGCCCTCGATCTTCGTAGCTCCGGGCGCTTCCGTCGTTGAGGGTGGCGATGGTCTTGAAGCCGCGCTTCTTGCCCGGTTTGCTGCGCTCGACCGTGAAGCCGACGAGATTCGGCTCGGACGTGCTCCAGGTCACTTCGATGGCATCACTGGAGATCCCGATCGGCGTGATGTCGGATGGAGCGTTCAAGCGCGCCGCTTCGACCGCGGAGCAGCCGAGAAGCAACACGCCCGCAACTGCGCTCAAGCGCACGAAACCCCTAAAAAGCATAACAAACCCCCTCTCCACCAGGTGGGGACCATGCAGATCCTGCGCCAGCAACCCCGCTGTGGTTCTCCAAGTCGTGAATTCTTACGATTCGACGGCGGGTGCTCGCCCGAACGGGCGGTCTGGACTCGACGACAAATCACGGCAACTCGCACTCGCGTAGTACGGGACGGACGGGTGTCACATTCTTGTTCGTCGGCGCGCAGGTGCCCCAATGAGTGATGAAGGGATCGCCCGGGCGGCCCCGGCATCAGGGCGCGCGCTAGAGACAAAGGCGCCTGACCCGCTAGAGACAAAGGCGCCTGACTCAACAAATCGTACGACGTGCCGACGACACGTCTCCCACACCAGTGCCGCACCCCCCTTGGCCTGCGCTCGACCCGCGCCAGACCCCACACGAATTGGTACCGCAAGGCCCGATACGGCCGCAAGTAGGTAACGAACGAAAAGTGCGGAAAAGCCCGTCGATGGCGGGCTTTGCTCGCCTAAGGGACGAGATCGAAGTAGGCGCCACCAGGACACGGCCCGCTCGCCGTCATCCGGTCGTCGAAGCGCACGAGCGTGCGGCCCCGGTTGGTGACATGGACGACCTTCGGCTTGCCGAACTTGACGATCTCATCCTCTGGACAGAGCTCGTCGCCGAAGATCGGGCCGAGATCTTCGATATCGTCCTCGAGGATCTTCCTGACGCGTCCGGACTGGCGCGCGAACAGGTACAGGCCCCACTCTCCGACGATCTCCTCCGAGCCCGGCGGAATCGGCGTCTCGCTCAGCACGGCGACCCAGTTGCCCTTCTCACTGACGAACACCGGCTCGGCGAAGCCCGATGGCAGTCCGAACATGGGAATGTTCTGGCGCCGCCTGGTGTTGTAGAGGAAGAACGTGCTGTTGCCGCCCGATCGGCACACGTAGGCCTGATGCTGTCCATCGCCAGACAGCAACGACATGTCTCCCGGAACCGGACCTTCACAGCCGTCCGACGGTGTGATGCGGATGATCGCGCCGAGCGGATTGCGCGGGGCGTGCAGGGCCTCTCCCGATGCCGGGTTCGGTGTGCTCGAGACGAGGGTAAGGGTGACGGCCAGGGCAAGGACCAGTGTGAGTCTGCGCATGAATCTCCTCCATGGAATGCGTAGTTCTCCGTAGCATGGGCTACACTTGCTCCCGGTGTCAAATCGCAGGTGGGGCTCTGCCTCCGTATCGCGACTGCGCGGGACGCACTATGCTCGAGCGTGATGTCGGGAACGAGGGGTGGGGAAGGGCGCACGGGGTCGCGGGTCGCCATCGTTACAGGGGCAGCCTCGGGCATCGGACGCGCACTCGCAGAGACGCTTGCGGCGAATCACGTCGAGATCGTGCTCGCCGATCGTCAGGTCAGTCTTGCCGATGAGGTTGCGGAGGGGATCGTTCGTCGCGGTGGCGCCGCGACCGTCGTCGAACTCGACGTTACCAGCGACACGCAGTTCGGTACCGTCGTGCAGGAGACGATCGCCCGCACGGGTCGCCTCGACTATCTCTTCAACAACGCAGGCATCGGCGTTTCGGGGGAGATGAAAGACTATCAGGCCGCCGACTGGGACGACGTCCTGAACGTCAACCTGCGCGGTGTCGCATACGGCGTGCTGGCGGCGTACCCGGTGATGGTTCGGCAGGGGTTCGGCCATATCGTCAACACGGCATCGATGGCCGGCCTGGTCGCGAACGGGTACATGGGGAGCTACGTCGCGTCGAAGCATGCGGTGGTCGGTCTCTCGAAGACGCTGCGTCTCGAAGCGAAGGAGTACGGGGTCAGGGTGTCTGTGCTTTGTCCGGGCGCCATACGTACCCCGATCCTCGACGGCGGTCGCTATGGTCGCATGAAGGAAGCGCTCGACATGGATCGGTGGCGCGCGCTCTGGATGCGGTTCCGCCCGCTCGATCCGTCCGTGCTGGCGCAAAAGGCGCTCCGCGGGGTCGAGCGCAACCAGGCGATCATCATCGTGCCGGGCTGGTGGCGCGTGCTCTGGTATCTCGATCGACTCGCCCCGGCTCTCGGTGAGCGTCTCTTCGGCGCCGCCTATCAACGCGGCAAACGCGAGATCCTGTCGATCCGGCGCACGACCTAAGCGCGCGAGGGCGCACCAGGATGTACCGGTAGGGCTTCGAGTGACCGAAACAGCCCGGTGTGACGCCACCGCAGGGGCTCGTCGGCGAGCGTGATCTCGGGAAGGATCGCGAACAGCGACTCCAGCATCGTGCCGGCTTCGAGCCGGGCCAGGCTGGCACCGACGCAGAAGTGCGCGCCAAAGGCGAACGACAGCGGCGGAGGCGGCTCGGGATCGCGCGTCCAACGTCGGGGGTCGAACTGTTCCGGGGTCGGATAGGCGGCCGGGTCGCGATTCGCAGCGGCCAGGACGATGGCGATCGGCTCGTCGGGGGGGATGGTGACGCCGTCGAGCTCGAGCGGTTCGGTCAGCATGCGCGCGACGTAGTGCGTCGGCGTTTCGAAACGGAGGAACTCCTCGACGACGGCCGCGGTTGGAATGGACCCCGCGCGTATCGCGTCCACGAGGGCGCGCTCGGGGAGCAGGGCAGCGAGGCCGTTCGAGAACAGGTCGCGCGTCGTTCGGTGGCCCGCGGAGTACAAGGTTGCTGCGAGTGACAACAGTTCCTCTTCGCGGAGTCGCTCGTTGTCCTCTTCCGCTGCGAGCAGCGCGCTCAGGAGATCGTCTGTCGGCGTGCGGCGGCGTTCGGCGATCAGGGCGCGGAGGTATTCGTGGAGCGACTCGGCTGCCGCAATCGCGCCCCCCGGACCTCGTTCGAGGTTCGCGCGGAGGCCAAGGAGATCGGAAACGCGATCCGACAGGGTCGTCAACCGATCGCGATCCGCCGTCGGGACGCCGAGGAGTTCGGAGATCACCAACGAGGGAACCTGGTGCGAGAAAGCGGCGATCAGGTCGAGGTCGCGGGCCCCGGCGAGTGGGCGCAGCAGCTGCTCGCAGAGCGCGGCCACGTAGGGCTGCAGGGCCGCGACCCGTCGCGGGGTGAAGGCCTTCGCGACCAGGCGTCGCACCCGGGTATGATCGGGAGGATCGAGAAAGTTCACGCGATGCGCCATCTCGTCGCGGGCGGCGCCTGGCGGCAGAAGCTCTCGGTACAGATCGGCAATGAAGCCGGAGCGCGTCGCCGAGCTGCGGAGGAGCGTCGTGGCTTCGGCGTGGCCGAGCACCAGCCAGCTGCCGGAACTGCGGAGCACCTGTCCCGAGCTACGTGCCTGCGCGAACAGCTCGTACGGTGCCGTGGAATCGACGAGATCGCCGAGGTTGAAGCTCTGCGGTGTGTGGGTGGTCGTGGTGATGATTCCGTCTCCGGGTGCGCCTGGATTCGAGCACAGTCGACACGGCGGTGCCAGCGCCGGTCGTTGGGGATCCGAAGGCGACGATCTGTACGAGTGCTACCGGTTCGGCGCGCTGAGCTTTGTCACCTCAAGATTTCGACGGGGCGACGATGGCGGCGATCGGATGGCCGTCGAGGTCCGGGCGTGGCAGGCCGAGGATGGTGCAGATGGTCGGGGCGAGATCGACGCTCGCCATGGCGTCGAGATCGCCACCGGATGCGATCTCCGGCCCGCGCGCGATCAGCAACCCGTCGGGCTGGTGGTCGCCCGTACGCGGGGTGAGCGGGGGGCGCTCGAGCCGTCCGTAGCGCGTGGATACGATTCGGCGGATGGGAGCACTGCGATCCCAGTCGATGATGAGGTCGGGCAACGCTCCGTGCGGCTCGCCCGGGTACAAGTCTTCGATACGATGCAACGATGCAACTACGGGTCGACCGGTGTCCTCGTTCACGAACGTCCGCAGCTCCTCCCGGAGGGCGGCGATGGTGTCGTCGACGTCGCCTCCCGTCCGGACGCAGCCCGCAGGCTCGCGCCCGACGATGTTCAGCCGAATGGCGCCATGGCAGTCGTTGTTCGGCACGGCGAAGTATCGCATGCGCGTAGGATCCGGAGTCCGGAGCGCGCTGCCGAGGCCAGGAGGTGCCCCCGCACGTCGGCGTCCCAACCAGAGGCCGGCACGGACGGCGAGCGGATTGATCGCCCGACGGAGCGGGGCGGGGGCGGCGTGCCATGTGCGCTGCAGGGTGCTCACCGCGTCTCGACGCGTCCCGGAGACGTGCATCGCGGCCAGCATGTCGGCGAGCAGCATGTTGCCGTCGTAGTGGGGGCCCATGCCGTGGCTCGCCAGGACCACGACCGTCGCGTCCGTCGGAAGTGCGCTCAGCAGGCGAGCGAGGCTGCGGTCGAGCGCGCGGTACACACGCTCCAACGGATCGCCGAGCGCGCGGCGGAGCACGGGATCGTGTTCGGGGTGCGCGGGATCGTGGAGCCGCCAGAGCTGGTGTCCCGCACAATGGCTCTCGGTGAACACGGCGAAAAAGAGATCCCAGCGCTCGCGTGCCAGGAGATCGAGGCAGAGTTCCGTCTTGCGTTCCGCGCGCTCGATCAGACGGTCGCAGAGTTGCTGGACGGCGTCGTGGTCGTGTCCGTAGCTGTCGCAGCCGCCGACCGGTTCGGTCCGATACCGGCGCTGCACGTCGTGCGCGAGGGCTTCGGGGTAGGTGTGGAAGCCCCGCGATTCAGGGTCGTGAGTTCCCCAATCGGCAATGTGCAGGCCGTTTGCGAGCGCATGGCTGGGGCTCTTCGGCACATCGATGATGGCTACCCGTTTCCCAGCGCGGTCGAGCGCCATCCAGAATGGCTCGACCTGATAGTCGCGCGGCGACATGCGCCGTACCCCGTAGCTGCCGGGGATGAACTGATCGTAGCACCAGCGTCCGTGGCGCGCTGGTGACACACCGGTGATCAGCGATGGCCACACGGCTCCGACGTACAGGCCCGGCGGATTGAGTGTCCGCGCGGTCACACCGTCGGCGCGCAGGCGGGCGAAGGCGGGCAGGGCCCAGTCGCGAATCAGGCGAGGAGACGCAGCGTCGAAGCCGAGGACGACGACCGGCTTCATACGCCCCGCTCGCGTCGGGCTCCGATGTAGTGTGCCGCCCGCCCGAGATGCACCGGCCAGTCGGTGCGGCCGAGTACCCCGGAGACGAGCGTGGCGGCAACGCTGCGCGCGATTCTCGGAAGCGTGGCGGGTTGGTCCTCACCGTCGAGCCGCACCGCCGTCGCTCCCGCCCCCGCGTAGTAGCGGCAGAGATACCGGAGCGTGGCATGCGCCGGGGGAATCATGTGCCGGACTTTGGCCTCCGGGACCCAGAGGCCGTGGGCGCCCCGACGCCGAAGTTGATCGACGATCGACACGTCACTGCCGCGGATGTGACCGGAGCCGCGTCGTCCGAGGGCGGGATCGAACCGGGCGTTCCCGAGGGCGGCGCGTCGGAAGGCCATGTTCGGGCCGAAGGGTTGGCCCGTTGCCCCGATCGGTCCGTGGGCCGTCGAGAGATCGACCGTGCAGAGCATCGGGTGGAGTGCCTGGGCGTTCCGGCGGAGCCATCCGGGAGGCGGTTGCTCGAAGCACGCGTCGATGTGACCGCCGAAGTAGTCCGCGTCGGACCGTGTCGCGGCATCGACATGCGCGCCGAGCCATGCCGGATCGACGACGACGTCGTCGTCGGTGAACACGAGGAGCTCGCCACGTGCGCGGTCGATGCCTGTATTCCGGGCGTGCCCGACCCCGAGCCTTGGCTCGCGCTCGACCCGGACGGGTAGTCGATCGCGGAACGTGCCGACGATATTCTCGGTGTCATCTGTGCTGCCGTTGTCGATGACCAGCACTTCCCAGCCATCGCATGCTGGCGCGGTCAGCTCGGTCATCGAAGACAGGGTGCGCGCGAGCGAGCGCGCACGGTTCCAGGTGCACACGATGACGGTGGCGTACATACCGTGAGGCACTCTAGCAGCTGGTCGCCTGCAGGCGCGTTTCCTTCTTGAGTTGTCGGAGCATGCGGGGAACCGCCTTCGCGTCGAGGAGAAGTTCCTCCTTGCGCGGTTTCGGCAGTTGCTTGATCCGGTGCTCCAGACGAAGCGCCAACCCGCGCGGACCGATCGCATGCGCGAAGACCAGCGCGAGCGGGCCCTTTCCTCTGAGGCTCCGGGCGCCGGCGCCCCGCGTGTGCTCCGCCAGCCGTCGGGGGACGTCGGTGGTGATGCCCGTGTAGAGCGCACCGTCCCGGTCACGGATCAAATAGATCGACCAGCGCGGGAGACGAGCGCGAGCGTCAGTGATGGAGCGGCTCCCTCAGCGTGTGAGGCCGGCGCGGAGCGCGGTGGCCAGGTCGTCGAAGGCGACGCCGGCCTCGTCGATGGCGCCCGCCATTGCCACGAAGCCGTGGATCAACGACGGGTAGCGACGGAGCTCGACGGGCACCTTGGCGCGCTGCAGGCGTGCGGCGTAGGCCTCGCCCTCGTCGCGCAGCGGGTCGAAGCCGGCGGTGGCGATGTATGCGGGCGGCAGTCCGCTGACGTCGTTGGCGAGCAGAGGTGACGCCCGCGGGTCGCGCGCGGCCTGCTCGTCTTCGAGATAGAGATTCGCGAACCATCGCATGGTCGCGCGCTCCAGAAAGTAGCCCTCGGCGAACAGTTCATAGGAGCGCGATTCAGCCGAGAGGTCGGTGACCGGATAGATCAGGAGCTGGAAATCCGGTGCGGGCTCGTCCGCCTTGTGCGTGATCTGACTGACGACGGCGGCGAGGTTCCCGCCGGCGCTGTCCCCGGCGACGGCCACCCGCGCCGGGTCTCCGCCGATGGTCGACGCATGGGCGCGTACCCATCGATAGGCGGCGGTTGCGTCGAGCACTGCGGCCGGGAACTTGTGCTCCGGGGCCCGGCGGTAGTCGACCGAGACGACGAGGGTCTCGGCGTCGTGCGCCAGCTTCCGGAGGGGAAGGTCGTGGGTATCGAGATCGCCGACCACCCAGCCGCCGCCATGGTAGTACACGGTGACCGGAAGTTGGCCGCGGGCGCCGTGCGGTGCATATATCCGCACGGGGATCTCGTTGCTCGGGCCCGGGATGCGCCGATTCTCGACGCGCGTCAGTCGCGGCGCCGGGCCGAGCGAGGGCGCGGTGGTGGAGAATAACTTGCGCGCTTCGCTCGGGTCGAGTTCGTGCATCAGTGGGATGCGCGCGAGTCCCATCATGCGGAGGAGAAGACGTGTCTGCGCATCGAGAGTGCCGCCATCGACCACGACGTCTGGCCAGGTTGCGATGGAGAGCACGGGGCTCGGCACCCGGAGCAGTCCGGCAACAACGGCGTTCTGAAGGGATTCCAGCACAGGGGACTCCTCTACTGCGGGTTGCCCGGCCGGGGCGTGCGCCCCATGCCGCTCAGGACGAAGATTACACCGCCTGCCGCGACGGTGAGCAACGCCAGGGATGATTCGACCGGTCGTCCACGAAAAGCCCAGAACATCGTCCAGATCGACACCGCCAGAAAGAAGAGCGGCGGGATCGGATATCCCCACGCCCGGAACGGTCGCGGCATTTCGGGTGCCCGGATGCGCAAGACGATGACGCAGGAGATCGCCAGGGCGGACATCAGTGCGAGCGTGAAGCCTGCGTACGATAGGATTTGATCCACTTGACCCGTCACCACGATGATCGAAGCGACCGTGCCCTGTACGATGAGGGATGTCGAGGGCACGCCACCGGCGGTCGTGGTTGCCAGTGCGCCGAGGGCCGGCACGTCGCTGCCCACCGCGAAATAAACACGTGGCCCGGCGATGGTCATGGCCGAGGCCGATGCGAGTAGCGACACCGACAGGACGATTGTGACGAGGCGCGCACCCCATTCGCCGAACAGATGCCTTGCGGCGACGAGTCCGACCTCGACTTTGCCTGCCAGCTCGTCGACATCGGCGCCATAGAGGTACATCGCGTTCAAGCCGAGATAGATGATGGTGACGATCAGCGTTCCCGCCAGGAGGGCACGGGGGAGATTGCGCTGCGGTTCGACGATCTCGCTGGCGACGTACGCGGCGGCGTTCCAACCCGAATAGCAGAACATGACGAAGATGAGCGACGTGCCGAGGGCGGTCATCGTGTTCGTCGCGCTCATCGCCTGGTAGCCCGCCGACACGTAGCTGAAATGGGTGAGATCGCCGTGGCCGACCAACGCAGCGGCGGCGATGATCGCGACGAGGCCGGCGGCCTTTGAGACCGTGACCATGTTGTTGAAGCGAATGGCGCTGTCCTTGCCGCGGAACTGAATCGCCACCAACGCCCAGATCAGCAGGACGGCCACCAGGTCTCCCAGGTGGACGACCCCGAGCACGAGAGGGTCACGCTCCAGGATGGGGAAGAAGGCGGTCAGGTAGCGCACGAGGCTCTTCAGCGCCGCCGCGATCGGTGCCGGGAACCCGGCGATCAACGAGACGAACGCGCTCATGAAACCGAACGCGGGCCCGTAGGTCCGGCGCAGGTAGACATACTCGGCGCCGGCTTCGGGCATGGCAGCGCCAAGCTCGGCGTAGCAAAGGGCACCGCAGTAGGCCAAAGCCCCGCCCACGGCCCACAGAATCAGAATCAGCGTCGGACTGCCGAGATCGGCCGCCTGGAAGCCGGTCGTCGTGAAGACGCCGGCCCCGATGACGTTTGCGATCACCAGCCCCGTGGCGGCGCGCGCCGTGATATGGCGACGAAGACCGCGGGCGTCCGTACTCACGCGACTGCTATTTCTCGCAAGGAGGGCGCCCGCTGATCTCGTCGTCGACCGTCATCGTGCAGGGTCACGCGCGTAGTTCGTGCGCGCTCTATTCGAGCGTGATCGTCGCGGTGTTGATGACGAGCTTCTCGCTCGTTTGACCGCTCGAGCTGCCTCGCTTCTCGAGTTCCTTCACGACATCGAGCCCTTCGGCGACGCTTCCGAAGATCGTGTGTTTCCCATTCAGATGCGGGGTCGGGACGAAGGTGAGGAAGAACTGACTGCCATCGGTTCCGGGGCCCGCGTTGGCCATGCTGAGGATACCGGGCTTGTCGTGTTTGACGTCGGGCTTGAACTCGCCGTCGTATTGATACCCTGGTCCACCGGTCCCGCGTCCGAGCGGGTCCCCGCCCTGCGCCATGAACCCGGTGATGACACGGTGGAAGATGACATCGTCGTAGAACCCGAGTCGCGTCAGGTAGATCGTGCTCGAGACGTGCATCGGGGCGACGTCGGGCATGAGCTGGACCTTGATCGCGCCGACGTTGGTGTCGAGGTTCCAGAAGTAGGTGGCGTCGGCCGCGAAGTCGAGCTTCGGCGGTTGTACCAGTTGGGTCTTCCAGTTCGACTTCGACTTGTCGATCGCCTTCTCGGCGATGAAGGCGTCGATGGCGCTGATGGCGGCGTCGCTTGTGATGTCGGTCACCTGATTCTCCTTTGCGGGCTCGTGCGCGCATGCTGTCAGGGCGAGCACGAAGGAGACGACGGCGATCGTACCTCCCAGCCCCCGGTTGCTTCTCGTCGTAATGGTGTCCATGGGCCGGGCGTTGTATCAGGCGAGGGCCGAACTACGCCAGCCGGGTCACGCGTCCCATTGATCGGTGAAGCCCTCGAAGGCGCTCGGAATGGCGTGCAGGTCCTGCAGCAGCTCCTTTTGCTCTTCGAGGCTGGTGTTGGGGACGAGCCCGAGGAGCAGGGAGTCGGTGAGACCCCCGAATTGCCGCTCGATGGCCGAGGTCAGCTGATCGTAGCGTCCGACGGCGGAGAATTCGCGGACGACATCGTCCGGGACCTCGGCCGCCATTTCCTTCCACTTTCCCTGCTTGGCGAGTTGGTGGAGCTTCAGACCGAGGTCCTCCCAGCCGTGGGGCTCGAACACCACGTGGTAGGTGCGGGTCGCTCCATAGAAGGCGATGCGGTAGCGGACCATCTCGAACTGCTTGGCGACGTCCTCGTCCGTGGCGCCGGTGACGATGAAGCCGCCGCCGCTGACCTCGAAGTGTGCGCGCGAGCGACCGCTCTGCGCCCAGCCTTCCTCGAGGGCGGGCATCGCCACCTGCTCGAGGTACTTGCGGGTCGCGAAACCGTGCAGCTTCACCCCATCGCAGACACGGCCGGCCATGCGGATCATCGGCGGGCGCACGGCGGCGATCGAGACGGGAATCGGTGCCAGACCGGTCGGCGGCGGCGCAAACTCCGGGGTCATGAGCGTGAACCGGTAGTGCTCGCCCTCGAACGCCAGCGGCTCCTGCTTCTCCCAGGCGCGCCAGATCGCGCGCAGCGCCTGCACGTACTCGCGGAGACGCGGCACCGGCGGGCTCCAGGGGACGCTGAAACGGCGCTCGTTGTGCCCCTTCACTTGCGACCCGAGTCCGAGGGAGAAGCGACCGCCCGATTCTGCGTGCAGGTCGCGCGCCGTGTTGGCGACGATCATCGGACTGCGCGGAAACGCCACTGCGATCCCCGTTCCGAGGGTGATGCGCGAGGTTTCCAGCGCTGCGACGACCAGCGGCGCGAAGGGATCGTGGGCGATCTCGGCAGTGAGCAGGGAATCGAAGCCGGCCGCTTCTGACGCGCGGGCAACAGCCCCGATCTGCCGCCAGTCTCCGAGGGGGAGGAAGCTCTCGACGCGCATGAGGCGACCTTCGTGCCTCCGTCCGTGCGTGCGGTCAAGCGGGTGGAGCTTCGATGGAGGCTGAGGCATCTTGAGCCGCGCGTCGAAGACAGGGGGGTGGTATCGTGGACATACAGCTACTCGGGCAGCTTGCAGCACTGATTTTCCTCGAGACGGTGATGGTCGTCGACAACGTCGTCGTCATCATCGCGCAGTGTTCGGCACTGCCGGAGCATCAGCGAGCACTCGCGCGCCGTTGGGGAATCATGCAGGGCGCGATCCTTCGGATGGTCCTTCTCCTGGGTGTGACCTACATCGGCCAACTCGAGCATCCCATCGCTTGGGTCCACAGCCTCACCGGGCTGACCATCAGTTGGAGCCAGGTCCTCTTCATTACCGGGGGCCTGTTGCTCCTCTGGATGTCGATCGATCACATCGAGGAGGCGACGGATCCCGCGCATCACCTCGAGAAGAAGAAGTTCGCCTCGCTTCCGATGGTCGTGTTCCAGCTCCTCGGGATCAGTCTGATCTTCTCGGTCGATTCGGTGTTGTCGCTGGTCGGGGTCACCAAGGTGTATTGGATCATGGTGGTGGCCGTGAGTGTGTCGGTGCTCGTCATGCTCACCATCGTCGATCGTCTGAACGAGTTCATCGAGCGATTCCCGGGGTACAAAATGCTCGGCCTGATCTTCGTCGGCCTGATCGGTGGCAAGCTGGTGAGCGACGGACTCGGTCTGCATCTGGTGACCGAAGAAGCGCTCTATGGCGGGCTGATCGCCATGCTCGTGCTGCAGACTCTCAATATCGTTCGGCGCGTACGGTTGCAGCGGCACCAGGTCAGTGTTGCGTCCTGAGAGTGGCGCGGCGTCGGGTCAGTCTGCGATGTGGGGTGCGAAATCAGTTCCTGTCACGATCGCGCGCGGTGCGAGCGGGACGGTGCCCGTGTCGGGGAGGACGATCGGCATGGTGGCGACGTCGAGAATGTCACTGCGGATGTCGATGCCCGGCATGACCTGGGTCAGCTCCATACCGCGACTCGTGAGCCGGAACAGCCCGACCGGGGTCGCGTAGAATACGCGTTTGCCGGCGGCGAGGGCGCGGGCGCCGTTGAAGGTGATCTCGCGCACGCGCTCGACGAACTTCGGTGTGCCGCGCCGACGAAGCCGGACCTTGCCGTCCTCGACGTCCATGGCGCCGCCCACCATCCATCCCGACACGAACACGATCGTACGCGCCGCGGTGGTGAGATCGATGAATCCGCCGGGGCCGACGTAGTCGGCGACGCTATTGCTCCGGCGTGACACGTTGACGTTCCCGGCGCCGTCGGCCTCCAGGACGCCGAGGCACGTCGCATCGAGCCGCTCGTAGGTGAGCGTGAACATCTCGGCGGACGACAAGATCTTTTCGGGTGAGAAGGCGGCGCCGAAATAGGCGCCCGACGCCGGCAGTCCTCCGAGCGGCCCACTCTCGACCAGCAGTGTGACGCGATCGTGCAGGCCAGCCGCGAAGAGCATCTGGCAGGCATGCTCGGGCAGGCCGATCCCGATGTTGACGCGTGCACCGGCGTGGACGGCGTCGGAGAGCGTCGCCACGGCCAGGCGTGCCACCGCGTCGTGGACGGTGCTGCGACGGGCGGTGACGCCGATGATCCAGTTGACGAAGGCGGCGCGCTCCAGGCTCTCGGCGATCGGGACGTCGGCTTCGGTCGTGAGCGCGGGCCAGTAGTCGCGATGCGGAATTGCAGCGGCCTGTTCTGTATCGGGATGGTACGCGATCGCATCCACCATGTCGGCAGGAAGGAAGACGCGATCGTAGCCAGGCTCGACGATCAGCCCGACGTTGGCGATCACGCGCCCGCCGTTCTTCCGTGCCGCGCGGGCAATCTCGGCGGTCTCGCCGATCATGGCAGCATGTTTCACGTAGATGTTGCCCTGACGATCCGCAGCGGGCGCGTTGAAGATGGCGACATCGATCGCGGGGATACGATAGCGGAGCTGATCGCCCTCGACGGTGATCAATTGCTCGCCGGTGCCACCCACGGGCGATCCCGAGCCGACGCGCGGATCGACGAACGTTCCGACCCCAGTGTCCGAGACGAGCGATCGCTCGCCGCGGCCCTGCGCCTCGATCAGGAGGGCGAGAGTGCCTTGCGGGATGCACTGCAGCTCGCAGTGGCCGTCGGCGGCGAGCGCCAGCATGGCCCGGAACGTCTCCAGATGACCCGCCACGAGGCGGCGGCAGAGGCCACGTTGCCCGAGTTCCTCGAGCGTGCCGGGCGCCTGCCCGCGACCGCCGTGGCCGCCGAGGTTCATGATCGTGAGGCCGGCGGGTCGGCCCGATCGTTCGAACGCTTCACGAATCGCCCAGAAGAGAATGGACGCCCGCTGGTTCCCGCCAAGGCCCGAGACCGCGACGACGTTGCCGTCCGCAATCAGATCGACGGCCGCCCGTGGACTCATGAAACGCGGGTTCTCGGGCACGGGGCTCGGGAAGTTGGTGTCGTGCCAGAGCGCGGTCCAGCCCGCCTTGGCGACCTGGGCCAGGACCTGTGCCTGCTGCCAGAAATCCACGCTGTGGGTTCTGGCACACGCGGCGGATGCCGTCACACGCCGCAATGCGTCATCGACGCGCGGCAGGCCTCGCTGGAAGGGGTGGCGCATGCTGGGGCCAAAGATTTGTATGTGCATACCAGGGCGTGCTAGCCATTCGGGAGAGTCGATCGGAGGGTGCCGTGCCCGCCTCTCGACGTGACCGATCAAGACGCAGGTTGGCAGACAGTAGCCCGACAGGGCTTGGCCCGTTCTGGAGGAAAGACATGATGACCCACCATCGAAACACGCGCGTCGGCGCGATCGTTTTCGCCGCCGCTTGTGGCCTCGCGTCGCTGCTGCTTGCGGCGTCTGGGAGTCTTGCGCACCAGGAGGGCGGCGATCCCCTGACGGACGCTCAGCAGAAATGCGCGAACGGCGCTCTGAAGGACTGGGGGAAGTCATCCAAGATCAGCGACAAAACGAATCAGGCGTGTTTGAAGAACTACGCCAAGGGCAAGCCGTTCGACGCGGCGAACCCGGCCATCGATACGCTCGAGGAGTGCCTCGATAACGATCCCAAGGGGAAGGTGCAGAAGCAGAAGGACAAGACCAGCGCCAACTTCGACAAGAACTGCGGCGGGCCGCTCCGCGACGGGGTCGATAGCGAGGGCTTCCCGGTGATGCCGCCCGAGTACGGGGCGACGGATCCCCTGACGGTGAGCGCGGCTGCGGGCCAGCAGCAGGGCGATATCGTCCACGATGTCTTCGGGGCGAATCTCGACGGCGGCGTCATGGTCGCTGACTCCGACTCCGGCGACGCGCGCGATGCGGCGAAGTGCCAGCAGAGCGTGATGAAGACGGTCTCGAAGTGCGTGGCGACGCGCGAGAAGGAGTTTCTCAAGTGCACCAAGACCCATCTGAAAGGCCCCGGGGTCTATGGCCTGATCTACGACATCGAGGACCTGGCGCTGTGCTACGACGGCATCGATCCCTTCAAGATCATGAAGAAGTGCGCCGGCGTGCCGGGGCAGGGCATGCAGAAGAAGGTGCAGAAGTGTGCCGACACCGTCGACGACCGGAGTTTGTCGCAGCTGTTTCCTGGGTGCGCGAGCGACAACGTCTCCGGGGTGACGGTGTGCCTCGATCAAGCCGCTAAGTGTCGCTTCTGCTTGTCGGCCAACTCGGCGGTGGAGGCCAACCGCGATTGTGATCTGTTCGACGACGATATCGCCAACGGCAGCTGCGAGCTCTGCGCCGTCGCCGAGGAGTTCTCATCGACGATGGAGGCCATTCAGGCGATCATCTTCGACTCGCCGACGTATGGGTGCTCGAGCGAACTCTGTCACGGCGCTTCGTCGCAGGGTGGACTCAATCTGGAAGACGACCCGAACACACCCGTGATCGAGTCGCACGCCAACTTGATCAACGTAGCCGGTCAAGGGGCGAGCCCCCCGCTCGTCCGGGTGTTCCCTGGCGAGCAGGATTTGAGTTTCCTCTACAACAAGCTCGCGGCCGGGGTGGATCCGAACCAGCCTACCGGTGGCGGCTCACCGATGCCGAGCGGGGGCGCGCCAGCGCTCACGCCCGAGCATCTCGAGGCAATGAAGACCTGGATCCGCGGTGGTGCACCGGAGGACCTGACGGTCGATGGAACTGCGCTGCTCCTCGGGAGCTGCCTGCCCGGAGCCAACGCGTTGACGATTCCGGTTCCCGATCCACCGGGTGCGAATGTTGGCGTGCAGTTTCAGCAGACGCCGTGGCCACTCCCCTTGCAGTCCGAGGACGAGATCTGCATGGCGACCTACTACGATCTGACCAACACCGGGCTCGTGCCGGCTTCGGCGATCGTGACTTGTCCGTATGCGTCCGTGAACAATCCAGGGAACCAGTGCTTCCTGTATCACAAGCAGTCCCTGTTCCAGGATCCGCAATCGCACCACAGCATCATCCATCTTTATACGGGGACGTACGGGGTCACCGATCCGGGCTGGGGTTCCTTCACGTACAAGTTTCAGGATCAGAGCAATCCGCTCGAAGGCACCGCCTGCGATCCGCTCGCGGTTGGTTCGGAAGGCTACAATCCTGGGTGCAGCGGTGGAGTCGTTTCGACCATCGCGTGCATCGGCTACGGGCCGCCCGACTACAGCCAAGGCGGCGGCGGGGGCGGCGGCAGCACTGGTACCGCGCCTACCTTCAGCGGTTCGCAGGAGCCGTACTACGAGGTCGAGTACGCCGACGGTGTGTACGCGTTCTTGCCGATGCGGGGTACCATCGTGTGGAACGGGCACGCGTTCAACCTGACGGACGACAACTCCACCATGAGCCAGTACCTGAATCTCGATTTCGCTGCCCCGGCCGATCAGCTGTATCCGGTGGCGGCGATCTTCGACGCGGCGTCGATCTTCGTGCAGGACGTACCGCCGTTCGAGACCCGCGAGTACTGTCGCACCTATACGATTCCGGACGGCGCTTCGCTGTTCCAGTTGAGTTCGCATACCCACAAGTGGGGTGTGCAATGGCGCACCTGGGGACCGCCCAACACTGTCTGCGTTCCCGGGGAACCGGCCTGCGTTCCCCGCGGCGATCTGCCGCTTTACTTGAGTACCGACTACAGTGACCCGCTGCAGCTCTTCTTCGATCCGCCGATCACCCACACGCCCGGGGCGAGTGTCGAGGACCGGAGCTATCTCTTCTGCAGCGTGTACGACAACGGGTCGGGCCCAGGCAGTCCGTCCGTCAAGCGGCAGTCGACCACGCCCGAGCCCCCACTACCACTCCAGTTGGGTGGTCCCTGCGACAATGACGAGACCGCATGTATCGACGGGCCCAACAAGGGCGTGTTGTGCAACGCCAACGACTCCTTCTGCGACAGCTCGCCGGGCGCCGGCGATGGCGATTGCGATGCCTGCCCCGTGGAAGGCGGTGTCACGACCGGGGACGAGATGTTCATCCTCATCGGCTCGTACTTCATTCCCTGATTCGTTCGTTTCTGGGCGCCCGCGACGTGAGTTCGCGGGCGCCTGCTGTTCGCGACCCTCGCGTACGAGACGATCCGACGCTGCGGTGAGTCATGGGCCGGCGCTGGCTCCTTCCGGGAGGTTGGAGCAGGGGCGGGCCAAACTGAGTTGTATGTGCATACCACGGCATGCTAGCTACGTCGGAGCGTCGAGCGGGAGCCGTGCCCGCCCTCGACACGACGGATCCGGACACGAGTTGGCAGACAGCAGCCCGGTTGGGCTTGGCGTTTTCTGGAGGAAAGACATGATGACCCACTATCGACACCCGCGCATTGGCGCGATCGTTCTGGCCGCGGGTTTTGGCCTCGCGTCGATTCTGATTTCAGCGTCCGCGAGCCTCGCGCACCAGGAGGGCGGCGATCCGCTGACCAGCGATCAGCAGAAATGCTCGAACGGCGCCCTGAAGGATTGGGGCAAGTCGTCCAAGTCCGCCTCCAAAGAAGCGCAGGCGTGTCTGAAGAACTTCGCCAAGGGGAAACCCCTGGACGCGGCGGATCCGGCCATCGATACGCTCGAAGAGTGCCTCGTGAATGACGCCAAGGGGAAGATTCAGAAGCAGAAGGACAAGACCAGCAAGAACTTCGACAAGAACTGTGGTGGGCCGAACCGCGATGGCGTCGACACCAGCGGCTTCCCGCAGATGCCGCCCGAGTATGGCGCCACCGATCCCGTGACCGTGAGTGCTGCCGCCGCCCAGCAGCAACGCGACATCGCCCATGACGTCTTCGGTGAAGATCTCGACGCGGGTGCGATGGCCACCAACGCCGGGTCCGGCGACTCGAAAGACGCGGCCAAGTGTCAGCAGCGGGTCCTGAAATCGATCTCGAAGTGCGTGGCCACGCGCGAGAAGCAGTTTCTGAAGTGCACCAAGACGCATCTGGACGACGTCGGCATCTACGGACTGATCTACGACATCGAGGACCTGCAGCTGTGCTACGACGGCATGGATCCGCTCAAGATTCAGAAGAAGTGCGCCGGTGTGCCAGGGCAGGGCATGCAGAAGGACGTGCAGAAGTGTGCCGACTCGGTCACGGATCGCACTTTGTCGGAGCTGTTTCCAGGTTGCGGAGAGGACCAGGTTTCGAATGTGACGGTCTGTCTCGACCGTTCCGCGCGCTGCCGATTCTGCCAGTCGGCCAACGCGGCCGTGGGCGGCAACGAGGACTGCGATCTCTTTGATGATGAACTCGCCAACGAGAGTTGCCAGATCTGCAGCGTCTCCGTGGGCTATCCGTCGACGATGGCCGCGATCCAGAACGTGATCTTTGATTCGCCGACCTACGGTTGCACCAGTGCTCTCTGCCACGGCAGCGTTGCGCCGCAGGCCGGTCTGAGCCTCGTCGACGATCCCAACACGCCCGAAAGTGAGCCGCATGCACAGCTGATCGACGTCGCCAGTGTTGGTGCGAGTCCGCCTCTCGATCGGGTCAAGCCCGGCGAGCAGGGACTGAGTTTTCTCTACAACAAGCTCGCGGCAGCGACCCTCGGTGGAGATCCGGGCGGTGGCTCGCCGATGCCCACGGGTGGCGCTCCGGCGCTTACGCCCGAGCATCTCGAGGCCATGAAGACCTGGATCCGCGGCGGTGCGCCGGAGGATCTGACGGTCGAGGGCACCGCGCTGCTCCTCGGGAGTTGCCTCCCGGAGCCGGATCCCCTGACGATTCCGGTGCCGGCGGCGCCTGGTGCCGGCGTCGGTGCGCAGTTCCAGCAAACGCCGTGGGCGCTCCCCTCAGAGTTCGAGGACGAGATCTGCATGGCGACGTACTACGATCTGACCGGAACCGGGCTCGTGCCGGCGTCGGCGATCGTGTCGTGCCCGGTGACGGCAAACAATCCGTCAGGCCAGTGCTTCCTGTATCACAAGCAGGATCTCTCCCAGGATCCGCAGTCACACCACAGCATCATTCATCTCTACACGGGGACGTACCCCGTCACCGATCCTGGGTGGGGCGACTTCACGTACAAGTTCCAGGATCAGAGCAACCCGCTCGAGGGAGACGCCTGCGATCCGAACGACGTTGGCCCCGAGGGGTACAATCCCGGGTGTAGCGGTGAAGTCGTCTCGACGATTGCGTGTATCGGCTACGGACCGCCGGACTACAGCCAAGGCGGCGATGGGGGCGGAACCGCGCCCGCCTTCAGCGGCTCGCAGGAGCCGTTCTACACGCTCGAGTTCGCCGACGGCGTGTACTCGGTACTCCCGATGCAGGGCATCATCGTCTGGAACTCGCATGCGTTCAACTTGACGCAGGGCGACTCGACGATGAGTCAGTACCTGAATCTGGAATTCGCGGCACCCGCCGATCAGCTGTATCCCGCGCAGGGGATCTTCGACAGCATCTCGATCTTCGTGCAGGACGTGCCGCCGTTCGAGACGGAGGAGTACTGTCGGACGTACACGCTTCCCGAGGGCGCGTCGCTCTACCAGCTGGGCTCGCACACCCACAAATGGGGCGTGCTGTGGCGCACATGGGCCCCCCCGAATACCGTCTGTACGCCTGCGGAGCCGGCGTGTGTTCCGCGGGGCGACCCTCCGCTCTATCTGAGTACCGACTACAGCGATCCGCTGCAGCAGATCTTCGATCCGCCGATCACCCATGGCACGGGTGTGACCCAGCAGGACATCGAGGATCGCACGTACCTGTACTGCAGCGTCTACGACAACGAGTCCGGTCCCGGGAGCCCGAGCGTCAAGCGCCAATCGACCTCGCCGTTCCCGCCGTTGCCGCTCCAACTCGGTGGTCCCTGCGACGATACCGAGGTTGCGTGCTTCAACGACGGACCGAACAAGGGCGAGCTGTGCAACGCCGACGATTCCTTCTGCGATAGTGCGCCCGCCGCCGGTGATGGTGTCTGCGACGCGTGCCCCGTGAAGGGCGGCGTGACGACCGAGGATGAGATGTTCATCCTGCTCGGCGGCTTCTTCGTTCCCTGAGCGCGTCTGACGCTTCGTGACAAAGGCCCCCGTACGTCGGTGACGTACGGGGGCCTTTGCGCTTGAGCTTTCGCCTCGGACTCCCTAGCGTGGGCCCGCGGCCCGCCGCCAAGGAGGATCCCATGCTGCTCAACCCCAAGCGCCTCGAGCGCTCCTATCCCGACGCCCGCTCGCGCGAGGTGATGCAGAAGACGGTCGACTTCTTCGAGCAGAAGGGGAAGCGCAAGCTCAAGGAGGACGACATCGGGCATGTCTGGTACGCCGATTTCCTCGAGTTCGTGAAGCGTGAGCGCGTCTTTGCGACGCTGCTGACGCCGTCGGAGTACGGTGGCGAGGATTGCCGTTGGGACACCTGGCGCATCTGCGAGTTCAACGAGATCCTCGCTTTCTACGGCCTTTGCTACTGGTACACCTGGCAGGTGTCCATCCTCGGGCTGGGGCCCATCTGGATGAGCAAGAACGAGGAGCTGAAGCAGCGCGCCGCAGGGCTCCTCGAGGAGGGTGGGATCTTCGCGTTCGGCCTCTCCGAGCGTGCGCATGGTGCCGACATCTACTCCACCGACATGACGCTCACGCCGACCGGCGAGGGCCGGTACGTCGCCCAGGGCGAGAAGTACTACATCGGCAACGGCAACAAGGCCCGGATGATCTCGACGTTCGGCAAGCTCGCCGACTCGGACATGTACGTGTTCTTCGCTGCCGACTCGGAGCACGCCAAGTTCGATCTGAAGCAGAACGTCGTCACCAGCCAGTCGTACGTGTCGAATTTCCGTCTCGACGATTACCCGATTACCGAAGGCGACATTCTGTCGAAGGGCGACGACGCCTGGAATGCGTCGCTGAACACCGTCAACATCGGCAAGTACAATCTCGGATGGGCGTCGATCGGGATCTGTACCCACTCCTTCTACGAGGCCATCGACCACGCCGCGAACCGACGGCTCTACGGGATGGCGGTCACCGACTTTCCGCACGTGCAGCGGCTCATGACCGACGCCTGGGCGCGTCTCGTCACGATGAAGCTGGTCGCGCTCCGCGCTGCCGACTACATGCGCTCGGCCTCGGCCGAGGATCGCCGCTACCTGCTCTACAACCCGGTTGTGAAGATGAAGGTGACCACCCAGGGCGAGGATGTCATCAATCACCTCTGGGACGTGATCGCAGCGAAGGGCTTCGAGAAGGACACGTACTTCGACATGGCCGCGCGCGATATCCGGGCGCTCCCGAAGCTCGAAGGGACGGTGCACGTCAACATTGCGCTGATTCTCAAGTTCATGCCGGCGTATCTGTTCGACCCGGCGCCGCATCCCGAGGTGCCGCGTCGTGACGATGCGGCCAACGACGACTTCCTGTTCGATCAGGGGCCGACCAAGGGCCTCGGTCGCATCAAGTTCCATGACTATCGGGCGGCGTTTGCGCACTTCACCTGCCCGAACGTGGGCGTCTTCCAGGAGCAGGTCGACGTCTTCAAGGAGATGCTGACGGCCGCGGCCCCGAGCGACGCGCAGCGGAAGGATCTCGATCTCCTGATGACCGTTGGCGAGCTCTTCTCGCTGATCGTCTATGCGCAGCTGGCGTGTGAGAACGCGCGCATCTACGAGATCGACGTCGACCAGATCGATCAGATCTTCGACGTCCTCGTACGTGATTTTTCCCGGTTCGCGGTGGAGCTGCACGGCAAGACCGGAAGCACTCCCGAACAGATGGCCTTCGCCTTACAGATGATCCGGAAGCCCGTCGTCGACGCCGACCGGTATCAGCGGGTGTGGAAGGATCGCGTCTTCTCGCTCGTGGGCGCCTACCAGATGAATCCCTAGCCCGATCTCTTCCAGGCAGGTCTCTGAAGTGCCGTGCGATCTGCCGTTTTCAAGGAAACCTGCTGTTGCCGATCCTTGCAGTGCGATACGCATGAGGGGGGATCGGATCGTATGACGTTCAGTGGATCAGCGGGGCCCGCGCGCAGCGCCGGCGAGAGCGTCTGGCGCCTGCTTGCGCCGACGGCGGTGGCGCTGCTGGTCGCGGGCGCACCCGCACTCGCGCTGGCGATGAGCGTCGGATTGCAGCAGATCGCGGCGGTCGGGAGCCCGTCTCACATGACCCATGCCGGCGACGCGCGCTTGTTCGTCAGCACGCTCGACGGACGGATCATGGTCGGCGACAGTACCCCCGGCGCGTCGTTCACCGAGTTCCTCGATATCGATCCGTTGGTGAGCGATGGAGGCGAGCGTGGGCTCTTCGCCACGGCGTTCCATCCCGACTATGCGACGAACGGGTTCTTCTTCGTCAGCTACACCAACAACGCGGGGGACTCGGTCGTGGCCCGCTACGAGGTCTCCGGGGACGTCGATGTCGCCAACCCCGCGAGTGGCGTCGTGCTGCTGACGGTCGATCAGCCGGCGGCGAACCACAACGGCGGGCAGATCGCGTTTGGTCCCGACGGCTACCTCTACTTCGGACTGGGAGACGGTGGCGGATTCGATGATCTTCCGTGCCACGCACAGCGCGAGGACACGTTGCTCGGGAAGCTGCTCCGGATCGACGTGGACCAGAACGTGGGCGTGCCACCCTACTACGGGATTCCGCCCGACAACCCGTTCATTGGTGGTGGCGGTCTGGCCGACGAAGTGTGGGCCACGGGGCTCCGCAACCCTTGGCGCTTCTCGTTCGATCGCGTTACCGGCGATCTCTACATTGGCGACGTCGGCCAGGACGACATCGAGGAGGTCGATCGTCAGCCCGCGGCCAGCGACGGCGCGGAGAACTATGGGTGGAAGGTCATGGAGGGAACGACCTGCTTCGACCCCGACCCGATCGATCCCGACTGTCCTGGGACGACACCCTCCTGCTTCGACCCCGCGCTCACGTTGCCTATCTACGAGTACACCCACGCCGAAGGCTGTTCGATCACCGGTGGCTTTCTCTATCGCGGGACGGGCATACCGGGGCTCCAGGGGCAGTACGTGTTCGGGGACTACTGTACCGGCACCATCTGGGCGATCGAGGAAACCGACCCCGGGGTCTGGACGCGGACCGATCTTGCCGAGGTTGGATTCGGCCTGACGTCGTTCGGGGAAGGCTTCGACGGCGAGCTCTATGCGGCGGTCGATTTCACGAACGTCGTTCGGCTCAGTCCACAGCTCAACCGCGAACAGACGCGGTGCCTGAACGAGATCAACAAGGCCGGAGCCGCGGTGGTGAAGGAGCAGGGCAAGTCGAACCTGTCGTGTCTCAAGAACGCGGCGCGTCCGAGTGCGAAAAAGCTCGGCGTTCCGCCACAGATCCAGACGGCCGAGGCCTGCCTCACGAACGACATCGGTGCCAAGGTAGCGCGGCGCCAGGCCAAGCTCGCCAGCAAGGACACCTCGCGTTGTCTCACCGTCTCAACGCAGCATCCCGAGTTCGGATACACCACTGCAGTCCAGATTGCTGCCGTGGCTGCGCCGAGCGCGCGCGGCGTGGTACGGGCGCTGTTCGGCGATGATCTCGATCTTGCCGTCGTGACCCGGGCCGCCGATCGCAACGGAGCCAAGTGTCAGCAAGAAGTACTGAAGCGGACGAACGTGTTGGTCGATGCGCTCTGGAAAGCCGCGCTCAAGGGGAAGAAAGCTGCGCTCAAGGGTGGGCGCAACGATGATCCGCCTCCGGTTGGCGCCGCCCCCGCGCTTCGTATGGCGCTCCTCGACTACCTCGGGGCGGCCGGTGCCAGGAAGATCGACCAGGCGTCGAGCAAGCTCGTGGGAGCAACGCTCTCGCGTTGCAGCGACGTCGTCACGCCGATCGCGGCGCTCTTCCCAGGGTGTGACGGTGTTGGGAATCCAGCGGGGGTGGGCGACTGCGCCGTCGAGGCGGCCCGATGTCAGTTCTGCCAGGCGCTCGACGGATTCGACGAGCTCGGGCTCGACTGTGACACGTTCGACAACGGGGCAACCGACGCCAGTTGCGAACCCGCCGTGTGCGGCGAGGCCGGCGTCGGCGTGAACTGGAACGCTGCCTTCGTCGACTGCCCGCGGCTGTCCGACTATCGACTGTTTGCGACCGGGGATCCTACCGAGGCTCCGACTCTTCCCGGGATACCGTACGACCTGACGACCCCGCTCTTTTCGGATTATGCGCACAAACTACGCGCGGTGTTCCTGCCGCCTGGAACCAGTGCGACCTACGATGCCGACGCGGCGTTCGACTTCCCGGTCGGGACCGTGCTCGCCAAGACGTTTCAGTTTCTGGATGATCTGCGCGCACCTGAGCTCGGCGGCGAGGTCGTCGAGACCAGGCTCCTCATCCATCGTCCCACCGGCTGGGTCGGGTTGCCCTTCGTCTGGAATGGCGCACGAACCGAGGCCGTGCTGACGCCTGCGGGTGATTCGCGGGCGGTCACCTGGATCGATCTTGCCGGAGCGCCGCGAGCCACCACTTACGAGATTCCGAGTACATCCGACTGTACGATCTGCCACGGGGCCTCCGACGGCGACGCTCCCATCGGCCCGAAAGCGCGTCTGTTGAACCGCGACTTCGCGTATGTCGGGGGCGACGAGAATCAACTGACGCACTGGAGCGCCGCGGGGGTCCTGTCCGGCGCGCCGGTTCCGGCCGCGGCGCCACGCCTGCCGGTCTGGGATGATCCGAACGATGCCACGCTCGACGAACGCGCGCGGGCCTATCTCGAGAGCAACTGCGCGCACTGCCACCACCCGCTCGGCGTCGCCCGCTTTTCGGGGCTCGTGCTGACTGCCGCCGAGCCGCTCGGACCGACGACGGGTGTCTGCAAATCGTCGCAGGCCGAGCCCGCCGCCAACGGTGGCCATGAGTTCGATATCGTGCCGGGTGATCCCGCCGCATCGGTACTCCGGTTCCGGATGGACTCGGTCGCGCCCGGCATCCGGATGCCCGAGCTGGCGAAGAGCGTCGTCCACGACGAGGGTGTCGACCTCATCCACGACTGGATCGCGTCCCTTCCGGGCAACTGCGACTGATCGCGTTCGCTCCACGCCGCGTACGCGGTGGTGTATGTAGCGACATCCCGTTTTCCTGGAGGCTCCGTGAAGCTCTACTATTTCTACGTCGCGCCGAACCCGACGAAGGTGCGGCTCTATCTCGCCGAGAAGAACGCCGGGGGGGCGGAGATTCCGGTCACGCCTGTGTTCGTTGACCTGAGCAAGGGCGAGCAGCTCGGCCCGGAGCACACGGCACGGAACCCCTTTCAAACGCTGCCCGTCCTGGAACTCGACGACGGGACGTATGTGACCGAGTCGCTGGCTGCGATGGAGTACCTTGAAGAGGTGTACCCCGCTCCGTCCCTGCTGGGGACGAGCGCGATCGAGCGGGCACGGGTGCGACAGCTCGAGCGTATCGCCGAGAGCAAGGTACTGGTTCCCATCGCCCGTTTCGTACACGCGACAAAGTCGCCACTTGGAGCGCCGCCGTCGCCGGAGATTGCCGCCTCGGCGCGCCTGCTGCTCGACAAGGGGCTGGCCTTCTTCGACGCGTTGGCGTCAGACGATCGCGCGTTTGTCGCCGGTGCAGCCCCGACCATCGCCGATTGTACGCTCGCGGCCGCGCTCAATTTTGGCCGCTTCGGAGGTGTCGAGATCGACGGCGCGCTCGCGCACCTGGCGCGTTGGGAGGCCGGGTATCGGCAGCGTCTTGCGGTGCAGCCGGTGTTCGGTATCGGATGAGGCTTCGGTGACATCGCCGGGTCGCAGAGGGCGCGTCGCGTCCGGGAGGGGAGCATGATTCCCGTCATCTCGCTGTTGTTGATTGTTGGCCTCTCGCTTGTCGTGACGCGCATCGCGACGGTGGCGCTGGTGCACACGGGACTCGGTCGGGAAGCCGCGCGCTTTCAGGCGCGCTCGGCCTTTACCGGGTCTGGGTTCACGACCAGCGAGTCGGAGAGCGTGGTGGAGCATCCGGTGCGCCGGCGGATCGTGATGTTGTTGATGTTCGGTGGCAATGTCGGGATCGTGACGGCGATGTCGTCGTTGTTGTTGTCGTTCCTCGAGCCTGCCGCGCGCGCCAGTTGGCTTCCCTTCACCGTCTTGCTCGTCGGGCTGGCGGCGCTCGCGGTCATCGCGTCGAGTCAGTGGGTCGATCGAGCGATGAGCCGCGCGATCAGTTGGGCGCTCGGACGATGGACGACACTGGATGCGCGAGACTATGCGCGCCTGCTGCACCTGCGCGAGGACTACGGCGTGACGGAACTGCGCGTGGAGCCTGCCGACTGGCTCGCCGGCAAGACGGTCGGCGAGGCGAGCCTCGGCCGGGAGGGGGTGCTGGTTCTCGGGATCGAGTGTCCAGGGGACAATTTCGTGGGCGCACCGCCCCCAGGGACCGAGGTCCGGGCGGGCGACCGCCTCATCCTGTACGGCAGGACCCCGCGGATCGCCGAGATCGATTGCCGCGGTGCGGGAGGCGCCGGAGACCAGTTCCACACGGACGCCGTCGCGCAGCAAGAGCGCATCGTGCAGGACGAGCGCTCGCGCGCCGGGCGCTGACCCTCCGAGTTTCTCAGAGCTCCTTCGACCGCAGGACGACCATCTTCTCGATCTGCATGTCCCGCATCGTGTGCGGAATGCCACCGATGCCGAGTCCGGACTGGCGCAGTCCTGCGAAGGGCATCCAGTCGACCCGAAACGCCGTATGGTCGTTCACCATGACCGCGGCCGCGGCCAGGCGCCGCGAGACGCGCAGTGCGGTGTCGATGTCGCGGGTGAAGACGGAGGCCTGGAACGCGAACGGCACGGCGTTGGCGCGCCGGATCGCGTCGTCGAGGTCGGCAAACGGATAGACGCAGACTACGGGGCCGAAGATCTCCTGGGTGCTGACCTTCGTGTCCGCCGGAGGATCGAACAGGATCGTCGGCGCGTAGGTCGTCGGTGAATCGGCGCGGCCGCCACAGATGAGCTCGGCGCCGCCGTCGATCGACTCGCGCACCCAGGTGCCGACACGCTCGACCTCGGCTGGGCGGATGAGGGGGCCGACTTCGGTGTCGGCCGACGTGGGATCGCCCACGGGCATGCGCTCGGCGAGGGTCGCGAGATCGCGGGCGAGTGCACGCGCGATGCTCTCGTGTGCGAAGACGCGTTGGACGGAGACGCATACTTGACCGGCGTGATAGAAGCCGCCCTTGGCGAGAAGCGGTAGCGCATCGGTGAGATCAGCATCCGCCGCCACGATCGCCGGCGCCGCGCCCCCATGCTCGAGTGAGCATCTGGTGCCGGGTGCGAGCCGCGAGCGCAGCATCCATCCCACTTTCGCGCTTCCGATGAAGGTGAAGAACCCGACGCGTGCGTCGGAGGCGAGCTTCCCGGCGACGTCCCGGTTGGCGGTGAGACCGGCCTGACACCAGGCTTCGGGGAGGCCCGCTTCGCGCAGGATTTCGACGAACCGGAAACACGACAGCGGCGTCGCCTCGGCGGGTTTGACGATGATCGGACACCCGGCGGCGATCGCGGGCGCGACCTGATGGACAATGAGATTGAGCGGGTGGTTGAACGCGCTGAACGCGACGACCGGTCCGATGGGTTCGTGATGGGTCATCGCGAAACGGCCCGTCGAGGCCGGGTTCAGGCCCATCGGGATTTCCGTGCCCGCCTGGGTGCGGAGGGTCTCGATGCAGACGCCGACGCCATCGATGGCACGATCGACTTCGACCTGCGAGTCGAGGAGTGGCTTGCCGCCTTCACGCGCGGCTTCGACCGCGAGCGCATCCCGGCGCTCGGTCATGATCGCGGCGGTCCGCGCGAGGATGGCAAGACGTTGCGGCACGTCGAGCCACCCGTCACGGTCGCGGAACAGCGTATCGGCGGTGACGAGCGCCTGCTCGACGGCGGCCTCGTCGGCGCAGTCGACCGAAGCAATCGGGGTGCGGTCGTAGGGGGCGACCACTGTCAGCGGCGACTCCGATGCCGCCGCACCGGGGATCATCAGCGGGACGTGTCGTGTCATGGCCTCAGACCACGCACGTCTTTGCGCGGAGTTCGTCGCCCAATACGCGCTCGTTCTCCGAGTAGTCGACCGGCACTTCGATGAGATGGACGCCTCCCGCTTCGAGGCACGCGCGAAGCTTCGTTTCGAGTTCGCCGGCCGCCGTGATGCGGTGGCCGTGCGCTCCGTAGCTTTCGGCGTAGCGAACGAAGTCCGGGTTGCCGAACTCGAGCCCGTGATCCGGAAAGCCCGCCGTGCCCTGCTTCCAGCGGATCATGCCGTAGGAATCGTCGCGCAGGACGAGGACGGCCACGTCGAGTTTCATGCGCACGGCCGTCTCGAGTTCCTGGGAGTTCATCATGAAGCCGCCGTCGCCGCAGATGGCGACGGCCTGGCGATCGGGATGCACGACCTTTGCGCCGAGCGCCACGGCGAGGCCTCCGCCCATAGTAGCGAGGGCGTTGTCGAGCAGCAGGGTGTTCGGTTGATGCGCACGGTAGTTCCGCGCAAACCAGATCTTGTACATGCCGTTGTCGAGCGAGACGATGCCGTCGCTTGGGAGCGCCGCGCGCACCTCCTGCACGAGGCGCTGCGGCACGAGAGGGCACCGCATGTCCTCCGACACTCCGTAGACGTGCTCCTCGACCTGTTCCTTGACGCGAGCGAAGTACGCCAGGTCCCAGGAGGGGGACGGCTGGATCAGCTCGGCCAGACTGCGCATGTTGGCGGCGGTACAGCCGATGACCTCGTGTTGCGGGAAGTAGACGTCGTCCATGCCGGCCGGGAAGTAGTCGACGTGGATCACGGTCGGTCCGTTCTCGTGCATGAAGAACGGGGGCTTTTCCGCGAGGTCGTGTCCCACGTTCACGATCAGGTCCGCCCGGTCGATCGCGCAATGGACGTAGTCGCCGTCGGAGAGCGCGGTCGTGCCGAGGAAGCGCGGGTGACGTTCGTCGACGGCGCCTTTGCCCATCTGCGTGCTGACGAAGTAGAGCCCGGTGCGCTCCACGAACGCCGCGAGCGCGGCCTGGGTCTGATTGCGATTGGCGCCGGCGGCCAAGCAGAGGAGCGGGCGCTTCGCCTCGGACACCAGCCGGGCGGCATCGGTGAGCGCCGCCACGCTCGCGCCAGGCGGCTTTGGCGTCGTGACCGCGAAGGGGTGGCGATCGATCTCCTCCGCCGCGACATCCTCGGGCAGTTCGAGGTGCACTGGGCCTGGCTTCTCGGTCTCGGCGATCCGGAAGGCCTGGCGTACGAGGTGCGGAATGTTGTTGGCGTCGACGATCTGCCTCGTGAACTTGGTGACCGGCTCCATCATGCGGACGATGTCGACGATCTGGAATCGCCCTTGTTTGCTCTTCTTGATGGGCTTCTGCCCGGTGATGAACAGGACCGGGAGGCCCGCGAGCAGCGCGTAGGCGGCGCTGGTGACGAAGTTGGTGGCGCCCGGTCCGAGGGTCGCGAGGCAGACGCCGGTCCGGCCCGTGAGCCGCCCGACGGTGGCGCCCATGAAGCCCGCGGGCTGCTCGTGCCTCGTCAGGGCCAGTTTGATGGTCGACGTCCGCAGCGATTCCAGGAGATCGAGGTTCTCCTCGCCGGGAATCCCGAAGATGTACTCGACGCCCTCGTTCTCGAGCGCTCGCACCAGGAGATCACTTGCCTTCATGCCACACCTCACTAGGTTCGACGGATCGCGCGCGGCTGCGCGCACGATTCCCGCCCGGACAGTAGCGAGTTAGGCCGGTCGGAGGAAGAAGTTACGTGCCGTCCCAGGCGGGAGCTCGGATTGTGGGGGGCGGGGCGATCAGACCCGTGCGATGTCGTACTCGGCCGGCTTGAACGTGCGCGTCCGGGCGCAGTATTCGCTGGCGAGACCAGGGAACAGGGCGTGATTCGAGCCATCGTCGTTCAGGTACCAGCTCGAGCATCCTGTCGACCAGACCATGTGCTTCATCCGGTCTTGCAGCCCGGCGTTGTAGCGGTCCTGGACGTCTTGCTTGACGCTCATGTGCTTGATCTTGCCCGTGATCATCTGTTGGACGGCCTGCACGATGTAGTTGATCTGCGACTCGGTGAACACGAGGACCGACGTGTGTCCGGGGCCGGTGTTCGGGCCCATCATGATGAAGTAGTTCGGAAAGCCTGCGACGCTGACGCCTTTGTACGCCACCGCGCCTCCGCGCCAGGCCTCATCGAGCGTCAGGGCGTCGAGACCGGTCACCGGAAAGGGGGCAGTCGCGAGGCCGAGCGCGAAACCCGTCGCGAGGACGATGGCATCGACCTCGTGTTCGCGCCCATCGGCCGTGACGACACTGCCAGGGCGGATCTCGGTAATCGCGTCCGTCACGAGTTCGACGTTGTCGCGCTCCATCGTCGACCAGTAGTCATCGGAGATGAGCATGCGTTTGCACCCGAACTGAAAGTCCGGGCGGAGCTTCGCACGGAGGGCCGGATCCGAGACGCTGGCCTGAAGATGCCGTTCGGACATGCGCTCGCCGATCTTCGACAGGCGCGGCGCGTTCAGGAAGATGATGGGCCCCATCAACTCGCTGAATCCGTACAGGAGCGTACGCAGGATCCTCATGACCCAGGGGAACCGTTGGAAGCGGCGTTGTGCGCGCGCGCTGATCGCCCGGTCGCGTTTTGGTACGACCCAGGCCGGACTCCGTTGAAACACGCTCAGCTTGCCGACTTTGGGGGCGATCGCAGGGACGGCCTGAACCGCACTGGCGCCGGTGCCAATGACCGCGACCCGCTTGCCAGTGAGATCGTAGTCGTGATTCCAACGGGCGGTGTGGAACAACTCGCCCGCGAAGGTGTCGAGGCCCTTGATGTTGGGAGGAGCGGGATCGACCAGCCCGCCGACGCCGCTGACGACGACCCGCGCCGTTACCCGCTCGCCCGCACTCGTGGTTAGCGTCCACAGTCCCGTGTCGGCATCGAAGCTCGCGTCGGCGATGCCCGTGTTCAGGCGAAGATGGGGGCGCAGCTTGTACTTCTCCACGCAGCGCAGCAGATACGCCTGGATCTCCTTCGACTCGGCATACCGTCGTTCCCAGTTCGCGTTCGGCTCGAAGGAGAACGAGTAGACGTGGGAGGGCACGTCGCACGCCGCTCCTGGATAGGTATTGTCGCGCCAGGTGCCGCCGATCTCACCGGCGCGCTCGAACATCGTAAAGGAGTAGATGCCGGCTTTCTTCAGCTGAATGGCCATGCCGATGCCGGCAAAGCCGCTGCCGATGATGACGATGGGAAAGTCGGGTCCGGTCGACGTCGCAGCCACCGTAGGCTCTTCACTGGTCGCGCTCTGCACGTACATCATGGCGGGCCCTCCTCCGGTTGACAGCTCTGCATTGTAAGTGGATGCTTACTGAAGTCAAGAAGGACGCCAAACAGCAGTGACCAAGGCCCATCCAACTCGCGAGATCCTGATCGAAGCCGCGCTGACGCTCTTCGCTGCGGAGGGCTATCGCGGCACCACCGTCCGCAAGATCGAGAAGGCCGCTGGGCTTTCCCAGGGCGCCGGTGGGATGTACCGCCATTTTCGGTCGAAGGATGAGCTCCTCCTGGCCGCGGTCGAGCGCTATCGCGCCGACGTGCGCGCCTTCATCGAGCGTGCGCCCGCCCTGCTACATGGTGATACCCGCGCCCAGCTCGTGCTTGCCGCCACGCTCGTGCGCGAGTTCAACGAGCGGAACGATGCCTTGCTGCGCGTCCTGATTCTCGAGCACCAGGCGCTGCCGGCCGTTGCGCAGCGGAGCTTCGAGGCCGCGTGGGAGGAAGGCTATCGTTTCTACGCGGCGTGGCTGGCGGACCACCTCGGTCCCGGGCTCCGCGTCGACGCGGAGGCCGCCGCCATTCAGCTCTTCGGCTCGCTCGCGCAGTACCAGGTCCAGGAGCGGACGTTTACACGGCCGCCGCTCGGTGTGACCCACGATCGGTTCATCGAAGCATGGGCCGATCACTGGAGCGCTTTCATCCGCGCTGCGCGCGCCGCGAGACCGCCGGTCTAGGTGCGACGCTCCAGATAGGCGTCGACCAACTCGACGAGCCGATCGCGCCCGAAACTCTCCTCGTGTCCCCCGTGGACGGTCTCGACGGGGAGGGCGCGCAGGCGTTTCATCGTGGCAACGTAGTCGGGCACGTTGCTATCGGGGAGGTCGTCGATGAGCGGGCCGTCGTAGATCGCGTCCCCGGAGAACAACAATCCAGCAGCGGCGTCCCACAAGCCCATGCTCCCGGGAGAGTGGCCAGGCAGATGGAAGACCTCGAAGTGGCGATCGCCGAGATCGACGACATCGCCCTCGTCGACCACGCGGCTCGGTGTCGTCGGCTGCACGCGATACCCTGCCGGCTCGTAGTCCGCGTGGGGGAGGGCGTCGATCAAGGTTTCGGACTCGATCGGAAAGCCAAGCGCGGCCAATCCCGACAGGACGAAGTCCGGGAAGTCCGCGCGGACGATGGTATGGAATTCGTCGTACGGATTCATGCGTCCGGCTTCGATCCGGTGCATGATGCGCTCGTCGAACTCGTGAAGCCCGCCGACGTGGTCCCAGTGGATATGGGTGGCCACGGCGACCGCTGGCTTGTCGAGGAGATCCGCGATCGCGTCCCGGAGCGGTGTGACGCCAACCCCCGTATCGACAATCAGATCGCGATCCCGTCCCCGCACGTGCCAGATGTTGCAACGCAGCAACGGATGGACATGCGGTTCCCACAGGTGCGTGACACCGTCCGCCAGCCTCCGGCGGAGAAACCATCGATTCGCGATGCGCATCCGCAGGGCCTAGCAGCGTCGCCGATCCTGAACAACGGATCGGACGTCCTCGTTCGCGCGGCGAGCGGGATGCGTCGGGACGACTAGAGTCCGGCCGCGGCGTTTTCGCCGACGACCAGGGGTTCGTAGTTCGGCATGGCGCGCAACGGTCGACGTTCGACGAGCGTGCCGGCGCGCCGGATGGCCATGGCGCGGGTGATGCTTCCGCGTCCCGTGAAGTAGGCATCGTTGACCCGGCGGTACCGGCTCCACAGTTGCATGTGTCGTACGGTGGCCTGCTCGACGACCGTCCGCCACTCGGTGGGGTCCACATCGTCAGGGAAGTCCCACAGATAGTCCTCGTGTCTCGTGCCGTCGCGACGATCGAGCGCGACGCAGGTGAACACACCGCCAAACGGGGTGCGCACACGCTGCGTCGTCTCCTCGCCCTGGGGTGTCGTCGTGGTGCTCGGGACTTCGTCGTGCTCGATTTCGTGTGCGACGACGCGCAGGGTGCGGGTGTCGCCGCGCAGCGCCGCATCCTGGGCAAACCACACAGCCTGAAACTTCCGCAGGAGCGTGCGCGTCCAATGCATGGGCACGCCTTCGGTGTCGAGTGCGTGTCCGAGGCCGATCAGATAGCGCGCGTCCCGGAGCAGATGAACGTACGCACGGAGCGTCGCGTATTCCGTCGGACTCGCGTGTAGAGACCCGAACGTGAAGAGAATGATGCGCCGTGCGACCGGGTCGCCGAACAAACCAGCATAGACCCGGTCCGGCGGGTCGAGATCCATGAAGGCGCGGACGGCGGCGTCCTCATCGATCTCGGGCAAAGCGCAGAAGGTCTCGGTCAGCGCCCGCTCGTAGGCGAGACGATCCGTACAGAGGGCCTCCCATCGAGGCTTCGGTACGAGGCGGAGATGTGTGGAAGCTTTTCGCGGCATGTCCCCGTAACAGCGAATGTCATGCCAACTCGCATGTGCCGCGGCCGAGGGGCATTGCCGAGCATTGTCAGCCAGTTGCGTGGGCCTCTCGTCAGAGCTTCGGCGGGAGGTGTACGCGAGTGTTCGGGGATCGTACGTCGTTGGACGGCCGGGCGCCGATCATGAGATGTTCCCCCACCATGGCCCTGGATGACATCGACCTTACCGACGCCGCAGTCTGGGAGCGCGCGGTCCCCTACGAGTGGTTCGATCGCCTGCGGCGTGAGGACCCACTGCATTGGCACCCCGAATCGGACGGCACGGGATTCTGGGCGATCACGAAGTACGAGGATCTGCGTTTCGTCTCGAAACGGCCGGATCTGTTCTCGAGCGCGGCTCATGGCTGCACGCGGCCGGATCTCGAGGGCGACGACCTGGCGCAGATGCGTATGATCATCATCGGGATGGATCCTCCGGAGCACCGCCTCAATCGGGACATCGTCAGTAAGGCGTTCACTCCACGCATGATCTCGCGGATCGAGCCTTTGCTCCGGCGCGAGACGCGACGAGTCCTGGAAGAGATCGGGCCGCGCGGCGAATGCGAGTTCGTGCACGACTTCGCCGCACGCATTCCCATGTGGTCGATCAGCGAGTTGATGGGCGTTCCCGAGAGCGACCGCATGCACCTCTTCGAGCTCAGTCATGCGCTGATCGACGACCAGGACCCCGAGATCGCGCCCACGCCGACGGTGAGAGAAGAGGGGAGCATCGGTGTGTTCAGCTACGCGCAGCAGATGGCCGAGCGCGAGCGGGCCAACCCGGGCGACAATCTCACGGCAGCGTTGCTTGCGGCCGAGGTGGACGGCCGGAAGCTCAGCGACATGGAGTACAATCTCTTCTTTCTTTTCCTGATCGTGGCGGGGAACGAGACGACGCGGACCCTGGCCTCGAATGGGATGCGGACGCTGACGGAGTTCCCGGACACCTATGCGGCGCTCGTCGCGGATCGTGCGCTGGTCGAGCCCGCGGTCGAAGAGATGCTGCGCTGGTCGGCGCCGATTCACCACTTTCGGCGGACGGCGACGCAGGATGTCGAGCTTCGCGGCCGCACCATCCGTGAGGGCGACAAGGTCATCATGTGGTACCCCAGCGCGAATCGCGACGAGGAGATCTTCGACGACGGGTACACGTTCGACATCGGTCGCAACCCGAACATGCAGATCTCCTTCGGATTTGGCGAGCACTTCTGTCTCGGCGCCAATCTTGCGCGGCTGCAGCTCCGGGTCATGTTCGAGGAGATCCTGGCGCGGATGCCGGACGTGACGCTGGCGGCGGAGCCGCGTCGGCTGCATTCCAACCTGATCAATGGCATCAAGGAGATGCGCGTGACGTTCACGCCGACGGCGTGAGGCTTCGGGCGCGAGGGGGTCGCTCCGGACGACGGCGCGGAGGCTGCCGCGATGTCGCCCGCTCGACCTGAACGGCGCGCAGTGCTAGCTCGGGCGTGCGGGGGGAGATGCATGGTACGAATCGTTGCAGGGTTGCTTGGGGTCATTGTCATCGCGGGTGCGTGGTACATCACCCAGCTGCAAACCGATGTGGCGCGCCTCGAGGGGCAGCTCGAGGCCGAGCGTGTCATTCGTGCGGCGGCGGCGGCGGCGGTCGAGGCCCCGGCTGAGGAGCCCCCGCCAGTGCCGCGCGGGACCGGCCGGCAGCTGACAGCGCTCCAGCGTGAATCGATGATCGCCGCCCTCGGTGGGACCGGCATGAGTTCGACCAATCCGGTGTGGTTCGCCACCGTGACGAACAATCCCGAGGCAGCGGCCTTTCGGCGCGCGCTGGCTGGCGTGTTCGAAGAGGCAGGGTGGCAGGTGCGTGGCAACACCGCCGTGCGGTTCCCCATGAAGCCCGGGGTCTACATGTTCGCGGCCGACGAGGAGCCGCCCGACTATGTCGACCAGGCCGGTGAGGCGCTGGAGGCTGCGGGGATCACGCTCACGGCAACCGGCCATGGCTATCGCTCGTTCTACGACGAGAAGAAGAAGGCGGATCCGGACTGGGTGGGACTCGACATGGGTGCGGACGCCACCTATCTGATCGTGATCGGTCGACAGCCCGAGGGCGACCCGGCCGCCTGATTCTTTTCGGATCCTCCCGAGGAGGCGACATGCTCGATCGCATCAGCCACGTTGGCGTCATCGTGCACGACCATACCCAGGCCCTGGGGTTCTGGCGTGACGTGCTCGGCCTGAAGCAGTTCGCGGAAGCGGAGATTGCCGTCGAGGGCATCCGGAGCGTCTTCTTGTCCGCATCGGGCGAGCCAGGCGAGATGACGATCGAGCTCATGGAGCCGCTCGACAAGTCCGACATGAACAACGCCGTCGCGCGCAGATTGGCGCAGAACGGCGAAGGCATCTACCACCTCTGCGTCGTCGTCGATGACATCCCCAAGAGCACGGAGCGGATGAAGGCCCTCGGCATGCCACTCCTCGAGCGCGCCCCCGTCGAGGACGGCGTCCCGGGTCGATGGCTCGTCCACCCGAAGGCGGCCAACGGCGTCATGGTCGAGGGGATCGAGGAGTGGAGCGGGACCGGCCTCGCTGGGCGAGGTCCGAAGACGTAGCGGCCGACGGCGAGAGAACTCGACGCTCGTGCGATGAAGCACTACCGCACCGCCTGTGCCAGGCGTTCCATCACCGAGGGCGCGACGACTGCCTGCGCTAGAGTGGCGTTCGTCGCGCTGGTTTCCAGGATCTCAGATCCGTCTTCTCCCGAAAAGCTACCATCGCCATTGGTGTCCTCGACAATCAGAAAATAGAACTTGTTGGCTTCGGGATCCCATTGAGAAGCGAGAACCGTTGCCGAACTTGGAGTGACCACGCGAAGATCCTTGGCGTCAGCGTGCGACACGGCCACCGTCAATGCGTCATCTCGATTGATGACGCTATCGTGGTTGGTATCCTGGATGCGCATTTTCCACAGCACGATGCCGCATGGAACGTCACCTTCGCCGGCATCACACTCGGGATCTGGCAACGTCACTTCCTGAATCTGAGCTGGTCCATCAAGAATCAGTTCTTGCTCGCCAGAGACGCGGTTGCGTACGATCGCATTGAAAATCCGAGCGTCCGCACCGAAATACGACCCACCGCAGAAGCGGTCAAAGGGTTGCGAGCGCGCAAAGCGCATCGCCGCCACGCCGGGCCTCAGCCGAGCGTTGGCCTCTACGACGACGCCAACTGGAAAGTATTCGAAATCAGAGCCCGTGACGGATACCGGCGGGCAGACAATGAGGTTTTGTTTGCCCTTGGTCGCCATCGGTTGGCTGATGGCGATTCCGTCGGTCGGCGAAGCCGTGGTGCGACCCATCAGCGACATCGCCATCGCGAACAAGCCGAGCACCGCGAACGTGCCGAGCACCGCGAAAAGGATTTCATTGTAGCGCTTCAACACCATGCGAGGCGTCCTCCTCATACGAGGTCCGTAGGAGCGGCAGGCATCGGAAGCAATGCCCTTGACGGCGCCGCGTCGCATTTGTGAGTCATGGCTCGGCGTCCAGGTGGCTGGGACGGGACATGAGGATCCTCACGGCTGGCAGTGCATGGGAGCCGGCTTGGAGGGCTGGGCTGGGTTCAACAAATCGTGGAGATCCGCGTAGTCTGTGGCGGTGCCGCTTGCCCGTCGCATGAATCCGGACCGTGACATCGTCTCTCGTCTGAACGAGCGCTTCGCCGCGGCGGCGGGGTGGGCCTTCGATCACCGTTGGTTCGTGGTCGCGGCGTCGCTCGTCCTCGTCGTCGTGGCCGGGTGGCTCGCCGGTACGGCGCGGATCGACAACAGCTACGAAGCGTACTTCGATCCGACCGATCGTACCTACGCCGCTTATGAGGAGTACCGCTACGACTTCGGCTCGGACGAGATCTCGTATCTGCTCTACGCGGCGCCCGGCTTCGAGCATGGACCATGGAACCTCGAGGTCATGCGCAAGATCGCCGATCTCACCGCGGCGCTCGGGGACGAGGTCCCCTTCGTCTACGAGGTCACCAGCCTCGCCAATGCCGAGCTGATTCGTGGTGTGCCGGATGGGATTGAGATCGCGAAGCTGCGCGACGAGTTCCCGGAGACGCAGCAGGAGATGCTCGCCGTGCGCGACGAGTATCTGGCCAAGCCGATGTTGGTCGGCGGGATTCTCTCTGCGGACGCCCGGTATGGCGCGATCGTCATCGAGATGGATCGCTCCAGTACCGACCCTCCCGAGCGGATCCAGATCGACCCCGAGAAGGGGAGCGACCTCGAGAACCTCTACCCGCAGGCGACCGACTCGGTGATCGAGGCCATCCTCGCACGGCCGGAGTACGACGGGATTGATTTCTACCACTCGGGCGACGTGCCCCTGAACGCCGCCTTCAATCGCGTGATCGGTGAGGAGAGTGTCCGCCTCGACGGTCTCGCTTCCGCCATCATCGGCCTCGTGCTGGCGTTGTTCTTTCGCTCTTTCGTCGGGGTCCTTGCCCCGTTGTTGGTGGTTCAGGTCAGCGTCGTCGTGTGCGTCGCCTTCATCGCGCTGCTCGATTGGAAGCTCGACATGAGCTTCGGGCGCATGCCGGCGTTGTTGATCGCGATCGGCGTCGCCCATTCGGTGCACATCTTGTCGGAGTTCCGCGCCCGCTTTCGCGAGTTCGGCGACCGCCGATCGGCACTGGTTGAGACGTTTCGCCTGGTTGGCGCCCCCTGCTTGATGACGAGCCTGACGACGGCAGCGGGCTTTGCGTCGATGAGCTTCGTGCCGATCAAGAGCATCGCACACTACGGAGTATACGGCAGTTTCGGAGTGATCGTGGCGTTTGTGATGTCGGTGACGCTGCTGACCGCGCTGCTGTCGTTCGGTCGGCGCGAGCCAAAGCGGCGTACCGATCTGGCGTTGACGACCGCCAAGGGCGGTGCATTGGCGCGTCGCCTGTTGCGTTCGATCGCTCACTTCAACATTCGAAACAGCGGGCCGATCCTGATTGCCTTCAGCCTCGTATTCGTCGTGTCGATTGCAGGCATCTCGCAGCTGGTGGTCGACTCCAACTGGATCGACGACTTCTCGGATCGGATGCCGATCAAGGCCGTGACCGAAAAGGTCGACGACGTCATGGGCGGGGTGACGAACGTCATCTATCTCTTCGACTCGGGGCAGGAGGACGGAGTAAAGGAGCCGGTCTTTCTGCGCGAGATCGAGCGTGTTCAGGCGATCGGCGAGGCGCAGAGCGGATTCGTGCGCAAGAGCTACTCGATTCTCGACATCCTGAAGGATCTCAATCAGGCGTTCCACGATGGCGATCCGGCCTACTACCGGATTCCGAAGTCTCGCGAGCTCGTGGCGCAGTATCTGTTGCTCTACGAATCGTCGGGCGGTGAGGAGGTCGAGGAGCTGGTGTCGTTCGACTACCGTCGCGCGAGTTTGGAGTTTCGCCTCAAGGCCACGATGGTCAGTGAGACCGCCGCGCTGACGGAGCGCATCGACACGAGCCTGGTGGAATCGCCGCTCGACGCCAGCGAGGTGAGCCTGACCGGGATTGGCGCCCTGTGGCTCAAGCTATTGGAGTACATCGTATCGAGTCAGATCCAGGGTTTCCTGCTGGCGTTCGCCACGATCGCGGTACTGATGGTCACGATCTTTCGATCGGTCCAGACCGGGCTGATCTCGATGCTGCCGAACCTGGCCCCGGTTGTCTTGACGGTCGGTGCGATGGGTTGGCTCGGGATTCCACTCGACTACAACAAGATCTCGATCGCCGGGATTGCGATGGGCATCGCGGTCGACGATACCATCCATCTGATATCGCGGTACCGCTACGAGTTCTTCCGACTCGGTAGCTACACCCTGGCGTTGGAGGCCGCGCTGTCGGATGTCGGACGAGCCCTGTTCATTACCTCGGTGGCGCTCGTGGCGGGATTTCTCGTGTTTCTCTCGTCGGTCATGGCGAGCCAGGCGACGTTCGGGATCTTGCTCGCCACCACGATCGTGACCGCCCTAGTCGCGGACTTCCTGATGATGCCGGCGCTCGTGCTGATCTTTCAGCCGTTCGGCCCCGAGCCGGAACGGCGGCCCACTCCGTCGGCACGACCACGGTCCTGACCGGCGGCACAACGCCAGGAACCGAGACTCGTGCGCGTGCCGCGCTCGGCTACAACTTCGACGCCCGTTCGCGCCTGACCACTCCAGGCGGGGGCGGCGTACCCGGCCTAGAAGAACTTGGCGATCGCTAGAATTGGGCGCTCGGATCTCCGAATGCGCGCAAGCACCAGCGCGCCTTCGATGGCGGCAATCAGGAACTGCGCATTGTCACGGGCCTGGCGCTTCGGTTGGCCCGAGCCGACGAAAACGCCAGCGATGGTATCGACCCACGTGTCCAGTACCGCTTCACCAACCCGTGTCATCGCCGTCGACCGGGGAACGGTTTCCAGGATGGTGGTTGCGATCGGGCACCCCGATTGGAAACCCGAGTCGCGCATCCAGCCCGCCATCGTCTTGCAGTAGCCCTGCACGAACGCTCTCGCGTCATGCGGATGTCGGGCGGCGAGCTCGCGCAGCATCTCGTCGACCAATCCGCCCGCCAGAGTGACCGCGGCCTCTCCAAGCGCCTCTTTCCCACCGGGAAAGTAGTGGTAGAGCGACCCTCGCGGCGCCCCACTCTGGTTCAGGATCTGCTGCAAACCCGTCGAGGCATACCCCTGCTCGCGGAACAGGCGCATCGCTGTCTGCACCAGATTCTTTCGGTGTTTGGGAGCATTCGCCATCACCTGACCTCGCGCGAGAAATTCCTTGTAACTAAACCGACTAGTCTGTATATTCCGATTATGCCAACCGGTCTAGTTGGCCCTCGCGCCCTCGAGCAGCAAGGAGGATCGACATGCGCACCACGATGAAGGTTCGTAACGCTCTTGCCTGTAGTCCACGGAAGCGATCGCCCCAATTGCCCAGAGGAGTGACGATCATGGTCGGAAGGGCCGTAGGGATGGCCTTGATCGTCAGCTTGGGTATGGCGGGGCCGTCGAGAGCGCAGGACGATGGCAGGTCGCTGGCAAAGTGCCAGAAGACGGTGGGCAAAGAGATCGGAAAGTATGCCGCCGCGTACCATAAGGCGGTGGGCAGGTGTTTCGACAAGATCGCCAAGGAGAGGATTCAGAACGCAGCCGGCGATGCCTCCGGAGCCGCGAGTAGCTGCGTGGCGGCATTTCGTAAGTTGGAGAACAGCGAAAAACCGGAAAAGACCAACGCCGGGAAGGCCGAAGCAAAGATTTCGCAGGTCTGTGATCCAGCGCATCCAGAAACGAAGGCCTCGCACACGGCCCTCGACGTGCTGGGCGACACCGCCGGGGCCACTGTCGCGGGCGATGCGATCGAAGCCGAAGAACTCGGCGGCTGGTGCGACAGCTTCGGCGTCGGAGGTGGGAGCATCGTGTCGGTTCAAGACTGGATCGACTGCCAGCTAGCAGTGGCGACACGCGGAGCACGCGGGCAGTTGGTGACCGAGTATCCCAACGCGATTGCGTGGCTGGCGGACGTGCGTGCGGGCATCGTCGCCCTCGACAGCGCCGGGAGCTGCGGCTCACCGTGCGACGATTGCGCCGATGTGAAGATCAAGGATGCGTGCAATGGACTCGATGAGCTCGACGCGGCGCTCGATGCCAACGACGATGGGGAATTCGATCTCGTGTGCGGCGCGACGCCGGCGGGCGACGGGTCGGTGCTTCCCAATACCGGTCAGACGACGTCGTACGGCACCGGAGACGACGCCGACGTCGGCGCGGGCCTGGCTCGTTCGTTCACTGACAATGCCGACGGTACGATCAGCGACGAAGCAACCGGTCTCATGTGGGAAAAGAAGGAGGATTTCGACAACAGCTCCGTCGACTGCAAGACGGAGCTGAGCGACCCGTCTTGCGCCAACCCGCACGACGCGGACAACCGCTACGAGTGGTGTGACGACACAGTCGAAAGTGGCGGTTGCGACAATGGCGGCAACCCGTTCGACGGCCCGATCGTGACCCTTTTCCTGGATCAGCTCAACAATCGCTGCAACGACGACGTGAGCGAGGATTGCACGGCGAACGGGGATGCCGATTGCACGACGGGGGTCTGCGGGTTCGCCGGGTACCGAGACTGGCGGGTGCCGAATTACCACGAGCTCGGCTCGATCGTGAACCTGGCAGAGTTCAGTCCGGCGGCCTTCCCGGCCTTCGACACGGGCTGCGCGGCTTCGTGCACCCTGACAGACGTCGACACCTGCAGCTGTACCGCTTCATGGCTCCACTGGTCGTCATCGACGTACCGCGCCCTCTCGTTCAATGCCTGGTACGTCGGTTTCTTCGATGGTGTCACCAACGACAATGCGAAGACGCTGCTCGCGTATGCGCGGGCGGTACGCGGCGGATTGTGACCGCTCGAGGAAGGCTTCTCGGTGTTCTCAGGGGAACGTTGGTTCAGGCCCGCAGCCGGTGCATTCTTGATGTTGACGGTCTTGGTCTGACATTGGGACGCTTCCGAGGGTGAAACCGGGAACCTCGCGGGAACCTTCGCCCGCTGCGGGAGCACGGCGCGCAGAAAAACGCGTCGCGTCAAGCTTTTGCGAAATGACCCCAGGGGGACTCGAACCCGCCGCGGGCGGTCTACCCCGCAACCGCCTCGATGCGGCAGCGCACGCTCTTCTTGTGCGGGCAGCCGGAGATCGGGTCTCGGTCGGCGGAGTCGATCAACTCGTTCAGGTTGACGCCGTGGGGCTCGTGGGTGCCGTTGCCGTTGGCCGGAATCATGCCGAAGCCGTTCGGCGCCCAGGCGAAGCCCGGTTGCACCGCCGTGTCGATCTCGGCGGGGAGGTGGACCGTGGCGCGCCGGCTCGATAGGGCGACCACGGCCCCGGCCTCGACGCCGAGTTGTGCGGCGTCGTCCGGATTCATGTGGAGGGCGCAGTGCGGCCCCTTGCCCTTCCGCCACGCGTGGTCGCGAATGATGGTGTTGGCGGTCCAGCGCGTACGCACACCGGTGGCGACCGTGATGGGATACTCGGGGTCGGGTGTGCTCAGGTCGGTGGCCATGACGCGCCGGATCTCCTCCAGCAGGGGTTCGGGCGCGAGCCGGATCTTCTTGTCGTCCCATCCGAGAATGGTGTCGCGGAAGCCCGTGGCCTCCTCGTAGCGCGCGATCTCCACCCCCTCGGGGTGGGCGACGATGCGGCGGAACATCTCCTGGCCGAGTTCGAACGGGCCCTTGTTCTCCCACTCGGCGCCGAAAGCCCGGACGATCATGTCGGGACGGACCATGCCGTTCAGCATCGCGAGCAGCCATACCGGGGCGATGGCGGGCGAGGGCAGGTGCGGGCCGACGCATTCGACCGTCCAGTATTGCAACAGCGGAATCGGATTGGGCGAGCGTTCGGCGGCGAGTTGCTGCGCCGCCATCAGGAACGCCTCGGCGCCCGCGGGCGTCGTGGCTTGTGCGCCCAGTTCGAGGAGTTGGGAAGGGACCTCGCCATAGAGGCCCGTTGCCTTCGCGATCCGGTGGTAGATCTCGGTTTCGGGCAGGACGTCGTCCGCGTCGGCGATCGGGAGAATCGGTTGCCGAAGCTGGGTGACGACCTCCGGCCAGCGGCGCGGGAAATCGGCGTACTCCCACTTCTGATAGGCGCCGGCCGGCGGCAGCACATAGTCGGCGAGTCGGGCGGTCTCGGTCATCGACATGTCGACGACGACGAGCAGATCGAGCGCGGCAATCGCCTCACGCCAGTGGCCGGCGTCGGCGTAGCTGAGCAGGGGGTTCGACGTATCGACGTGCATCGCGCGGATACGATCGGGATGGTCGACCAGTACCTCCTCGGGGACGAGCGTCGGCGAGAACATGTGGTAGGGCGCGAGCGCGCGAATGCCCCGGATGCCCGCGGCCGCTGTGCGTGGCGGCTCTTCCCAACGATCGGGCATGAGCATGGGCGGGGCGAAGTTTCCGTAGAAGACGTTGCCGCCCGCCTGGCCGGCATTCCCCGTGAGCGACAGGATCAACCGCTCGAGGTACGAGACCGCCGTCGAGAACCAGCAGTGCTCGGCGCCGAGCCCGGCCTCGATGGCCGCCGACGGTGCTGCGGCAAACTCGGTGGCCGTGTCGATGATGTCCTGCACGTCGATGCCGCAGCGCCGCGCCATTTCGCCGACATCGACGGCCGCCATCTCTTTGCGCAGGCGATCGAATCCCTCGGTGTGCGCGGCGAGCCAGGTCTCGTCGAGCAGATTCCGCTGGACGAGAGTCGCGGCGATCCCGAGCAGCAGGTACGCGTCCGTTCCCGGTCGGAGTTGAATGTGGCGGTGCGCGCTCCGGCAGCTATCGGTGACGCGTGGATCGACCACCACGAGCTTGCGTTCGTCGTCGGCGCGGAAGGCCTTCTCGGTCTCGATGTGGTTGCGCGCGAGGTTGCTGATTTTCGGGTTGGTCCCGATCTCGATGAGATACTTGGTCCGGAGGCCGTCACTCATGAACATCATCGAGTGTGGCGCGTCGAACATCCATTGCTCGATGAGATGGTGCTGGGTCTTCTCCTGTGCGTAGGCGCAGAACCACCGCTTCGAGCCGAGGAACTCGTACAGCGCGAGCATGCTGCTGCCGCCCAGGTGGTTGCTCTGGCCGCCCATGCCGATCAGCGACAGCGCCTGCGGCCCGTGCGCCTCGTAGATGGTCTTCAGCTTTGCTGCGATCTCGGTGATGGCCTCGTCCCAGGAGATGCGCTCGAAGCTGCCGTCGGGCTTCTTGCGGAGCGGGTGGCGGACGCGATCCGCGTGATCGTCGAGGTACGAGATGGCGGCGGCCTTGTTGCACATGTGACCGCGGGTTCCCGGGCTCGACTTGTCCGGTCGGACCTTCGCGAGCTTGGCGTCCACGACGTCCACATGGACCCCGCAGGCGTGCGCGCACAGCACGCAATGGGTCGCGACCCCGCTGGCATCGCGCGGTGGCGGGGTGGCGGTGATCCAGGGATTGCCCTGAGGCGCGGCGTTGGCGCTACCATTCCCGTGGCTCGTGTGACGGTCCATCCCGCACCTCCGGCTGATCGAATTGCGCCGACGCTACCCTCATTGCGTCGCTCACGGAAGGCGCGCGCGAGGCGCAGTGCGTCACAGTGATCTTCCCCGGAAGGCTTCGGGTGGCGTAGACTGCTCGCTAGTGTCCACGCTGGAGACGGCGACCACGGGTCGAGCCAAGTGTCGTGGCTGCGGTGAGCCGATTGCCCGGGGGGACGAGCGTCTGGGTGCGCGCCTGCCCAATCCGTACGGCGACGGCGAGATGACGCTCTGGTTTCATCCCGTTTGCGGTGCCTACAAGCGTCCGGAGGCGATGAGGGCAGCGCTCGATGCGCTCGGAGCGGCCGATGCGAAGCACGCCGGTCTCGCGGAGATCGCGCGAACGGGGGTCGGGCATGCCCGCGCCCAGCGACTCGATGGTGCCGAGCGGGCGCCGTCCGGGCAGGCACGCTGCCGGAGCTGTCGCACCGCGATCACGAAGGGCGCGTGGCGTGCTCGCCTGGTGTTCTTCGACGAGGGTGGCCACTTCACGTCGGGTGGATTCGTGCACCTCGAGTGCGTGCGCGCGTATTGCGAGATGGAGTCGGAGGAGGACATGGGGCAGGTGCTCGACCGCCTCGTCCACTTCAGTCCGGCGTTGGCAGCGCCCGACGTCGATGCCCTACGGGTTGCGCTGAACGCCGAGAAACCAAGCGAATCCTAGAACCCGCGCCGCCGGCGCGATGCCGGGGGTCGGATGCCGGCTATGCGGGCGGCCTGGCTAGAACGGCGCGAAGGCCTGCCTAGAACGGCGCGAAGGCCTGCCTAGAACGGCGCGAAGGCCTGCCTAGAACGGGGCGAAGGCGCCGACCGCAACGCCGGAGCTCGACGTCAGGTCAGCACTGACGTCACCGCAACTGAACGCACCGGCCCCGGTGTTGAGACAGGCGCGATTCGGCTCGACCCGATGTCCGACGTGGCAGGAGCTGGCGAAGACGACATCGAGGGTATCGTCGTCGTCGAGATCGACGAGTGCGACGTCGTTCGTCGCGAAGCGCGCATTGTCGATCTGGTGACACTCGAAGCTGCCGCTGCCGGTGTTGAAACAGGCGCGGTTCGGTTGCTGATTGGTGTTGGCGAAGACCGCATCGAGGTCTTTGTCGCCGTCGAGATCGCCGAGGGCGACGCGTATCGATCGTTCGACGTGCGAGCTGATGTCGTGACACACGAAGGTGCCGTGACCGTTGCCGAGGCAGGCGCGATTGTGCTGCGGATCGCCGCCCGGGAGGCGCTCGACGTTGGCGAACATGGCGTCGAGCTTGCCGTCACCGTTCAGGTCGCCGAGGGCGACCCCGTACGAGTCGTCGGCGTCGCCGGCGATCGGCGCGCACTTGAACTCACCATTACCGTCGCCGAGACAGACGCGATTCGGCTTCCCGCCATTGGCGGCGAGGATGTCTGCGGTGCCATCGCCATCGACGTCTCCGATGGCGATGTCGTGCGTTTCATCGGACGCGATGCTGATCTCACTGCAGTCGAAGGCGCCGGCTCCATCGCTCAAGCAGGCGTGATTGCGTTGATTGGTGACGTTGCCGGCGACCACGTCGAGGACGCCATCGCCGTTCAGGTCGCCCAGGGCGATCGAGCCCGTCGTCGAGGGCAGGGTGCCGATCGCGCTACAGGTGAACGAGCCGGCGCCGTCACCGGCGCAGAAGAGATTCGGTCGATCCGGGCCGACGGCGAGCACGACGTCGAGGTCGCCATCGGCGTTCAGATCGCCGGCGGCGACGTCGCGGGCGCCCGCAGCGTTCGGTGCGAGCTCGGTGCACAGATATTGTCCCTCGCCATCGCGAAGGCAGATCTGGGGCGCGTCGTCGGCATCGGCGAAGACCACGTCGACAGTGAGCGTTTCGGCAAACGCAGGCATCGGTGCCGCAAGAGCCAGCGGAGCGGCAGCGAGGGCGAGTATGAGCAGGGACCGCAGGGGCTTCATGACTCCATTGGACATAGAAGAAGGGCGTGTGACAAGCCCCCCGGCCCACTTTTAGAGCGGCCCTGTTTTCCGGGGTTTTACGATGTCCTCACAGGGGGAGTTTGCTGGCGGCATCCCATGCCGGGACGCTATGCTCCGCGCCGTGAATACGCTCGTCCGGATCGCCCACGACCTGTCCGGGGCCGTCGACGGCCTGTGCTTCGCGCCGCCGGTGACCCACGTCTACAACCCGCTCGTCTACGCCGGGAAATCCCACGCGCGGTATGCCGAGCGCTACGGCGCCGGGCCCAAGGAGATCGTCCTTCTCGGGATGAATCCTGGCCCGTTTGGGATGGCCCAGAACGGCGTGCCCTTCGGCGATGTGTCGATGGTGCGTGATTGGCTCCAGATCGAGGAGTCAGTCGGCGTGCCCACAGTCATGCACCCGAAGCGTCCGGTGCTTGGGTTTGGGTGCACGCGGAGCGAGGTGAGCGGCACGCGACTCTGGGGATGGGCGCGCGATCTCTTCGGCACCCCGGAGCGCTTCTTCGCGCGTTTCTACGTGTACAACTACTGCCCGCTGGTGTTCATGGCGGAGAGCGGCAGGAACATTACGCCCGACAAGCTGCCGACGGGCGAGCGCGCGGCGCTCTTCGCGGTCTGCGACGAGGCGCTCCGCGCGGTCGTGGCTGCGCTCACGCCGGCCCGCGTCGTCGGGATCGGAGCATTCGCGCACACGCGTGCCGAACGGGCACTCGACGCGTGCGGCGTCGCGTTGGGTCGCATACCGCATCCGAGTCCGGCGAGCCCTCTCGCCAATCGGGGCTGGGCCCCGGCGGCAACGGCCGCGCTGGTGGACCAGGGCGTCGCGTTGCCCGACGTGGTACGGGCACCTGCATAGCGGACGAACGGCGTTTGCCTGACGTCGTTCGCCGGCCCGCTACCGGTGGTCGTGATAGATCGCGAGACCTTCGAGTCCGACCTTCGACCTGCTGAAGTTGCCGAACGATTGCAGATCGCCTTTGAGGTGCGCCCACGGCAGCGGCCAACCGGCTTGCATGCTGCCGACCTCCGTCAGTGTTTGGCCGCGGGGTGCTGCCCAGGTCGTGAAGTGGGTCGAGTTGAACTCGGTCATGACGTCGAGTTGTCGGGCTCCCGGGTAGAAATCCATCCCGACGCTGCCGTTCTCGCTCGAGCGCAAGAGATAGGCACCCGTCGCCGTTGGCTGGACGCACACGCCATAGAACTGGAACGACACGTTCGGGTTGTTCCGGAGCGCGTCGTAGCAGATCCGCGCGTTCCCGATCTGGGCGAGATCCTTGTCCTTGGTCATGTAAGTGCCGAGCGTGCCGGCAAAATACGTGGGCGGGCCGAAGCTTCGGTTGAACGCGAAGCCGAGAAACGTCGACAGGTCGCGTTTCTTGGCACGGATTTCCCAGATCGTGATCTTCTCATCGCTGAAGAGCCTGACGCGTTTGCGCTTGAACTTGCCGTTCGATCCAAACTGCTCCCACCCGGCGTTCTTGACCGGATTCGAGGCGTACTTCGCGGTTGCGTTGGCGTTGTAGACGTTCGGGTAGAACGGGCCGCCCGGGACGCCGAAGCGATATGGCGGGACGTTCGACGGGCCGTCTTTTCGTCTGCCCCTGGTGCCCTGAAGATTACTCTTCGCTGCCTGTTTCGCGTCGAGCGCCTTCAGGATTTCTTTGCGGATCGCCTTCGCCCTGCCCTCGCGCAGGAGCTTCTTCTGCGCCTTGCCGTCGCTCTTGAGTGCCTCGTTCAGGTTCTTCAGCAGATCTTTGAACGCATTGCGGGTTTTCGGATCGAACGCGCTCGCGCTGGTGCCGAGGATCATGCTCAGGATGCCGTCCAGGCAGGCGGACGAGCTCTGCAAGTTGGAGATCGCGGCCGCCGCCGGGGCGCCGGTGACTTTCTCTCGATCCCCGAAGTGAAAGATGTCGTTGAGCGCGTCGCGCTCGGAGCTGTCGCAGATTGCGAGGTTCTCGATGATCGTGGTCTCGAGAGAAGGGACGATCGAGCCTGCGGCCGTGGCCCATGCCGCCGATGCGCAGGTACCAACGATGGCGCACGCGGCCAGGGCCGTCAGCGTTGCGCGGGGAATGGTGTGTCTCATGGTCCCGACGAATCCTCCTTCTCGGCGTGTTCCGCAAAAGCCTCCCATAGTGGTGCGAGTGGGTCAAACCATGAATGCGGCTTGACCCTCGCTCCTTCCCGCGCCATGTCGCAGCAGCGATGCGAGCCGTCGGACTGGCCTTCGCTGCGGTGCTGCTCGTGGGGTGGGTGTACCTCCAGCCCTTCGGGTTGCCGTGGACCGAGACGTTTGCCGAGCAGCTCACCCGTGACGGCGGGATAGCCGCCGGTACCGAGGGGAGGTCTCGGGCCGACGTGGCGAATCAGTTGCGCGGCGCGTTCTCGTATCAGCAGTATCCGTATCCGCCAGGGTTCGACGTGTATCTGTGGCTGCGGCACGCGCGAAACTACCTACGCCACGGCACGACCTGCGACGCCGTTCGGCACGGGGTCTGCCGGGACACCCTTGCCGTCGCGCCCGTGGGGGGCGAGATGCGCTACGCGCGATCGCTCCACATTGCGGCCATCGTGCTCGTGCATCGGGTGTGGTCGTTGGTGGGTGATCCGCCGCTCATCGCGAGCGCGCTCCTCGTGCCCGTGGGTGCGGCGATGCTCGGGGTGTTGCTGGTGTTCGCAGTGCAGCGGCGCCTGAGCGGTGACGTCGGCGCGTTCTTCGGAGCGATGGTCACTGTGCTGACGCCGCACGTGCTCGTACGCAGCGTCGGCGGTGACAACGACGTGTGGAACCTCGTCCTGCCACTGGCGGTCCTGTGGGCACTCGTGCTGGCGCTTGCTGGTGCTGGTACCCGCCGTGCGCTGACGTTCGGCGTCGTCGCTGGCGGACTGACCGTGCTGCACGCCGTCACCTGGAACGGCTGGATCTTCGGCTTCGCCATCGTGGCGTTCGGAGGCGTCGCCGGGGTCGTTCTGGAGGCCATCGCGAACCGGCGTAGTCCTTCGGGGCCCGGGGCAGGGAGGCCGGTTGTCGTGTTGGTCGCGTTCGTGGTCGTGAGCGTCCTTGGGGCCATGCTGATCGGGAAGGGGGCGGGCCTCCACGATCTCGTGGGGATGGTGACGCGGACCATCGTGCCGGCGGCGGTCGAGGGGCCGAACCCGATCGGCGAATGGCCGAGTAACTTCGACATCGTCTCTGAACTCCAACGTCCACCTCTGCGTGTGACGATCGCCAAGCTGGGCGGGATGGTGATGGTCTGGGCGGGCCTCGTCGGCCTGGTGGTGTTGTGTTTGCCGACAGGAGCGTGGCGATGGTGGCATCGCGCGGTGCTGGTCGGGGGCGCCCTCCTGTATGCGGGTCTCGTCTACAGTCCGGACGGCCCAGCGCGGATCGTGATCTTCCTGCTTGCAGTGCCGCCCACCCTCGCGCTCGGAATCGGCGCCGTCGAGGGCAGCACCTATCGCGGCGGGCGCGTCGCGCGGGCGATTCTCGTCGCGTGGCTCGTGGCATCATTGTATCAGGCCTCCGCTGGGTTGCGGTTCATCTTCCTTGCTGCGGTGCCGCTGGGCGTGGGCGTAGGGGCGCTCGTTGGGGCCATGCACGCAGTCGGCGCTCGGGGACTTCCGCGGACCCGCTGGTCGGAGGCGGTCGCCTTCGCGGTGTTGCTGGCGCTACTGCTGCTTCCGATCGGAAACGCGCGCTACACCCTGGCGCGCACCGTCGGGTTCATGAACGACGCCTGGTGGGAGGTCCTGACGGAGGTACGTGACCGTACGCCGCCGGAGGCCATCGTCAATGCCTGGTGGGACTACGGGCACTGGATAAAATACGTTGCCGAGCGGCGCGTGAGCGTCGACGGCAGCACGCTCCGGACACACGTTCCGCACTGGATGGCGCGCGCGTTGCTCGCAGAGACCGAGCGCGAGACCATCGGGTTGCTGCGGATGCTGAACTGCGGGTCGGACGCGACGCCGGAGCCCGAGGGGCGTCTCGGTGCGTGGGGCAAACTCGTCGGCTACGGCGTCGAGGCCTCGCGCGCGCACGCGCTGGTGATCGATCTGGCCGGCCAAGATCGGCCGAGCGCCGCCGCGGCGTTGGCAGCTGCTGGGCTCGATGCTTTGGCACGAGTCGACGTGCTGCAGTCGACCCACTGCGATCCGCCGCCGAGCTATCTGCTCGTCAACTCGACCGAAGCCTTTCTGCCAGCGCTCGGATTCCTGGGTGGGTGGGATCTCCGCCGCGCGTTCGTGGCGGCGTCACCCGAGACGCCGACGGGCGGTCTTGTCGATCGCCTCGGCTACGACATCGAGACCGCGCGCGCCGTTCAGGAAACGGCGCGCCGTTATGCGGCGTCGGGCGATCTCGAGATGTTCGTCGCGCCTCCGGTCGAGTATCTGCATGGGGGGTGGCTCGCCTGCGCCGCCCCGGACGCGGATGGCCGGATCCTCTGTCCGATTGCTGCGCCCGTCGGTGCGGACCTGTTTCTGGAAGCGTTCCTGTACGTACCAGGCGACCCGACTGCCAGTCGGTTGCACTTTCGTCAGCGCGATCCTGCCGGTGTGGTCGAAGCGGCCTACGGTGAGCCCGGCATCGTCATGCAGGTCGCATCCACCGGGCTCGCCGAGCACGTCATTGCCAAGGCGACGCATCCCGAAGTTGGAGTGTTGGTCGATGCGGAGCACGGAGCGATCCTCGTGGCGCCGCCAACCCTGCTGCGAGCTACCCTGACCCATCTGGTCTTTCTCGAAGGGCGGTACTTGCGTTGGCTCCACCCGTTTACCGGTCGGCAATCGGTGTTGGGGGAGCGCATCGGTGTGTGGCGCGTCGCGTACCCGCACTGAGTGGAGCAGGGGAAGGCCTAGAAGAGTCCGTCCACACACTCGACGAAGAGCACGTTGCTGCTGCAGCGACTGATGAAACCGGTGCAGTCGCTGTCGCACTGGAAGCAACTGAGGACGTTGCCGCACTCGGCGTCGCTGAAGCAGGGCGCACAAAGCTCGGGTGGTCCGAAGACGCCCGGCGGGCCGCAATTGAGGTTGACGAAGTCGACGCTGCAAACGCTCGGCGTGCCGCCGCAGTTGTCGATACAGGGAAAGCAGCCCATGTCCTCGCCACATTGCTGACCGCTCGAGCATCGGTCGCAGAGGCCTTCCCCGAACACCGTGCGTTCGGTCGAGCCGTTCGTGAAGAAGACGATCAGGTCTTCGATGCCCGACCGGAGCAGGATGTACTCCACGGCCGTGAGGTTCGCGAAGGCGCCCTGGCCGCTGGTCACGTCGGTGCGGATGCTGGTCTCGAGGATGTTGAAGTTGTTGTCGAGGACGATGTCGAAATACTGGTCGGTGAATGTGCCGAGCAGATTGCTCGCGGCGTCGAGCGTTCCGGTGACCGTCGTTTCGTTGGCCACACTGAAGTCGTAGGCGAGCGTGCCCGTGATGACGAGATTCTCCGAGGTGGCGAGATCGAAGATCGAGAATCCCTGGTAGCTGTCGCGGAAGATGGAGTTCTGCGGGTCGTCGTCGAACGCGATGATGCCGTTGGTGATCAGCCCGTTCTCGTTGCAACCGTCGTGCTCCTCGCTGGTCGCGCCGGCGGAGCGGAAGCCCCCATTTGCACACGGGATCGTGCTCTGCGCGATACGGGCGCCTCCGGGGATGGCGGCGGCGCCGATCCGTAGGATGCTACTGGAGCGGCTCGAGAAGCTGTCGATCTGCGAGGCGGTGCAGCTCACTGTGTCCGCGAGGCCCGCAGCCAGGCGGAGCGTGCGTATCGCGTCGGCGTCGGTCAGGACGCCGTCGAGATCGAGATCGCTCGTGCGTTTGACCGCGGTCGAACTCAATCCCGCCACGCGCCGGAACACCAGGACGGAGTCGGTGACGTTGACGACATCGTCGAGGTTGGCGTCGCCACAGACGTCGGCGCGGGCCGCGCTCGCCGTCAGTGCGACGAGCGCTGCGACGAGCAACGTCGCTCGGGATGTCGGATTGGCGTAGCGCATAATCAGATTCGATGTCCGCGTTACCAGACCGATCGGTAGCTGGTCAACGCGGTCGCGGGGGGCGCCGCCGCTTCGTGGCCCGCGTGTTGGTCCCGGGCTTCGCTGCCCGCCGCGCCTTGCCCGTACTCGCGGGCGTGCGAGTGGGCGTGGCCTTCGCGGTGCGCCTGGTCCTGGTGGGGGCGGCGGATCTGGTAGGGGTCGCCTTCACCGAGCGTCGTGTCTTGGTGGGGGCGGTGGAACTGGTAGGGGTGGCTTTCACCGAGCGTCGGGTCTTGGTGGGGGCAGCGCGCCCGGACGCGGTCGAGAGCGTTGCCGCGCGTCGCGTCGCGACTTTGGGTGCCGTTTTCGCCTTCGCCCCACGCCGGGACGCGCCGCTGGTCTTGGGCGCGCCGTTGGTCTTGGGCGCGCCGCTGGTCTTGGGCGCGCCGCTGGTCTTGGGCGCTGCGCGCTTGCCGACGCGGTAGTCGCCGAACGCCTCGTCGCGCTGGTCGAGCGCCTTGGTCACGCCCTGCATTGTCAGTTGTTGAAGATACGCCCGCGACGAAGGCTGATTGAACCCGACGATCTGCAGCTCGCTCCCGGCGCGAATGGCGGTACGCAGGCCCATGACTTCCATGGCGCGGTGGACGGCCCGTTTGTTGACCTGCTGCAGGTCGGACGGGACCTTGGCCACCCGGGCGGCGATGGCGAGGACGGCCGCATCGAGCTCGCGCGCATCGAAGGCGCGGTTCGCGATGCCCATCCGGACGGCCTCGTCTCCCGAGATGGCATCGCCGGTCAGCATGAGCTCCATGGCGTTCCGCATGCCTGCCAGCCAGGGATAGAACTGCATGTCGGGCGGGCTCATCGTGCGGACCGGCGGATAGCCGAGTTGCGCGTCGTCGGCGACGTAGACGAGATCGCACGCTGCCGCGAGTTCCGTCGCGCCGGCGAGGCAGTAGCCATGGACCTGGGCGATGACGGGTTTGGCGAGATCCCAGATGTCGAACCAGCCCTGCACGACGTGGCGCGGCCAGAGTCCGTCGCCCCAGGCGCTGAAGTACGGCTGATCCTCGAGATAGTCGGAAATGAGGTCGTAGCCAGCCGAGAAACAGGTGCCGGCGCCGCGAATGATGGTGACGCGAATGCTGTTGTCACGATCGGCCGCGTGGAGCGCGTCGAAGAGCTGACCCCGGAGCGCGTTGGTGAGTGCGTTCCGCTTCTCGGCACGGTTCAGGGTGAGACGCCGCACCCATCGGGCCGGGTCGTCGATCAGTACGAGTCGCTTGTCTGCCACGGCGGCGCAGTCTGGCGCGTGCAGGTAGCGTCGTCAACGTGCCCGGTGCGATGCCATCGCCGCGCCCGCGTACGACGCGGTCCATCGCCGCGCGGATTGACCGTCATCGGGTGCTTGTCTTAGAGTTCCGCCGCTTTCCTGAAAGGAGTTCCTATGCCCGACCGCGGTCTCCCGTACATGTGCCGTCTTGCCGTTCTCATCCTGTCGGCCGGTTTTTCCCTTGTGGGGCCCCGGAGCGCGCTTGCGCAAGTCGGCTGCGGCGACACGGTGTTCGAGAAGGTGACGCTCGAAGCCGACCTCGATTGCACGGGGGATGGGCTGATCGTCGGTGCCGACAAGGTCGTGATCGACCTGGACGGCTTTACCATCGAGGGGGATGGTGGCGCTGGGGACATCGGCATCGAGAACATCGGTTTCGACAGCGTGACCATCAAGGACGGAACCATCGCCGGCTTCAGTGACTGCGTCAGCATTGGCGGCAATGCCCAGAAGACCAAGCTCACCGATCTGCACCTGTTCGGGTGTCTTGGAGACGGCGTCGATCTGAACGACTCGGATCTGGGGAAGCTGAAAGGCGTCGTGGCGAACGGTAACACCCAGAACGGTATCACCCTCGGCGCGGGCGCGACCGGGAACAAGATCGAGAAGAGTGCGTCGCTCGGGAACACCTTGGCGGGAGTGGCGGTCAACGGCACCGACAACACGCTCAAGAAGGTCGATACCGCGGTGAACACCGATGGCATCCAATTGAATGGGCCCGACAACACGGCGGACGGTTGCACGGCGCGCCAGAACGTCGATCACGGTTTCGAGATCACGGACAACGGCAATCACATCAAGAAGTGCACGAGTGAAGGCAACCGCGATGAGGGATTCCGCGTCCTGGCCGCCGCCGGCACGGTCATCGAGAAAAGTTTCGCGATTGGAAATGGCCAGCACGGTATCTTCGTGATCGGTGACGCGGATGACGTCGATCTCAAGAAGAACGAGGCCCATGGGAACGAGTTGGAGGGGATCCACGTCGAGAGCGACAGCGACGACACGCTGATCGATGGTAACGATGTATTCGGCAACCATACCGATGGTATCCGGACCGACAACGCGTCGTCCGTCGTCAAGAAGAACGAGGGGCGCTTGAACGGGCAACGCGCGATCGCCGCCCCGAACGGGGCCATCGACAGCGGCGGCAACAAGGCCAGCGCGAACGCCGACTCGCCGCAGTGCGAGAATGTGGTCTGCAAGGAGTAGTCGGCGGTAATCAAGGAGTAGTCGGCGGCAATATTGTGCCGCTGCCGTGTGAGGATGGCGGATCGGCCCCGATTTTCTGACCCGCCTGGCCGCGCGCGTGCGTGTTCAGCCGGCATGCTCGTTGCTTCCCCAACTGCTGGTGACGACCCCGTACGATCAGGCGGTCCAGCAGGCGTGTGAGGCTGAACGCACCGCTGCTGCGCTCCCGGGAGCCAGGTTCCTTGCGGCCGGCGCACTGGTGCTGATGCCGTTGTTCGCGTTCTTCGACGGTATCGTCGCACCGCCCGAATTGGGTCTCCTGCGAATCTGGCGTGCCCTGGCGTGCGCGGGATGCGCGGCGGTGCTCCTGTTGCTCCTCACCGAGGTCGGACGTCGCGGGGCGCTCGCGTGTGGCATCGCCGTGGTGCTGGCGTTCGGATTGAACATCGAGTTTCTCGCTGCGGACGGCACGGTCGGTGCGCACTACTCGGCGGCGGTGATCGTAGCGCTGCTGGCGGGGTGGCTCGCACTGCCCTGGCGGCCGCTGCAGGCTGCCTCCGTCGGGTTGGGGTTGGTCGGAGTCTATGGCGCGGGATCCCTCTGGATCGTCGGCACGCGCGATCCTGCGCAACTCCTCAGTCACGTGGTCCTCGTGGCCGGGGTGACCGTGGTTGCCACGGCGGCGGCAGCGCTCCGGGAGCGGGAGCGGAGGCAGGCGTGCGCCCACCGCGTCGGTCTGGAGAGTCATGCGCGACGTCAGGAGGCCATCGCCAGCATCGGCCAACTCGGGTTTCGCACGCATGATGCGCAGGTGTTGCTGGAACGCGCGGCGGTCTGGATCGGCGAAGCGCTCGGCACGTCGCAGTGCGCCGTCTGGGAGGTGCAGCCGGATGCCAGGACGTTGCTGTTGTCGGCGGGGGTCGGGTGGAAGGATGGCGCGATCGGGGTGGCGACGCTCGATGCGCGTGGCCGCTCACACCCCGCGGCGGTCCTCCGTGCCGACGAGCCGATGGTCGTCGAGGATTTCAGGAAGGAAAAGCGTCTCGAACGTCCGGGGGTCTTCCGTGACCATACCATCACCAGCGGCATTGGCGCGGTCCTCCGGGTGCGGCAGCGCGCCTACGCCGTGCTGACGGTGTACGCCGCGACGCGCCGTGAGTTCACCCGCGACGACGTCGAGTTCGTGCGCGCAGCGGTGCGTCTGCTCGGGAGCGCCATGGGCGAGTATCGGGACGAGGCCGCCTCGAAGAGCGATGCCAAGGCATCGGGGGCGCTGGCTCGTGCGGGGCGCGAGTTGCTGGCGTCACTCGATCCGGTGGTCCTGATCGAGCGCGTGTGCGCGCTGACTCGCGAGATCGTTGGGTGCGATCAGAGTTCGACCTGGTTCGTGCGCACGGACCAGGGGGTGTTGGAGCCGACGACCGCCGTTGGGGTGTCCGACGCCTCATGGCAGGGGATTCAGAGCACGCCGATCAGCCTCGACGCGATCGGTCCGGTCCTTGGACGTCTCTCGCGGGAAGAGGTCGTGCCACTGCAGTCCGACGCCGCGGAGGAGCCCGCGCGTGAGCTGCTCGGCGCGCTCGGGGTCACGACTGCGCTGCTGGTCGTGCTGCGCCGCGATGGCGAGCCCGTAGGGGTGCAGGTGTTGGGCAGAATCTCCGGGGATGGTTTCACGCGCCAGGAGACGCGACTGGCGCAGGGTGTCGCACAGCTCGCCGGCATGGCGTTGACGAACGCACAACTCGTGCAGCAGCTGTCGGCTGACGTCGGCGGTACCGCGCGCGGTCACGGTGCCCCACGCAGCTTCGGGCGTGTCTCGTCGGGGTCCAAGGAGGCCGCGGGGGGCGGCGACGAGCACCATCTCGCCGCGACGCGCGCGCAGGCGGCGGAGGTCCAGCGCCTTGTGTCGTTGGCGCAGGCTCCCCGGAAAAAGCGGCTGTTGTTCGCCGATGATCTCAGCATGGCGCGCCTGTTGTTTCGTCGCTATCTCGACCGCGAGTTGCCTGGGATCGAGTTGCTGGAGGCCTTCGACGGCGGGCAGGCGCTCACGATGGTCGAAGCGCATCGTCCCGATCTCGTGATCCTCGATCTCCAGATGCCGGAGGTCGATGGCTACGAGGCCACACGCCGCATTCGTGCGCTCGACGGGTGTCGCGACCTCCCGATCATTGCCACGAGCATCACCGCGGGGCCCCGCGTGGAATCGGCCGCCCTGGCCGCTGGATTCACCGAGTTCGTTGCCAAACCGGTGTCGGACTACGGACCGCTGCGGGCGCGCATCTGCCACTGGCTGGATGACGACCGAGGCAGTGCCTCCGCGACCGCGTGGTCTGAATCGTCGCCCGTCTCAGAGTAGCGACGGCATGTCCGGTGTGCGGCGTGCGAGGATGCTCTCCAGGCGTCCTCGGATCCGGGCATCCGCGTCCTTGCTCGGCGGGAGCAGCCAGAAGCGGTCTTCGCGAATCGCACTGAATGCGAATTCGGCGACGTCGGCAGGCTCGGTCACTGCGAGATCGATCCCGGCTTGTTTCGCCATGGCCTTGATGTCGGCGAGCGTGGGCGGCGGGCGATCGGGATCGGTCTCCATGGGGAGGTCGGTTGGTCGGTTGCGTGCCGCCTCGAAGATGCGCGTGTTGACGATGTGCGGGCCCGGGAAGAGGACTCCGGCTTTGAGCTTCGCGCCTGCCATCTGCAGTTGATGATGCAGGACCTCGGAGACGCACGTCACGGCGGCCTTGGTCGTGGCGTAGATCGGGGTCGTCGGGAGCGGAAAGAGGCCGCCGTTCCCCGATGATGTGTTCACGACGTGGCCTTCCTCTCCACGGGCGAGCATCGTCGGGACGAACGCCTGGATGCCGTGGATGACCCCCCAGAGATTGACGTTCAGCGCCCAGGTCCAGTCGTTCCGGGAGGAGGCCCAGAGCGGCGTCTGCATCTCGTCGGTGCCGATTCCGGCGTTGTTGAAGAGCAGGTGCACCGTAGGGTGACGGTCGAAAACCTGGGCCGCAAGCGCGGTCATGGAGGCGGCATCGGAGACGTCCGCGGGGATGCCGCCGACATCGAGCCCGGTTGCGGATAGTTTCGCGACCGTTGTGGCGAGCGCGGTCTCCTCGACATCGGATAGGACCACCCGCATGCCCGCACGCCCGAAGCGTTCCCCGAGCGCACGCCCGACGCCGCTGGCGCCGCCGGTGATGACCGCGACCTTCTTCTCGAACTCCTGCACGCTGAACTCCTACCTGGGTGTGCGACTCATGACGCGTCCGCGAGTTCGATGCCCTCGACCGCGTGATCGTCATAGCGTTGGTGGAGGAAGGGCAGCATCCATTCTCCGGGGACGGCCCGGAGCACGGTCCCGTTGCTGGCCGTCGTGCCTTCCTCGTACTCGGCCTTCACGATCCTGCGCACGGGCAGATCCGCCACGGGATCGAACGGCGAGTCGCGGAGCGTGATGGTCGCCTGGGCGTCCGCGACCCGGGTCTGCTCGTGTTTCCACTCGAGGCGGACGAGAAGCGGATCGAAGTCGAAGTCGCGATCGGGCTGACACGAGGGCAGCATCTTGTAGCAGTAGGCATGTTCGGTGAACGCGCGCGGGCCGCGTTCTTCGCCGAGCGTTGCTTGCACCTCGATGTAGGGAATTCCCATGCGGGAAACGATGCCCGAGGCCGTGTTGCCTTCCTGCTTGAACTCGATCTCGGCGATCTTCTTGGGCTCGCCGAAGGTCTCGCGCCCGCCGACCACCGCGGCCTCGGTCGTCATGGGCATGGTGATGAGATAGGTGCCGGGTACGTTGTCGTAGGTCACTTTCACGCCGAAGATGGCTGAGCCGATCTCGAACGTGAATTCGGGCGTGATGTGGATTGCCACGTGCGAGAGCGTGAGAGCGACCTCTGCCCCCGTCGGTTCGAGGGGGCGTGGTACGACGGCGCGCGCAATCGCGGGGTCGGTCTCATAGACGGTGCGGATCGAGCGCACGGTGCTCGAGAGAAACTCGGGGTTGGCCTCTCGTGCGCGCGCGAGTTCCTCGGCGCCCTTTACGTAGCGGAGTCGTGCCATGGGTTCGCTCCTTTCACGATGCGGTTGGGGAGAACGTGTGTTTCTCGGGGCCGATGCGGTCGGCGAGCGCGGTGAGGGCGTCACGGTCGAAGCCGTAGACGTCAATGGCGTTGCCGCCGAGCATGGCCGTCAGCTCGCTGTCGGGGAGACCGTCGAAGGTGTCGTGGAGTTGCGAGGCAGTCTCGGGCCACGCGCCTTCGGGGTGCGGATAGTCCGAGCCCCACATGATGTTGTCGAGACCGATCTCGTATCGCATCTCGGACTCCCGCCGTGGCATGCACGAAGCGCCGAGAAAAACGTTGCGATGAAAGTACTCGCTGGGTTTCCGCTTCAGGTGGCTGCGATAGTCGCCGAGTTTGGCACTGTAAGGCGTGTCGGCGTAGCGGAAGTCGAGCAGCGCCAGCATCTCGGGGACCCAGATGGAGGTGCCTTCGGTGATGGCGACCTTCAGGCGTGGAAAGCGCTCGAAGACGCCGCCCCAGATGAGAAACGAGAGCGGCCGCGCTGTCCACCATGCCACCTCGGAGATGTAGATGCCCATCATGCCCTGGTGGTCCGCGTAGTCCGACATCGGTGCGGCGCCGGAGTGGAAGTTGATGACCATCTCCAGTTCTTCGCAGACGGCCCACAGCGGATCGTACTTCGGATGATGGTAGGCGTCGTGCTTGCCCCAGTAGTTCGGAATCAGGATCGAGCGCAGCCCGCGTTCGCGCGCCCAGCGCGTCTCGCGTACGGCCTCGTCGACATCCCAGAGCGCCGGTACGATCGCGACCCCGGCGCGACGTTCCGGGGCCACCTGGCAGAACTCGGACAGCCAGCGGTTGTGGGCGCGGGCGCCGGCCCATTGGAGCTCGGGAACGATTTCCTCGGTGGGCAGCGACAGGCCGGCGCCGAACGGCGGCATGTTCATCTCGGTGATGCCGTCGGGAAAGATGACCTCGGCCACGATCCCGTCGGCGTCGAGTACCCGGAGCCGCTGGTCGGAATCCCACGCGCCAGCGAGATCCTGCTCGCGCCCCTTGCGCCAGGCGGCGTTCACGTCGGCGATCAGAAACTTTCGCTCAGCCTGCTGTGTTCGCTCGATCTGGATGGGGAGGGCGGCATCAAAGAGTTCCCGATATTGCGGATCGACGTAGTCGCGGTAGCGCTCCGGCGGCAATCCGGCGTGACAGTCCGACGAGATGATCAGATAGCGATCCATCGCTGAGCTCCTTAGTTTGCGGCCGAGTAGAACTGGCGCACCCAGCGCCGGAACTGGATCAGATACGTGTCGCCTTCGCAGAAGACTGGCGACGGGCGGTAGATTTTGTTCTTCCAGATCGCCATGTCCTGGAGGACGCCGGTGGACATGCCCTCGATCCAATCTTCGCCGGCGACATCGACGAGATTGCGCGTCACACTGAAGACCCAACGCGAGCAGGTGTTGCTCGCATCGATCGGCGAGGTCGAGGAGAACATCATCAGGCCGGCGTCCGGAATGCCCTTGGTGCGAACCGTCGTCATCCCAAGTTGCCAGCTGTCGCGTTCGAGCGTGGTCGTAAACTTGCCCAGCGGCGTCTCGCGTTCGGCGGTGTTCGCAATGCGAAAGAAGCGTCCATCGTCGGCGAACTCGATGTCTCCCTCCTCGCCGACATCGACGCTGCCGTGGACGAACTTGAAGTGGATCGGGTCGCAGTTGTTCTCCGCCATGTCTTGCATATGGACGGGCACGTTCAACTCGTAGTACCTCGGCTCGGTCCACGCCGCATCGCTCAACTCCGGCACCGTGGGAATGTCCCACGTCGGTGGTTGGTTCTCGGCGTGGTGCCAGACGAAGATCATGCGGTTTTTTTCGATGACCGGCCAGGCGCGGACGCGCGCCTTGGCCGGGATCTTGTCGCAGTACGGGATCCGGGCGCAGGTGCCTTGCTCCCCGTCGTACTGCCATCCGTGGAATGGGCAACGGACGCTTTCGCCCACCACGCGCCCGCCGTGGCCGAGGTGGGCCCCGAGGTGCGCGCAGTAGGCATCGAGCACACGGGCATGCCCCTCGCGGGTACGGAAGATGACGAGATCTCGACCGAAGTAGTGGATGGGTTGGACCTCGCCCGCCGCGAGATCTTTGCTCCAGGCGACGGCGAACCAACCGTTCGGGATGGATAGCTCCGTATGCTCGGGGGCGTGAGATGTCATCGTTTCTTCCTCGACGTGTTGGGTCTCGCGGGGGGCTTGGTTGCCATGGCGTCGCCCAGGAAGCGCGCGGCGGCCAGCGCGCGGCGGCGGAGAGGATACCCCTCGAAGTTCGTCCAGTTGAACATGACCGCGTACAGAGCGCCCATGAGCATCTCGGTCAGTGTTTCGGGGTCGTGGTCGGGGGAAACGTCCCCGGCCGTGCGGCCGTCCTCGACGATACCGCGAAACGCGTCGTGCAACTTCCGGGCGTGCTCGGGCTCGACCGCGGGATCATGCGCGACGCGAATGACTTCGTGCACGAGTTGGGCGCGCATGGCGCCTGCCTCGTCGATGCGGTCGGTGATGCGCCGAAACAAGAAGTAGATGCGCTCGCGCGTGGAGCCCGGCTGTTCGCGGGCGAGCAGCATCTCGTTGACGAAGTCGTCGAGCACGAAGCCGGCGATCTCCTGGAGCAGGTGCTCTTTGGAGGCGAAGTGGTTGAAGAAGGTCTTGTTGGCGACGTCGGCGTGCTCGCAGATGTCGGCGACCTTGGTGGTATGAAAGCCGCGCTCATCGAAGAGGGCGATGGCTCCCTCGAGGATCCGCGTGTGCACCTCGCGCTTGCGGCGCTCGCGGCGCGTGAGGTCCGCGACGGCCACGAGGCGTGGCTCGGGACGCGTGCCGGCGACCCCGGCCGACTTGGAGGCGACTTTGCCCACGACGTCCGAATGTATACTCGTGTGTAATTATCTAGTCAAGTGTAATCTTGCGGCTGTATCACCCATCGGGGAGTCAGAGTCCGCCCGCGGCGATGCCGCGCGACAGGGTGACGTCAGTGCTCACGTCCTCGCAGGAGAATGCTCCGGTGCCATCTCCGCGACAGAGCCGGTTCAGTTCGTTGAAGGCCAGCGCGGCGTTGGCGAACGCCGCATCGAGGTGGCCATCGCCGTCCACGTCGGTGACGACGACGTCGGAGGTTGCGAGTGCGTCCGTGCTCACGTCGGCACAGGAGAAGCCGCCGGCGTTGTCGCCGAAGCAGACACGATTGCGCTGTTGGTTGTCATTGCCGAGGACCACGTCGAGGGTGCCGTTCTCGTCGATGTCTCCGAGGGCGATCGCGGCGGTTCGGTCCGCGTCCGTGCTCATGTCGCTACAGGTGAAGTCGCCGACTGCATCTCCCAGGCATACGCGGTTGCGTTGATTCGTTGGCGGCTGCGACTCGATGTTTCCGAAGACGAGATCGACGTAGTCATCGTCGTTGAGCTTGCCGATCGCGACGCTGGTGCTCTGGTTCGTATCGGCGCTGACGTCCTGGCAGCTGAAGGCCCCGGTGCCATCGCCGTAGCAGAGGCGATTGCGTTGCATCGACGCGTTGGCGAATACGATGTCCAGGTGCTCGTCGTCGTCGACGTGCCCGAGCGCCACGCCCAGAGTCTCGTCGCTATCCTCGCTGACGTTGGTGCAGCTGAACTCTCCCTGCCCGTCGCCGAGGCACAGTCGGTTTCGTCCGCCGAGCGCGAGTGCGAAGACGAGATCGGGATGTTCATCGGCGTTGACCAGGCCGATGGCGACGCGGTGCGCGAAGTTCGGGACATCGATGGCGTGGCAGAGGACGTTGCCGAGTCCCTGGCCGAGGCAGACCTGATTGTGTTGTGCGCTGTTCCTGGCGAAGACGAGATCGGGAAGCCCGTCGTGGTTGAGATCGGCGACAGCGACGTCTTTGCTGTCGCCGATGTCATCGGTGAGATTCTCGCAGTGATGTCCGCCCGTCGCGTCGGGACGACACCGCTGATCGTTCATGCCGACGTTCGCGATGATGAGATCGTGCGCGCGGGGCAGGCGGCAGGCGTCGGGATAGGGCGGCGCAGTCGGATCGCCGCGGCCGGCTGCCGCAGCGCAGTCGCCCACGAAATCGAGTACGCAGCTGAGGCAGCCGACGTAGTGATCGAGGGTGGACACCGGGTTGCGGTCGCCGCAGGCCACGCCCCCGGGATACAGGATGCTCTCTGGCACGAGGATGTCCGGACAGACGTACGGGAGGCGTACGATGCCGTCGAGCGATCCGGGGGAATCGCACGTGCGATCTCCATCGGCGTCACCACCGCCGCCACATCGTTTGCACACGCTGTGGACGAAGCGCTGCTCGGCGCGCTGCAGGCGCGTGAGGGTCCGGCCACTCAGGTCCGCATGTGGGCATGCCACGTCGGAGAGATACCCGGGCTTGGCCGCGAGTATCGCGTCGTTGCATCTACCGAGGACCCGACCTTTCCGTTGCAGAAACCGCACCGCCTCCTTGGAGACCGCCCGCTGGCAGGATGCGGCCCCGGTCGGGCGGACGAAGGGTTCGTGGACGGCACGGTCGAGTCCCTGATCGACGGCTTCTTCGGCGACGCATGCCAGACAGGAAGCGACGTCCTCGCAGGTGGCGATGGGCTGGTGGCAGCGACCCTGTATGCCGATGCATTCCGCCGTATCCCAGTTGATCGCCGTGAGGGCGACGTCACCATCGCCCGGGGGGATCTCGCAGCGGCGATCCGATCCTCCGCATCGCTTGGCAATTCCGCCGAACAGCTTGGCGCGCGCCCGGGCGACCTTGCCCTCTGTCTGGCGCGCTAGGGCCGCCACGCGGCACTCTGCCAGCGGCGGCGTGTCAGTGCTCGCGGCCGTTTCGTTTGCACAGCGCGCCACGACCGTCGTCAGGGCATCGAGGTAGTGCCGGTGGCGTCGGTGCACCTCCCGGCCGCAGTTTTCGGCGGCATCGGCGCCAACGCTGCTGCTGGGAGTGCCCACGAATGCGAGGGTACTCAGGCACGCGATCAGCAGAGTGCGCCAGCGGCGAGGCGCTGCTGGCGACGCGGTGGATGCCGAGACGTGCGTGGACGGGCGACGCGATGGTCGCCCGGAAATGACAGCCGTGATCGGGAACATGCGGGATCTCCGGAGTGGCACGATGAAGAATGGGAGATCTCATCAGTACCATCGGCGGTTCGAGCTCCGCAATACTACTGCGGGCGGCGAGTCTGATCTTGAGGGTTCGCGGGCGTGTCTCAGGTGGCGGCAGGCGGAAAGAACGCCATGGTGCGGACCTCGATGCTCTCGCGCGGCGCGGCATCGTCTGCCGAGTTCGGGTCGTCGAACGCGGTGTGCGCCGTGAAGCGGGCCCGGTCGGTTGCAGAGTCGAAGCATTTGAGCAGCAGCGCCTCATCGGCCTGCATGTCGGGATAGTAGTACCAGCGGTGCGTCGGACGGAATCTCAGCGAGTAGATCTCACCGGTCCGGTCGCCGTAGCGCAGGTCGCTCGGGATGAAGTCGTCCAGCTGCATCGACTGCGCATCACAGAAGGCGAGCGGCGCCTCTTCGACCGGGCCTCGAATCGGCTTCCAGACGTTGATGACCGCACAGCGGTGTCGAAGGAGTGCCTCGGCGTCGTCGCCCATGAGGTCCCGGACCCGGTCGGGTCCCGAGCGTTCGGTGTAGTCGTTGTGCACGAGACGGACCGGATCCTGCGCGCCGCGTTCGCGGCGTTCGGCAAGCGTGCGGCAGCGGACGTTGTGGTCGAAAGCCTGGACGCGGGTGGCGCCGGTCGCCTTCGCAACGAGCGTCTCCATTTCGGCGTAGTACGCGCTCCGAACCGTCGCGGGATCGTACAGATCCTGGACGGCCGTCGTGTGGTGGACCAGCGCGAAGCCCTCGCGATCGAGGGTGGGGGTCGGCGCCAACGCACGCGCGTCGTGAATCGGCAACGTGCGGCGATCGCCTTTGGTGTTCCGCACCGGCACATCGGGCGGCGGGTCGACGAGGTAGTAGTAGGGGCGCTCTGGCATGGCGGCCAGATAGTTGAGCGTCGACTCCAGCATGGGACCTCCCTCGATACGTCGCGGATGCGTGTCATCGTCTCGCATATCTGTCGTCCGTGGCTGATGCCACTGCGTGAGAGGAGCCCGCGCGCTGCGTCTTGCGCCCGCCGAAAGTACTGGGGCATGCTGACCCGCGTGAGAAACGGCCGGCCGTGCGCCACGGCTTGCACCGCGCGGCGCGAGCAGGTGCGCACGTGACGCTCCGACCCCGAGTCGTCGTCGTGACCGGCGCCTCGTCCGGGATCGGCCGGGCGGCGGCCTGCGCCTTCGCGGCCCGCGGCGACGTCGTGCTGGCGGTGGCGCGGCGACGTCAGCAGTTGGAGGATGTCGTGGCCGTGTGTCGGCGGACGTCGCCCGACTCCAACTATCTCGTGGGCGATGTCGGCGAGCGCCCGACGGCGGAGACCCTGGTCGCAGTGGCCGCCGAGCGCTACGGCCACTGCGATGTGTTGGTGAACAACGCAGCGATCCCGAAGCATCAGCACGTGACCCGCGTTTCGGCCGACGACGTCGAGCGCGTGCTCCGCATCAACTTCCTGTCGTGCGTCTGGGCGACCCTGCCGGCCATCGCCTACATGCAGCAGCAGGCCTCTGGCGGTGCGATCGTCAACGTTTCATCGTTTGCCGCCCACGTCGTACCGCCTCGCGAGGCCGTGTACGCCGCGTCGAAGGCCGCGATGACCGCGTTCACCGAGGGGCTCTGGAGCGACCTGGCCGATACCGGCGTGCATGCGGGGCTGATCACGCCCGGGCCGATCGACACGGACATCTGGGACAAGTCCGACGAGCGACCCGGATACCGTGGCCCGCGCCACCCACCAGAGCTCGTCGCACAGGCGATACTCGACGTGGCGGATCGACGCCAGCGCGAGATTACCGTGCCGCGCCGCAGCGTCACCCTGGCCGGGGCACGGCTCTTGCGCGCCATCGCGCCGTCGGTTCTGCTACGTGCGATGGCCAGGATGGAACGCTAGGAGAGAACCTCGATGCAAGACCTCATCGACATACGGCAACACGTCAACAGCGAGCTCGGCTCGACCTGGATGATTCGTGAACTGCTCGCCAAGCGCTTCGATCTCGAGGTGTACCGGCGCTACCTGGTGAACGTGCGCTACTACGCGCAGTTCAGTCCGGTCTTGATGTCCCTCGGCGCTTCCCGTTGCACGGCCACGCACGCGGAGCTGGCGCGGTACCTGATGCATCATGCCACCGAGGAGCAGGGGCACGATGCCTGGGCGCTGCAGGATCTGCGCGACCTCGGCATGGACGAGGCCGAGGCGCTCGCGACGCGGCCGGTGCCTGCGTGCTCGGCGCTCGTGGGCTACACGCACTTCCTTGCTGGGCATGCGAACCCCATCGCCCTGTTCGGCTGGATGTATGTTCTCGAGGCGGTCGGGAACGACCTCGGGACGTTGGCAGGCGCCCAGCTCGTGGAGACGCTCGGTGCGCAGAGAAGCGCCGTCCGGTTCGTCGCCGGGCATGGCATCGCCGATACCGATCACACCGCCGAGATCACGACCCAGATCGAGCGTCATCTCACCGATGCCGACGACCAGGCCGAGGTGGCGTACGCGGCGCGCGTCGTCGCCGACCTGTATCTCCGGATGTTCCGGGAGCTCGGAGGCGAGACCGCCACATGGGCGTGACCATCGAGCGCGCCGAGAGCGACGAGGCGCGCGCTCGCATCTACGCGTTCCGGTATCGGATCTACGTCGACGAGATGGGGATCGACAGCCCCGAAGCCGACCACGATCGCCGCTGGCTGCGGGATGCGCTCGACGACTCGAGCGTCTCGTTCGCCCTCCTTCGCGACGGGGTCGTCATCGGCGCACTCCGTGCCACCGTCCTCGCCGATGTGCCCGCTCCCGCATCGCTGGTCGCGAAGTACGCGATGGAGCCTGCGCTTGCCGCGTTCGGTCCAGCCGAGATCTGTACCACCAGTCGGTTCATGCTCGATCCATCCGCCCGGCACGGCACCGCCATCCTGCGTCTCGTGGTGGCGGCGTATCGGGAGGCAATGGCGCGCGGCGTCCGCCTGAACTACGGCGATTGCAGTCCGCATCTGCTCCCCTTCTACGAACACCTCGGCTATCGGCGGTACACGCGGGCGGTGAACGATACCGCCTACGGATTCAAGATTCCGATCCTGATGCTGATGCGCGATCACGAGTGGTTTGCGCGCGTGCGTACGCCGCTCGGACGGGTCGCGAAGGAGTTTCCGGACGACACCGAGGCGCGGGCCTGGTTCGAGCGGAGCTATCCCGATCAGCTCGGTGTCGAGACCGCTTCCCTGATGGACGACGGGACGTTTCTCGAGCTGCTTGGCGAGCGCATTGCCGGTGATCCGCTGCACCAGCTCGGTCTCCTGCACGGGCTTGCTCGCGACGAGGCCGATCGCTTTCTGGCGCGGGCGACGCTGGTGAAGGCGGCGCCCGGCGATCGCATCGTACGTCAGGGGGAGCCAGGGGACACACTCTTCGTGCTGCTGTCGGGCGTTGCCGACGCGGTGCGCGACGAGCGGCCCGATGAGTCGCTGGCGGTCTTCGGGGCTGGCGATCCGTTTGGCGAGATCGGATTTCTCACCGCAGCGCCGCGCAGCGCGAGTGTCGTTGCGCGTAGCGCGTGTGAGGCGGTCGTCCTGTCGGGAGAATGGCTGCGCGGCTTTCTCGCCAAAGATCCGCAGGTCGCGGCCACGGTGTTGCTCAATCTCTCACGCGTGCTCGCCGCACGGCTCGCCGACACCAATCGTCGTCTCGTGGGCTGAACCCCTCTCAACGCGCGCTGCGGTCGTTCAGGCTCCAGTCGTACGGTGCGAAGGTGACGGTACAGTCGGCGCACGCGCGTAGTGCGGCCGCCTGCGTCGCCGGGGCGTAGCGGGCGACGTAGGCGCTCAGCGTGTGCGGGGCGTCCGGAGCGTGTACGGCCAGCCAGTCGAGATAGTCGTCCTCGTACCAGTCGAAGATGGGGGACAGCTCGATGCGTCGCGTGGCGAGATCGATGCGGACGTTACGCGCGTCGGCCATGAAGCGGCGCGCTTCGCGTTCGAGCTCGGCTTCGAGCGACGCGCCGGTGAATGCAGTGCGTGGCAGGCGCGGGCAGCTTGCCGAGGCGCAGTTCAGGGCGAAGTGGATGCGCGGCTCGCCGAAGCGTGCGCGGACAATGTCGTTCTCGAGATGGAGGAGGCTCATGGTGCGTCCACCGAGGGTGATGCGCTGGAACAGGAAGAAGCCGCTGAGCCGTGGCAGGAAGAAGAGGGCTGTGGGCGGTCGGACGTCCCGGACGCTCGCAATCGGGTAGTACTGAAGCACCGCGGTCAGCACGGCGGCATTGTAGGCATTCAGCCAGTACGCGAGCCGATCGTGTTCCGTTGGGAACTGCGCCGGGTGCGTCTCGGGGCTGACGGCGGCGACGAGCGCGTAGTACCGGTCGAGGGCGGTCCGATCCGCGGCGAGAGCAGGGTAGTCGACCAGCCCATCGTCATCGACGAAACGCTGTAGCACCTCGTGCAGATCGGCGTGAAAGTCGCGGGTGGTCGGAAGGGCGTGGCTGCCAGGTGGGCTCGCCGGTGGAATGGCAGTGCAGCCTGTGACGACGGCGATGGCCAGTGCGAGGGGCCAGTAGCCGAGGCGGAGGCCGCCAAACCTCCGGCGGGGCTGCGGCCCCGCAGACGGCCCACCCGTGGCGCTCGAGTCGGTGCGCATCCTGGTGTGTCGTGCCATCGTCCGGGAAGGTTACAGTGCGCGGTGTGGACTATTCAGTTTTTCCGGGGCCAAGCATCGCGCTCGCGATCAGCGGCTCCATCTGATCCAGCGGCGCGTTCGTGAATCCAGCCGTGATCCGTGCGCTCGATGCCCGCAGGCGTTCTGCGAGCGCCGGCCATTCGTGACCGACCAGGGCGCCATGACGCTTCACGGCCCGCCCGGCCACGAGCACCGTATCGACGTCGTGGGTGGTAGCGTTCAGCACGAGTGCCCCGACGGGATCGTGCACGGGGACCATGTTGATGGCGTCGCAGCGGGTGAGGACGAGATCGGCGCGCTTTCCCGGCGTGAGGCTGCCGAGGCGGTCTTCCAGTCCGAGCACACGCGCGCCTCCGAGCGTGGCCAGTTCGAGGACCTCGCGCGCATCCACGTCGACGGAACGCGGGGCGCCGGAGGCCGCTTCGTGTCGGAAACCACGCTCCGCCTGCAGTTGGAGGCGCATCTGCGCGAACATGTCGCCGGCGTAGTTCGAGACGATGTCGATGCCGAGGCCGGTCCGTACACCGGCATCCCGGGCACGAAAGGTCACCGGCCGGCCCATCCCCATCTGCAGCTCGGTCTCGGGAGTTCCCGAGATGCCAGCGCCGCTGGCGGCCACGAGCGCGAGCTCGTGCTCGGTGAGCGCGGCGCCGTGCACGAGCAGTACGTCGGGGCCCAGTTGCTGGGCGTCGGCGAGGCGTTCGACCAGCCGATCGCCGTGATCGTAGCGACCCATGGCGACGTGGCAGGAGATGCGGGTTGCCCCGAGTTCGCGCGCAAACGCCAGCTCGCGACACACGGCCTCGAACGGCCGGGCCGTGACCTCGGTTGGCGCGATCCCCATCGTCAGGAGGGCGTCGGCGTCGGCGAAGTGCTCGGCACGTACCCGACGGGCATCGTCGAGTCGCCAGCCGGGCTCGAAGTCGATGGTGAAGTCGGGGAGCGTCGGGTTCGGAAAGATGCCGTAGCAGAAGACCCCGCCAATGCCGCTCTCACGGAGCCCGCGCACGGCGGCGTCGGCGTGCGCCGGCGAGTTCATGATGTGGCAATGATCGACGATCGTCGTGATTCCGGCGTGGAGCGCTTCGAGCGCGCCGACCAGATTGCCGAGGTGGACGTCGTCGGCTTCGTAGCAGGCGCTGTACCCGAAGCGCATGCGGCAGGTGTAGTCGAACAGGGACCAGTTCGTGGCGATCGTCCGGAGCTGGGTCTGCCAGACGTGCCGGTGGGTATCGACGAACCCCGGGGACACGATGGCATGCTGGGCGTCGATGATCTCGGCGCCTTCCGGTGGATCGAGCGCGGCGCCGACGGCGCGAATGGTGCCGTCCTCGATCAGGACGTCGCCCCCATCGAGATCCCCGAGCGCGGGATCCATCGTGAGGACATGACCTCCTCGAATCAGCGTGCTGCGCGTGTGCGAGTCCATGCCGGGCCTCCTTCCGCACTGCAACCACACGCCGGGCACGGAGTCGAACGCTCGCCGTGGCGTGGATGCCTAGGCCGTGGGTGGAGCGAGCATGACGACGCTGTACGCGACGGCGGCGACGCGCCCCGCGTTCCGGTAGGAATGTCGCTGGTCGCCCCTGAAGACGACGACGTCGCCCGGATCGAGGACCCAGGATTCGCCGCTTGCGGCGAGTTGTACCCGTCCGAGTTCGCAGGTGAGATATTCGCGCGTACCCGGGGTGTGGGGTACGCCCGCCATATGTGCGCCTGTCGGTAGCTCCAGGCGCTCGACCTCGATCCCGGGCAGCTTCTCGGGGAGCAGGCTCCGGATGCGTACGTTGCCACGCCGGCGGCTCCGGAGCGCGTGCGCCGGTATGTGCGTGCCAGAGGAGCGCGGTGGGCCGATCAACTCCTCGATGGACACCTGCATCGCGGCCGCGGCTTTGCAGAGTACGTCGAGGGTGGGATTCGCGCTCCCCGACTCCAGTGACGCCCATGTCGGTCGTGGCATGTCGGCCAGGTGCGCGGCCTGCGCTTGCGTCATGCGACGTCCCTCGCGCAGCTGGCGCAGGTTGGCCGCCATGTCTGTCGGAATACGAGAGGCCATGACGGTAAAATAGCAAGATGACAACCCCGGAGCAACGCGTCCGCGATCAGAGCGCGTTCGTGTAAGACCAGTCGGTATGTCCGGGCCAGTACACGAGCCTCTTGCCGGAGGCGATCGGGGGGGCGGCGTGCGGGACGATTCGCGCGCCCGTACCGTCCTGCTCTCGGGACTCCTCCTGGCCGTCACGCTCCATGCCTTTCATGCGATGGCAATCGTGGTGATCGTGCCGGCGCTGGCGGACGACCTCGACGGTCGCGCGTTGTACGGCGCGGTCTTCTCCGCCTATCTGCTGGCGAGCCTGGTCGGGCTGATGGCTGCGGGTGGTCGTGTCGATCGCCGCGGACCGCGCCGTCCTCTGGCGGAGGGTCTCGCCGTCTTCGCGCTGGGGCTGACCGCGTCGGCCCTGGCCCCGACGATGCCGAGCTTGATCGCCGCGCGGGTCGTGGAGGGCCTGGGTGGGGGAGCCCTCTCTGCGGTGCTCATGGCGACGGTCAATCGCGAGTACGGGGCGTCCGAGCGGCCACGGATTCTGGCGATGATGTCCGCGGCCTGGGTCCTGCCTGGACTCGTTGCGCCGCCCATCGCTGCCTGGATCACCGAGACGTACGGCTGGCGATGGGTGTTCCTCGGGGTCCTGCCGCTGGTGGGTCTCGCTGGGGCGCTCGCATTGCCGGGCCTGGCCTCCGCCGCTCCCGCCGCGGGTCTTCGATCGACGGCCCGTGTCGGGCTTGCCGCGCGGCTGGTGGTGGGTTTCGGGCTGCTCCTTCTCGCGCTTGAGCGCTTACCCTCGATGTCGGCCGTCGCCGCGCTCGTCGTCGGGGCGCTCGTCGGCGCGCGTGCCCTGGCGCAGATCGTTCCGGTGGGAAGTCGCCGGCCTGCCGTGACGACGCGCTTTCTGCTGGTCTTCGTGTTTTTTGGCGCTGACACGTTTCTCCCGCTGGCGCTGACCGACACGCGCGCCGCGTCGCTTCTTCTGGCGGGTGCCTTGATGACGACCGGCGCCGTGTCCTGGTCGTTCGGTGCCTTCGTGCAGGCGCGTTGGGCCGTCGTTCTGGCCCCAGCTCGGGTTGCGGCGATGGGCCTTGCGATCGTCGCCGCCGGCATCGTCGCCGAGATCGTGTCGCTGGACCCGTGGGTTCCGGTGTGGGTCGCGTTCGTGGGCTGGGCGGCGGCCGGGATCGGGATGGGCCTCGTCTACAATGTCACCGGGGTCGTCGCGATGGCGGCGACACCATCGGGGCGCGAAGGGGAGACCTCGACCGCCTTGGGTGTCGCCGATGCCCTCGGCTTCGCGTTGGCAGCGGGCGCAGGCGGCGCCGTGCTCGCGTGGGGTGCGAGGATGGACTGGACCACGGCGTCTGCGCTCTCGATCGTCTGGTCGGCAATGGTCGTCGTCTGTGTGGGGGCGTGGTTCGCCGGTCGCGGGATGCCTGGCGCGCGAGCAGGTGCGCCGCTCCGGGCTTCTGTAGTATCGTCCATCTCGTGACGGTCGAGATCCGGAAGTCGTATTGCCGCATCTGTACGGCGTATTGTGCGCTCGATGTCGATCTCGACGCTGGCCGCGTCCAGGCGGTGCGCGGGGATGTCACGGATCCGGTGAGTGGCGGCTACACGTGCATCAAGGGCCGGCAACTTCCCTATCAAATGTACGGGCCGGAGCGGCTGTGGCAGTCACAGCGCCGCCAGCCGGACGGCACCTTCGTGCCCATTCCGACTGCGCAGGCTCTCGACGAGATCGCCGATCGCTTGCGCGACATCATCGCGCGTCATGGGCCCCGCGCGGTCGCGACCTACAGCGGCAACGCGGCCTTCAACAACTCCGTGGCGCTCCCGGTCGTCCGGGCCTGGCACCAGGGCATCGGTTCGCCATCGAACTACTCGACGCTCACGATCGACCAGCCGGCGAAGATCATTGCAGCGGTACGTCACGGCGTCTGGGGCGGTGGCGGCCACACGTTTGCCGAGGCCGATGTCGCCCTGTCGATCGGGAACAACCCGATCGTCTCGTCACTGACATTGCCTGGTGGACCGCCCGGGACGAATCCGGTCAAGAGTGTCGCCGATGCGAAGCGCCGCGGCATGAAGCTGATCTGCATCGATCCGCGCCGCACCGAGTTGGCGCGGCGCGCCGACCTCCACCTGCAGATCCATCCCGGTGAGGATGCGACGTTGCTGGCGGGGATGCTGCGCGTGATCCTTTCGGAGGATCTGCACGATGCGGCCTTCTGTACCGAGCACACCGACGGGCTCGAGGTGTTGCGGGCGGCGGTCGAGGGTTTCACGCCCGACTACGTTGCGGCGCGCTCCCGGGTTCCCGAGCAGCAGATGGTCGCTGCAGCACGCTTGTTTGCCGCCGGGCCGCGCGGCTACGCTTCGTCCGGCACCGGTCCCGACATGGGTCCTCATCCCTGCCTCGTGCAGCACCTCATCTCGTCGCTGAACACGCTCTGCGGGCGTCACAACCGCGTCGGGGAGCGGATTCCGAATCCCGGCGTGCTCTCGGCACCGCTGCCGCGCCCCGCGCAGGCTATTCCGCGTGAGCTTCTGCCGCCGATCTTGAGCTACGGGAGCGGGCCGGCGTCGCGCTTTCGCGGTCTCCAGCAGATGTTCGAGGAAATGCCGACGACGACGCTCGCCGAGGAGATCCTCGAGCCCGGAGACGGCCAGGTGCGCGCGCTGCTCACCGTCGCGGGGAATCCCGCCGTCGCCGTGCCCGACCAGCGCCGGATGGTGCAGGCGTTGGACGCGCTCGAGCTTTCGGTGTGCGTCGACATCACGATGACCGAGAGCGCCCGGCGTGCCGACTACGTCATTGCGGCGCGCCATTCGTTCGAGCGCGACGATGTGACCGAATTCATGGACATGTTCTACGAGGTGCCCTACGCCCACTACGCCCAGGCGTTGGTCGAGCCCGAGGGCGACACGATCGACGAGTGGGAGCTGTTCGCGCACCTGGCACGGCGGATGGGGACCTCGATCGAGCTTCCCGGCGGGCCGCTCGACGTCACGCACCTCCCGAGCAAGCTCGACGTCATGAAGCTGGTGCGGCCGATGACACGCATTCCGTTCGAGCGCATGCGTGACGAGGATGGCGGGTGCGTCTACGACGAGCTCGACGTCCGGGTCGACCCGCCACTCGAGGGTATGGAAGCCCAGTTACATTTCGCCCCCGACGGGATTGCCGAGGAACTCGCCGCAGTGCGCGCTGAAGCGCACGACCCCAGTGGCGATCCGTTCACGCATCGCCTCATCTGCCGGCGGCTCGGCCATGTCCTCAACTCGGTCGGGCACGAGTTCCCGCAGTCGCGGGCGAAAGGCCACACCAATCCGGCCTACATGCATGCCGACGACCTCGCCGCACTCGGGGTGGCCTCGGGGGACCTGGTCGAGATCGTCTCCGATCAGGACACCGTGATCGGCGTCGCGGAAGCGACCGACGAGATCCGTCCCGGCGTGATCTCGATGGCGCATTGCTGGGGCTCGGCTCCGGATACCGAAGTCGACGTGCGCGAAGCCGGCAGCACGACGGCCCGCCTCGTCCCGACCGACCGCGATTACGATCCCATCACCGGCATGGCGCGCATGACGGCAATCCCCGTGCGAGTACGGCGCGTGGCGGCCGCCTAGAGCCGATCGCGACCTGGTGCCGCGGTCATACCTCCGACACCGCCGTCATGAACCGCTCCAGCGCATCGATATAGCTCTGTGGGCCGTCGTAGCCGACGTGCTTCTCGCCAACGAAGACCGCCGCGGTATCCATCGCACGCAGGGAAAGGTGGGTTCCCCCGAGCTGTCGCCACAGGGCGACGTTCCGCTGCCATGATTCTTCGCCGGCGCTGAAGTCCACCGTGGCATCCGCGCCAAAGCTCGCGGGATCGCGACCTGCATTCGCGAGCAGCTCTCCCATGCGTTCGACCATGCCGCGCATCCGTTCGGGACTCGTGCCGTAGATGAACCCATCGCCCTTGGCGGCCGCCCGTCGCATCGCGATCTCGCTGAAGCCGCCGAACCAGATCGGGAGCTCGGGACGTGGCAGCGGCCGCAACCCCGCACGATCGACACGGTGGTACTCGCCGGTGTAGTCGAGCACGGGCTCGCGGAAGAACTGCCGTAGCAGGTCCACCTGCTCATCGAACCGTTTGCCCCGACCGTCCCACGGGGCGCCGAGACCTTCGTACTCGACATAGTTCCATCCCGTGCCCACGCCGAGCCGCAGGCGTCCGCCGGAAAGAATATCGACTTCCGCGGCTTGCTTTGCCACCAGCGCGGTTTGACGTTGCGGTAGGACGAGTACGCCGGTGGCGAGCTCGATCGTCGTCGTGACCCCCGCGAGAAAGCCGAGCGTCACGAAGACTTCGTGATAGGGATCCTGCTCCGTGTACGGACCTGTGAGCTTGGGCTCGCGCCGTGCGTGCTCCGCGCCGAGTACGTGGTCGTACAGCAGGATGTGGGCGTAGCCGAGCGATTCGGCGGCCTGGGCCCAGTCGCGAATCACCGCAGGATCTGTGCCGATCTCACAGGTAGGAAAGATCGCTCCGAATTGCATACGCGTTTTGCCTCAGGTCGGATCGAGTTGCATGTCGATGTGTGGATGCGATCGCGCCCAGTGTGAAGTGACCCAGCCGCCGTCGTCGTGCACGACGTAGTCGGGATGGCGGGCGAGCAGTTCTTCGAACGCGATCCTGCCTTCCAGCCGTGCGAGCGAGGCTCCGAGACAGTGATGGCTGCCGAAGCCGAAAGCGACGTGGCGGGCGCGGGGCTGCGCAATGTCGAACTCGTCAGGTGCTTCGAAGGTGCGCTCGTCGTGGTTGGCGGCGCCGTAGCACACCAGCACCCGGCTGTTCGCAGGGATCGGCGTCCCGTGCAGCTCGAGTTCGCGCGTGGTGCGCCGGGGCAGGGCCTGCGTTGGCGATTCGATCCGGAGCATCTCTTCGATGGCGTCCGGGATCAGTGAAGGATCGTCGGCCAGGCGTCGCCGTTGCTCCGGATGATCGGCGAGCAGCACGGCGCCGTTGCCGATCAGGTTCATGGTGGTGTCCGTCCCGCCGATGATCAGGTTGAAACAGAACCCGAGGAGATTCTCTTCCGAGAGCCCTTCACCGTCCACCCGTGCATCCAGGAGGGCGCTCATCAGGTCGTCGCGGCGCTCGCGGCTGCGTTGCGCGAGTAGGACCTCGAACTCCTTGTAGATCCTGCCTGCAGGCTTCGCGATCGGACCCGACCCCGGGCCCGTTTCGATCATTGCTTCGGTGCACTCGAGAAACGCCTGTCGGCGCGCTTCCGGAATGCCGATCAGGTCGCAGATGACGATGCTCGGAAGCTGCGACGCGAAACTCCGCATGAAGTTGCAACGCGATTCCTTCGCGGATTCGTCGAGCAGGCGCCGGGTCGAGGCGCGGATGAAAGGTTCGAGATCGGCCACGCGCCTGGGCGTGAAGACGCCCGAGAGGAGCGCCCGCAGCGACCGATGCCGTGGAGCGTCCATGTAGACGATCATGGGCATCAGCAGCTTCGATTCGGAGACGCCAGCGTTGGCGTACGTCTCGGGATCCTGAAGGATCGCGTTGACGTCTTCGTACCGGGTGGCCACGTACTGAGCGTGACGCGTGTCGTGATGGATCGGCTGGTGGTCCCGCATCTGCCGGTAGACCTCGTAGAGCGAGGTCTGCAGTGCGGGAGAGTCTGGATCGTAGATCACGTCGATGTTCAGTCGTGGCTGAACGAGACGGCCAGGCGGGATCAGGCCGTCTGGCGATCCGCTCCACCGCCCCCGGTCGCGCGCAGGACCGGCATCACCTTGTCCGCGAACAGTCGCATCGAGGCCAGCGCCTCCTCGGCAGTCATCCCTCCGTACATCGGGATGCCGAGCACGTCGACGTCGCAGTCGAGCACGCGGCGCTGCTCCTGCACCTTCTCGACGATCTGGTCCGGAGTCCCGAACGTGTTCACGCCGGCATACATCTCGGCCATGGTGTCAAGGCCGATGGCGCTGATCATCTCGGCGGCTGACGCGTAGTATTCGTAGCCCTTGGTGCCGTCGAAGTGCTTGCCCGCGATCTCGTAGTGCTCGACGACCGACGCAAAGTAGTTCTTGACGTACGTGGAGCCGAGCTCGGCCGCCTTGGTCGCGTCCGCGTCGCAGTAGATGAGCTGGCCACAGACCGGTGGCGCCGGCTCACTGTCGTACAACTCGCGCCACTTCTCCTGGTACGGGATGAGCGCCGTGTCGCGAAAGACCTCCCAGGGCTGCTGGGCCAGCACCATCAGCCGGGCGCCAATCACCGCGGCCTGGACGGCTGACTCGGGGGATACGCCGATCGAGAACACGCGATCGCTGAAGGTCGCGGTCGGGCGCGGCCGAAGCTCGGCGCGCGGTTGTGTGAAGTATTCCGTGTCGGCCTCGATGAACCCGCTGTCGAGTGCGCGCAGGACGATCTCGGTCCCCTGGTCGAAGCGGCCCCGGGCCTGGTCCATCGGCAGGTTGAAGGTTGCGTACTCACGACGCGACAGACCGCGACCGAAGCCGAGCAACGCGCGTCCGCCCGATTGCTGATCGAACAGCGCCATCTTCGCCGCGACGCGATAGGGATCGTTCCACGGCATGATCACCGCAGCGGTCCCGAGCTTGATTCGACTCGTCATGCCCGCGATGCCGGTGAGCCATTGAATGTTGTCCGGGCACATCGAGTAGCTGAAGAAGTGGTGTTCTGGAGCCCAGTAGCTGTCGAACCCCAGCTCTTCCGCGAGGAGAGCGACCGCCATCTCGCCACGCATCAAGGCGCCATCGTCCTGCTCGCCGCGATAGTTCTGGAAAATGCCAAGTATGCCGATGTCCATGGTGGTCGTTCCTTTCGGGGGAGGCGGCGAGCGCCGCCGGCAGGATCACGAGTAGCACGGAGATTGCCGGTGTTCCATCGGGGCGTGGCGCCGAGCGCCCCCTATCGCCTCGGACCTTCCCGTCGCCGACTTGGTTCTCCGACTGCGCGAACGCGCTCAGTCGATCTCGCCATGCTCGCAAACGCCTTCCGCCCCGTTGTTGCGCATATTCCACTCCGGGACGAGGTTCAGGGCGTTGGCGACGACGCTGAATGAGCATTTGCCGCCAACGTAGCAGGCGTCCGGGATCGGCACGTGATACGTTCGCTCCGTCCCCTTCGCGATGTACGGCAGCTGCTCGCTCGCGAACCCCGGAAGATTCCAGATGTAGATGTAGCTCTGGGGCGCCGGTGTCGCGTTGGGCATCTCGAACAAGACCCAGAGGAAGCCGTCACGCTCGACGTTGCTGAATCCGTCGTTGCGGACGATGATGCGCAGCAGTTCTCCATCGTCACTGGGACTCGTCGCGCACGAATCGCTTGGGCTCTTGACGCGGCAACACGAGCCTGGGCTGGGTTCGACGATCAGATAGTCGTTCATCTCCCGGCATACCGCCCGCCCGACCTTCGAGTCATTCGCCGGATTCGTATCGATGACTTTCGCGTTCTTCGGTTCGACCTCGACGGTGAACTCGCAGTTCTCGAGATCGTTCAGGCACTCCTCCGGCACATCAAAGGCCTTCATCATCGACTCGTTCCCGGCGAGCTTTACGGTCTTCCAGCCTGAAGCGCCCCCCCATTTCGTCGTAAAGTCCGCCCGCACTCGCGCCGAGTGCGGCTGAGTTCCCGGTTCCTTGTTTTCTACACTGACGTTCAGAACTACGGTGTCGCCGGATGCGCCTTCGCAGTCCTCGTACGACAGCGGCTGCGCTCCGAAGAGGAACTTCATCAGGGTGCAGATCATGTTCGTGCATGGCTTCTCGCAGCAGAAGACCGGCTGACCATTCTTCGCAACGGGCACGAAATCAGGGGCCGCGAATGTCCTCCCGCTCGTGGTGAGTAAGCAAACGACGAAAACTGCGCAACCGACTGTCCGACGTGTGTTCATGGTGCACCTCCTCTGTCTGTGCTCTCTGCCCAAGGACGATGCATCCGTCGTGCCAGTTCCTCGCCCGCGAGGGGGCGTGTCTGTGCTGATGCTGTTCGCGTCGCCAGGACAGGTTTCGCGTGCGTCTTCCGAATGACGGGAACGGCGACGGAAAGGTCACGTGACTGTTCGACTCCCCCTTGCCGCCTCTGCCTTCAGATCGAGGTGAGAGCGAACCCGATTCAATCTGAGACAGGAAGAACGCGTCGTTGGTGACGCTCATGACAACTAGATGGTCGGTTCACGACATTTGTCGCGTACCGCTCGCACGGGAGGTTCTCGACGTGCTCGTCGCGTTGACTCCTGGTGCGGACTCGCCCTGGGGAGAAGGAGGTGTCGCTACGGCAAGACGATCTTGAACGCGTTGTTGCTGTCGGCACCGCTCACATAGACGGTCGTGCCGGCGTCGTTCACCGCGATGTTCTCGGGCTTGAGAAGCGGGTTGGTGCCATCGCCCGTGTTGTCGAGGATCTGCTGGATGGTCTGCTTGGGAGTGCCGGGGCTCGTGATCCGGAACGCGTTGTTGCTGTCTTCTCCGACGACGTAGACGTTTCCGGCGGCGTCGGTCGCGATCTCGTCCGGGTCATCGACCAGGGCGCTGTCTCCGCGGCCGTCGAGAAGCTCGGTGACGTCGCCCGACGGGGAAATCTGAACGATCGAGTCGACGTTGTTGAACGTCACGTAGGCGTTCCCCGCAGGGTCTGCGCCGAGATCGTCGATGCTCAACGCTGTTGTGAAGATCTGCGTGGCCTGTGGCTGGGCCGCGCACGGGTTCACGACCCGGAACACGTTCTTCGAGTCTTCGCCCGAGACGAAGAGCACACCGTTGCCGCCGATGGAGAGGTGTCCGGGGAACGCCAATGCATTGACGCCGTCACCGCCCAGGTTGATGGCTGTGCTGATACCGCCCTGGCCGCCGTTTGCGAGGCAGACGACGCTGCTGCTCGGGGAGACTCCCGTGGCGAACACGTTCTCGTCGTCATCGATGTCGACGGAGAAGACGCTGTCGAGGCGAAAGTCGAGGTTCGTGTCGTAGATCTGCGAGCCGCCGTCGGGAGGGATCCGGAAGACGCCGCTCGGCGCGCCGACGAACACGTCGCCCGTCGTAGGGCTCGCGACGAGGTGATCGACGCAGGGGTCGTTGGGGTCGCCCGTATCGGTCGCATTCATGACCTCGGTGATGCTGCCGCCGGAGGTGATGCGAAACACGTTGCAACTGTTCTCGCCGAGGACGTACGCTGTTCCCGCGTTGTCGATCGTGATGGCGTCCGGATGGCCGAGCGTGTTTACCCCGTCGCCCGCCGCGTTGATGATCTGCGTGATGACCGGCGCCGTCGGCGTTTGCGCGATGGACTTGTACTGGCCCTGCACACCGGCGGCAAAGGTGGCGACGTCGAGAAAGAACGTGCCGCCGCCCAACGTTTCGGCAAGTGCGATCGACAGCGTGCTCGTTCCTGTGGCGGCCGATAGGGCGATCTCGAAGAAGCCGTCGACGCGGACGCCGCTGGCGTCGCGAAGTGAGAGAAGCAGACCCGGGTCCGCGGTGGCGGCGGCCGAAGCGCCGGCAGCGTACGTGACCGTCACCTCGGCGGTTTCGCCAGCCGTGACCGTTCCATCCCCGGACACACTCGAGATCGTGTCCGGCGCACCGCCGCTCGGAATCGGCGCGGCGCCGATGCGCAGCAGCCCGGGTGTCCCGTCATCGTCCGTAACGCCGCCGACGAACCCGGCGATGCCCGTCGGGCAGCTCGTTTCGGCGGACACGCCCGCAGCGAGACGCAAGATGTTCAGTCCGTCGAGGTCCGTGGGCGCGCCGCTGCCGTCCAGATCGCAGATCGCAACAGTGCAGCTGCTCGACAACGACGCGGCAGCTCGCAGCGCGAGCACTGCATCGGTGTCGGTGAGAACGTCGTCGCCGTCCGCATCACCGCAGAGCTGGGCGCCCGCCGCGCCCGGAAGCGCCAGCGCGAGCAGCGCGACCGCCGAGATCGCAAGCCTGGCATGCTGGAGAACGTTCACGAATGGTCCCCCCAGAACCTGAGAGACATCCGCATAGCACCAGAAACGAAGAGGCGGCAATGCCTGCCATCCACGCTGACCCGCATGCCCTGCGACGCTCCGACCCGGCGCCTCAGCGGCCCGCCGAGGCCTCCTCGACGGCTCGCAGCCGGGCCTCGAACGACAACAGGAAGATCATCAGAAAGTAGGCGAAGTAGAACTCCTGCGGCTCCGACAACCGCATGTCGGCCAGCATCGGGTGCGTGAAGTCACCCGCCAGCTTCTCGATGCGATCGGGCAGTCGTACGAGAAGCGCGACCAGCGCGGTCGGTACGCATAGCATCGGCGGCCAGAACCATGCTCGCCAGTCATCGACGCCGAGCGCGTGTTTGCGAAGCCGGAGCGGCATGATCAGACCGCCGATCAATACCCAGAGCTCGAACGCTGTGCGCGGCTTCTCGTTCAACCAGCTCGACAGGTTGTGGAGGTTCGTCTCCGACTGCTGGTTCAGTGGCCGGAACGACTCAGGCGTCTGCCATCCGAACAGTGTCTGCCCCCAGCTGAGTTCCTCACCTGCGACGTAGATTGCCGCGGCCGTCCACACGAGGACGCAGGCCCCCAACCACGGACGTGGGAGGAGGCTGCGGCGTTGCCACGCCCGGATGCCGGCCCAGATCGCCGGGAGCAGCACCGCGACGGTGAGCCACTCGATCGGTCCCTCTTTGACGTTGAACCAGCGCTCGTGAAAGTCGCGCCCGATCAATCGCGCCGCCGGCAGCGTCAGCACGAGGAGACACGGCACCCAGAGCCACATCCATTCCGGCAGAACCGATCGAGTGTTTGGTGCCATGCTCCAGCCGACCCTAATCCGCGTGAGGGTACCTGCACAACGCGCGAGGGATCTGAGAAGTCGATGGTTCGTCGGTAGCGACGGCGCTGGAAATTTTCTTCCACGGATAGTTGACAAATGGATCCCGCTGGCACATTATCTCCACGTGGCGTGGGATTATCGCCACGCGCATGACCATGGGACGCCGAAGCCTACAAGCCGAACGACGTCGCGAGATTCTGACGGCGTGTGAGGAGATCATCCTCACCGAGGGGCTCGCGGCTGCGACACCGACGCGCGTCGCCAGCGAGATTGGCCTCGATCGGACGACCGTCCACCACTACTTCAGCACCAGGGCGGACCTGATCACCGGGCTCGCGGAGCGCATGGTCGACGCCTACCTGGCCGAGTTGGTCGCGCTCCGCAGCGAGCGCACGGGAGTCAGCGATCCGCTCTCCGTCCTCGATCGCCTCCTCAGTCCGGACTTCAAGCTGCCGCGCTATGATCGGCTGATCGACGAGTTTGCGGCGGCAGCGCACCGTGACGATACCGTGCGCGAGCAGCTTGCCCGTCTGTACCGAACGCTCGAGAGTGCGGCGGTCGACGCCATGCTCGCGGCAATGCCCGAGTGTAATCCAACGCGCGTACGCGAGACCGCCTACGCGCTCTACGCGCTCATCGAGGGTGCGTTGCTGCTGCGCGCACAAGGATTCCCGAAGAACCGCCTGGCCGCGGTCCGCCGCACGGCGAGGCGTCTGATCGAAGACCTGACGAACGAAGCACGGGCGGCCGACGACGAGCGGCCGTCCCGAATACGGGAGGAGACCCCATGGCGATCGAGCACCTGAGCGCTGACACGAGCGCCGACGACATTCACGAGATCATCCAACGCGACGGCTGTGTGATCATAGACCAGCTCATCGACCGCGACACCGCGGACCATGTGGCGCACGAGATGGCACGGCATCTCGACGCCACCGCGAAGGGGACCGACGAGTTCTCCGGTTTCGAGACGCGCCGCGCCGGTAAGATCATCGCGCGCTCGAAGACCGGCCGCGACCTGATTTCGAATCCGACCGTCCTCGGCGTTGCGGCCAAAGCGCTCGCGCACGCGACGAACTTTCAGCTGCACGTCACCGAGCTCACCGCCGTCGGCCCGGGATCCGCCCCCCAGGTGATCCATCGCGACCAGTGGGCCTTCGACCTCTTCCCGTTTCCCAAGGGCTTCGATTCCACCTTCGCTTCGATGTGGGCCATCAGCGACTTCACCGAGGCGAACGGAGCCACACGCGTCGTTCCACGCAGCCATCTCATGGACGACCAGCTGCGCTTCGACCCCACGGACGCGGAGGCGGCCGAGATGAGCGCGGGATCGGTGCTACTCTACACTGGCTCGGCCTATCACGGCGCCGGCGGCAACCAGTCGGACTCCGTACGCTTCGGCCTCATCTCGCAGTACACCCTCGGTTGGCTGCGGCAGGAAGAGAACCAGTACCTGTCGACGCCGCAAGAAGTTCTCGACACGCTCGACGAACCGATGCTGCGGCTCATGGGCTACCAGCGTGGGTCGTACAGTCTCGGCTTCATCGACGGCGGCCGTGACCCGATCGTGGCGGTGCGCCCCGAGTTGGAGCGGGAGCCCCACGCGGAGATCTCGCTGGACTCGTTCGCGAAGAGAGCATCGTAGGGGCCGCGACAGCTCACCGGGGGGTGCGGGTTTCGTCGCCGTCAGGCAGCGCGATCGGGGCCCAATCGGACGAGCATTTTGCCGAAGTTCTCGCCGCTGAACAGATTCATGAACGCACGCGGGGCGTTCTCGATGCCGTCGAGGACGGTCTCCTGCCACTTGATCTTCCCGGCGCCGATCCAGGCGGCCATGTCGTTGAAGAAGTCGACGATCATGTCGAGGTGATCGGTGACGATGAAGCCCTGCATCTTGAGACTCTTGCCAACGACGAGGATGAGATTCGTCGGCCCGGCGGGGAGCTCGGTGCTGTTGTACTGACTGATCATGCCGCACATGATCATCCGGCCGTGCTGGTTCATGAGATTCAGCGCGGCTTCGAGATGTTCACCCCCGACGTTCTCGAAATAGATGTCGACGCCTTTCGGGCATTCCTTGGCGATCGCGGCTTCGAGTCCGCCGCAGGTTTTGTAGTTGATCGCCGCATCGATCCCGACCTCGTCCCGTAGCCATGCGCACTTGGCATCCGAGCCGGCGGTGCCGACGACCCGGCAGCCTTTGATCTTCGCGATCTGACAGACGATCGCGCCGACGGCGCCCGAGGCCGCGGAGACGAGGACGGTCTCGCCTTCCTTCGGTTCGCCGATCTTCAGCAGGCCGCCGTAGGCCGTGAGGCCCGGCATGCCCACGGCGCCGAGGTAGGCCTGCAGCGGAATGCTCGCGCCATCGACCTTCTGCAGCATGCTGCCGTCCGACACGTAGTACTCGCGCCACCCGCCGCCGGCGAAGCCGCACACGTAGTCGCCCTTTTCGAACGGTCCTCCGCGCGATTCGACGACCTCGCCGACCGACCCACCATCGAGGACCTGGCCGATCTGGAACGGGGGGATGTAGCTCTCCCGATCCATCATGCGCCCGCGCATGTAGGGATCGACGGTCATCCACACGTTTCGCACCAGGATTTCACCCTCGTCGGGCGTAGGGATCGGCACCGTCACCAGATCGAAGTTGTCAGGTCCCGGAGCCCCCTCGGGGCGGCTCTTCAGATGAATTTCCCGTTGCGTCGCGTCTGCCATGGTCGACCTCCTGTGGCCCGGCCCTAGCATGCTTCCCAACCCCATGGGAACGCTCGTGTCCCGGGCGAAATGTGTGCTACGGACCGCCGATGCAGGCCGGAGCCCATGGCTGAGGCGGCGGTAGTGGTGGAGGCGCCCCGCGAGCTCCATACGTTCGACGGGGCGAGCGAATTGCTGCGCCGCGGGTGCGCCGAGATCGAGCACGGCAGATCGGTGGCCGTCGTCCTCGATCGCGAGAGCATCATCGGGTCGAGCGGCGCGGCGGCGTTGCTGTCATTGCGCCGTGCGGCCGACGAGGCGGGGGTCGAGTGCACCCTCCGCACGATCTCGCCGGCCCAGCATCGCGAGCTGAGCGGGCTGCCCGCACCGCAGCTCCACGGTCACGCGCAAGAACGCGGGAGCAGCATCTACATGTATCTCGGCTCGGTGGCCGAGGACGTGGGTGAGCAGGCGCTCGACTACCTGAGTCTGATTGCCGACACGATCTACTGGAGCGCACGTCGGGTGATGGGCCGGGTGCCGTGGCGCCGTGGGCAGTTCGTGCGCGAGGCGCTCGCGATTGGCAACGAGGGGCTTCCGATCGTCGCCGTCGTCGCGTTGCTGGTTGGTCTGGTGACGGCCTTTCAGGCGGCCGATCAATTGCGCCAGTTCGGCGCCAACATCTTCATCGCCAACCTCGTCGGACTGAGCGTGGTGCGAGAGATGGGGCCGCTCATCACCGCGATTCTCATCGCCGGTCGTAGCGGATCGGCCATGGCGGCCGAGCTCGGGACGATGGCGGTGCAGGAGGAGATCGACGGCCTGCGGGTGATGGGCATCGATCCGATTCCCTATCTGGTCGTCCCGAAGGCCTTTGCCACGATCGTCGGGGTGCCGGCGCTCACCATGCTGGCCAACTTCTTCGGGGTCCTCGGGGGCTTCGTGATTGCGGTGCTCTATCTCGACCTCGCACCGGATGCCTTCATCACGCAGTTTCTCTCCGCCATTGGTCCGGGGGACGTGATGACCGGCATGTTCAAGAGCGTCTTGTTCTCGATCGTCATCGTCACCGTTGCCTGTCACTTCGGGCTGCGTCTGCGCGGTGGGGCCGAAGACGTCGGGCGCGCGGCCACCAACGCCGTCGTCACGGCGCTCTTCTTGATCATCCTCGTCGACGGCGTGTACGTCACGATCATCACGGTGATGCCATGAGCCCGGAGGCTGGACGCGAGGTGCTCATCGAGGCCGAGGATGTGCACGTGAGTTTTGGTGATCACAAGGTGCTCCGGGGCCTGTCGGCGACGATCCACCGGGGCGAGGTCGTCTGCCTGATCGGTGGGAGTGGGAGCGGGAAGTCGACCTTTCTGCGGGCGTTGCTCGGACTGCTCGAGCCCGTCGGGGGTTCCATCCGGATCTTCGGAGTCGATCTCCTGCAGGCCGACGAGAGCCGACGCGCCGAGGTCGCACAGCGGATGGGAATGCTCTTTCAGCACGGTGCGCTTCTCGGTGGACTCACCGCGGAGGAGAACGTGGCGCTGCCGCTCCTGCTGCGCACCGACGTCAGTAGCGAGATGGCGCTGAATCTCGCACGTGTGCGATTGGCCCAGGTCGGGCTCGGGCACGCCGTCTGCAACTATCCCCGCGAGCTATCGGGGGGAATGCAGAAGCGCGCCGCGCTCGCGCGCGCAGTCGTGCACGAGCCGAGCCTGCTGTTCTGCGACGAGCCGTCCTCCGGCCTCGATCCTGCGACGGTCGTCGCGATGGACGAGCTGATGCTGCAGCTCCGGGATGACATCGGCGCGGCCCTGGTTGTCGTCACCCACAACACGTCGAGTGTGCGTCGGATCGCGGATCGTGTGGTGTGCCTGCGCGAGGGGACGGTCGCGGCCAACGGGACCGTCGATGAGGTGCGAGCGCTCGGCGATCCGTGGATCGACGGGTTCTTCAGTGAGGATCGCGCGCCCGAGCAACGCGGTGACACGATGGCCGAGGCTCTCGGGTTGGTGCCGCTCCAGGCAGAGGACGAGTGAGGAGACAGCGATGAGAACGCGTGCACAGACGTTCCGGCTCGGGGTGTTCATCGCCGTGGCCGCGGCGCTCTTCGTCGGGACCCTGATCATACTATCGGGCTCGGCGCTCCTCGAGCGCCGCGATCGCTATACGATCGAGTTCAATGAGACGGTGTCCGGGCTCGAGGTGGGCGCTGCGGTGAAGCTGCTCGGGGTCCGGGTCGGGCGGATCGAATCGTATTCGGTGGTGACCGACGAGAAGGACCGGGTCGAGGTGGTTGCCAGTCTTGCCCATGGTACGCCGATCCGCGCCAACGCCGAGGCCGCGTTGTCGGGCTCGGGACTGACGGGGCTGCTCTTCGTCGAGATCACTGGTGGCACGGCGGATGCGCCGTTGATCGAGCCCGGAGGGCAGATTCCGGCGGGTGCGTCGTTGTTGGGGACGTTGACGGGGAAGGCGGAAACCATCGCCATCAAGGTCGAGGAGCTGATCAATCGACTGCTGCTGGTTCTGACGACCAAGAACGTCGATCACGTCGGCAACACGCTCGCCAACATCGAGCAGGCGAGTGCCAGTGCCCGCGATACGCTCGATGCCGTCGGACCGCCGATCGCGGCGGTGGCGGAGCGCCTCGAGCCGCTGGTGGTCGGCTTGACGGAGTCGGCAACCGAGATGCGCGACGCCGCGTCCGCGGTGCGGGCCGATGGCGCGCTCGAGGCCGCGATCGTGCAGCTGGAGAAGACGCTCGCCGCGGCGGAGGAGATTCTCGGCGGGGACAATGCGGCGCGGATGGCCGCAGACATTCAAGCGGCCGTGCGAGGTTTCGCCGATACGATGAACGATCTGAGCCTCGCCATCGGGAGCTCGGAGTCCGACATACGCGACGTGACGTCGAGTTTGCGCGATGCGGCCGAGCACCTCGAGGAGTTCGCGCGGGCGATTCGCGAGAATCCATCGTTGCTGATCCGATCGACGGAGGGGGACTGAATGGACAAAGCGAGCGTCACTCGGACGAGTCGCGCGCGGACGAGGCTCGCGCGGGCCAGTGTGGCCATGGTCGCAGTCATGCTGGCCGGATGCAGCTTCGCGTCTGCGCCCCCCGTGCGGTACTTCGAAGTGCGGGCGCCACGGGCGGAGGTGCGCGAGGGTATCATGCTGCCCTCGGTGATCGTGCCGAACTTCAGTTGTCTCGCCGCGTACGACCATCTGCGCGTCGTTCTGCGCCGCTCGGATGTCGAGGTGGTGACGAGTCGCACGCTGCAGTGGACGACCGTGCCGGGCCGGATGATGGCGCAAGCCGTCCGATTCCATCTCGAGGCCACGACACGATTCGAGAGCGTGCGGCGTCGCGCCCGGCCCGAGCCGCCGTACGCAGTCGAAGGCCAGGTGCAGGTCATCGAGTTGACCGAGTCACCGTCGATGGGGGCCCGACTCGGCCTGCACATCAATGTCCGGCGCACGGCGGACGGGGCCGTCATCGACGAACTCTTCATCGACGAGAGTACGACCGCCGATGGTCGTGATCCCGCCGATGGTGTGCTGGCGCTCCGTCAGCTGCTCGGCCGGATTCTCGACGACCTGGGCGAGCGTGTCATCGCGGCCATCGAGAACGATGTCCGGGCCGGGGGCGCGGGATCGTGACCCGTGTTGAGCGTCTCCCCGGTATGTTTTAAGACCCGTCCATGGAGTTCAACCTCGCCGACCTATTCGAGCTCGCCGTCGATGCTTTCCCCGACCGGGACTATCTCGTCTGTGGTACCAAGTCCCGGACCTATCGCGAGATGGAGGAGCGGGCCAACCGCCTGGCCCATCATCTTGCTGCGCAGGGCGTTGGCCCCGGCGATCACGTCGGCATCTATGGTTTCAACTCGGTCGAATGGGTCGAGACGCTGTGGGCGGTGTTCAAGCTCCGCGCCGTCTGGATCAACATCAACTACCGCTACGTCGAGGACGAGCTTCTCTACATCTTTGAGAACGCAGACCTGAAGGCCCTGGTGTACGAGCGGCAGTTCGGCCCCCGTCTCGCCGCCGTGCGTACGCAGGGACTCCCACTCCTCCGGCACGTCATCGTCATCGAGGACGGGAGCGATGGCGAATCGCTCGGAGATGCCGTGCCGTACGAAGACGCCCTTGCGGCGAGTTCGGCGGCACGCGACTTCGGCCCCCGTTCGTCGGACGATCGCTACATTCTCTATACCGGTGGCACGACGGGCATGCCCAAAGGGGTCGTGTGGCGCCACGAGGACGTCTTCATGGCGCTCGGAGGCGGGATCGATCCGATGACCAACGAGCGGGTGACCAGTCCCGACGCGTTGGTCGAGAAGGCGAAGGCTGGCGGGCCCATGACGTTTCTGCCGATCGCGCCACTGATGCACGGCGCGACGCAGTGGGCGACGATGGGGCGGAGCTTCGTCGGCGACAAGGTCGTCCTCATGCCGAAGTTCGACGCCAAGGCGGCCTGGGGTCTGGTCGAGCAGGAGAAGGTGAACTCGATCATGATCACTGGCGACGCCATGGCGCGACCCCTCATCGAGGCGCTGAACGCGCCCGATGCCCCGTGGGACGTGTCGTCGCTGTTCGCGCTCAGTTCCAGCGCGGCGACGTTCTCGCCGTCGGTCAAAGACGAGTTCTTCGCACGGTTCCCGAATCTCTACATGATCGACGCCATCGGTTCGTCGGAGAGCGGCAACAACGGCATGGTGATCGTGCAGCCCGGGCAGACGGCGATGAAGGGTGGGCCGACGGTCAGCAAGCTCGGCAACACCGTCGTGTTCGACGAGGAGATGCACCCGGTCGAGGCGGGTTCGGGGACGATCGGCAAGATCGCCCGCGGCGGCGACATCCCGGTCGAGTACTACAAAGATCCGAAGAAGACCGCCGAGACGTTCGTGACGATCGACGGCAAGCGCTACGCGATGCCGGGCGATTTCGCCATGGTCGAGGCTGACGGCCGGATCACCTTGCTCGGCCGTGGTTCGGTCTCGATCAACTCCGGTGGTGAGAAGATCTTCCCCGAGGAGGTCGAGGCGGCGGTCAAGTCGCACCCGGCCATCTTCGACTGTACCGTGGTCGGCGTCCCCGATGAGCGTTTCGGAGAGCGTGTGGCCGCGGTCGTGCAATTGCGGTCGGGAGACGAGCCGACGCTCGAGAGCGTGCAGGAGCACTGTCGGACCAAGATCGCGGGCTACAAGATCCCGCGTGAGCTGCACGTCGTGTCCGAAGTGGTGCGTTCGCCGAGCGGCAAACCCGACTATCGTTGGGCGAAAGACACGGCACTGGCCGCGAGGGCGTGAGCGTACGCCCGTGTGGACCGCCGTGCGCTAGGCGGCAGCACCAGGTTCGTGTACGACTCGGGGAGCCATGATCCCGGAGCCCCAGCGCCTCACGCTCGGCAGGATGCAGAATCCCGTTCGCGGACTCCTCCATGGCGCCGCCGCGGTCTGCTCGGTGCTCGGTGCCGTGTTGTTGTGGATACGTGCCGACGGCAACCCGGCCCACCAGGTCGTGCTCCTGATCTTCGCGGTGTGCATGGTCGCGCTCTACACGGTGAGCAGCCTCTACCATTCGATTCCGTGGAGTGCGGTCTGGAAGGGCAGGATGCAGCGTGCCGATCACGCGATGATCTATCTTCAGGTCGCGGGGACGTTCACGCCGGTCGCGTTCATCGCCCTTGCGGGCTGGCAGCGCTGGATCGCCTTGACGCTGGTCTGGAGCATCGCCGTGGTCGGGGTCATCCAGAAGGTCTGGTGGCCGGGCGTGAGCGCGGGACTCTCGATTACCTTGCAGACCCTGCAGGGCTGGGCGCCGATCCTGTTCCTGATTCCTTTGATGCAGCGGCTGCCCGGCCCGGCTCTGGCGCTCGGCCTCGCTGGTGGGATTTTCTACACCGTGGGGATGGTGATCTTCGTCTCCGAGCGCCCCCGGCTCTGGCCCCACGTGTTTTCGTACCACGAGGTGTTCCACATCCTGGTCGTGGCGGGCAGTGTCGCGCACTACGTGATGATCTTCGGATGGGTCGCCGTTCTCGCGCCGGCATAGTGTGCCGGGCGGGAATGTACCGCATTGGTGTGGTGCGGGACGTACCGCATTGGTGTGGTGGGGTGCGGCGCTCGACTTGCCCCACGGCGGCGCGCTAACTGAGCAGTGCCATGAGCGGACGTACGCTGTATCCGATCGAAGGAAACACCCAGCGGCTCGACGGTGGCGCCATGTTCGGAAACTGTCCCCGCGCGTTGTGGTCGCGCTGGATCACGCCGGACGCCGAGGGTCTGATCCCGCTCGCATGTCGCGCCCTGCTGGTGCGCGAAGACGCCCGGACGATTCTGTTCGAGACCGGTGTCGGCTCGTTCTTCGCGCCGAAGGCGCGCGCGCGCTACGGGATCGTCGAGCCGAGCCACGTCCTGGTGGAGCGTCTTGCCAGGATCGGAGTGCCCCACGACGAGATCGATATCGTCGTTCTGAGCCACCTGCACTTCGATCACGCCGGCGGTCTGCTCGCGCCATGGGAGGAGGGTGCACCGCTTCGGCTTCTATTCCCTCGTGCCCGGGTGCTCGTGGGCGCGGCGGCGTGGGCCCGCGCCATGACGCCGCACGCGCGTGATCGGGCGAGTTTCATTGCCGAGCTTCCCGCCCTTCTCGAAGCCACAGGCAGGCTGGAGATTGTTGCTGGCGATACGGCCGACACCCTCGGGTCGGGCTATCGGTTGCATTGGTCGGAGGGGCACACGCCTGGCCTCATGATGACCGAGATCGAGACCGACGACGGTCCGGTGCTCTACGCCTCCGATCTGATTCCGGGGCTTCCGTGGATGCATCTCCCCATTACGATGGGGTACGACCGTTTTCCCGAGCGCCTGGTCGAGGAGAAACGGGTGTGTCTCGAGGGGTTGCTCGAGCGCGGTGGCTCGGTCTGCTTCACGCACGATCCCACGGTGGCGCTGGCGCGGGTCGAGCGCGACGAGCGCGGCCGCTTCCACGGCACACCGCGCTCTTAGCGCGGTGTCGTCGCCGGCGGGTGCGTCAACGTCAGGAACGCGCCGGCGCCGATGGCATAGATGCCGAGTGACAGGATCCAGACGGTTGTGACGCCGTAGGTCATTGCCAGAACGACCGCCAGGACCGCAGCCGTGACGGAGGCGCAGCCGTTGATGCCCCAGGCCCATGGAACGAGATCCGCGTGCAAGCTGGCGGCGCGGCGAACGCCCAAGGGGAAGAAGATGCCCATGACCAGACCGAGGGGGGCGAGATTGGCCGTCGTGATGGCGACGCGCACCAGAAGGTCGGCGCCGAGAAAGTGTTGCTGCAGTGCCGGGAGCCCGAGGACGTACCAAGCCGTAAGCACGGCGAGCGCTCCGACGGCGACTGGCAGGGCGACGTGCTCGCGGCCGACCCACCGTCGGGACAGCCAGCTGCCGCATCCCAGCGAGACGAGGAGCGAACCGAGGGTCGCGGTCAGCGAGTAGGTCGGGTAGCCGAGGAAGAGCACGAACTGCTGGATGAGGCTGATCTCGAACAGCATGAAGCCAGCGCCGAGTGCGAGGAAGTACACCAGGATGCCGACGGCGGGCCGGTTGGCGACGGCGAGTCCACGGCGTCGGAAGAGCGCGAGGGGGGCGAGGATGAGGAGCCCGGCGAGGGTACTCAGGGTCACGAGCAGTACCAGGAGCACGATCTGTCCGAGCGCCGTGACGTGCGATGGTCCCAAGCCCCCACCGCCAGCCGTGAAGAGGTCGGTCCATCGGAAGAAGCTGAAGAAGAATGGACGGTCGTCGGTGACCGCGTCGACGCGAAAGCGCAATCCGTCGAGCAGCTCGGTCCGCTCGCGTCCCGTGCTCGAGGCGAGCGCCTGATACAGCGGGTAGGTGTCGTGGCCGGGCAGGTGGAGCGGTAGAAACTGCAGCCGTTCAGTCTCGGCCTTCAGCGCGGCGACCTGCGCCGGGGTGAAGGGGTCGCGGCCGATCATGATCTCGACGTAGACCCGGTCGCTGTCGATCATGGCAATGTGTTGCTCGGGGTGCGCGACGCCGCGTTCGATGAGGGCTCGCCGTGCGGTCGAGACCATCCGAGCGGCGGCGCGGGGTGCATCGCGATCGCCGTTGGCCGTCGCGAACGAGAGAATGCCCCCGGGGTTCAAATGATCCAGATACGCCTGCATCGCTTCGACGGTGTAGAGATAGTTCTCGGCGAGCACGTACGCACCGCTGAACTCGGCGGCCAGGGTATCCACCCCGGTGAGCTGGATTACGTCGAAGAGTTCATCGCTGGCTTCCACCGCATGACGTCCCTCGCCGACGACGAGCCGAACCTCCGGGGTGCGAAAGAAATCGCCGACGACGTCGTCCAGCTCGTGCGTGATCCAGCGGACCGCGACCGGATCGAGTTCCACTCCGGTGACGTGTGCCGCTCCGAACTGGCGTGCGACGACGATGTCCCGCCCGCCGCCGACGCCGATGACGAGGGCATGGGCGTCGGGGTTGGCCACCAGATAGGGCATGCGCAGGATGTGGAAGTCGAGCTGCGGGAGGCGCGCCTCCGGGCCCAGCGCGTGAATCCCCGTTCCCGCCGTGCCGTCGTGGGCGATGAAGAGGCGCGCCGGATCGCACTCGGCTGGCCCAACCGGACTGAGTCCCCAGTCGCGGCACGGGCGGTCGCGCACCGGGGGCTCGACGAGATCGGTGCGAAACAGTCCCGTCCATTCGTGGCGGAGCGCCGTCGCCCCACCCGCGACCCGAAGCAGCGACAGCTCTTTACTGCGCGCGATCGTGAACGGTGCCTCGCTCACGAGTGGGACGCTGGCGGCCATGACGACGCAGGTGGCGAGTGCCACCGCGCGTGTGCTGTGAAGTTCGGCAAGGATTGCAGTGGCGACCAGGAACACTCCCCCGGCGATCATGACCGTGCCTGGCGGGGTGAAGGCGTTCATCGTCACGACTGCGCCGAGGCAGGCCAGTCCCGCTCCGAGGAGATCCCAGAAGTACAGGCGGTCGACCGCCGTTGCGGCGTCTCGGAGTGCCAAGCTGACGGCCAGGCCCGAGAAGAAGAAGGGCACCGTCACCATCAACTGATAGGCGACGAGGACCGCCAGTTGCGTCGGGTCCGAGACCAGCGCGGTGGGGTGCAGAGGAACCAGGATGACGAACGCCAGTGTCGCGGTAGCGCTGAAGCCCGCCGCAGCTGCGCAGCGGGCGAGGGTGGCGCGTGGTGCGCGTGTGCCGATTTCGGGCCGGACGGCCAACAGGGTTCCGGAGGCGCCGAATCCCAGCAGCGCCGTCGAGATCACGACGTAGGCGAAGTGGTGCCATATGGTGAACGACAGCACACGGATCAGCGACACCTCGAGCAGCAATGTCGCGAACGCCACCAGGAAGATTGCGGCGAACAGAATCCGATGTGGGATGGATGGCCGGACGGTCCTACTCCGGTCCGCGCCGCTGCGCGACTATTGCACCATCCATAGGGCTTTCCTCATATCGCCGAAGTGTCACGAAGGCCAATCTCCGACCCAGACGGGTTGGCAGGGCTCAGGTGAAGGCGCTACAGTCGAGGCATTCGTGTCTCGACCACATCGATGAGTTGGAGTGCAGGGCGAGCCGTTGCCGGTGTCGTGGTCGGCGTGGCGTTGGTGGCCATGGCGTGGCAGGCGCACGCGTTGCACCGGAAGACGCCGCGTTTCGTGCAGGTCACCGATCTGCCCGGGCAGACCCTCGAAGCGTTGTCGTACGATCCCCGCGCGAACGTGCTGTTGTTTTCGTCGGATGGAGATCTGCTCGGGAACGGCAATACGACGCCCCAGATCTTCGCCTTCGATCACGCGCTCCGGGTGCGGCGGGGCGAGCCTGGCCTCTTTCAACTGACCTTCGGCACGGCGCCTAGTACTGCCCCCGTGGCGGCGCGGCGGGGGCGGACGTTCGCGTTCGAGTCCGAAGCCGATCTGCTGAGCGCGGGGACGACCGGCCGTCAGGTCTTCATCGGCCTGAACGCCAAATGGAAGAAGGGTTTCGTTCCGCTCCGCCAGGTGACCCGGGGGGCGGGGGAGGGCTTCAGCCCGCGCCTGAGCTCGCGTGGCAAATTCCTGCTCTTTCTATCGACCGACGATCTCCTCGATCAGGGGCTGGCGCCCGGCACGCATCTGTACATGACGGTGGTGCGCGGGTTGGAACGGTCGACGTGTCCCGGCTATCCGTGTCCGCTGGAGGGCAATCCGGGGCTGCTGTTGATATCGGAGGAAGCGGTCAGCGATCCGGGAATTGGTCCGCGCGGTCGCATCGTGACCTTCGCGTCAGATCAGGATCTCGCCGGTACGGGGTGCGGCACGGGAGTTTCGCAGATCTTCGTGAACAATCTCCGCGAGGGCGTCCTCATGCAGCTGACCTGTGGCAGTGCCGACAGTGTCCGCCCCGTGCTGACCGCCAGCGGGTTGGTGCTGTTCGAGTCCGAGGCGGATCTCGCCGGCACCGGCAGTACGCACTCGCAGATCTTCATCGCCAGTCTCGACACTGACCCGGTTCAAGTGACGCAGCTGACGTTCGGGTCCGATGGCGACAGTACGCACGCAGTCTCGACCGGGACGCGGCGGCGCAATCGCTTCTTCTTTCGCTCGACGGCCGATCTGACCGGTGCGGGCGGTGCCGGGGTCGAGCGATTGTACGTCTTCGACGACGAGGATGGCCTGACACGCCTCACCGACAGCGCCGCGCTGCTGGCGGGGCCTGCTGGCCGGCTGGTGTTTACCGCTTTCGTCACGAACAGCGACCTTGCCGGGACCGGAAACGACCAGCCGCAGGTCTTTCTGGTGAATACGTCGCCGTTGCTGGGACCGATCTTTGCCGAGCCGACTCCAATTCCTACCCCCGTTCTCGAGAGCATCACGATGGCGCCGGTGACCGCCATCCGCGCGGTTGGTGACGTGCAGCGGTACACGGCGACGGGTCACTTCAGCGGTGGTACCACCCAGAACCTCACCCAGCAGTTGACCTACGGTACGGCCGACCCGGCCGTTGCCGTCGCGTCGAACGACGTGGGCGACCGCAGTCGGATCGACGCGGTCGGCGCCGGCGTGACGACGGTGACCGCCGTGGATCCCGGGAGCGGGATCGGCGCGGTGCCGGCAAGCCTTACCGTCGTGGGGCCGCTCGAGCGTCTGACGCTCGCCCCGGTGAGCGTGACGCGTGCCGTGGGCCAGGATGAGACCTACACCACGACCGGGCACTATGCAGGCGGCGTGACCCTGAACCTCACGCAATCGGTCGTGTACGCGACGAGCGATCCCGCGGTGGCCACGGCCACCAACGAGGGAGGGAACCGCAGCCGCGTCGTCGCCACCGGGATCGGAACCGCGACGGTGAGCGCCACCGATCCGACGTCGGGGATCTCCACGACGGCGAGCGGTGACGATGCGACCATGATGGTCCAGTAGGCAGTCCCCGTGATGGTCCAGTAGGCAGTCCCCGTAGCAAGCAAGGAGAGAACCCCGTGGCCAACGTCACCGTCGAAGCACGATCCCACGTGCGCATCGTGCGCTTGAATCGGCCCGAATGTCTGAACGCCATGTCGATCGATCTCTGCCTGGAACTCGAGGCAGCACTCCGTGGCGTCGGTGACGACAACGAATGTCGGGTCGTCGTGCTGACCGGTGCGGGGCGTGGGTTCTGCTCCGGTCTCGATCTCAGGGATCAGTCGATGATTCCGAATATCGACGGGCTGACGGTGCCTCGGATCGGACCGCGCGCGATTCGCATCTACTCGCGGGTCATTCCGGTGATGCGCCACCTGCCGCAGCCGATCATCGCGGCGGTGAATGGTGCGGCCTACGGAGGTGGCATGTGTCTGACACTTGCCGCCGACATCCGTATTGCGGCCGAGTCCGCGGTGTTCAACTCCACGGGGATCGTGAACGGCTTGACCAGCACCGAGCTCGGTGCGAGCTGGTTGCTGCCGCGACTCGTCGGCACTGCGCACGCGAGCGACATCCTGCTGACCGGCCGCCGCATCGATGCGGCCGAGGCCCTGCGCATGGGACTGGTTTCGCGCGTCACGGCGGATGACGCCATTCTCGACAGCGCGCTCGAGATCGCCGAGGGGATGTGCGCGTTCAGTCCGTACGGCTTGCACATGACCAAGCAGGTGATCTGGGCCAATCTGGAAACCGCGAGCCTCGACGCGGCCATCGAGCTCGAGGATCGCAATCAGATCATGCTCGGGATGACCGACAACCTGCCCGAGGCGATCACCGCCTACACCGAGAAGCGCGCGCCGGTCTATACGGACGAACCGCGCCGCGGCATCTACCCGAAAGAGTAGGCAAGGTCGGCCTGTTGCACTGCGGGCAATGAAAGGGCCGCTCCAGATCCTGACCGATCCTCCGGCGCCCGCCGACGAGGTGACGCTCTACGTCCCCGGCTTCACCCAGAGCGCGGACGACACCGAGACCTTCGGCGGCTGGCGGACGGCCCATGCCGCCTTGTCCGCCGACAAGGCGTGGGGTCCGAAGATGGCCGGCTACGCCTGGGAGTCGGGCGCGCAGCGCATTCCGACCCTGACCCTGGCACTCTGGGCGCGGAGCGCGTGGCGGATGGCGCGCGGGGCGACGGCGGTCACACCGGCCGGCGTGATGTTGTTCGCAACGGAATGCGCAGTCGAATACGGCGCCTGGATGCTCCGCGAGTATCACGCGGCCCGGAAGATTGCCGAGGCCGATGCCGAAGGCCTGGCCGCGACGCTACGGGCCTTGCGCAGCGAACACGCGCACGTGCGTGTGGTTGCGCACTCCCTGGGGTGTCGACATCTGCTCGAGGCGATGAAGGTGCTGGACGCCGCCGACGCCCCCGACGAGGTGCATCTCTGTGCGCCTGCCTTCGCCGAGGCCGAGTACGGTGCCGACCTGGCGACGTTGCCGCACGGTGAGTGGTACCTCTACCACGCTGAGAGCGACGCGGTGCTCGGCTTCCTCTACTGGGCGGCGGAGGGCCTCAGAGGGGCCGAGGCCGTCGGGCGCGCTGGCCTGACGGCGACGTATCCGCGCGTGCGGGTGTGCGACGTCGCAGGCCACTTCGGCTTGCGCGTGCACGGCGAATACAGCCGCCGCTTTCCTGTGTTTGCCGCGACGGGATCGCCTAGGGCGGGCTGATCAGGTCGTTGACGCTGGTCGGGACGCAGATGAACTCGGTCTTCTTCGTGTCCGTCTGGAGCGGGGCCGGCAGGTTGTTGCCTGGCGTCGTGTGCGGCGCGTTGCCAGCCGCCAGCGACCGTTTCGCGTGCTTGCTCTGCCGGAGCGAGCTTTCGACGACGACGTTGGCAAGACCGGCGGCCTGGTCCGATAGCACCTTCGACGACAGCTTCGCCTGATAGCACAGCAGCGACTTGCACGTCGTCGGGGTCGAGACGCTGCCCGGAGGCGCGATGGTCTCGCGCGGTGGTGTGCCACCGACATCGTCCTTGGAGACGGCGTTACAGAAGGATTTCACCTTCTTCAGGTTGTAGAGGCACTTGCCCTCGACATCCGTGCCGGAGAAGGGGACCGCGCCGCTCTTGTCGAGGGCACAATCATCGAACGGGTCTTCGAGGAAGACTTCCAGGTCCTTCCGGAATTTGCCGAAGCCGCCGGCGTCGGGCGTCTGGCCCGTGATGTCCTTGGTGACCTGTGCCTTGTAGCACTCGTAGTGGGTGGCATCCCCCGGTGCGACGGGCGGCGTCGTCAGATCGAACGCCGTCGGGATCATGACGGCTTCGACCTTCTTCGTCGTGATGTTGACGGTACCGAACTCGTTCTCGAGTTCCCACACGCGGCCCTTCTTGTGTTTCTCGGCCTTGGGGTACCTGCCCGTGCCGGCGTCGAACGGTCCGGCGCCTTCCTTCGATCCCTTGGCTTGGTATCGGATGTAGTTCAGGTCCGGGTTCACGGCGTCGGTGGCCTCGTTCCGTGCGGCGGCGAGAACGAGGCTCTTGGTCTTCTTCAGCTGGTAGTTCTCGGGATCGTCCGGCTCGGTGTCGGGCAGTTCGAGATCGTTGAACTGCGAATTCCATCCTTTGGGGAGTTTGCCGCCGAGTGGAAGCAGGAGATTCTTCGATGCTCCGGCCTTGTACATCACGTAGTGATCGGTCGGCGGCAATGTGTCGGCGGGGCAGAGACCGCTGATGCCGTCGCACACTTCGTCGACGTCGCAGGTGTTGGCGGCGGGCCGGCACACCGTTGCGGCGGGCTCGATCGTGCACGAGGAGGTGCAGCAATCGCCGTCGAGGCCGTTCCCGTCATCGCAATCCTCACCGATCTCGAGGATGCCGTTGCCGCATCCGGGGCAGGTCAGGAATCCGGTCGTTGGTCCTTCGACCGTAGTCTCCGTTGGACTGAAGACCACGCCCGCCCCGATGACCGGATCGGCGCCGACCGGGTAGCGGAGCGAAATGGATCCGCCCGGGCCAGCAAGATACTCAGAGTTGGCGCCGAGCGTCATGGGACGCAACGAGACGAGGCTGATGTCCGCACCGCCCGGATTGCCGCCCGTGTCCACGCCGCCCTGGGCATCGATCTTGATGGAGGGATCGATGGTCAAGTCGCAGCCGGCAAGGATCATGCTCGGGCCAGGGCCGCTCTGCGAGCCACCAACTGCATCGAAGCTGGAGGTGATGGTCAAGCCGGCGTCGACCGCTTCGCCTGCGGTGAGCTCAACGGTGCCGCCCTGACTGCCGGCGGAGGTGCCGTCTGCGCTGACCGAGGCCCCCATGACGATGTCGCGTCCGGCGTCGGCCAGCAGGTCGCCGCCACCGCCGCGGCCGCTGATCTCGATGTCCGCCGTCAGGGTGATGTCGCGTCCCGAGTCGATGATGAGTGTGCCACCTTCGCCGTCGTCGTTGCCGCTGCCGGCGGAGAACAGGCCGCCGAATTCGACGTCGCCGTCCAGAGGGCCGAGTGAGTTCAGATCGTCGTCGCCGCTGTCGATGATGAGTGTACCGCCGGCCCCGTCGAAGCTCGTGGCCGCATCGACTCGCACGGCGACATTGCTTCCGAAGAAGCGCACGGTGCCGTGAGCGCTGGCGTCGATGTCGCCACCGTCGCCGGCGAATGTCTCGGCCGCGCTTCCCTGTGCCTTCAGCACCACGTCATTCACGTCCAGATCGCCACCGACGACAGCGCCGGGGGCGTTGGGGTCGCCGATGGTATCGTCACCGGCCGTGAGGGCCATGAGCCCACCCGAGCCGCCGCCGGCGTCACTCGAGACGTCGATCGGTTTGGTGAGGGTGACGTCATCGCCTGCGATGAGTTCCACGTCGCCACCGTCACCGCCGCCGCCGACGGCGTCGATCTTCTTGTTGACGTTGATGTCATGGGAGGCCGTGAAGGTTGCGAACCCGCCGCCGCCCTGATCCTGACCGCGGAGATCGACGTCGCCATCGATGGTGATGCTGCCGCCCGTGGTGGAGACGTCGAGCGTCGCGCCATCCGCGAAGCGCAGCCCTTCCTCCGCGATGCTGATGCCGTTGCCGCGGATGACGGAGCCACTGTCGAAGAGGATGTCGGTGCCGGCGTTGATGTCGATCGTACCCGCGGAGTCGCCGGCGACGTCGAGGAGTCCGTCCGAGGTGAAGGCGCCCGCCGCATTCAGCTCGATCGTGCCGCCGCCGAGAACGAAGCCTGGGAGCCCGACCTCGAAGTCGCCGCGTGCCTTCAGCTTCCCGGGCGTCGTGATCGTGATGTCGTCCGCGTTGATGACTTTGATGAATCCGTCGAGGAGGAGGCCGAGGCCGGTCACGTTCATCGTCTTGGTCACGATGAAGTCCCGCCCGCCCATGTCGAACTCGCAGCCGACGCCGTCTTTCACGTCGACGTTCTCGATCAGCGAGACGGTCGATCCATCGCACGCCCCAATGTCGATGCAGATCACGTTCGCGGTGTTTGCCACGGGATCGTTCGGATCGCAGGTCCGGTCAACCGCGCTGGCCGGGCCGGCCTGTGCGAGAAGGAACGCCAGCGTGCCGATGACGAGAAGCGGGCCACGTGTTGGAAGTCTCGGGATCATGGAGCGCCCTCCTTGGGGGAAAGACAGAGCCAGTAGTGACGCGTTGCGTAGCGGACCAGGCGTGGACCGTTAATCTACGGTATCGCCGACCAGGGTGGCGGGAGTCAAGCGATCATGTACGCAGACCGGTCGAAACCGGCGAGGTTCAGGCTCTCGTGGCGGCTCGGCCGCCTATCTGGGTGGGGGGAGTGGTCCCGATAGTGCTTGTGCCATCGGCCGGGAGGGCTACCTGGCCCCGGGGCAATCGTAGGCGGAACGTCGAGCCCTCGCCAAGTGCGCTTTCGACTTCGACCCGGCCCCCGAGAAGGCAGGCCAGTTCACTGACGATGGCGAGGCCGAGCCCCATGCCACGCGGGCGATTGGCCCCACTGCCGGTTCGGTAGAAGGGCTGAAAGATGCGGCGGCATTCGGCGCTCGGAATGCCGATGCCGGTATCTCGGACACTGATGAGGATGTCCTGGCCTGCCGGCTCGGCCTGCAGGGTAATCGCCCCCTGTTCCGTGAACTTGGCGGCATTGGCGATCAGATTCCCGAGGATCTGGCGTAGTCGGAAGGGATCGGTGTGTACGGCCTCGGCGCCCGCGGCCACCGTGGTCTCGAAGGTGATCGGGCGCTGATCGAGGAGCGGTAGCGCGACGGCCTGGAGCTGCGCGAATGTTTCGCCGAGGTTGACGGGCTCGGGGTCGGCCTCGAGCCGCCGCGTCTCCACCTCGGCGAAATCCTGCAGCTCGCGGGCCATCTCCAACGTCATGTTGGCGTGACCGCGTACCTGCGCCACGCGTGCGGCGGTCTGGGCGTCGGTTGGTGTCGCGGTATCGCCGAGCATGTCGAGATCCCAGAGGATGGCTTGCAGCGGATTCCGGAGTTCGTGCGCGATGCGTGCGAGCGCGATCGACTTCTCTTCGCTTGCGGTGCGCACCTGCTCGTACAGTTCGACATTGTCGAGCGCGATTGCCATGCCTCCTGCCACCACGGAAGCAAGGGCGAGCTGACGCGTCCCCAGATCGAGTCGATCTTCCCCACGGTGTCCATAGATTACCGCGCGGCACTCGCCGCGGATCTGGATCGGAATGCAGAGTGTGCGCTCTGCCGCGGCGTGCCGGGAGAGGTGTTGCGTCGTTCTGCCGACTGGCGGGGTGTCGGTCGGGCTCGAGATGAAGGCCTGGCCTCCGTTGGGGCGCTTGCGCATCCACTGCAGAAGCTCCTCCGCATCGTCGACGGGTTGCCAGTCGACCCGGCCATGGCGGAACCCGAGCGTGTATCCGTGCGCGTCCCCGCCCGCGACCGGCCAGACGATCCAGAGACGCCACAAGTCGAATGTCTGCAGGAGCGCGGTGCACGTCAGGGAAACGACCCGGAGGGCGTCGAAGCCGTGAAACGTTCGCGTCACTTTCCGGAAGGTTTCGATGTGCTGGTCGAGGCGCGCACGTTGGACGAAGAGTGTGGAGCGCTGGCGGTCGAGAATGGCGGCACCGAGGACGGAGAGCAGTCCGGCGGCGATGATCGCGTACAGTCCTTGCGCGACGAGCAGCCCGGGTGCCGCGCTCGGCTGGCTCAGGACGTAGGCGGCGTAGAGGATGATTCCGGCGAGCGCCATGATCAGCTGATTGCCGAGCCCCCACGGGAACATCAGTGCGGTCGTCAGGGTGAACACGATGAAGAGGAAGCCCACCGTGGTCGGATGCGCGCCCGTCGCGCTGGCGTAGCCCGCCACGCACGCCAGTATGGCGATGCAGGCACAGTGCATGAGGCCCGTGCCGGCGTGGCGCAAGCGCCGGATGCGATACAGCCCGATGATGCCGAGGCATGCCCCGAGCTCCAGGCCGAAGAACAGAAGCAGATACGAGAGGCGCTCCGGGTGGTAGGCGTACTCGATCAGGGATGCGATCAGCACTCCGCCGGCGAACAGGCCAGTGCACATCGGGCCGCGGCGTCCGACCAGCCGCCCTGTCTCTGCGCGATACTCTTCTCGCTCGTGCGTGTTCACGCGGCCTGCCTCCCGAGGAGCCGGCCCACACCCACACACCCCCAACACGTACTTGCCCCTATTCGACGCTAGTCACCTGGGTGGGGCGATGTCAATCAAAAACGACAATGGCGCGGTGCCCCAGGGATGCCCGGGATGCGCCGCGCCATTGTCGTTGATCGTTCTTGACCTAGCGGGGTTGCGGGACGACCCGCAGGTACGGCTTCAGCGTCTTCCACCCATTCGGGAATTTCTTCTTGGCGTCGTCGTCGGAGAGCGCGGGTACGATGATGACGTCATCGCCGTCCTTCCAGTTCACGGGCGTCGCGACACTGTGTTTCGCGGTCAGCTGCAGCGAGTCGATGACGCGCAGGAGCTCGTCGAAATTGCGTCCCGTACTGGCGGGATAGGTGAGCATCAGCTTCACTTGCTTGTCGGGGCCGATCACGAACACCGTGCGGACCGTCAAGGTGTTCAGCGCGTTCGGGTGGATCATGTCGTAGAGATCGGCCACCTTCCGGTCCGGGTCGGCGATGACCGGGTAGTTCGGTGCGTGTCCCTGTGTTTCGGCGATGTCGGCGGACCACTGCTTGTGCGAGTCGGCCGAATCGACGCTCAGGCCGATGACTTTGACGTTGCGCTTATCGAACTCCGGCTTGATCTTCGCCATGTACCCGAGCTCGGTTGTGCACACGGGCGTGAAGTCTTTCGGGTGCGAGAACAGGACACACCAGCTGTCGCCGATGAAGTCGTGGAATTTGATCGTGCCCTCGCTCGAGGCTGCTTCGAAGTCCGGTGCGGTATCTCCCAAACGAATTGCCATGATTTCCCCTCCTACAGGTGGTTGACCCCCGGGAACTATACGAGGCCCCCAGTCCGTACAACCAGGGTCCGACGTGGACTAGGGGGCCAACAGGACGTCGATGTTTTCGGGCGGGCGGCCGATGGCGGCGCGGGCGTCGTCGCGGATGACGATCGGCCGCTCGATGAGGATCGGATGTGCCGTCATCGCCTCGATGAGAGCGTCCGGCGCATCGACGGTGCCGAGGCCGAGCTCGCCGTACACGGCTTCTTTCGTGCGCATCAACGCGCGCGGATCTTCGAACCCGAGGAGGCCGAGCACCGCGCGCAGGCGATCCGCCGTCGGGGGTGATGTCAGGTACTCGGTGATCGTCGGTTCGATACCCGCGTCACGCAGACGTTGCAGGGTCAGTCGCGACTTGGTGCAGCGGGGATTGTGGAAGATCTCGAAGTTCCGGTTGGCCATCCTGGGCTCCTCGATGTGGACTGTCCGGTGTGCAGCCCGTGTGGCGACTAGAGGAAACGCTCCGCGTCGATATCGTAAAGGAAGACGGAGTCAGTGATGTTGTCGTCGGTGACCGTGACGATGATGATGTTCGTTCCGTCGAACTCGAGCACGATGCGCTGGAGCCCCGGCAGCTCCGCGTCCTGCAGGTCGAGCGTCGCGCGGCCGTTCAGCAGTGTGGTCCCGAACGTGATCTCGAGGTTGAACAGTTCCAGCACGAAGTCGGCCGCGTCTTCGAGGATGACCGTGTCGAAGAACGGGGACGCGTCGAGATCGCCACTGATGCGCAGTGCCGTGCCGAGATCGCTGACCTGAAGGCTCTCCGCCGAGTAGCCGATCTCCTCTTCCGTGAAGTTGTCGATCGCCGTTACGTCGACCGCGAACTGAGGCCCATCGAGGATCTCGCCGTCGAAGAAGGTGTTGTCGATCAGGCATTCGAAGAACGTAATCGTGGTCTCGAAGTCGTCGTTCTCGGTCTCGATCTCGCCATCGCCAAAGTTGTCGCAATTGACCAAGGTGGGCTCGTTCGGGTCTGGTGTGGGAAGCCCGCCGATCTGAGGGACGAACTGGAAGGGCTCTTGAAGAAACGGCAGCACGCGTTGCACCAGGATCACGACGCGTTGATCGACCGGCCCGCTCGTGGTCTCGATGCAGTTTTCCTCGACTTCGAGTTCCGCGGCTTTGCGGAAGACCAGCACGGCATCGGTATCGTTGATGACACCGTCGGTGTTGATGTCGCAGATCGTGAGGGAGCAGTCGGTCTCGACTCCGGAGGCGGCCAGTAGCGCGATGACGCCATCGGCTTCCGTGATGTCGCCGTCGCCATCGGGATCGGCGCACGGTTGCGCCTGCGCGCTTGCGGCAAGCAGGACAACGCACGCGATGACCGCGATTCGTGACAGCGCGACCCAGGCGCGTCGATCGTGCATCCCCATCGTTCCCCCTCCGATTGTGACGATTGCGCTCGTGCGCGGCTGCGCTTGGAGACGCAGTCGATCCGCGACGTTGGTTCGAGGTGACCCCCAGCAAGGATGCGTGGTGGGTGGCGGGCTGTCAATCCATCCCATGCCCCCGTGCGCGCGGGCGCGGAGCGCCCGTGCTCCGATGGGCGTCGCGAACCGCGGCAAAAGCCGCGGTTGCTCCCTGGTGCCCCCGGTGCGCGCGGCGCTGCGCGCCGTGCTCCGATGGGCGTCGCGAACCGCGGCAAAGCCGCGGTTGCTCCCTTGCGTGGCGGGGGAGGGCGATGGCTTGGAGCGGGCGGGCTCTGGTGGGCTTTTGCGGTGTCTTTGGGGTCGGGTAGTTTAGAGGTATGGCGGGGACTACCTGGTGGGCGCTGTTGTTTACTACGGCCGTGGGTGGGGCGTTGCGGTTCTACCATCTCGGGGCTCACAGCGTTTGGCTGGATGAACTCGTGTCGATCGAGCACAGCCGCTCGTTGGTAGCGGCGGTGAGCTCGTTTTCGCACCCCCCGTTGTTCTACGGAGCGTTGCATCTGTGGGCCCGCGTGTTCGGCGATTCCGATGCGGCTCTACGCGCTCTCGCGGCCTTGTCCGGGACACTCTGCGTGCCGGTGATGTTTGCGGCGGCCTTGCGGGCGTTTCGGAGTGAGCGAGTTGCCCTGACTGCCGCCTTCCTGCTCGCCATCATGCCGCAGTCGATCTGGCATGCCCGCCAGGTCCGGCACTACGCGCTGTGGCCAGCGTTCGTGCTGCTCGCGCTGTGGAGTCTGCTCGCGCAGCGTGACCGATCTGTCTCGTGGCGCGCGACGCTCGGCTACTGGGTGTGGACGACGGTCGCGATGGCGACGCACTACTACACGGCGTTCTACGCTGCCGCGCACGCACTTGCTGCCTGGTGTCTGATCGGCACGCGGCCGTTCGTGAAGACGCGGCCGGAGGGGCGGCGCTGGTTGGTGTTGCACGCGCCGCTGCTCGTGGTGGCCGTGGGGATCCTCGCGTACAGGCAAATGCGGTGGGGCCAGCTTGGCGTCGATGTCGCCGGCGCATTGGTCGGGAACGTCGCGCGGGTCGGGTGGTGGCTGGGGAGCCTGGTCTTCTTTCGCCCCTGGGCGTTCCCGGATCCGCCGTTGTCATCGGTGCGATGGGGAGCGTTTCTGGCTGTCGTCCTGCTCGCGGCTACCGTCGCGATGGCGCGCGACCGCACCGCCGATCGCCGCACCCTGTGGGCCCTTTCGATCATGCTCTGGCTCCCGCTCTTCGCGATCGAGATCCTCCCGGTTCGTAGCTATCCGCGGCTGCTGACGCCGACGCTCTCATTGATCGTCCTGTGGCTGTCCTACGCCGCGTGGACCCCGCTCTCGTCGCGCTGGGCGCAATTGGCACGGGGGGTCGTCGTTGCGGTGCTGATCGTCCGGATCGTTCCCTACATCGGCACGGTCTATACGATCGAAGTCGAGCCGTGGAGGTCGGTGTGTGCGGACGTTGCGGCGAACGAGACCGAGCGGACGGTCGTGTTGGTGAACGAGCCTTATATGGTGGGCCCGCTCCGGCACTGTTATGTGGCCGAGGCTCCCATCGTGCGGTTTCCGAATCGGAGGCGCCAGCTGGACACCGGCAATATCGTGTCGTTCGCTGCGCCGTACGATGAGGTGTGGTTCGTCTATTCGCATGCCTGGAGCAGCGACCCACGGCGCGAGGGGGTGCGGGCACTCATGGCCGCTCACGAACTCGTCGACCGCCAGCGGTACGGCCCCCTGCTCGAGACGTATCACTTGCGGCGGCGATCCCGTTGAACCCCGACGCGTTCTCGCCTAGCCTCGGTCCTTCCCGAGAGCCGGAGGACGAGATGCCAGAAGTCGATTGCCCGTTCTGCGACCTCGCAGATCGTATCGTTTCCGAGAACGCATGGTCGGTGTCCGTGCGCGATCTCGAGCCTGCTGCCGACGGGCATACGCTCGTCATTCCGAAGCGTCACTGCGCGAGCTTCTTCGATCTCGAGCCAGACGAGGTCCAGGCCTGCTTCTCACTGCTCCAGCGTGAACGTAATGCGCTCCAGGGAACGCTCGAACCCGACGGCTTCAACGTTGGTATCAACGACGGAGTGTCGGCCGGCCAGCGTGTGCCGCATGCGCACGTCCATCTCATCCCGCGTTTCCTCGGCGATCATCCCGATACCCGCGGCGGCATCCGCCACGTGATCCCGACCCGCCGCTAGGGACCCGGCCCGGAGGGTGTCGGGAGGGGAGTTTCCGGCCTCCCGCGCCCGCACAGAATCGTCCGCAGTGTTGGGAACTCACCTCGATCGAGGGTGGGTGGGCATGGTAGACTCGTCCCAGAGGTCATCCATGAACGTCGTGCCGTTTGAAGCTGTTCGCCACGCAGCCGTCGCGTGTTTGTCTGCGCTGATCGTGCTGACCTGTCTCGCCCCTGACGCGTGGGCGCTTCCGAGCGGCGTCGTCGATCTCGCGGCCGCGACCACTGCCAGTGACCTGCACCGGGTGCATGGCTCGGTCGGCAGTGGATCGTTCGGGGTGCCGATCGCCGGCGGCTTCGATTGCGACGACGATGGATTCAAGGACTATGCGCTCGCCGCCATGGTCGCCGACCCGAGCGGTCGGACCAACGCGGGCGAGGTGTTTCTCGTGTTTGGCGACGGGACGGTCACCGGGACACTCGACACCGGCGATCCGAACGACCCGCGTATCCTCCACGTCTGGGGCGACGGCGATTCCGAGAATACCGGCAGCGAGATCTGGATGGACGACGTTACGGGGGACGATGTCGGCGATCTGTTGATTGCGCGGCAGAACTTCACGCCCGACGCAGGTCGTACCGGGGCCGGTGCGTTGACCATCGTTGTTGGTGGGTCGGCGCTTCGCACGCACGCGGCCACGCTGCAGCCTCTGGATCTGCGGTCGCCACCAGCCGGCATTACGGTGCTGACGATCGTCGGTGCGCAGGAGTTCGGTCGGCTCGGTATCTGGGTTCGCACGGGTGACATCACGGGCGACACGATTCCCGACATCGTCGTCGGCGCAGATCAAGAGACCGATCTCACCGAAACGCATCGTGGTGCGGCCTACGTCGTCCGCGGTGGGGCGCATCTCGCGGTGACGCAGACGATCGATCTCGCCGACTTCGGCACAACCGCCCTGGTCGGGAATCTCGCGAGAATCACGCCGCCCACCGGATCGACGGAGTACCACTTCGGCGCCACCGTCCAGATCGGCGATCTCGACAAGAATGGCCGCGGCGAAGTCCTGGTTGCCGCTGCGTTGAATCGCGCCGGGGCGACGCTGCGCGCCGACGGCGCAGGGAGTGGCACGGCGCACGGTACCGGTGGCTCGAGCGATGGCAGTTTGTACATTGCCTGGGACGACAACTTCGCGGCCGGGCCATGGGTGGCGGGGTTCACCTTCGACGTCAGCGTCCCGACCAATGCGACGATCATCCACGGTGGGGCCCGGAACCGCAGCTTCGGGGAGGAGATGCTCGCCGGTCTCGACTACGACGACGACGGCGAGCCGGACCTCTTCGTCGGTGACATCGTCGGCGACGGCACCATCGCGCAGAATCGTTTCTCGTCCGGCACGGGGCATGTGATCTACGACGCCGGCACGACCAAGGGGCTCGAGTTCGATCTCGATACGACGCCGCTCGGACTGGTGTTGGTGACGTTTCTCGGGCCTTCTCCGGGAGACATTGCCGCCGATACGGCGATGCACGGCGACTTCGACGGCGACGCCATCGACGATCTCGCATTCAGCTCGCCGCACGGGAGCCCGCTGTCGCGCGCCGAGGCGGGCATCGTTCACGTCATCCACGGCCGAACCGGACCGTGGCCCGCGCTGATCGATCTGATGCCGGGGGCGTTCCCCGATCCGAACACGGTGGACATCACGGAGGTCTACGGCGCGCATGGTACCGTCGGCTTCGATACGGGCGATGTGCTCTGCTACAGCGGCGCTGCCGCGGACATCGACAGTGATGGCAAGCTGGACATCATCACCAATGAGATGTTGGGCAATGGCATCACCCCCGCCGCGGAGGATACGGGCAATCTCGTGATCATCGGCGGCGCCAGGATCGCCAACGCCCCGTCCCCGAGCGCGCCGCCCGGCCCGCCGCAGACGAAAGCGCAGCAGCGCTGTCTGAACGAGATGAACAAGCGGGGCGCTGCGGTGGGTGTGACGCAGGGAAGCACGAACAGCTGTTGCATTCGGAACGCGGCGCGGGGCCTCACTTCGAAGTTGGGGACGCCACCGCAGACACAGACCGCGCAGGCGTGCTTGACCAACGATGTGCGAAATAAGGTCGCGCGCAAGGTGCTGAAGCTGGAGCAGCGCGAGACCTCGAAGTGTCTTGCCGCGCCGTCACAGCTTCCCGCCTTCGGCTTCACCAGCGCGGCGGGCGTTAGCGCCGCGGCGACGAGCGCGATCATCGGACTCGTCGAGGATCTCTACGGAGCGGATCTGACTGCGGCCGTCGTATCGACCGACGATCATCGTGACGGCGCGCGCTGTCAGTTCGAGGGATGGCGCGGCGTGCGGCGAGTCCACGACACGCTGTGGAAGCAGGCGGTGACGGCGAAGAAGGGTGGATTGCGCGGCAAGGGGCGTCTGACGGGGGGTGATCCCTCCGCGCCGGTGCGGGACGCCACCGAGTTGCAGGAAGAGATTCTGGCCGTGCTTGCGGCGGATCCGCGCGATCGCGTGCAGCGGGCCGTGGATACCCTCCACGACCGCGCGCTCTCGCGCTGTACACCGGCCCTGACACAGACGACCCTGGCGGCACTCTTTCCCGGTGCCTGTGCGGGCGCGGGCGACGTGTCCGCGTGGGCGGATTGCGTTGAGATCAAGGCGCGATGCCAGTTCTGCACCGCGTTGAACGCCTTTGACGCGCTGGCGATCGATTGCGACGTGTTCGACGACGCGACGACCAATCTGAGCTGCAGCCCGTAGCGGCCGGGGTGCTCGGGGTATCGGTGCTCCACGTGCGGCGACAGGTCGATGGCGCGTGAGGGAGGTTCGCAGCGCGCGCCAGGACGATCTGAGCGCGATCGTCCGCATCTACAACCACGCGGTTGCCCACGGCGTCGCGACGTTCGATCTCGAGCCATGGCAGGTCGAGGAGCGACGCGAATGGTTGGCCTCGTTTGATGAGACCCACCCCATGCTGGTGTGCGAGGACGACGGGGTCGTCGTCGGCTATGCCTACTATGTCCCCTACCGAGCCCGGCCCGCGTACGGCGCGACCAAAGAGGCCACGGTGTACGTGGATCCCGCGCATCATCGGCAGGGGATCGGCGCGGCGCTCTACGAGCAACTTCTTGCGCATGCGACGCGCAGTGGCGTGCACGTCATGATTGCGGTCCTCGGTGGGCACAACGAAGGCAGTGAGGCGTTACATCGCCGGCTCGGTTTCGAGTACGCGGGTAGCTTGCCCGAGGTGGGGCGCAAGTTCGACCAGTGGGTCGACACGACGCTCATGGTGCGACGTCTATAGAGCTTGCAGGAGAGCCTGCGGGGCTGCGTTTCCGTGATTTGCGTGCTTGTCGGTTCACCGGCGCCGCCAGTATATTACGGCCTTCACCTGGTGTCCGTGTCGACGCGTTCGCGTTGGCGCGTCTGTGCCGCTTCTTCTGGAGGGTCCTCCCCATGCCTCGCCCCCGCTCTGTGCTTGCTGCCGTCGTCGTGACGGCAATCGTTCTCGCTGCCACCTCCCACCACACGCAAGCCTTACATAGGAACACGCCACCGCTGTTGCAGATCACCGATGCGGCGTCGGCCGAGTTCGGCGACCCGATGTTCGCCGGCCGATCGAACGTGCTGGTGTTCCACTCCGATGGGGACCTCCTCGGCAACGGCAACAGCATCCCGCAGATCTTCGTCTTCGATCTTGCCAGCCGGGTGAAGAAGGGCCAGCTCGGGCTGTTTCAGGTGACCGACGGTGCCGTGGGCAGCTACGAGCCGACCGGCGCGAAGCGCGCGCGTGTTCTCGCCTTCCATTCCGAGGACGACCTGCTCTCGAACGGCAGTAGCGGCCGGCAGGTCTTCGCGGCGACGAAAGCGAAGTGGAAGAAGGGGCAGGTGCCGCTCGTGCAGGTGACGCGTGGTCCCGGCGAGAGCTTCGGGGCCGTGCTCAGCGATCGCGGCAAGTTCGTCCTGTTCTCCTCGACCGACGATCTCCTCGCCGAGGGCCTTCCGCCGGGCACGCGCCTCTACCAGGCCGATCTCCGGCGTCTGTCGAAGAGTTCGTGCCCGGGCTATCCGTGTCCTGCTGATGGCAATCCCGGTCTGCTGCGGATTACGGATGATGCCGTCGAGGGCGTCAGCATCAACAAGACGGGCTCGCGGATCGCGTTCACGTCGCGTGCCGATGCTGCCGGCACCGGATGCGGGACCGGCGTTGCGCAGCTCTTTCTCTGGGATGGGAAGACCGGAACCACCGCGCAGATGACCTGCGGTACGGCCGATTCCCGCGGCCCCGTGTTTACCCGAAACTTTCGCGGCGTGCTGTTCGAGTCCGACGCCGATCTGCTGGGCGCGGGGAATGGTCACACTCAGATCTATCATCTCGACGTGTTCGTGGAGCCGCCGGTTCTCAGCCAGTCGACCTTCGGCGCCGACGGCGACAGTCGCATGGCCGCCCCGAACGGCACCAGCCGGAAGACCCGCTTCTTTTTCATGTCGTCAGCGGATCTCACGGGCTCGGGGACGTCGGGGAGCGAGCACCTGCACTCGTACGACGCCTTCACCGGGGTGCAACGCCTGACCAACGGGGTGACGATTCTGTCGCGCCTCGCGGGACAGTTTCTCTTCGCCGCTTTCGCGAGTGCCGACGATTTGATTGGCAACGGCAATGACACACCGCAGATGTTCATCATGAACGCCGACGTCGCGCCGCTGCTGGACCCGACCGTCACCCCAACCCCAACGGCGACCGCAACCCCGACCGCGACCACCACGCCGACCCCGACGCCGACCGTCACCCCGACCCCGGTCCTCGAGCGTCTCGTGCTGGCGCCGGTGAGCACCAATCTCCAGATAGGTGAGACCAAGGCTTTCGCCGTGATCGGCCATTTTACCGGTGGCGGTACTCAGAACCTGACGCAGCTTGTGACCTACACGTCGAGCGACCCCGGGGTGGTCGTTGCGCCGAACACGCCCGCTGATGCGAGTCGCGTCGAAGCGTTGGCGACGGGCGTCGTCAGCATTTCCGCCGTGCACGGGCCAACAGGGGTATCGACGACGACTACGGGCGACGATGCGGTCGTTACGGTCGTAGGCGGTGTCGAGCGGATCGTGATCGCGCCGGCGATCGACAGCTTCTCCGTGGGCGAGATCGAGACGTTCACTGCCACAGCCCACTTCTTCGGAGGTGGAACCGAGAACTACACGCAGCTCGTGACCTACGCGTCGAGTGCGCCCGCGATCGCCGCTGCTCTCAATACGCCGGGAAACAGGAGCCAGATCGAGGCGCTCAGTCCGGGCGTCGCCACTATCTCGGCGACCGATCCGGTCAGCGGCGTCAGCTCGAGTGACAGCGGCGACGACAGCGTGGTGACCATCATCGGGCCGCTGCAGAGCATCACGCTCTCCCCGGCAAGTACGACGCGGAACGTCGGAGAGTCCAAGGCGTTTACGGCGATCGGGCACTACGGCGGTGGGAGCACGCAGAACCTCACCCAACTGGTCGTCTACGCCTCGAGCAACCCCTCGGTGGCGTCTGCACCCAACACCCCCGGAAACCGGAGCCGAGTCGATGCGGTGGCAGTGGGCATCGCGACGATCTCCGCAACGCATGTGGCCACGGGTGTCACCAGCACGGCATCCGGGGGCGACGCTACGTTCATTGTGAATCCGTAGGGTGTAGCCCCCTTGCGCGCGGCGCTGCGCGCCGTGCTCCGATGGGCGTTGCCGGCGCAAAGCGTGGTTTGCGCCGGCTCCGGATTTAGCCCCGGCGTGGGCGGGGCTGGGCGCGGTGTTCCGAGGGGCGTCGGTGGCGCAACGCGGCGCTTCGCGCCGGCTCCGGGTCTAGTCCTCGTGCGTGCGGGGCTGCGCGCTGTGCTCCGAGGGGCTTCGCGGCGTGTGTGTCGGGACTTGTGCAGGTCGGGCCTGCGCGCTAGGTCACGTGCCTCCTAGAGCCATCGCATCGGCTCCATCACGTGAGAATGCGCCAGAAAGCACCTAGGAGCTGGCGACCCCAAGGCCCGCGCAATTCGTGGCACCGAGCAACGCTTGATGATCGACCTTGCCGAGTGACGACGTCGCACGGAATTCGACGCGACGACAGGAGGAACGAGGAATGAAGAAGATCATGATCGTGGTGTCAGTCGCCGCGCTGATGGCAGCCACACTTGCGCAAGCGAAAGAGCCGCCGAAGATGGAGATGACCACCAAGATACCGCCGGGGATCATTACGCCGGATGAGATCGAGACCCGGCTCGGTGACCTGAGCTTCTTCGACGGCGTGCCCGACGATGAGACCGTTCAGAAGGCCTACAACTTCATCGACTTTCAGAACGCCTACCAGGCGTTCATGGGGGGGATGAAGATTGCCTCCATGGATGCGATCCGCAAAGGCCTACTCGAATTCGGGCCGGCCAACGAGACGGCAGTTCTTTTCGAAGACCTGATGGACTCGAAGGCGCTGTTCCTGACCGCCAACACGACCAGCGTCTACATGATGTCCTGGCTCCAGGTGGGGGACGAACCCATGATCATCGAAACCCCACCCGACGTGTTGGGTTTCATCAATGATCACTGGTTCAAATACGTCACGGACTTTGGGCGTCTCGGGCCTGACAATGGCAAGGGCGGCAAGTTTCTGATCCTTCCCCCCGGTTATGACGGAGAAGTGCCCGAGGGCTATCACGTGGCCCGCACCAACACCTATGGGAACTGGGTGATCTGGCGCGGTTTCCAGGTCGATGGATCACCGAAACCGGCCGTCGATGCGACGAAGAAGGCGTTCCGAATCTACCCGCTATCGAAGAAGGAAAGCCCGCCGAAGATGAAATTCGTCGACGTCTCGGGCGAATCCTTCAACACGATTCACCGCATGGACTACCAGATTTTCGAAGAGATCAACGACGTCGTTCAGGCGGAGCCCAGCTTCGGCGAGAGCCCGGAAATCCTCGGCTACATGGCTGCCATCGGCATCAAGAAGGGACACCCCTTCACGCCGGACAAGCGCATGAAGAAGATCCTGACCGTTGCAGCCTCCGCGGGCGCGATGTCGGTGAAGACCGTTTGGACCAAACCACGCGACGAGATGTTCTATTTCTATCCGGGCGAGAGTAATTGGATGAACCCGTTTCCCGGTGGTGAATACACCTGGGTCAAAGACGGAGCCACATTGCTCGAAGCACGCGCGGGCTTCCACTTCTATGCCACCGGCATCACCCCCGCTATGGCGAAGAAGATCATCGGCAAGGGCTCGAAGTACGCCTACACCTACCTCGATGCCGACGGCAATCCGTTGGACGGCGGAAAGACGTACAAGGTGCACGTGCCCCCGAACGTTCCGGCCAAGGACTTCTGGTCCTTCACTCTCTACGACAACCAGACCCGGTCCATGCTGCAGACCGACGAACGGTTCCCGGGCATCGACAACAACAAGCCCGGCATGATCAAGAACGCCGATCAGTCCTACGACGTCTACTTCGGCCCGAAGGCGCCGGAGGGTCAGGAGAACAACTGGGTTCAGACGATCCCCGAACGGGGCTGGAATACGATCTTCCGCCTCTATGGTCCGCTCGATGCCTGGTACGACAAGACCTGGCGGCCCGGTGAGATCGAATTGGTGAAGTAGGAGCCAACCGCCCAGATGTCGGAGTTTCCCGACGGCATTCGCTAGAACCGATAGGCGGGTCCGATCATGATCTGACTACGCTCGCCGATTCCACCTTCGACCGCCAGCTGGATGTGTGGGGTGACCTCCCACGCGCCACCGATGAGGAAGTTGAATCGGTGATCGGAGTTCTGGTCGATCTCGATGCGAGCGCCCCTCAGGGCTGGGCTACGGATGTTGTCGGGCAGCGTGATCTCTATCGTCTGCTTGTTGTTGAGGTACATGGTCCCCACCCACAGCGCGCCCGTCATGCGCCAGACGCTGCCTTGTACTCCCGCTCGTGCCGTTGCCACGAGCTTCTCGATCTTCTGGTCGAACTCGGAAATGTCGGTCCAGGTGTAGTTCACGTCGAACATACCGAATGCGATCGAATAGCCTGCGACGAGAGTGGAGCCGAGGCCATAGGTCGGCCCTTCGACGCTGGCCTTAACCGGGATGTCGACGATCTCGGGAACTCCCCCTGGCGGAGTGATCTCCGCTCGGAGCACCACATCGCTGTCGGCCCACGTGTAGCCCACCACAGCGTAGACGTTGAGAATGGGGAGCAGCCAAGCATCGAAACGCATGTTGACGTTCTTCGAGGTGGCGTCCACATCACCCTCTCTCAGGATCTCGACAGAGCTCGGATCGGATCCCTCGAGGCCGACACGTAGATCAGTGACCTGCAGGCTCTGGTCCATTCTCATGAACGTGGCCCCAATCCCCATGGGTAGCGGGAGACGATAACCCCTCTCTTGTGCCTGCTTTCGGAAGAGAGGCAGAAACTCGTTCCATCGCCGATCCTCTGCCTGCGTCCCCTGTCCTTTCCTGGAGGGATCGCGTGACGGAAATGGCAATCTCGTCAGGTCGATGTCTACGTCCAGGAGCGGAACGTCGTCATCCATGTTCGTATCGATGTCGATATCGATGAAGCCTTCGTCTTCCTCCGCGGCCCCTTGCTCTCCAGACGCGGTCGGCTCCTCGCCCGCAGAAACCGGCTCACCAAGAGCGGTGCCCGTGAGGATCCAGAGACACATAGAAATCGCCATCACAAAGCGGCGTACATCGAGCACTCGAACCTCCGGGACGAGGGCTCCCTTACACGGGCACGCGTTTCGGTGCCAACGAACCCCTCTGGTGTGGCGAGTCGGCGTCAGCCTCGGGTTGCGGCAGTTCGGCTACACTGAGAGAGCTCTTCGGCCTGACCGTGACGCGGGCAAAGGACGAGAATCGGAATTGCCGGACCGAAGCTATCGCCTCTTGGATCTTTCGCGGCTGCCAAGCCTCTGGGTTGAGGAACAAGAGGCTAATCTGGCCCTCCTCGCGGAGCACGGTCTGTAGCTGGAGTTCGCATGGCGCTGCGTGGTCGTTTGGGCTGATTCCGGGGTGGCGAATGGGAGAATTCCCTATTGATGGGTTCTGTTGGTTCATGACGCGCTGCAGAAAGAGTTCGTTAAGTCTCTGAAGTTATTGGAGGTGCCCCAAAGTTCCCTAGGGAACTATCCCTATGCGAGGGGAAGATAGTACTCAGATTTATCTTGACACGTGATACTTCGCGGGCGTATGCACGAGTCATAGGGAGGATGCCATGAGGAAAGCCGACATAGCAGCACTTCGGCTCGTAGCTCTTGGCTCTTGTAGTGCCGAGAGTCGGGTGTGCAGGACACACACCAGGCTCGCTAGTAACGGACTCCGGGAGGTCGCCGCGCCTCCTAGGCTTTCCGGAGTCTCACCGCTGCGGAGTGCACCATGTGCCGTGTTGTCGCTCCGTCAGTAGGTGACCCGCGTCACCCTGCGGCTTCCTCGCCGGATCGAGGAAGCCGCAGGGACCCCCCCGGTTCTTCGTATGCACTTCCGTTGGGTCTTCGTGAGCAAGTGCAGCGTTTGGCAGGTCGGCTTTACGAGACGCACGCACGCGCGCTCTCGAACCAGGGTGCTGGCATCACGTGGCGCCCGGTGTCGTGTTGGGACCAGATCGAGATCCGACCGGACGAACGGGCGCCCCATGGGGTGTTCTTCAGGCGTCGTTCGATGACCAGGGCGGCTGAGCCGCCACGCCCGTCCCGAGCCCCCGTGCCGATGCAGCCGCCGGCCGCGGAAACGCTCCAACAGAACGGGGCCGCGCTTCAACAAAACGGGGCCGCGCTTCAACAGAACGGGGCCGCGCCCCGACAGAACGCGGTCGCGCCCCGACAGAGATAAGGCTGCAGCGAGGGGTGGGTGCCCCGTCATGCTCCGGGTGAGTCTCCCCGGGGCATGACGGATCGGTTCAGCGTCTCAGGTGCACATTGCGCCGTCGACGCGGATCATGGATCCGTTGACGTGCCGTGCGTCGTCGGACACGAGGAACGCGATGGTGCTGGCGACGTCCTCGGGCCCGCGATGACCGTCGAAGGGCATGATGCGCTTCAGGAGGTTCGGGTTCGCGCCCTCTGGAAGAGAGAATGCCTTCTGGATGGGCGTCTCGATGCCACCCGGACAGACCGCGTTCACCCGTAGCCCCTGCTTGCCGTACTCGATGGCGAGGCCGTAGGTGAAGGCGAGGACGCCTCCCTTCGACGCCGAGTAGGCCGAGGTCCACGCATGGGCTTTGAGCGCCGCGGTGGACGACATGTTGACGATCGTGCCGCGGCTGGCCAGCAGATGCGGAATCGCCGCGCGGCACATGAGAAAAGTGCCCGTGAGGTTGACGGTCAGCACGCGATTCCAGGCCTCCAGTGTCTCCTCGTGGGTATGCACGAAGTGGAGGATGCCGGCGATGTTGCAGAGCGCGTGGAGCGTGCCGAAGTGCGTCATCGCGGCGTCCACCGTCGCCTCGATGGACGCGGGATCGCCGACGTCGCAGACGTGCGCGATCGCGTCGCCTCCGCCGGTGCGGATGCCGTCGGCGGTGGCCTCGACCGCCGCCGCCTGGACATCGGTGCAGAAGACACGGGCGCCTTCGTTGGCCAGTCGTTCGGCGGTGGCCTTCCCGATACCGGATGCCGCGCCGGTGAGCAGGATGTTGCGGCCTTCGAGTCGTTTCATCTGAATGCCTCCATGCACGGCTCCCGCGTTGGGGGGCAGGTGCGCTGCGGGTTGAGCCAGGGGACGCGGATGATACTTGTTCCCGTTCGGCGGTGGTAGCTCCCCCACGGCTAGAGGAGGTTCGCCATGATTCTCGACAGTTTTCGGATGACCGACATGGTTGCGATCGTGACCGGCGCCGGGCGCGGCATCGGCCGCGGGATCGCGCAGGCGTTCGGAGAGGTGGGCGCCGACGTCGTGTGCGCGGCGCGGACCGCCGACCAGATCGAGGAAACAGCCGGGGTGATCCGGGGCAACGGGCGCCGTGCGCTCGCCATTCCTTGCGACGTGAACCACCGCGAGCAGCTCGAGCAACTCGTTCAGCGCACGCTCGACGAGTTCGGGCGTATCGACGTCGTCGTCAACAACGCGGGCGGCACGATGCCGAGCCCGGCGCTCAAGACGAGCGAGCGCATGTTCGAGGAATCGTTCCACTTCAACGTGACGTCCGCTCTCGTGCTCAGCCAGCTCGCGATTCCGCACATGCTGGAGAAAGACGGCGGGGCGATCCTCAACATCTCGTCGGGGCTGTCGCACTTCGTCGAGAAGGCGTTCGTCGCCTACGGTACGTCCAAGGCGGCACTGAACCACATGACCCGTATGCTGGCGCACGAGTTCGCGCCCCGCGTGCGTGTGAACGCCATCGCGGTCGGTTCGATCGAAACCGAGGCGTTGGCGCCGTTCCTGGCCGAGGCGGATCTCCGCGGCAAGATGGAGGCGCTGACTCCCATGGGACGCCTCGGCAAAGTCGAGGACATCGCGCAGGCGGCCGTCTACCTGACGTCACCCGCGTCGAGCTGGGTGACTGGCAAGGTCGTCGAGGTCGATGGCGGAACCATCGCGTCCAACTGGCCGCTCGATCTCTCCGGCATGTAGGCGTCGGCGGCGGTCTCGAGGGCGCGACGCCGGTCGCGGCTGCAGAGGTTCGCTAGTGGGTTTCGAGCTGGTTCGACGGGTCGAACGTGTCGGAGGCTGGCTCGCTGGTGGTCGTCGCGGCGATCTCGGACTGCGATGCGCCAGGGCGGTACGGGAGCGCAAGGTTGAAGCAGGTGCCGACGTCGACGGTCGAGCGCACCGTGATCGTTCCCCCGAGGAGTTCGACGTAGCGGTGGACGATGGCGAGGCCGAGGCCGACGCCGCCAAAGGGATTGTCGCTCGAGCGTTCGAGCTGGTGGAACGGCTCGAAGATGGTCTCCAGATGTTGCGGCTCGATGCCGGGCCCGGTGTCTTCCACTTCGAACTGGACGCGGCAGCCCTCGCGGTCGTGCGTGATGCGGACGGCGATGGTTCCTTCCTGCGTGAACTTGATGGCGTTGCTGACCAGGTTGTCGAGGACCATCGTCAGCTTGGTGCGATCGGTCTCGATTACCGGGAGTCCCGGCTCCGCCTGGCAGTGCATCGTGACGCCGGGTGCCAGCGGGATGCGTTCGCGCTCGGCGAGCTCTTCGACGAAGGTATCGAGCGCGAGGCTCGTGCTCTGTACCGGGATCTTTCCCGCTTCGAGTTTGCCGAGGTCGAGGACCATGTCGACGAGATGCAGGAGATTGGAAGCCGCGGTGCGGATGCGTCCCATCAGGCGATCGCTCTCTTCGGGGTCGAGGCGACTGTTCTCGTCGCGCAGCATGTCGGTGTAGCCGGTGATGATGTTGAGTGGCGTGCGGAGCTCATGGGACATGTTGGCGACGAACTCGTTCTTGGTGCGATTCTCTGCCAGGAGCGCCTCGTGGCGACTCTCGAGATCCCGTGTGGCCGCGATCGCGGCTCGGATCCGATCCTCGGCTTCGTTCGCGGTCGTGGTTCCCACCAGCGCCGGACTCTCCTGGAGTCCGCGAATGGTGCGTCCGTACACGACCAGCGCTGCCACCAGAATACCGGGCAGGATCGTGCTGGCGGCAAAGACACCGCTGGCGTAGAGCGTCCACGCGATCCACGCCACGTCTACCGTCGCAATGGCGACGACCAGCGGTCCGAAGAGCTGCTCCGCGGGCAGCGCGGCGAGCGGGGCCACACTTCCGAGCAGGAGGACGATGAGGAGCGCCTGCACGGTCGGCACTGGGGCCTCCGCGGTCCCGACGAGCAGCGCCGAGGCGGCCAGGAGGAGTACCGAACGGAGGCAGAGGAACCACACCTTCCGCCCGCGTTCCAGGTCGAACAGGCCGCGCAAATCGTGGCTGGTCATGGGAGGATTCAGGTGCAACGCGTGTGCCAGACGCTGTGGAGGATGAGCGAGCCTAAATAGCGGTTTTTCGAGGGTGTAGTGTCGCACGAGCGGCGAGTTCTCGACGCCAGCGGTGCAAATGACAGCCCCGGGAGCCACGTCGCTTCGCACGGAACCCTCTTTGTTCCCTGAGGGCTTTGGGCTACTCATCAGGGGAAGCGCCCCCGCTGCCATGCCGCTCCATTTCCACATCGCGCAGGTCAACGTGGCGCGTCTGCGCGCGCCCCTCGACGATCCGATCACGGCCGGATTCACCTCCCAGCTGCGTCTGATCAATGCGATCGCCGACCGCAGCCCCGGTTTCGTCTGGCGTCTGCAGACGGCCGAAGGCAACGCGACCTCCATTCGTGCCTTCGCCGACCCCCTGGCGTTGATCAATGTCTCGGTCTGGGAGTCGATCGAGGCGTTGCGCCACTTCGTCTATCAGAGCGCGCACATGCGACCGCTCCGCGATCGTGCGCAATGGTTCGTGCCACCGACGCAGCCTGCGATTGCGCTGTGGTGGGTTCCGGTCGGGCACGAGCCCAGCGTCGAGGAAGCCGTCGAGCGCGTGGAGATCTTGCGCCGCCTCGGCCCGACCGCCGAGGCCTTCAGCTTCGAGGTGCCGTTCGCGGCACCGCCCCGCGCCGCGGAGTCCGGCCCGGTCGCGGAATCCGAACCCGGCGAACACATGCGGCTTCTGAACGATCGCCTGCCAGCGATCGTCTGGGCGACCGATACCTCCATGCGCTTCACCGCTGGCATGGGCGCGGGACTCGCCACACTCGGGCTGAAGCCGAATCAGCTGCGTGGGCAGACGTTGGCCGACTACTTCAAGAGTGCGGATAGCGAGTTTCTCCCGATCGAATCGCATCAGCGCGTGCTGGCGGGGGAGGCTTCCGATTTCGAGATCGAGTGGGCCGACCGTGTGTTTCAGGCGCATCTCGAGCCCACGAAGGATGCGGAGGGTACGATTACCGGCGTCATCGGTGTTGCCCTCGACGTTACCGAGTACAAGGGCGCGCAGGCACAGTTGCGGACCGCGCACGCGCAATTGGATGAGCTCGTCGAGGAGCATGCTGGCGAGCTGCGCCGTGCGAACGAGCGGCTGCACGAGGAGGTGTCCGAGCGTCGCCGCGCCGACAAGGAGCTCCGGGCGACGCAGGAGCGTTTGCAGTTCCTGCTCTCGGCGACTTCGGCGATGATCTACGCGGCGGAACCGACGGGGAGCTACGCGGCGACGCACGTCACCGAGAACGTGCATGCGATCGCGGGCTATCATCCGCGCGATTTCCTCGGGAACCCGACGTTCTGGATCGAACACGTGCATCCGGACGACCGGGCGATCGTCGCGGCCGGAGTGCAGCGCATGTTCGAGCACGGGTATCACGTGCACGAGTATCGGTTCCTCGGGAAGGACGGCCAGTACCGCTGGATGCAGGACGGGGCGAAGCTCGTACGCGACGACGATGGCACGCCCCGGGAGATCGTCGGGTACTGGATCGACACGACCGACCGGAAGAAGCTCGAGGTCGAGCTCCGTGAGGCGAAGGAGGCCGCTGAGGGGGCCGACCGCGCGAAAAGCGATTTCCTGGCCACCATCAGCCATGAAATCCGCAACCCGATGAACGCCATCATCGAGAGTGCCGATCTGCTGACGGGGGCGGACCTCCATCCCGACCAGCAGGCCTATGCCACGATCGTACGCCGGTCGGCAGAGGCACTGCTCACGATCGTCGACGACATCCTCGATTTGTCGAAGATCGAGGCTCGCCGACTGGAGCTCCACATCACGCGTTTCTCGGTGGCCTCGGTCGTCGCCGACGTCGTCGACATCTTCTCGGCGCGCGCGCGCATGCAGGGCATCGAGCTAACGGCCATCACCGATCGGCGCGTACCGTCGCACGCGTTCGGCGATCCGGGGCGTTTGCGTCAGATTCTGATCAACCTGGTCGGAAACGCGCTCAAGTTCACGCGCCGCGGCGAGGTGACGATCAGGACGACCCTGGCCGAGAGTGTCGGGGCGCATGCGCGCTTGCGATTCGAGGTGCACGATACCGGGATCGGCATCCCGCGTGATCTACAGGGCCGGCTCTTCCAGCCGTTCTCGCAGATCAAGGATGCCCAGACGCCGCGGGCTGGCGGGACGGGTCTGGGGCTCGTGATTTCGAAGCGTCTCGCCGAGCTGATGAGCGGGGCCATCGGGGTCGATAGCGAGCCCGGTCGTGGGAGTACGTTCTGGTTCACGATCATTCTCGAGGGGGAGCCGGCGCGCGACGACGAACGGTTGCGGTTGGCGGTGGCGCCAGCGGCGACGCGTGTCCTGATCGTCGACGACGGGGCGACGAGTCGCGCGATGCTTGCCGAGTCGCTCGAGGCGCTGGAATTCCCCGCTGAGGGGGCGTCGACCGGGACGGAAGGATTGGCGCGTCTGCGGACCGCCGTCGAAGACGGCAATCCCTTCACGCTGGTGCTCCTCGACGTCGAGATGCCCGGTCTCCCCGCATTCGAGTTCATTCAGATGATCACGCGCGACCCCTTGCTCAAAGGGACCCGGGTCGTGCTGCTGGTTCCGTTCGGCCAGCTGCGTCTCGAGCGGGCCGCGCGTGAAGCAGGCGCGGCGGCGTGTTTCCTGAAGCCCCTCCACCCGACGCGGCTACGGACGCTGCTCGAAACGGTCCTCGGTGTGGTGCCCGACCTTTCCGACGACACATCGGCGCGGCCCGTTGAGACTCCTGGAGCGCTCCTGGACACTGGGAACGGAGGCGCGGGCAAGCGCTTGCTCCTCGTCGAGGACGACGAGGACCTGCAGCTGCTGACGGCGCGCATCCTCGAGCGTGCCGGGTACGTCGTCGATGTCGTGGGCGATGGGCAACGGGCGATCACGGCCGCTGCGGTGCAGGTCTACGACCTCATCTTGATGGATAGTCGGCTGCCAGGCATCGACGGGTTCGGCGCGGCCGAGTCGATTCGCACGCGCGAGCGTAGTGCCGGGGGTCGCGTACCGATCGTCGCGCTCACTGCGAATGCGAGCGATCAAGATCGTCAGCGCTGTCTGGACGTGGGGATGGACGAGGTGCTGCGGAAGCCCGTCCGGCCAGATCGCCTGGTACAGACGGTCCGCGATTGGACGGCGACGCGGGCCGCGAGCTGAGTACCCTCAGCCGGCGTGTCGGATCTCGACACGGGCGGGGCGAGCCTCGCTATCGCGCGCACTGACGGCCCGCACGGCAAGAAGCGGATCGCCTGCAATCAGCTCGTAGGCCAACCTCGTGGTCCGGGCGAGGGCGCGGTCGCGCGACGAGCCGGGGCGCTGACGCCGGGCGACGATCGTCACCGTGTCCGGCACGACCTTGGGGCGCGTCGGGAGGACGTGCGGCGCCGCGACGCTCGCGCCAATCTCGATCGTAATGCCCATGGGGCCGAGCACGACCGGGCGGACGCCCGGAATGCCTTCGGCGGCAATCCGCGTCTCGAGACGGCCCGCGAGTTCGCGGAGATGCTTGGACGCACCGATCGGCTCGGGATCCGCGCGCTGGGCCGGTGCCTGCTCCGGTACGGGTTCGACGCCTGGATCCGTCTCTTCGACGAGTGCGAACACTTCCTCGGGCGGTGCTTCTGCGGGGGCGGGCGTGCGTGCCTGCAGTCGGTCGGCGATCATGTGCGGGCCGTGCGAGCGCTCCATCAGAATGCCGATGGCGACGAAGGCGAGCAGCAGCAGCACCAGATCGCTGAAGGTGAGCATCCACGTGCCCTCGTCCTCATCGTGGACGTTGGGCTCGACGAGCAGCAGGACCGGACGTTTACGCGGCATGGGGGATCAGCTGCAGGGGCGCGTCGGTCGGCTCGGCGTCCGAGGACATGTAGGCACGAAGCGCGCGCTCGATCCGGAGCGGGTGCTCGTCGCGATGCAGGAGGACCGTGCCCTCGACGATCATCTGCAGTACCAGCGCTCGTTGGGCGAGGTGCGTCTGCAGCTTGGTGGCCAGTGGTACGACGATGACGTTCGACAGGATGACACCGTAGAGGGTCGTCTGCACCGCGAGCCCGAGGGCCGAGCCCATGGATGCGACGTCCGAGTCGGTGAGGCCGCGGAGCAGCAGTACCAGGCCGACCAACGTTCCCATGAGTCCGAAGGCAGGGCAGAGCTTGCCGAGCGTCGACAGCACGTGTCGGGCCGCCTCGCCGTCGGCGACGTGACGCCGCGCTTCGGCCATCAGCGTGTCTTCGAGCTCTTCGCGGTCTTGCGTGTCTACGGCGAGCGCGATGGCGCGGCGCAGAAAGGGATCACAGTCGTCGGCAACGGCGCGCTCGAGCGCCGGGGCGCCGTCGGATCGCTGAACGCGTGCGAAGCGTCTGAATCGCGGAATCAGTGCCCCAATGTCCTCGAGCGCCGATTCTGGCGTCAGCGCCTCGGTCAGGTGGCGACCCGTGGCGCGCAAGCCGGTGGTCGAGAAGGTTGCCCAGGTGACCGTGAGTGCACCGCCGGCGGTGAGCGCCAGCGACAGTGGATCGAGAATGCCGAAGGCCGTCGCGAGGACCAACGCGAGGGTTGCCGCGGCGGCGATGCCTGTCATTCGGACTCTGTAGGTGAGCTGCATGCCCTCCAGGTAGCAGGGGAGGTGCCAGGGCGAGGAGCCCTGCAACATCGGCTACTTGGTCGAATGATGGCGGCAAGAATGTCCGTCGCTCGGCGAAATGTTCCCGTCGGGTGCGTGGCCAGCCCGATCGGCCCCTCGGGGGCCTGGGATCAGGGATCAGGGGCGTGCGTCGGCGCGTCGGGGTTCGGTGGTGAGCCGGTGCTCGTTCGGCGGCAGCTCGTGCAGATAGAAGAGTTCGGGGGCGAGGCCCGCCATGCGGTAGTTCCGCGCCCACTGGTTCGCGTCGGCGACGGCGATGGCCAGATCGAGAATGCCGAGGTCGTCGTAGCCCGCGTCGTGGAGCGCATCGATCATGTCTTTCGTCGTGCGGTACGCGTAGCGCGTTCCGACGAAGGCGAAGGCTTCGACGGGATCGCTCGGCCGGGGGTGAAACCCTTCACTCTCTTCGGTGCAGGTCGGCAGCGCGTCCTCGACGGTGGCATGAATGCGAGCCAGGGTCGCGCGATCGAGGCTGCTTCGCAGATCGCGTTCTTCCATGGCGAGTCGGAAGGTCTCGACGATCTTCGGTCGCGTTCGGAGTGGCGCGAACGCTGTGTCGAGCACGTCGGTCGGGATCGTCGCGACGCGTGGCGCGATGGCCGACACGGCATCCTCGAACGACGTTGCGTATGTTCGGTTGGCGAGATCCATTCGGCGCATGAGGAGGCTCGCGGCCCACACCGACAACTTACGGATCGGCTCGAAGCGGCGGAGCGGCTCCGGCAGCGCCTCCGGATCGACGTGCAGAAGATCTGCGATCCGGTTGATGAAGTGGAACGAGCTGACGACCAGCGCGAAGTCGAGCGCGTCGTCTCCGACGATCCCACGCAGCTCGTCGAGATCGGACGGTGCGAGGAGCGCAGGGGTTTCGTAGGACTTTCGTGCGAGTGTGACGAGGGCAGCTTCGGTCGGTCGGGGCGCGGCGGCCGATCCGTCCATCAGCCGGGCCACCCGACGCGCTTCTCCTCCTGCAGCCTGCAGGAAGGCCTCGTGGCCGTCGATTCAGTAGTGGCAGTTGTTGAAGCGGGAGACTGTCGCCGCGACCAGCTCGCGATCCTGGCGGGAGGCATCACCGGACCACATGATGAGCTCCCACGTCCGGATCATGCGCCGCATCGAGCCGGCGCGCAGGCTGAACATCTGCACGATCTTGGCGATCATTCCTGCGTTGCCCGCGGTGCTCGCAGTCCCCGCAGCCCCCGATTGTCCACCGCCCACCTCGTTCATGTAGCGGTAGACGTCGGCGGTCTCTCCGGTGGCCTGGCTGGGGGACACGATCTCGATGAACGCCATGGACCCTACCTAGGCGCGCCTCGTGGCTCATGCAAGTCGGCCGTGCCCCCGGTGGCCACGCCAGGCGGGAACCGTGCCGCCCACGCCTCCGGGGCCACCCGGGTCGCGTTCACGGTGAACGACACGAAATGATAGAAGCCCACGATCAGCACGAGTTCGAGGATCTGCACCTCGTTCCAGTGTGATGCGAGTTCCTGCCACAGGTCGTCCGGGACGCGCGCGGTGTCGTGCAACTCGTCGGCGAGTCGCACGAGCAGCCGTTGCTCGGGTGTCCAGATGGGATCCTCGGCAGACGCGGTGGCGGTGGCCAGCACCTGCGCTTCCGGCATCTTCAGGAACGGGGGGAAGCTGACGACGTGTATCCCCCACTCGTACTCGGCGCCGCACCGGGCGCAGGTGCGCAGGATGAGAATCTCGCGGTGGCGCGGATCGACGGTGCCGGCGCCGAGGATGTAGCTCCCGAGCGCCCGCAGGCCTTCGGCCATCGGGAGATGTCGTGCCCAGATGCGGAAGAGTCGCAGCGGCTCCAGTTTGGCCCACGAGGGCATGGCGGCGCGAAGATGGGCGTCGATGTCGGGCGCGTAGGGGGGATCGAGTGGCGCAATGCGTTCCGTCATTGGTAGGCTCCTTGTACTTCGGAAAGCGAAGTGCCTATTGCCTACCGCTTCGGAATACGTAGTGCAAGGGGGTCCGGGCCGCGCATTGGACTCCGGTGCGCCGATGGTCTACGGGGCGGCATGCGACTTCGTCAGGTGGCGCTCGTGGCCCGGAACCTCGATCCGGTGGTAGACGATCTCACGGCCATTCTCGGCATCGAGGTGGCGTTCCATGATCCCGGCGTCGGCGCGTTCGGCCTTCGGAACGCCGTCATGCCGGTGGGCGACACGTTCCTCGAGGTCGTGTCTCCCGATGCTCCGGACTCGGCCGGCGAGCGATTCCTCGATCGGCGCGGTGGGGACGGTGGCTATATGGTCATCGTGCAGACGGACGATCTCGAGGCCGATCGCCGTCGGCTCGATACGCTCGGCGTACGCATCGTGTGGGAGATCGCGTTTCCGGACATTGCGACCGTGCACCTGCACCCGCGCGACATCGGGGGCGCGATTCTGTCGCTCGATGTTGCCGATCCGCCGGCATCGTGGCGCTGGGCCGGTCCCGAGTGGGAAGCGAAGTCCCGCACCGACACGACGACGACCATCGTGGGTGTCGAGCTGTCTGCGCTCGATCCCGCGCCGATGGCCGCCCGGTGGGGCGAGGTGCTCGATCGCGCGTGCACCGCGGGTGCCGATGGCTCGTGGGAGATTCCGCTCGATCAGGGAACGCTGCGGTTCGTCGCCACGGCGGACGCACGTGCGACCGGTGTCACCGGGCTCGACGTCGCGGTCGTCGCCCCGGCGCCAGTGATCGCCGCGGCACGGGCGCGGGGGTGTCGCGTCGACGGCGACACGATCGAGATCGGCGGGATTCGGGTGCGGCTCCGCTAACTACGGCAGCCGCTCCGGCAGCCGCTACTGCAGCCAGCGCAGGCAGCCGGCCGTCTCGAGAATGGGGTCGAGCGTGCCGCGCTCTGCGACCGCAGCATACCGCGCGCGGAGCGCGGCGAGCGATTTCGCGTGGTACTTCTGCGTTTGCTGGCTAAACGGCGCCCCTTCGATTGCGACCGTGAACTCCTTCTCGCCGTTCGCGAGCGCCTGAGCATTGGCGCTGCTCCAGGGAAAGAACACGCCGCCAATCTCGTCACGCAGCAGCGGCAGCAACGTGGGCGCCAGTGCATCCCAGGTCTCGAACTCGCCTTCGGACGTCGGATCGAGCATGCGCTCACTCCACGCCACGACTCGCGGCGCCGAGCCGCGCATCAGTGCGCCTGCCGTCGGATCGGTCGAACACTCCCAGAGTTGCGGGGCGAGGCCGAAGTCGCCGAAGGCCGGTCGAGCGCCGAAAAGATACGGCCGGCTCGCCAGATGCGCTTCAAGGATGGCGAGCAGGCGTGCGAACGATCCCTCGATCTGATCCTTGGTAGCCGCCGACGAGCCGACGAAGCTGAGGCGAGGGACCATGCGCTCGATGATGGTCTGCTGCAGCGCTGCCACTTGTTCGTCCGGAAGGTCCGGAGCCATGCCGCGTGCCAGCCGCTCGCCGGTGGACTGCTGATCCGGTTCGTAGAACCAGCGGTAGTGGAACATCGGCTTGTTGCCCCACTCGTCGCCGTACTCTTCGATGAGCGCCGAGAGGAATGCCAGTGCAGAGTCGTTCGGGTGAATGCTCGGCTCCGGAAAAACGACATCGAGGCGCTCGATGATGGGCGTCGAGTCCTGCATGGCCTGGTCGTCGGGGGTGACGACCAGCGGAATCAGCGGCAGCTTGGCGTACTTGCCAAACTCCTCGTTGCTGTTCTGGTCCCGCGGGATCCAGGTGTGGGGGATCTTCTTGTAGCGGGCATAGGCGCGAACTTTGACCGAGTACGGGGAGAGGTCCGCGCCGAAGATCCGATACACGTCCGCCATCCAAGCGTCATTCTGCGCGTTTGAGCGCGACGCCCGTGGTCGAGGCCGTGTCGGTGCCGGCATCGAGCTGCAAGCCGAGACCATCGGCAAGTCGAGTCAGGTGATTGAAGATGCCCACGATGTGCGCGACCTCGAGGCAGCCCTGATCGTCGAGTCCGAGCGCGCGCAGTGGGGCCCAGTCTTCCGGCACCATGCGGGTCGGGGTGCCGCTCAACTTCTCGGCGACGCCGCACAGCGCGCGATCCCGCTCGCTCAAATCGTGGACGTCACGCCAGCGGTGCTCTTTGATGGCCGTCACCAGGTCGCCATCCCCACCTTCGACACGCAGAAACTCTGCGTGAGATTGTGTTCAGTAGTGGCAGTCCTGCGCGCCCGCCGCGACCGCGGCGACGAGTTCGCGTTCGCGGCGATCGAGGACGCCCGGCGCAAACATGATCTGCCCGAACAACAGTGCGAACGCCGGGCCGATGCCAGGATGCGCCGCAATCAGCCGTGCCATCGCCGGCAGGAAACCGAAATCGTACGGATTGCGGCTCCCGTCCGGACTGGTCATGAGCTCCCGGACCTCGGCCTCGGCCGGCATGGTGACCCACGCCTCGGGGACAGTGTTCGCGGCCATGCTCAGGCCCGGGCGGCGCTTGCGACCTCGCCCCGGAGCTTCGTGATGATCTCGAGGAGTTCCGCGGGCGCCGCGACTTCGGCGTCCTCACTCGAGTCTTTCAGATGCTCGAAGCGCAGCAGGTCGAGCTTGCCGTACTCCTCGCGCACGCGCGGCGTGAGCAGGCCGAGTCGTTTCAGATTGGGGACGATCTTCGAGAAGAGCATCTGTCGGAAGCCCTGCATGAAGGGCGTGTTGATCGACCACGGGACCCAGACTTTCGGGTCGAGGCCCATGTATTCGTAGACGTCCTCCATCAAGAGACGGTCGCGCATGAGGTGCGTGGCCTCGATGACGAAGTCCTCGCGCTCGCGCATCTCGCTCGCGGTGAGTTCGCCGGTGTAGATCTGTTCGAGCGAGAGTACGCCGAATGCGACGTGGCGTGCTTCGTCGCCCATGATGCGCGTCGTGATGTCCTGGATCAGCGGCTCGTCCGGCCACTCGACCTTCATGAGACCGAACGCGGCGAGCGCGAGTCCTTCGACCATGATCTGCATGCCGAGATACGTCATGTCCCAGCGGGAGTCGGAGATGATCTGATCGAGCAGGACGCGGAGATGCTTGTTCACGGGGAAGGAGCGTCCGAGCTTCTCGGTGAGGTAGCGATGGTACACTTCGACGTGCCGCGCCTCGTCGGCGACCTGGTTGGCCGCGTACCACTTGGCCTCTTCCCACGGCACGCTCTGCACGATCTTGGCCGACGCGAGGAGCGCGCCCTGCTCACCGTGCAGGAACTGCGACAGCATCCAGGAATTGATGTTGAGGTTGAGTTCGGTGAACTGCGTTGAGTCGAGCTTCTGCGGCGGATCGAGGAGCTGCGCGAAAACGTCACTCGAGCCGTTCTGCGAGCGATCCGCAGTGATCTTCTCGATGTTGACGTCGGCCGACCAATCGAGGTCGGTCGCGTTCCAGGTAGCGAGTTTCCCCTTCTCGTACAGATTGAGGAGATTCTGGCGCTTGAGCGAATACTCCCAGTCGAAGACGGTATCCATCGGCGACGGCACCGACTCGAAGGCACCGATGTCTGGAAGCGGGACGGGATTGCGCTGTTCGTATTGCATGAGGCCTCCTCGTCTGCGGGCTGGGACTCGCTCGGATTCCTTACCACCGGCGTGGCGGTACGTCACGCGCCCAGACCGAGCAGCGGATTCCTAGGGATGGGAGAGGTCGATATGGGAGGCCAGTGGATCGATTCCCCGCAGCACCGCGGCCCCGTGGGGAGCCGCTTTGGCGCAGGCGGCGAGCGGGCTGAGTCCGGCGGCGGCGTACCAGGTCAGTGCCGCGGCGAACGTGTCGCCGGCGCCGTACGAGCCCTGGACGTCCTCTGGCGTCGGAGCGGCCGCAAAGCGCACGGTGCCCTCCGCCGTCTCGACAGCTCCTCCCAGGGCTCCCTCCGTGAGGACGAGCGCCGTGGGCGGCAGCGCATAGTCGCACCGCCGGGCCCGCTCCTGCGGATCGTGAGCGCTGCCGACGACGAGGTCTGCCCGGACACCCGATTGATCGAGGGCGCGCTTGCGACGTGCGGTGACGGTCAGCCAGCGCGCACCGCGGGCGCGTACGATGAGTTCCGGATCGTACGCGGTGTAGAAGACGGCGTCGCAGCGATCGAGGACATCCCACGGCAGCGGATCGGCGGCCGTCGGGTGCAACGGATCGTCGACGACGATGATGGTGCGCTCGCCGTCGGGGGTGAGCATCGTGACGTCGCGGGCGTGTGGTTGCGCCCGACGGACGGCATGCACCCGGGCGCCGGTCGCCTCGAGTCGCGCGAGGATGCTGTCGCCGCACGCGTCGTCCCCGAGGGCGGTAAACAAGTGCACCTCGGCGTCGCTCCGCGTCAGCTGGAAGAACGCCACGCCGCCGCCACCGCCCGGAAGCCACGTCGGTGTCTCGAGGTGTACGATCGCACCCGCGGCGGGCAGCGCCGGTACGCGTCCGACGGTCACGTGCTGCACATGGCCGATGACGGCGAGACGGAGGCGGCTCATGACACGTAGAACATGTACCAGACTGTGGCGTACAGGGCGTTCACCACGACGAGCGGGGTGCGCGCTGCCGCGTTCGGATACCGTTGCCAGAGGACCGCTGAGGCGACGAGGACCGCCGCACCTTCCAGACCCGCGCCGAGCATTCCGTAGTGCCGGGGATCCCAGTACGACAGCGGACTCTCGAAGCGCCAATGGCTGAAAGGCAGGAAGTGACGATGGCCGTCATCGTGGTGCACCGGGAGATCGCACGCTGCGTGCAGCAGGACGCTCAGCGAGAAGGCACCGAGGGCCGGGAGGCCGCGGACACGGGCAACGATCCAACCGACCAACGCCAGCGGCACCGAGTTGAACAGGTCGAAGAACATCTGCCACTCGGGGCGGAAGTACAACGTGCCCCAGATGGCCGACTCGGGATTGCCCGCCACGAGCTTTTGCCAGGCGTAGAAGCCGAAGATGGGGAGATCGGGTACGACCGCGCCCGCGAGCACGGGAACGGCCTGGCGTCGCTCGTCACGACCGAGCACGGCCAGGTTCAGGATCGCGTGCGCCGGCGTGTTCATCGGCGTCGAGCCTAACCCGGATATCAGGGCCGTGCCACGCGCCCCGAGCGCGTGCGCATTCCGCATCGCGTCGCGCAACGGGTTCGGAGCCCAGCGTTCCGTGGCGGGCGCGATTCCGGGTCGGAGTGATCGTGCTGGCGTTCTCCTTGCAACGTCGGTCTGTGCTACGGGGTTTCAAGGGGAGGGGATATGTCGGCTCGCTGGTTGGTTCCGTTTTGTGCTCTGGTCGTTACGGCGGTGACGCTCGCGCAACCGTCGATCGTCGAAGCCGCACCCATCGACTACGACATCGTCTACGTCAGACAACCACGCTTTGGCGACACGACGAACACGACCTGGCCGGAAGTCGCGCATCCAGCGAAGATCGACCCCGGCGCTGACCTGATGCTCCTGCACCCCGACGGTTCGGAAGAGTTGCTGGTCGCGGGCGGAGACGGTGCGGTGACCGATCCGTTCGTCTCGTTCGACGGGCGCTTCGTCTACTACGCGTACTTTCACGACATGCGGCCGCAAGCGATCAACACGCAGCGCAATCTGCCGCGTCTCGGGTCCGATCTGTTCCGCATCGATCTCGTGACCCGTGTGGTCACGCAGCTGACCTTCGGCGAGTTCACGCCCAACACCGGGGCGGGCAACTTCGACGAATCCAATCCGCTGAATCCAGACTCATCATTCGATCGGCTCGGCTACGGCATCCTGAACCTTGGTCCCGCACCGATCGCCGGCAACAGGATCGTCTTTACCAGCAATCGAAATGGGTTCGTGCCGCCGCGAGGCCTCACCAATCCGACCTTGCAACTCTTCGTCATGGACGAAGACGGTTCGAACGTGACGCAGATCGCCCCGATGAACATCGGGAGTGCGCTGCATCCGACCCCACTCCGCGACGGTCGCATCATGTTCAGTACGCTGGAGTCACAAGGGCTCCGCGACACGCGCGTGTGGGGCATCTGGTCGATCTATCCCGATGGCCGCAATTGGGGCCCGGTGGTGAGCGCGTTCCGGCCCGCGCAGGCGTTCCACTTCATGACCCAGCTCACGAACGAAGATCTGATCGTGACCGACTACTACAACCTCAACAACAATGGGTTCGGCGCGTTCTATCGGATGCCGGTGCGCCCACCGTCCGGGACACCAGGATTCTTCAGCGCCTTTCCAGGCGACAACCCGCCCATCGATCAGACCGTGGGCGGGGGGTTCCTCTATCCGTTCCGGATGCCGTTCACGCCGTGGGGGATGTATGCGGTCACGCCCTTCACCCACGGGAACGACGAGGCGGCGCCGATCGGGGGCGATGGCAGTACGCGGGTCGGCAAATTCACGCATCCGTCGGCCGCGCCGCAGGGCGATCTGCTGGCGGTGTGGACGGGCGGTCCCGCGAACGATCTGAACCGGCCGACCACCAATCCACGGTACGATGCCGGACTGTATCTGCTCCCGGGGGCGAGTGCGTCGTCACCCGCCGACCTCGTCTTCATCAAGAACGACCCGGCGTACAACGAAGCATGGCCGCGTGCCGTCGTGCCCTACAGCGCCGTGCACGGCGTGACCGCGCCCGCCGAGCTGCCGTGGGAGCCGAACGACGGCACGGTGCACGCGGCGCTTCCGGCGGGGACGCCGTATGGGCTCGTCGGTACCAGCAGCTTCTACAAACGCGAGAGCTTTCCGGGCTTCGTGCGCTCGTGGGCGAATACCTTCGATGGGCTCGACGCCTTCAATACGACGGAGAATGGTCAAAGCTCGAACTGGTCGTCACAAGGGGGTGACGCCGGCACGTACGACGACGCCGACATCTGGGCGGTGCGGGTGCTGGCGATGGAGCCGAGCACGCACCGGAGCTACGGACCCAACGGGGGGCCGAGCGGCGGCCAGTTGTTCACGAGTCACGCGAGCGAGCGTCTCCGCATCCTCGGTGAGATTCCGCTGCGGAAGTATCTTGCGGGCGGCGCCCCCGTGCTCGATCCCGAGGGGAACCCGGATACGAGCTTCCTGGCACGTATCCCGGCCGACACGCCGTTCACCTTTCAGACCCTCGATCGCCGCGGCCTCGTGTTGAACATGGCTCAGACGTGGCACCAGGTGCGCCCGGGCGAGATGCGTGCGGATTGTGGCGGATGTCACGCGCATAGTCAGCAGCCACTCCTGTTCGAGGACACGGCCGCCGCCGCACCCGGCTACGAGGTCGTCGATCTGGCACACGCGACGCCGATGTTGACGACGGACGGTGCCGGGGCGCCCGCGCTCCGCGTTGAGAATTCTTCGCTCGTCGACGTGGAGTTCTTCCGCGACATTCGTCCACTGCTGCAACGGAGCTGCATCTCGTGTCACACACAGACCGATCCGTCGCCGCCCGGGGATCTCGTCCTCGACGATCTCAGCGTGACCGGCGGGCTGCCCGGCGACTACCGGCGCCTCGCCAGTGATACCGGCGCGACGTGGGGGTACCCGCCGCTGGTCACGGTCGGCGGCAATCCCGTCTGGCGTCAGTCGAACGCGAGTCGCTACGTCCGTCGTTTCCAGAGTCGCCGGAGCCTGCTCGTCTGGAAGATCTTCGGCGAGCGCCTCGATGGCTGGACCAACGCCGATCATCCCACCGAAAGCGTGCCGGGTGTCGCGTCGACCCTGCCTGCAGGCGCGGCCATCAACGAAGCCGATCTCGATTTTACCGGGACGATCATGCCGCCGCCCGGAAGTGGCGTGCCGGCGCTCAGTGACGACGAACGGATGACCGTGGCGCGTTGGATCGACCTCGGCGCCCCGATCGATCGTGCCCAGAGTGACTACGGCTGGTTTCTCGATGACCTCCGGCCGGCGCTTACCGTGAGCGCGCCGCGTCCGGGTGCGAACGCGGGTCCACTGACCGCGATCCGGATTGGCGCCGCCGACGCCAACTCGGGCATCGATGCGTCGACGCTCTCGGTCGTTGCCGATGTTCCGATGGCGGGTCGTGCCCCCGGGAGCGAACTCGCCGATCTCGCGGCCACGGTCGGTGATGGCATGTATCGCATCGATGTCGGCGCTCCTCTGACTGCCGTCGCCGATGGTCTGCTCCTGGTCGAGATCGCCGATCAGCAGGGGAACATCACGAGGGTCGCGCGCCGCTTCTCCGTCGGCGATCCGGGTCCGGTTCCGACTGTGACACCGGGTGTGGGGGCGACGCCGACATCGGGTGTGGGGACTACGGCGACGCCAGTGCCGTCTTCGACGCCGACGGTTACCTCCACGGGGGCGGGTCCTGGCGAGCCGACGGTCACGCCGGTGCCAACGGTCCACGATTCGGAAGTGCAGCCGTTCCGCCGTCCGGTCCGGCTCCGGATCCGGAGCGGGCGCGACCATCGCGAGAAAACGCTCCGTGTGAAGGTCCGGAATCTCGATCGCGAGCGCGACCGTGGTACGCCCGGGCATGAGATCCGGCTCGTCGCCGAGGATGGCAGTTGTCCGGCCGGCACGCTCGGCAGTCCCGACTTCGATCGACGCACCGAAGGTTCGCAGGACCTCGTGCTGGTACGGGGCGGGGGGCGCAAGACGGCGCGCGTGCCGCTCATCGTGCACGCCGATGCGTTTACGTCGCCCGACCGGCAGACGCCGGCCCACTGCACGCTGCGCTTCACGGCGGTCGGCCCTGGCAGTGATCCGACGCCGGAGAACAACGTCGTGGAGGTCGAGCTGGAGGTGTTTGACCGAAACGACGGGTGAGTCGAGTCACCGGCGTCGCAGTTTTCCTTGACGCGTCCGAGCCTCCGGTGCTAGCCGGCGGCAGGGGCGAGGATGTGGAGTAACCGGAAAGAGCGCGGGCTCGAGACCCGCGGCGCGTGAGTCGCACGGCGCCTCGACCCGGGCGCGCGTCCGGGGCGGCCCCGCATCCCGGTGATCGGCTCGGACGCGGGCTCTCACTCACCGACGCGACCCTGCTCGCAGTCTCGTCGGTGATCGGGTCGGGAATCTTTCTCACGCCCGGGCGGGTGGCCGATCTCCTCCCGGTTCCCGGACTGATCCTGGTCGCGTGGCTCGTCGGCGGTTTGCTGTCGCTTGCGGGTGCGCTCGCCAACGCGGAGCTCGGCGCCATGTATCCCCGCGCCGGTGGCGACTACGTGTACCTCCGCCAGGCCTTCCATCCGGCCGCAGGTTTTCTCGTCGGGTGGCTTACCTTCCTCGCAATCTATGCGGGTACCGTGGCGGTCCTGGCGCTCGGCTTCGCACGGACGCTGACGACGTTCGTCGATCTCGGTGAGAGTCAGATCGTGTTCGTCGCGATCCTGCTGACCGTCGGCGTCTCGGCGATCAATTATTTCGGCGTGCGTCTGGGCGCGATCCTGAACAACCTGAGCGCGCTCGCCAAGGTAGCCGCACTCGCGGGTTTCATCGTGTTGGCGTTCTCCTTCCAGGGGGAGGGCATGCCGTCGGCGCCGGCCGCGCCGCGCGCCGACATGCCACTCGTCGCCGCGTTCGGGCTGGCGCTCTCACCGATCCTGTTCTCCTACCTGGGCTGGAACGCGCCGGTGTACGTTGCCAGCGAAATCCGTGATCCCGGCCGTAACGTGCCCGGGTCGCTCTTCCTGGGCCTCGCCATCTGCACCGCGATCTATCTCGCCATCAATACTGTCTATCTGCAGGCGGTCCCGATGGCGCAGCTCCGGACGGAGGTGAACGTCGGCGAGGTCGCCGCGGCCGCGGTTCTGGGGCCGCGCGCCGGGACGATCTTCGCTGCCTTCATCCTGCTTTCGATCTTCGGAACCTTGAACGCCATGGTGCTGGTCGGCCCGAGGATTGCCTACGCCATGGCGCTCGACGGCCTGTTCTTCCGGGGCGCGGAGCGCGTGCACCCGTCGTACGAGACGCCGCATTTCGCGATCGTCGCGCAAGCCGTGGTCGCCGTCGTTCTGCTGCTCGTGCTCGAAACGTTTCCGCGTCTTCTCGATTTCACGACCTTTGCCATCGTGCTCGCGACGATCGCGGATACGGCGGCGTTGTACGTCCTTCGGCGTACCCAACCCGATCGCCCTCGTCCCTACCGGGCCTGGGGCTATCCGGCCGTCCCTGCCATCTATCTGATCGCCAACTTCGCGATTGCATTGATCTTGTTGTGGGGCCGGCCGTTCGAGTGCGCCATCGCGCTGGGCGTGCTGGCGAGCGGACTTCCTTTCTATTGGTGGTTCACTCAAGAATCCGGGCGAACCCTCCGATAGAGAGGGATGGCTGGGTCGATAGAGGATCAGGCGATCGCCCCGCGCCTTCGCCTGGCGCGGATCATTTGGGGCGCCTGCCTCGGAACCCTCGTGGGGTACTACGGGATCCTCGTGTTCCTGGTGCCGCGCGAACTCGTCGGACTCAAGCCCGATCTGGCCGAGCAGTTCGCACACATCCTGCTTCCCGTGGCGGGTGGGGCTACGATCTTCGCGTGGTTCGTCTATCGACGCCTCGCCGAGTCGGCGAACGCCGCCCTCGTCGATGACGCCCAGGCCCCACGCATCAAACCCAGGGCGGAGCAGCCGGCACTCATGGCGTACGTGACCTGCTGGGCGCTCGGCGACGGCATTGCCATCCTCGGTCTCGTAGCCGGCGTCCTCGGCGGCCCGATGAGTACCGCGACCCTCTTCTTCGGATGGGCCCTCGTGCTCCTGCTTCTGACGCGCCCGCAAGCCGTCCACTTTCCCCACCCGCACGCCCTGTAGGCGCGCGCGGGGATCCTACTTCTTTTCGGTCTCGAGGAGGCCCTTCCCGGGGACGTAGTTCATTTCGAGGCGGATGCCGTCGGGATCCTCGAAAAGGACGGAGTAATAGCCGGGCGCCCACTCGGCTTCTTCGGGCGGGTGCACGATCGTCGCGCCGATGTCGACGAGGAACGCGTGGAGGGTATCGACGTCGCCGCGCTCGCGGGCGCGGAAGCTGACGTGGTGCAGGCCGACGCGGTACTGAACGAAGCGTTCGGCCCGGTGCTGTTCCTCCGCGTGCTGAATACCGAAAGCCGTGCGGCCGCCCACGCAATAGAGGAAGCCGTCGAAGTCGATGACCGGCTTCATGCCGAAGAAGCCGAGGAGCTTCACGTAGAAAGGCTTACACTTTTCGAAATCGCTCACTGTCAGCATGACGTGCGCGATACCATTGATATCCACCATGGTGCGTCCATAGCGCTCACCCCGGGCTGAAGCCAGGCGGGGTGTGGGGTGGGCGGCTTCGTGTTCCGCTCAGGCCGTTCGGCCGGCAGGAACCGAGGCGGGGGCGAGCCGCGGGTCGAGTCGCAGTGCGCCGATGACGACCGAGATCTCGAGCAGTTCCTCGCCGGCGATGACGAGGGCGAGGCCCACCACCGTGTTCGAGCCCGCAAGCCAACCGGCGCCGGCCCCGATCCCGCATGCGACGACGATTCCCGCCCGCAGCCATTGCGCCAGCATGAGGGCGTGGGGGGCATCGAAACGGGTCGTGTCTACGCGTGGGATTCTGGCCATCGTCGAGCGCCTCCTACCTGTAACAGCCTACAAGTCCCGTGCCGTTCGCGGAACCGTGTCGGGCGGACGGATTCGTGCGTCGGTGGCGGTTGGATGTGGTGTCCGTGCAACGCCGCGTCGACATCCTGCAACACGGCAGCGGACGCGCGTCGATCCTCGTGGTCGTTGTGTGCTATGCGGAGGTCATGGAACTCCGCGAAGTCGCCAAGGACATTCATGCCTGCCTGACGCCTGATCGTGGTCTCGGATGGAGCAACTCGGGGCTGATCAATCGCGGCGGTGGCATGGTGATCGACACCTTCTGGGATCTTCCCCACACGCAGGCGCTCCTCGATTGCTACGCGCGGGTCACGTCAGATCGGCCGCGCCGGCTCGTGAACACCCATCACAACGGCGACCATTGCTGGGGGAACCAACTGCTCGCCGATGCCGAGATCATCGGCCACCGACTGTGCGCGGAGGCATTCGGGAAGGATGTGCAGCCCGCGGTGATGGAGGCGCTCCGCACCGGTCCCGCGACCGACGATACCGGACTGGCGGCCTTCGCCGCTGCCCTCGCCGACTGGGATTTCTCCGGGATCGAGCTGACGCCGCCCACGACGTTGATCGACGATCAGCTCGACCTCGACCTGGACGGGATCCCTGCGCATCTCATCTATGTGGGTCCCGCGCATACGCAGGGCGACGTGATCGTGCATCTTCCCGAACAGAATGTCGTCTTCACCGGCGACATCCTGTTCCGGCTGTGCACGCCGATCGGTTGGGAGGGGACCTTCGCTCGTTGGACCGCCGCGCTCGATCAGATCGTCGCGCTTGCTCCCGACGTCGTCGTGCCGGGGCATGGCCCTCTGTGTGGTGTGGAGGGGCCGCAGGAGATGAAAGCCTATCTCGAATACGTGCGTGCCGAGGCGCGGACGTTCTTCGACGCCGAGGTGCCCGCCCTCGAAGCCGCACGGCGCATCGATATCGGGCCGTATGCCGGGTGGACCGAGCCCGAGCGCATCGTCTTCAACGTCGACCGTGCCTACCGTGAGTTTCGCGGCGAGCCGTACGACGCACCGATCGATCTCATGAACATCCTTGCTGGGATGGCGGAGTTGCGCGAGGCCCGCGAGGCCTGAGTGCCCGCCGGGGCCACACGCCCGATCATTCAATGCTGCCGATCGAGCCGCCGCCGAGTCGCTTCCAGATGCCGAGCCCGCTCCGGGCTTCGCCCGAGGGATTGCTCGCCGCCGGTGGCGATCTCGAACCCGGGACGATTCTCGCCGCCTATCGGCGGGGGATCTTCCCGTGGCCCGACGGTTCCGGGCGCGTGCTCTGGTGGTCCCCAGATCCGCGCGCGATCCTGCCACTCGACGGCTTCCACCAGTCGCGAAGTCTGAAGCGTCTGCGACGGCGTGGCCATCTGACCGTCACCGCCGATCGAGCCTGTCCCGACGTCATACGTGCCTGCGGCGAACGCGCCGAGGGCACCTGGATTACCGACCAGATGTACGACGCGTACGTCCGCCTCCACGCCCTCGGCTGGGTGCACAGCATCGAGGTGTGGGAGGATGCGAACCTCGTCGGCGGCGTCTACGGCGTCGCCATCGGCGGCTTCTACGCCGCCGAGTCGATGTTCCATCGAGTGAACGACGCCTCCAAGGTCGCCGTCGCCGCCCTAGTCGAACGCCTGGCCGCCCACGGCTTCACCCTCCTCGACGTCCAGTTCCAGACCGAACACCTCGCCACCCTCGGCGTGGTTGAAACCCGCCGCGTCACGTATCTCCGCCACCTCCGCGACGCCACTGCGGTTGCCGCGACGTTCTAGCCGCGGGAGTCCGAAGTTCGCTGCATGAGCCCGCGGGCAATCGGCGTTCTTGGTGAGGCCCGACGGAGGAGGAGCAACGAAGCCAGCGATCCCGATCCCGCGCAGGGATAGGCAACGGACTTCTGGGGCGGGACGGCTAGCGCCGGGGGGCCGGTTCGCGACCACCCTGCCGACCTCCGAGCTCACCCCGAGTCGCAAACCTGGACCCAGCGCCCGACCTTCAAGGCAACGGCGTCGGGAAGGGGCGTCGCGTTCGAGATTCGCGAGCGGGTTCGCGAGTGTCGCCAAGAGGGCGGCGGTCGACCTTCGAGGCAACGGCGTTGGGAAGGGGTGTCGCGTTCGAGGTTCGCGAGCGGGTTCGCCAGTGTCGCCAAGAGGGCGGCGATCGACCTTCGAGGCAACGGCGTAGGGAAGGGGCGTCGCGCTCGAGATTCGCGAGTGGGCTCGCTAGTCGTACCGAGAGGGGCGCGGTCGAATCTTCTGGCGACGCGATCTGAAGCGGGCGCTGCGTTCAAGGTTCTCGATCGGTGCTGGATTGGAGGTTTCGCAGGCACTGCCCGATGGCTTGACTTCCGAAGGGTCATCACGTACAAAGGTCGCCTATTCAAGATGCCGCGTCGACGAAAACAACTCGCTCTACAATTGCCCGAACGACCGCGGTGGGGCGGGCGGCGTTCCGGGGCAGGGCGCAAGCCCGGGGACAATCCCGGCTTGCCGCATCGTAGTCGGCCGACGTTCTCTTCGTTGCCGGCGCATGTGACGTGGAAGGTGCGGGCTGACGTGCCGTCGCTCCGAACGGCGCGGGTGGTGCGGGAAGTCGAGCGGTCGTTCAGCCGGGGTTGCGCGCGGCCGGGGTTCCGGTTGGTGCAGTACTCGCTCCAGAACAACCACGTGCATCTGGTCGTCGAGGCTCGAACGCGGGTTGCCCTCGGACGCGGGATGATGGCGATCGGCGCGCGACTCGCGCGGGCGGTGAATCGGGTCTCCGGGCGTTCCGGGAAGGTCTTCGCCGACCGCTATCATTCGCACGTCCTGAGGACCCCGCGGGAGGTACGGGCGGCGCTCCGCTATGTATTGTTGAACGCGCGGCGGCACGCGAAGCGTCTGACGAAAGAGATCCGGCTCGATCCGGCGTCGTCAGCGCGCTGGTTCGACGGCTGGCAGCGGGCGGCGCTCCGGCGGGTGGCGGGGCCTCCCGGTGTGCCATCCTCAGCGGCCGGCGCTCGAAGCGCTCCCGTCGCGCGGGCGAGAACCTGGCTCCTCACGACGGGCTGGCGTCGGCACGGGTTGCTCGACCCAGCGGACGTGCCTGGCTAGCCAGGCGCACACCGGCTAGCCAGGCGCACAGAGGCTCTCGACGGAGCCCGCGACAGTGCGCCGGCTCAACGTTTCGGGGCACCCGAGATCGTGGCGAAGCGAATCCCAGCCTCGACCCCGCCGACGCTCTCCGCGATGACGCCCACGGAAAGCGCCTCCGGGGCTCTTCACGCTACGGCGCGTTGCCCGGCTTCCACTTGATGTTGCATCCGATGCTGGCGGTCTGCTCGCTCGGGGCTGGGGAGCCGGCCAGGATGGCGTCGGCGGCTGCCCGGAGGTCGACGCCGGTGACGGGGATGGCGTTGCTCGGGCGACTGGCGTCGAATTGGCCGCGGTACGCCAGGCGGCGCTTCCCGTCGTAGATGAAGAAGTCGGGGGTGCAGGCGGCGCCGAAGGCCTTCGCGATCTCCTGCGATTCGTCGAAGAGGTACGGGAAGGTATAGCCGGCCGCGGCGGCCTCCTCCTTCATCTTCTCGGGGCTGTCGTCGGGGTAGTTGGCGACGTCGTTGGCATTGATGGCGACGATGGCGAGACCACGATCGTTGTAATCGCGCCCGAAGGCGGCCAGCCCGCCGCGGATGTGTTTCACGAACGGGCAGTGGTTGCAGATCACCATGACGAGGAGTGCGGGCGCGTCGGTGAAGTCGTCCCGGGCGACGAGCGTGCCGTCCGGGGTGGGAAGGCGGAAGTCCGGGGCCGGGCTTCCGAGGGGCACCATCGTCGATGGGGTCATCACCATGCGAGGCTCCTCACGGCCGCCAGACCTGCGGCGGCGTTCCTGCAACCAGATCGTTCAGAGAAAAGAGCTCGATTCGCCATGGTGTGAGCTTCAGCACGCCGTATCCCGGGTCGTCGTCCGCTTTGAAGAACGCGCCGGGATCGTAGCCGAGCGGCGGCGGCGTGCTCTTGAAGAGGTTCCAGATCCGTGTGCGCTCGCCCTGGTCCTCCTCCCACTCGGCCCGGCACTCGGCGTAGATCTGCTCGTGCTGCTGATCCCAGTAGGTCACCGAGATGTAGGGATTCTGGTCGAGGTCGGCGGCCTTTGGCGACTGGCGGCCGGTGGCGATCCACCCGACGGGACCCTCCCAGATCGGGTGCAGGATCCGCGAGTGCGGGCGGCCCTGGGCGTTCACCGTCGCGACGGTGGCCCAGGCGATGCGTGAGACGCGCTTGACGAAATCGGCTTCGATGTCGGTGAAGGTCAGGGGAGGCATGGGCGCAGGAAAGCAAACCTGCCCGAGAGTTCAACCCTTATAGGGTCAGGCTCGCGGGAGCGATGGTCGATGGCGGCGAACTCCGCCACCATCCTCCCAACCAGCCTTTCGACCCGGGCTCGCTCTCGGGCGCGGGGGCCCGCCTCGGCCCGCTCCGCGTTGCCCCTCATCCATACTATACGTAGGGTGTCGCCAAATGGCGTCGCCCCTGGTACGAGCGGCGGCGCAGGCTGAGCGAGAGTGGCGGAACTGGTAGACGCACTAGATTTAGGATCTAGCCCGCTCTGCGGATGGGGGTTCGAGTCCCCCCTCTCGCATCACCGAGTCTGCCTTTTTGCCGGGCCGCCACCTTGTCAGAGTAGGGATCAGTAATTAAGCTGCCCTCGACGAGTCGTTCGTCACCCCATTTATGGAAGTAACTGTCGAGAATATCGGGCCGATCAAGCGGAAGCTCGGCGTCACCGTCCCCGCAGAGGACGTACGCGTCGAGATCGACAAGGCCTACCAGGGCCTGCAGCGCCACGCGCGCATCAAGGGCTTTCGGCCAGGGAAGGTGCCGCGCCGCATCCTCGAGAAGTACTACGGCGATCAGGTGCGAGGCGATGTCATCAATCGCCTGATGCAGGAGTCCTACGCCCGCGCGCTCGAAGAGCAGGGGTTGGAGGCCGTGGCTCAACCCGAGATCGAGACCGACGGGGTGAAGCTCGAGGACGGCCTGCGCTATTCGGCGACCATTGAGATCAAGCCCAGCTTCGAGGTCTCGGGGTTCGACGACCTCGAACTCGAGCGCAAGGTGGAGCCGGTCGCGGACGAGGCCGTCGATGGCCAGCTCGAGCGTCTGCGAGAATCGTACGCCCAGATGGCTCGCCTCGAAGATCGCGATACCGTCGAGCAGGGCGACCTCGTGTCCGTGGCCTACACCGGCGTGGTCGATGGCGCCGTGCTGAAGGGGGCCTCGGCCGAAGAGCGCATCCTCGAGATCGGATCGAACACCTTCCCCGAGCCCTTCGAGGAGAAGATGATCGGTCAGAAGGTCGGCGAGAGCCGCCTCATCGACCTCAGCTATCCCGAGAGCCATCACAGTCCGGAGATCGCGGGCAAGACGGTCACGTTCCGGGTGGAGCTCAAGGCGGTCGGCCGGAAGGATCTCCCCGCGCTCGACGACGACTTCGCGAAAGACCACGGAGAATGCGACTCGCTCGCCGAGCTCAACGCCAAGATCCGCACGGGGCTCGAAGGGGCCGCCGGGCGCACGGCCGACGAGCAGGTGCGCGGCGAGCTCATGAAGCAACTGGTCGAGAAGAATCCGATCGAGTTGCCCGATGCTCTCGTCGAGCGTCGTCTCGACGGGATGTTGCGCGAGGTCGGCGCGCACGGCATGGATGCAAGTGGTAACCCCGAACTCGCCGCGAAGCTCGACGAGTTGCGTACCGAGTTCCGGCGCCGCGCGCGGGAAGCGGTCCATTCGGGATTGCTGCTGGAGCGGGTCGCGGCGCAGGAGAACCTTGCGGTAGCCGATGGCGACATCGATGCGCGCATCGAAACGATGGTGAATGCCGCACCGCGTGAACGCGAGCGCCTTGCCGACCTCTATCGTTCTCCCGAGGCGCGCCGCGAGGTGCGCGACCGACTTGCCCAGGAACAGGCGCTCGAGTGGCTCATGGGACGGGTAAATGTTCGCGAGTCTGCTGCGCAAACTTGATTGCTGGACAGGCGAAAAGCCGTTAAGGTCGTAGCACGATGACGAGAGCCAACCTGATCCCGATGGTAGTCGAGCAGACGGGGCGGGGTGAGCGCGCGTACGACATCTACTCGCGCTTGCTGAAAGACCGCATCGTCTTCCTCAGTGGCGGGATCGATGACGAAGTTGCCAATTTGGTGACAGCGCAGTTCCTGTTCCTTGAGTCGGAAGACCCCGAGAAAGACATCCACCTCTACATTAATTCCCCCGGAGGCTCGGTGACCGCCGGTCTCGGGATCTATGACACGATGCAGTACATCAAGCCGGACGTGTCGACTCTTTGTCTCGGTCAGGCCTCCAGCATGGCGGCGTGGCTGCTGGCATCGGGGACGAAAGAGAAGCGCTATGCGCTTCCGCATGCACGTATCATGATCCACCAGCCGCTCGGGGGCGCCCAGGGGCAAGCCACCGATATCGACATTCAGGCACGTGAGATCTTGCGCATGCGCGAACAAATGAACAACATTCTGGTGAAGCACACGAACCAGAGCGTGAAGAAGATCGAGAAGGACACGGACCGGGATTTGTTCATGACCGCGAAGCAGGCCGTCGAGTACGGATTGCTCGACGAGGTCATCGTCGACCGGCCCGTCAAACATCCGTAGGTTGGCGTAGGTTAGCGCGCGTAGGAGATCGAATGGCGAAACACGGAGACGAGCGAACCGGGAACCTCGTGTGCTCTTTCTGTGGGAAGAGCCAGGATGAGGTTCGGAAACTCATCGCTGGACCCACCGTCTACATCTGCGACGAGTGCATCGACCTCTGCAACGACATCATCGCCGAGGAATGCGACCAGGAAGAGGGGCTGACCTCGAGCTCGGCTGTTCCGAAGCCCGCCGAGATCAAGAAGGTCCTCGACCAGTACGTCATCGGGCAGGAGCGGGCGAAGCGCATTCTCTCCGTCGCCGTCCACAACCATTACAAGCGCATCGACTCGCAGCTGGTCACGGGCGACGTCGAGTTGCAGAAGTCCAACATTCTGCTCGTGGGTCCGACCGGGTCCGGTAAGACGTTGCTGGCGCAGACGTTGGCGCGTTTTCTCCAGGTGCCGTTCGCGATCGCTGACGCCACCAGCCTCACCGAGGCGGGCTACGTCGGCGAGGACGTCGAGAACATCATCCTCTCGCTGCTCCAGAACGCCGACTACGACGTCGAGAAGTGTCAGCGCGGCATCGTCTATATCGACGAGATCGACAAGGTCGCGCGCAAGGGTGACAACCCGTCGATCACGCGCGACGTCTCCGGCGAGGGCGTGCAGCAGGCGCTCTTGAAGATCATCGAGGGGACCACGGCCAGCGTGCCTCCGAAGGGCGGCCGCAAGCATCCCCAGCAGGAGTTCCTGCAGGTCGATACCACCAACATCCTGTTCATCTGTGGTGGCGCGTTCGTCGGGCTCGAAGATCTCGTGAAGCGGCGCATCGGCATGAAGGGCATGGGCTTCGGCGCCGACATCCGGCGCAAGGACGAGCGCTCGCTCACCCATCTGCTGAGCGAAGTCCAGACCGAAGATCTGCTCAAGTTCGGGCTCATCCCCGAGTTCGTCGGCCGCTTGCCGGTCATTGCGACACTCGAGGAGCTCGACAGCGACTCGTTGGTGCGGATTCTCAAAGAGCCGAAGAATGCGCTCACGCGCCAGTATCAGAAGTTGTTCGACATGGAGAACGTGCACCTCAAGTTCACCGAGGGTGCGCTGGGAGCGATTGCGGCCGAGGCGTTGGCGCGCAAGTCCGGCGCGCGGGGACTCCGAGCCATCATGGAAAACATCATGCTCGACGTGATGTACGAGATTCCTTCGCAGCCGAACATCAAAGAGGTGTTGATTTCTGAGGAGGTGGTTACGCGGAAAGAGCAGCCGATCATGCTGTATCAGAAGACGGCTGAGACCGCGTAAGAAGGGGGCGCTCGCGCATGCTATTTCGGAACGACAAAACGGATCCACCCACACCGGGCGCTACACGCGTTCCGCTTCTCCCCCTTCGGGACATCATCGTCTTCCCGCACATGGTGGTACCGCTTTTCGTCGGGAGGCAGCGCTCGATTCGTGCGCTCGAAGAGGCGATGAACAATCAGAAGTTCATCCTTCTGGCGGCGCAGAAAGACGCCAAGACGAATGATCCCGCGGCCGACGACATCTACGAGGTCGGTACGCTCGGGAACGTCGTCCAGCTGCTCCGGTTGCCCGACGGCACCGTGAAGGTGCTGATCGAGGGCAAGCAGCGCGCCCGGATCAGTCAGTACATCGATCACGAGGAGTTCTTCCTCGTCGATGTCGAAGAGATTGCCGAAGAGTGTGAGACCACGACCGAGCTCGAGGCGTTGATCCGCAGCGTCAACACCACGTTCGAGAGCTACGTCAAGTTGAACAAGAAGATTCCGTCCGAGATGGTGATGTCGGTCGCGGCCATCGACGATGCCGCGCGCCTCGGCGACACGATCGTCGCGCATCTCGGGATCAAGCTCGAAGAGAAGCAGGGCCTGCTCGAACTCCTCGATCCCGGTGAACGGCTCGAGAAGGTGCTCGGCTACATGCGCAGCGAGATCGAGATCCTCGAGGTCGAGAAGCGCATCCGCTCCAGGGTCAAGAAGCAGATGGAGAAGACCCAGAAGGAGTACTACCTCAACGAGCAGATGCGGGCGATTCAGAAGGAGCTCGGCGAGAAGGACGAATTCAAGAACGAGATCCAGGAGCTCGAAGAGAAGATCAAAGCCAAGAAGATGTCCGACGATGCTCGGGACAAGGCGGAGAAAGAGCTGAAGAAGCTCAAGATGATGTCGCCGATGTCTGCCGAGGCCACCGTCGTCCGGAACTACATCGATTGGATGATCAGTCTCCCCTGGAACGAGTTCACGGAAGACAAGCTGGACATCGACGAGGCCGAGGCCATCCTCGAGGAAGACCACTTCGGACTCGAGAAGGTGAAGCAGCGTATTCTCGAGTATCTCGCGGTGCAGAGCCTGGTCGGTAAGCTCAAGGGCCCGATCCTCTGCCTCGTGGGCCCTCCGGGCGTCGGCAAGACCTCTCTCGGGAAGTCCATTGCGCGGTCCACCGGGCGGAAGTTCGTGCGGGTCTCGCTCGGCGGCGTCCGCGACGAGGCCGAGATCCGGGGTCACCGCCGCACGTATATCGGCGCACTCCCGGGCAAAGTCATTCAGTCGATGAAGAAGGCTGGCTCCGGCAATCCCGTCTTCCTCCTCGACGAGGTCGACAAGATGTCCACCGACTTCCGGGGCGACCCGTCGTCGGCGCTGCTCGAGGTCCTCGATCCCGAGCAGAACGGCACCTTCAACGACCACTACCTCGACGTCGACTACGACCTCTCGAAGGTGATGTTCATCACGACCGCCAACGCGCTCGAGCGTATCCCGCGCCCACTGCAAGACCGGATGGAGATCATCCGCATCGCGGGCTACACCGAGATGGAGAAGCTGAACATCGCGCGGAAGTATCTGGTCGAGAAGCAGATCGAGGCCAATGGTCTCACGCCAGATCAGATCGAGATCAGCGACTCGGCGCTCACCGGCATCATCCGCCACTACACCAAAGAGGCGGGCGTCCGGAACCTCGAGCGTGAGGTTGCCGCGGTGTGCCGCAAGGCGGCCGTCGATGTCGTCAAGAAGAAAGACAAGGCGACCAAGGTCAAGGTTACGGCCAAGAAGCTCACTCAGCTCCTCGGCCCGCAGCGCTACACCTACGGAAAGATCGAGGAAGAGCACAAGGTCGGTCTCGCGACCGGACTTGCCTGGACCGATCTTGGCGGCGAGCTGCTGGTCACCGAGGTGACGGTGATGCCCGGCAAGGGCAAGCTCATCATCACGGGTAAGCTCGGCGATGTGATGCAGGAGTCGGCGCAGGCGGCCATGAGCTACGTGCGGTCACGCGCGACGGCGTTGGGCCTGGATCCCGATTTCTATCAGAAGGTCGATATCCACATTCACGTGCCCGAGGGCGCCATCCCGAAGGATGGTCCGTCGGCCGGAATCACGATGGCGACCGCGCTCACCTCGGCGCTCACCCTCACCCCGATCCATGGCGACCTCGCCATGACCGGCGAGATCACGCTCCGCGGGCGCGTTTTGCCCATCGGTGGTCTCAAGGAGAAGGTGCTGGCGGCGCATCGCGGCGGTATCAAGCGCATCCTGCTTCCCGCCGAGAATGCCAAAGACATCAAGGAGATCCCGTCCTCGATCCTGAAGTCGCTGCAGCTCGATATCGTCCATCACATGGACGACGTGCTGCGAAAAGCGCTCGTCCTCGAGGATCCGGACAGCTTCCTGCAGGAGTTGCCCGAGGGGCCGCCACCGCCGCAGTTCCCGGTGGTGACGCCTACGACGGACATCGTCACGCACTAGGACGGTTTGGAGTGGTGGATAGATGCTGGCGGGCTACTTGGCCAGCGATTGACGGGACTCACGGCCGGCTGTTAAGCCGGCATGCAGTCCTTGGTGGAGGGGACCAGGCATGACGAAAGCCGAACTGATTGACTCGATAGCAGCCAAGGCGGATCTCCAGAAGGCGACCGCCGAGCGTATCGTCAATTCCATTTTCGACGACATTGTCGGCGCGCTGAAAACCGGCGACAAGGTCAACATCTCCGGCTTCGGGACCTTCCAGGTCTCCGACCGCAAGGCCCGCGTAGGCCGGAACCCCAAGACCGGCGAAGCGATCCAGATCGCAGCCTCCCGCACGGCGAAGTTCAAAGCCGGCAAGGGGCTGAAAGACTCGCTGAATTAGTTTCTGTTTGCCCCCGTGCGCGCGGGCGCTTTGCGCCCGTGCTCCGATGGGCGTCGCCTCGCAGAGCGCGGTCTGCGGGGCTCCTAGTTTCGGTTTGCCCCCGTGCGCGCGGGCGCTTTGCGCCCGTGCTCCGACGGGCGTCGCCTCGCAGAGCGCGGTCTGCGGGGCTCCCGGTCTCGGTTTGCTCGCGTGAGCGTGGCGCTTTGGGCCGTGCTCCGATGGGCGTCGCCTCGCAGAGCGCGGTCTGCGGGGCTCCCGGCCTCGGTTTGCTCGCGTGAGCGTGGCGCTTGGCGCCGTGTTCCGATGGGCGTCGCCTCGCGAAGCGTGGTTTGCGGGGCTCCTGGTCTCGGTTTGCTCGGGTGTGCGTGGCGCTTTGCGCCGTCTGCACGCGTGGTTTTCTAGCGGCGTGGCTTTGGTAGTAGGTCGTCGACGGCGACCGCGATGTTGTTGAGCGATGCGAGCGTGATTGTTTCGCCGGGGCTTGCGCTGAGGGTTGCGGCGTAGCGGCGGCGCTTGGGCCACGGCTTCCGGTAGATCTCGACGCGGCGCTCGGCCAGGTTGACGATCCAGTACTCGGGAACCGTTGCGCCCGCATAGATCGGTGCTTTCGTCAGGCGGTCTTGCTGCAGGGAGCTGTCGGCCACCTCGACGACGAGCAGGGCTGCGCTCGGGTGGATCGTGTCGTAGTCCTCGAGCTGTCCCGGAACGACGGCGACGTCTGGTTCGGGGAGTGAGTATCGCCCCGCGAGGAACGGCTGCTGGACACAGATCACCGCGCGCTCTCCGACGGCCGCGCGTAGCGCTTCGCTGATGCGACGGGTGGCGGACGCGTGTGGTGGGTTCGCGGGCGGCTCCGCGACGATCAGTCCCTCGAGCAACTCGACCGGATCATCCGGCCGCAGAATCCCCTCGTCGACGAGTCCGAGATACCGGTGCACGGTGTAGCGCTGCGGTGCCGCTCCCGATGACGCCATCGAGGATACCCTACCACGGCAGCTATCCTCGAAAGAACCAGATACGAGTACCTGTACAACGGGGAATGCGCCCCACGGGTGCGCGGTGGGTCCGCTTGCGCGCCCTGGCACCCTCGGCCAACATGCGGTTGGTATCTGGCGCGTTGGGGGTGGAACGATGGGAGACGAAGGGCAGGGGCGGACGACGCCGGATCTCGGAGTGTGGGTGGATGTCGCCGTGCGTCTCGGCGCCGTCGCCATTCTCGGTCTCTGGTGCATCGGGATCGTTGCACCGTTTCTGAGCCCGATTGTGTGGGGGATGGTCATCGCCGTAGCCGTGGCTACGCCGTATGCGAAGCTCCGCGACATGCTCGGAGGACGTTCGGGCAGGGCGGCCGCCGTCTTCGTGCTCGTGGGCCTTCTGGCACTGATCGTCCCAGCAACGATGCTCTCCGGCACGCTCGTTAGCGGAGCACGAAGCGCCGCAGACGCGGTCGCCAAGGGCGAACTCAAGGTGCCGCCCCCGCCGCCACAGGTCGCCAACTGGCCGCTCGTCGGCGACGCCATCTATCCGCGGTGGCAGCAAGCGTCACAGAATCTGGAGCGCACTCTCGAACGCGCGGCTCCGCAGCTCCTCGTCGTCTCACGCTGGCTGCTCGCCGCCGCGGGTTCCGCCGGGGCTGGAGTGCTGCAGTTCCTGCTGTCGATCGTGATCGCCGGTTTCCTCCTCGCGAACTCGGAGAGCGGCGAAGAGTTCGCGAGGCGTTTCGCGCGGCGGGTCGTTCCACGTCAGGGAGACGCGTTCATCACCCTGGCCCGCAGCACCGTGACCAGCGTCGCCACGGGCGTCATCGGCGTCGCCATCATCCAGGCCGTTCTCGCCGGGATAGGGTTCATGGCCGCCGGTGTCCCCGCCGCCGGCCTCTGGGCATTGATCGTCCTCGTCTCGGCCGTCGTTCAGTTACCCGTACTGCTCGTGATGATTCCCCTGATCATCTGGGTGTACTCCGCCGCGTCGCCCGTCGTCGCGCTCCTATTCCTCGTCTGGTCCGTCGTCGTGTCCCTCATCGACAACGTCCTCAAGCCCATCATGTTCGGCCGCGGAGTGCAGGTACCGATCCTCGTGATCTTTCTAGGTTCGATCGGCGGCATGATCTCCTACGGGATCATCGGCCTGTTCATCGGTCCGGTGATTCTGGCGGTAGGGTACGAGGTGTTCGGGGCGTGGTTGGCGGAGGGCGATCCGGAAGGCGAGCCACGGCCGGCTGAATGATCAGGAGCACTTCGAGCAGGCCGGTGGGCAGCGCGAAACAGGAGCCCTCGCAAGCCGAGTAGCAACAGGCTACGATATCCCTTCCTCGGGCGGTTAGCTCAGCTGGGAGAGCATCGGCCTTACAAGCCGGGGGTCACTGGTTCGAGCCCAGTACCGCCCACTGTTTTCTTCTGTGACGCCGGGTACTTCCGCGTCGGCCCGTGCAGCCGTCTTCGCTTCGAAGGAGCTGGTGGCAGTTCTGGTGGCACTTGCGCCTGCGAGTCGCTGCACCGCTTCGAGACGATGCTCCGGTGACAGATAGGGAAAGGATCCGTGAAGTCTACGGTGCCTTCTCAGGAACCTGTCGCAGTGTACGCGTCCCCGAGAGCCCCTGTGCCGCTGTCGCGGTCTGCGTCCGAGGTGCTCACGGTTCCGGACCGACCAGCAGTCACCCGGCGCCTCCAGGTATGGAAGGTCAAGCTGCCGAGACGGTCGCGGTAGCCGATCCCGTGGACCCTTCGGTTCCTTCATGGGCTCGTCCCTTCCCCAGTCGTCCCGCCGGACGTGTTTGGTGTCTCGTGGCGTTGGTTACGTGCGAGGATTGTTCCGCGGGGCACCGTCACCGGGGCCGCCCGTCTGCGCATCAGGCGAGGGCGGTCCGTTCGTACGCCTCTTGGGCGGACGCCGCCGCCGCCGCTTTCTGGGTGCGCGCTGCGGCTGCGCGCTTTGCCCGGACGGTGAATTTGCCACATGAAGTCCACCGGTGCGCTTCATCTCAAACCGGATCCGCTTCTGACACGCCTTGGCAAGCGTGATCGTCGAGGGTGATTGGAATACGGCGCGGAAGTGCGCCGAAGCGATCTTTGCAGCTCGGCTCTCGGATGTGAGCATGAAGACCGGGAAGAAGCCCCCGAAACAGGCGATGTTGGATAGGCCTTCGCTGGCCAGTTCTTCTCGGAGTTCATCGTCGCCGCCTTCGTGGTACACTTCCAAGAACGTCGCGTCGGGGGTTTCGAGAACGTAGGCAGCCATCATGCTCGCGGAGAACCCCACCTTGATCTGCTCGCTGAACCTCTTCGCGTTCTCAGCGGACACCGTCTGGCTCGGATCTTCGAGTGCGATGAGGCTCTGCCGAATGTCCTTCCATAGCGTCGTCGCCAGATACCCGCGCTCCTTGTAGGTCGCCGGTTCTTCGACCCTGGCGCGATCGCTTGCCGCCTTGGACGAAGGGTCGAGCAGCAGCAACTCGAAATGCACGCCTCGGAGGATTGCATCCATAAAGGCGTGTCGGAGCGCGGTAGTCGGAGCCGTTCCGAACAGGTCGCGATGGGATACGCTCATCCAGCGGATGACGTCGCCCGAACGCGCTTTCCGGATGCAGTTCGCAACTTCATCGGCGAACGGGCAACCGACTCCTTCGACGGGACGACGTTGCTCGAAGATTCGCCGTATACCAGCTTGGTCCGCGTCGGCCACGATCGACAAGCGACCCATTTCGCTACGGATCGCATCGAGCATGCTCCGCGTTTCAACGGGAAGCAGCAGGGTCGCGGGGATGATGCCGAAGGCGGCACCCGCGCATACTAGGAGGAGGGGTGCGTACGTTTCAGTGAGCGTTGACGCGTATAGGAGGACAGCGCCGATCGTCGACCCTGCCAAACACAGCGTGGTTGTTCTCCAGAACTGAGTCCCCACTTTTCTCCTCCTCTGCGGCGGCCAGGACCTTCAGGCCACGAGGATACAAGCACCGAGGCCGGGCCAATGCAAGCTTATTCGAGGAGAGGTTATTCACCGGAGTCTGGTAATGGAATTGCCACCCATGGTGAGATTCGAAATCCAATTCTTACTGAAGAATGGTCTTGCATGCTGATGGGGAATATGGATTCCTGATTCCATGGGTCGTCCGATCATCTCAATCGCTCCTGGAGAGCGCGGCGGATTCACCGACGAAGATATTCTTGACATGTCAGTGGCTTACTTGACCTCCGCTGGTCGCACTCAGTCGCAGATCAAGGAGATTCTTGGGTTCAACAGCCAGGCTGAGGTCTCACGCGCGCTCGGGCGGGCGTTGGGCGAGAAGAACTTCGTGACCCAGTGGGTGATGAACTGGCCGCAAGATGCTCCGCGTGACAGGATCGAGGGCGCCTCCTTCCCTGAATTGCCGCACCTGCGGAACCTGTTAGACGATCTGGGGCGGCAGCAGAGCGGCGTTACCCTGAACTCCCTGCATGTCCTCTATTGTGGCGATGCGACTACGAGCTACGAGTCGCGACTGGAGGCATTCGGCCGCGGAGCCGCTGACCGCTTGGTGCCACTGCTCAGGCAGGAGTCGACTGGGACTTGCGCAGTAGCGTGGGGTCGGACAATACGGGCCGTCGTCGACAAGATTCCGGAAGATGCTGGAAGGCGGGAGCACTTGGTCTTCATGCCGATCTCAGGCGAACCCTTTAACCATCGCGACACCGGCGTGTCGCCTACAGCCGCAGCTCAGCGGCTTGCCAATTCGTTCGGTGCATCCCAGGCGACACTGTCTCTACAGGGGGTTCCGGCACGCATTCCCAAGCGCTTCGACGAAGACGCTTCAACTGTCCGCGATTTTCTGAACTCGATCCACGACTACAAGTGCCTTCTCGGCGAGCCTGAATTCCTGCTCTCGAAGGTGGATATGATCCTGACAGGCGTTGGCGATGCCGCGTCGTCAGAAAATGACCCTTGGTGTCGTGAGACCATAAAGGCAGAGGGCCTGGACGCGACGACGTTGAATAGTCTTGCGGTAGGGAACATCGGTGGAGTTTGGATGTCGCGTTCTGCGTCTGAAGACGGGCAGGTCAACCGCATCAACAAGAGGTGGCTGGGTATCCAAAAGGAGCATTTCGAGGACTGCGCCTCGCGCGCGGCCACGCACGGTTCCGACTCGCCGCCGGGGGTCGTTCTCGTTGCGGCGGGTCCGACGAAGGCGGCCATTGTCCGCGCTACGATCGGCATGGTTAACCATCTGATCATAGATCGGACGCTTGCGGAGCAGCTGTACGGGTTGATGAAGTAGCTTCTGGCGAGCCGTTGAGCCGCAGCACGATGCGATGACGTTGAGGCCAGTCCTAGGGATGCGGCGTGTCGCGAAGTTGATCTGTGATCGCACCGCGCTGGCACTTAAAGGGGGTGCTGGTGGTGGCGGCGGAGGGCGCGCCTCGTGCGTTGCGCAGCCGCACGCACTGCAGGCGGCAGAAGTCTCGAACGGGCATGCAGATCAACGCGAAACACACGCAAGCCGTAAGTAGGGTTTTCATGGACTCGCCGAAACAAATCCCCGCCACCAAGTGAGAATCGCCGCCAAAGGGTCCACGGTGACGCATGACCCAGCCGTATCGCGACGGGCTTCGCCCCGCCGCATTGACTCTCGCACGGCGGTGCGCGCAGTCTGGTCTGTCGGGGGACACGGCTGCATCGGGTCGTGGCGGTCCTTCCGAAGGAGGCAAGCGATGAGCACCTGGTCGCGTTCACACAAGCTGGAAGTCGCGGGGATCGCGGTTGCACTGGCCGCACTCATCCCCACGTATCGCGCGTGCATGCCCGCGTCCCCGGTGGCCATCGAGCTGTCGTCCGTTGTTCCGAGGTCGTACCAGTCGCTCGCGCTCCTCGATGTCCTCGTGCGAAACCCTGGCGGGATGGAAGCGTTAGTCCATCGCGCGGAGATCGAGATCCTGGAGGGGAAGCCGCAGCTCTACGACGGAAACGAGATCGGCGGGTTTCAGGAGACGACCCACCTGTACCACGCGGTCGTACGACCCGGGGCTGCGCAGGTTTCGTTTCCGCTCGCCCAGACGGTCCCGTCCGGTGGTGTCGATCGCTTTCAGGTCTCACTGGGCCTGGGCGAGCACGTGGATGACGGCCGGAGGATCGAATCGCCGAGTGACAGCGAAACGGGACGCTGGATTGTCCGCCTGGAGACGCTGCTCCGGTTGCGCCTGTTCTACAACAGCGATCGCGTCGTTGAATCTGACGTCATTCCCCTGCGCCTGACGAGTGCGGCGGCTGGTCGTCTCTCGTCCCAGCCACCGCCCACGAATCTGGCCGCGGCGGTCAGGCTCCTGCAACACGACGACCCTCGCCCGGTACAGGGCGCTATCGAGTATCTTGCCGCGCTCGGTGATCCGGCGGCGGTCGGCCCGCTCCGCGACCTGCGCAGCGGACTCGATGGGCACGGCCTCGTGGGTCATAAACGCCTCGAGTTCGAGTGCGATATCGGCATGGCAATCGCCGAGATCGAAGGTAGAGAATACGGCTGCGAGGATCTCTTCGACATCCAAGGCTAGGGCGTTGACTACGCACGGCAGGAGCGACCTGATCCTGGCTGTCCCGAACGCGTCCGAATACTCGACGGGCGGGCGAAGGGTCACGAGCGAGGACTACGACAACGCTGTGGCGGTCGCCGACGCCCTCTTTGGGCACTCGCGCGTGACGCTTCCTTACGGATTGGTCGTGGTCGGGTACTGAGCGTCGGCCGCTGCGGTCGGAGTTCCGAGTCCGCGTCGGCCGCCCGCGGACTCACGAGGGATCCCGTCGTCGGGCTACTTGAGCCGATCCAGCCGCTCGCCGAGCCGGGCCGCCTGTTCGTCATCAGCCGGGTCGATGCCGTTCGCGTGAAGCGCCCGGACCAGCACGCGAAACGAGCGGGTTGCATAGTCGCCGAACACCTGGGGGAAACGCTCTGCGATCGGCACCCGTATGTCCAGAGACTCGCGCGCTGCAGCCATGGCCTCCTCACGGCGTTCGTGGGCAAGGAACTCCGTAGCTACGCTGCACAGGGAGTCGGCTAAGTCCGGCAAGTACGCCTCGGGCTGCTTCTTTGCCAGCTCGCGGAGGATTTCGACACTTTCCAGGTGGACAGCAAGCGACTCGTCGGCTCGACCGACCTCGCTCAGCAGGGAACCGAGGTTGATAAGGGTCGTGGCGAGGTCGGAGAGAAACGCGACCGACTGCTCCGCGGCGAGCTTGCGGAGGATCTCGACGGCCTCCTCGATCGCCGCGAGCGCATCTTCCCGCCGATCGAGCCTCGTCAGCGCGTTGGATAGATTGCTGAGGCCCCTGCCGAGCTCTGGGAGAAACGAGTCCGGACGCTCCGCGGCGAGCTTGCGCCGGATTCTGACAGACTCCTCGATCGCTGCGAGCGCATCTTCCGGCCGACCGAGCCCCGCCAGCACGTTGGACAGATTGCTGAGGCTCCTGCCGACGTCGGCGAGAAACGCGTCCGATCGCTCTGCGGCGAGCTTGCGGTAGATCTCGACGGCCTCCTCGATCGCCGTGAGCCCTTCCTCTCCACGGCCGAGATCAAGCAGAGTGATCGACAGGTTGGTGAGACAGTTACCCAGGAAGAGGAGAAACGCGTCCGGACGCTCCGCGGCTAGCCCGCGGAAGATCTCAAGGGCCTCCTCGATCGCCGTGAGCCCTTCCTCCAAACGGCCGAGGTGGTTGAGATCCACCGCGTAGGTGTTTAGGTAGGTGGCGAGCCCAGCCATAGGCTTATCGCGACGAGTGGCGGCGAGTTTGCGCTGGATGCCTACAGCCTCCCCACTGCTGGTGGCCGCTTCCTTCCACTTTCCGAGTTCACCGAGCCGCTTCGAAAGCCTATTCGCCAGTATCACTCGCTTCGTGAGAACCTCGGGGTCTTCGGTAGCCGAGTCGTAGGCCCTTAAGAGAGTATTTGTCGCCCACGCGCCGACCTCTCGCAAAGAAACCGTCTCCCAGGGAACTCGACTCTCGATGAGGGAGGCGATCGTAGCAGTGCCTTCTGCCTCGAGGGCGTTCGCGAGCACTCGCCCGACGGGTGCCATCGCGGTCTCTCCGCCGAGAGCAAGAGCTGCGTCGAAGGCCGGAATCGCGCGCTCAATCACATCGGCGGCGAGAATCCTTTTAATGTACCTGACGGCGAGTTCCGCGCGCCCGTCGTGGCCGGATAGTCGCCCAAGGACGAGGAGGGCTTGCTGGACCGCCTTTGCGCCGGCTCCTTCGAAAGCCCTGTCGAGGAAGTCCGCCGGAGTCCTCGGGTCGGCAAGCACGACCGCAACGAGCTGCTCTCCGAGAATGTCCGGCTCGAGCCCGCCAACGTATGCCCCGTCGGCCTGGCCGGGATACATCGATTCGATCAAGTCGATGAACTCGTCCTCGCCCGGGCCGCTGGACGCACCCCGTAGGGCTTGCAACGCCTCGCGATCCGCGGCCCCGCCGCGCAAAGTCAGTGCGGCGACCAACCGGCTCGCCTCGCCTGGGAACGCGATTCGGCCGTGTCGGCTCCGCCTCGCCAGCTCTTGGTCGAGGTCCTTACTCCAGATTCGAGTCTCATGCTCGACGATGGATCCGAGAAGCCCGGCCGACCGGAGATCGCCGAGCCGCTCCACGGCTGCGAGCGCTGCCATTTGCACGTAGAGCACGCTGCCGAAACGCTCCTCGTGCAGGGCGGGGGAGGTACTAGGCACGTCCTTACGGAGCTCGCACGCGAAAGCGTTGCACGCCTCGCTAAAAACGCGGCCGCGGTGATCGCCGTTGACCGCGATTCTCGAGACCGGAATGGGATCGCCAAAGCTCGTCAGTAGGTGCCGCACTTCGTCCGAGCGAGCGACAAGCGACCGCCACCAATCCGAGGCCTCGCGAGCGAGGAGGGCGATCCGCAGTTTCGTCGCGCTCCCCCTCCGGAGGATCTCGAGCTGCTCGAAGAGCGTGGGTCGCGCCTCGGCGTAGTCGACAACGACGAAGGGCAGCCTCGACGAGTTCGCGAGCCGCTCAAGCTCCTCGTCGCTGGCGTCGTCGGGCAGAAAGCCCGCTTCCCAGCCTTCGCCGCGAAGTCGCTCCGCCCACTCTATGAAGAGTCGGGTCTTCCCGCTCCCGCCCAGGCCGGTAAAGAGACACGCGCTCGCCGCGATCGCGTGGTCGCACCACTCGGTGAGCCTTGCGATTTCGGCTGCTCGGATTTCCTCGAGGAACGGAACGTAGCAATAGCGGGCATTGAGCAGGTTCGCGGGGCTAACGACGGGAGGGCGTTCGTAGATGTTCGTTTGGAGGATTCCGGACGCTGTCGCCGCTGGAAGCTCGGTCGATATGTCGGGGAGATCGGGCCAGGCAACGCGCAAGAACCGCGTGGGAAGCATCGAAGCCCGCTGGTCGTTCGTCTTCCACACGACCATGCCAAGAACGAAGCGGTGCTCATCGTCCCACACCGCCGCCCCGCTGCAGCCGTGCTCGACGAAGTCGCGACCCACTTCTTCCGACTCGAGCTCAGCCCAACCATCGGTGTTCGTCACTCGAATCGTGCCGCGGAATGAATCGCCGGGGTCCGACGAAAAACCGAACGCCTCGAAGTTCACGTTCCGAGTGTCGAAGGAGTCTGCGACGACTCTCGCGGGCCGCGCTTCTGGCGGAACAGTCTCTGTGAACTCGAGGATCGCGACATCCTGGGGCCTCTGGTCCGGAGGCTCGATCACCGGAAGCCATCTCGAGACGGCGGCCGTCACGCTCGCCTTGTTCTCGCAACGCGAGAACTCGATGATGAGTTTGCCCTCCGGCGCTTCGTCTGTCGTCGCATCGACTCCAAGCGCCTTCGCCACGACGTGCGCGCACGTGAAGACCTTGTTCTCGTCGACAAGAAAGCCCGTTCCCCAAGCCTTGCCGGAAGGCGACAGGATTCGAATCAGAGAAGCTTCGAGATCGTCGAGAGGCAGTTCAGGAGCCCTTCCCACCCCACTTGAGCGTCACCTCGAAGTGGGCCTTCGCCCCGATCGACGCGAAGATCGCGCCAGCCTCGCTCTCGAGTGCGATCGCGAACTTGACCTCGAACCCGTCCGGCTTCCGGGGAAGCTCGGAGAGCTTGCTCACGAGCACAGCTGTCGCTGGACGGATCGCCTCGACGGCCTCCACGAAGCTCTTCTTCGCCTTCTCCACGACCGTGTCGCCGCGGGCAACTCGACCGCTGCTCGGGCGCTCGACCTCGACGACGACTTCCTCTTCAGAGCCGTCGCCGAGCGGAAACAATAGGTGGACACGATCAGTCATGGAAAGCTTACGCGCGCACTCTAGTTGACCGGGTGATCCTCAGGCAAGCGGAATGACGACCAGCATGCCGCGCGCACGCTCGATGGTTTCGTAGGGCCGGTCGCCCCGTGTCACCTGGTGGTGTTATCAGGATGGCATGCATTGACACGTCAGACATCGAGAGAGCGATTCACTTTGACACGCTCGACGCCCGCCTGGTCGTTCGGAGCAACTGCCCAACGTGGCTTGATCCGAGGGGAGCACTACACACCGCGCGCTGACCGTGATCCTCTTGGGGCATCACCTATCCTCGATAGCCCGGGAGGCAGCCCGAGCAATCCTTACGGGTAGCCGATGCGCGGTGTGCGGTACTCGGCGGCAGGATCGCGCTTCAACCCGGTGTCCGTGTTCATTTTGAGCCCACTCGAGCCACTGGATGCGGTCGGAATGCGGTTGCCCGCTGCGGGATCCTGGGCCGTCGGCACTGCACTCGGTCTACTGGGTGTTCGAGGGGGTGACGAGATCCAAGCGGCGGTCGCGGGATTTCGGAGGCGCACGTGGCGCGATCCTGCTGATGGCAGTTCTGGTGGCAGTTGAGCTTCGAAACTCGTGGAACCTGATTGATGCGCAGTGAAACGCGAAGGGATCTGAAGTTCGCGGAATCGCAGGCGATCGTCCGTAGCGTTGCGACTACTCGACGTTGCCGTCATCCGGCTCGGACCCTCTTACAAGCTGGGGGTCACTGGTTCGAGCCCAGTACCGCCCACTGTTTTCTTCTGCGGCGTCGACGACTTGTGCGCCAACCCGCGCGGCAGTCTTCGCCTCTTCGGGGCTGGTGCCGGTCGCGGTGCCGGTTGCACCCTTCGTAAGTCGGGCGACTGCGTCCCGCTTGTGCTCGGGTGAGAGGTGCGCGTAGCGCATGGTCATCGTGATCGACTGGTGTCCCATCAGTGCCTGAACGGTCGGGATGTCGACTCCAGCCATGACGAGGCGACTCGCGAACGTGTGCCGGAGATCGTGTCAGCGAAAGCCAGGGATCCTCGCCTTCTTCAGTGCAGGGCCGAAGACGCGGTGCATGTAGTTCTTTGGTGTCCAGTGAGATCGTCTGGGGCTCGCTTGGGAAGACGTAGGAGCTTCGCATGCGGCTCGGCAGGGCGCGTAGAATGCCTCGGAGATCGTCATTCATCGGCACATGGTAGTCGCGTCCGGATTCCGACTTTGCGGCCCGTATGGTGCCTGCCTCGAAGTCCACGTCTTCCCAGCGGAGCCGAAACTGGTTCCCCTGGCGGAAGCCGGTGTGGAGAGCAAAGGCTACCTTGGGCCATTCCTCTTCCCCTAGGGCGGCTCGCAGCCGATTCTCCCCCCTGTCGGTCAGGAAAGGGAAAACGGCGCCTTCCGTTTGGCAGGTGTGCCGAGTGCGGTGGAGTGTTTGCTCAGGCGTGCCGGGGGCGACCCTGGAAGTACTGCGATGCTAAGCGATGCAAGGAGCGCTGACGTGCCCCCCGTTTTCCCCGCACGGGATTCGAGAGTTTAGCCGGTCATTGGGGCCGTTGTAGGCACCGCTTCTTCCCAGGTGCGGCGGTACGCGGCTGGTGCCAGGTAGCCGAGTGCGCTGTGGGGTCGGATCTCGTTGTAGTCCTCTTGCCAGTCTTCGATGAGCTGGCGGGCGTCGGATTCGGGAGGGCGCCGTCTCCAGGTCGAGATGTTCACGAACCTGAAGGCGACTAAGTCACGGAGAAACGCGAACCGTTTCAGAGCGATACACTTGATAGCATGCTGGGAGCATCAACGGTGTCTCCCGCTACAATCGAGTGCTAGTGCGTCTTCAGATAGTCAGTACGGCTATCCCAACCGCGACCACAGGAGGGCGTCGAAATGAAGGCAACCCTATCCATTTCCGCGGGTACATCCCGTCAACTCTACCATGCCGGAACATCGTCACAGTCCAAGAACGCGAATCAGCTCATTCGCGTGACCCTCGTCTGTGGCGGACCGGTTATGATTAGCGGGGGACGGATCTGATCCTGTTAACTTCCCTGGCGGTCAGAATTTCTACGCTGGTAGCACCTGTCTGTTTGCGGTGGCCAACAGCCTGCAGGTTCATGCGGGGCAGAACGACGTTGCTCAGGTCGAGTTCGAGCTAGTACGGTCTGATACGGGCGCCTAGGTCGGCGGGCGGCTAAGTCTGGCTCTCGTCCGCAGGGACGTTCCGTGGCGTGTTTCGACGCTTCTCGTGCGCTCGGATTACCGAATCCGCCTTCGGTCCTATGTTGGCTGTGCTCTGGTCTCGTAGTAGGCGGCTCGCGTTGAACACCTGCTGATAGGCGAAAGCGAGGTTGTTGACGCTTGCCTTTGCGAGCTTCTCGGGCTCAAGCATGTGCGACACGAGCGCCATTCTGACTCCGTCGAGAATCTGCGTCTCTTGCTTGCGGTACGCCGCTGCCGCGGCAGGCTGTTCGAGGAGATTCCTGAAGGGTTCTAGAGCCTTGTGGACGGCCTGTGCGGAGACTCCGAACAGCCGCCCGAGTTCTCGATACGTCAGGCCCTTCTCTAATCGCAATTGGAGGGCGCGGGCTACATCAATCCTACTGTCTACGCGCCGGAGCTTCTGTCGCGACTCCATTGTCATAAGGCAGTCTAATGGCAGGACGCGACAAATCGGGGGAGCGTGGATTGAACAGTCAGGGCACCCGAATAGCGACCTTTGACGACGGAAGATTGCGTGTACTAAGCCGGGTCTGACTCGGCTGCCATGGCCTGCTTCGCTGCGGTAGGGAACTCGGGAGCGCTCGAGCTGAAGGTGGAACGAATGTCTGTAGGCGAAACGGTTGCGCGTCGCAGTCTGGGTTGCCCACTCGGGCATTGCGCGGGGCCAACGCCCTTGTCGTTGGGGGTGACTGCGACTTGGGTTGGTAGCTGGGGCGGTGCGGTAAGGTGATGCGTGGGTAGCGTATCGACTCCGGCAGAGATTACAGTTGAGGCTCTCGGGCATGCGATCGGAGCGTCGCTTGAGCCTAGATACGTGTTCTGGATCGGCGCTGGGTTTTCGCGAAGCGCTCACATTCCCACGGCCGAAGGCGCTGTTTTCAGGCTACTTGATAGGGTTTGGGCAAGATCCGGCGGAAGGCCTCAGGATGGAGTGTCGCTCGCTAATCTTTCTCAGGAAGATCAGCTCGCGAGACAAGAGCAGATCCGCGCCTGGGCGGTTAAGCAAGGCCTGGCAGGGGCGCCCCCTCCTGCTGGGGCCTGGGGCGACCTGTACGCCCCAGTGCTTGAGCTTCTGCCGGGTGAGTTGGATCGGCAGGAGTTCATTCTCGAGTGCGTCAAGGAAGGCGACTCTCGCCTCAACACGGCGCACCTGCTGATAGCCCAGCTGATGGTCAACCGGAGAGTGTCAACGGTTCTCACGACCAACTTCGATGATCTACTCGTACGCGCACTACAACTCTATCTTGAGGTTCCAGCAATCCTGGACGGGTCGGGAACTTCGCAGCTCAAGACAAGTAGCCCCTTTCTTCAGGTGGCCCACCTGCATGGTAAGCTCAATTCTTATCGTCAAAGGCATACTGCGGCTGAGGTCAATGAGGCCGTGGCGGGCTTCGACGTCTTTCTGAGGCAGGCTATCGAAGATTTCGGCCTAGTTGTCATCGGCTACCGGGGCGGGAACGAAGCTCCAATGCGTGCCCTTTATGAAGCACTTGAGGCGAGGGGGGCTGGCCCGGCTCGCGGTCTGTACTGGGCAAGCTATGAGAATTCTTTTGACGATCTTTCGGATGGGGCAAAGAGGTTGCTTGCGCTAAAGGATACCTACTGGATTCGCGGGGCGGATGCGGACCGCTTTCTTGAATCGCTATGTGCTTCGCCTGCTCTTGGGCTTGGTCTGCCGCGGTTCATCGAGGACCTAGGCAGATTCTATCAGCGGGTTCGCTCCATACTCCCCCAGGAAGTGCGGGAGAGGCAGGAGCGCCTTCAGCGATTGGCGAAACCGCCTATGGTGGAGAGGCCATCTGGCGAGGACGGTCGTTGGGAAGAGGGGGCCTCGCTTCCCGTGGCGATCCCGTCTGAGGCCGTGCAATTGCTTTCGGCCGCTACGGACCGCTGGAAGTCTGGGGATCTCAAGGGTGCTTTGGAGGTTTGCCTGGAGGCGTTGGCGAAGAATCCCGGCGACGCGGCCGTGCACAGTCGACTAGGGACGGTACTGGACGGCTTGGGTCGTCCAGAGGAGGCTTTAAAGGCGTTCAAGAAGGCTGTCGAGTTGGATCCAGAGAGCGCGGTTGCCCAAAGTAACCTTGCTAAGTGTTTGCAGGGTCTGTCCCGCTTCTCCGAAGCAGAGGCGGCTGCGCGCCGGGCGGTGAAGCTGGACCCGGAGTTCGGTAGGGCTTGGAACAATTGGGGGAACGCACTCCTGTCACTCGGTCGCGCAGCGGAGGCCGTCGAGAAGCTTCGGGAGGCCGTTTCGAAGGATCCGAAGGATCCTATGGTTCACAACAATCTGGGCAATGCGCTTCAGGCCGATGGAAGGCCTGAGGGTGCGCTCGAAGAGTACCGGCTCGCGGTCGACCTGAAACCCGACTACGTAATGGCCCTCGTCAATTGGGGGGCAGCCTTGCAAGATCTGGGTCGCCTTGACGCGACCCAGAAGTACGAAGAGGCTCTCTCTCTTGACCCGCGCCACGTCGGCGCGCTCTACAACCTAGGAATTGCGTTGCAGCAGCGCGGTCTTAAGAAGGAAGCTTGTGACAAGTATCGACTCGCCGCTGAAGTCTCTGAGGAGCCTTGGATTCTCACGAACTGGGGAAATGCCTTGCAGGATCTGGGGCTGTACGAAGAGGCCATCGAGAAGTATCGGCGAGCCACTGAAATAGACTCTAATCACGCTTTGCCATGGCACAATTGGGGTAACGCCCTTGTCGAACTGGAGAGGTTCGAAGACGCAGTTGAGTGCTACGAGCGTGCGACTCAGGTCGAGCCGAGCTACGCGCCAGCGTGGGAAGCTTGGGGAGTTACTCTGTTTCGGCTGAATCGCGATGCGGATGCGCGCGAAAAGTTGCGTGAGGCAGAGCGTCGCAGACGAAGGTTCTGGTAGGAACGATTGTTGGCGGCACTTGGATCGGTCGCATTACGGCGACCCTAGTTGGGGGTACGATGGCGGGCAAGAGCAAGCCAACTGGTAAGGGGAAGCGGGAGAAGGATCCGAGGGAGAGGACTGGGTTTCTAAAGGGAAAGATCCAGGAGTCTCCCCGGTCGCACGGTGCGCCGCTTGGTTGGGAGGCCCTAGGGATGAACAGGGCGCTCATTGAGGCGGCGCGTAGTGCCATGGCTGATCCGGTAGTCGAGATCGTGGAACAGCTCGCTAGAGATCGGGAGTTGTTCCGTGAGGCTTTCAGCGGACTCGATCTAAGGGAGACTCTCCAGCAGATGGAGGCCGCGAGTCGATTTCCGGCCATCACGGACCATGCTGCACTCGAATACGCTGAGCGAGTCGCTGCCCTGAACGAGCAGCTATCTTCATCTTCTAAGGTGTTCGAGGATTTCGCTCGTAGTCAGCAGTCGCTCGTTGACCAAGTGGGAGCGCTGGGCAGTTCAGCTGGGTTTGTTGAGGAGTGGCGGACCGCTCTTGAGCGTGAAGCCGAGGCAGCGCGCGGGGCTTTCGCCTCCGTTACATCTCTCGGAGGCGATTTCGAGAACGCATTCGAGCAGCTGGTTCGAGACCTAGATTCAGCGGCTGCCCTGCCGGTGCTGTCCGAGGATGGTGCGGACCTAGAGGAGGAGCGAGCAGCCATCAAGCTGCAGGTCGAAGAGCTGGTCAACGTTGTCGCGGATCAGGCGGATGGCTCGGGGAGCTTCGACGCCATCCTCAAGGATCTACGAGCCTTCCTGCTAAAGGTCGACGCGAAGGCGCGTCCCTATGTCGCACTGGTGATCCGCGAAATCATCGTTCACGTGTTTGTGGTTCTTCTCACGCAACCTATGTTCCAAGCAGAGAAATGTGAGCTTGACCCAGCAACCGTTGTCGCGGTCTGTGGCAAGACGGTCGCCGAAGAGGTGAATGAATCCGTCAAACTTCAGCGAAGAATCGTGAAGGCTGATGTATTGAGAGTTCGAAGCGGTCCCAGTACGGAAAGCGAGATCATCGGAAGGCTCTATATTGGTCAGGTGGTTCTCGTTCTTGAGGACGGCGAAGACTGGATTCGGGTTGAACGCTCCGATCCTGCTGCTCAGGCTAAGGTCGCGGGTTGGGTGTCCGCTGAGTTTACCGAGCCGTTTTGATCTGGGCTGCCCCTGGTTTCTTTTCCGGGGGCTGCGTGGAAGCGTCGGCGCGGCGGGAGCAGCGACGACAGCCGCTCCTATCGAGGGTGTGCGGGTTCAGGCACATTTGGACGAAATAGGGCTCTGATCTAAGAGATACTCCCAGCCCGAACGGAAGAAATGTCCGATGGGTAAGGGAGCGAGTGCAGAGAAGACCGTCCGGGAGATTCAGCGCCGGACCCGCCGCCGATTCTCGGCGGAAGAGAAGATCCGGATCGTGCTCGACGAGCTGCGGGGCACGTCAGTCCAGCGGAAGAGCCTGGCGGATTGCTTCAATAAGATGGACTCACGAGTCGCCCGGAGCGCGCGACCTTGAGCGGCAAGCTGTGCACACTGGGGAATAGCCTCGAGGCCCTGGCGAGTGCGGGCGCGATCGTGCGAAACTCGGATGGTATCCAGGGTCGGCTGTCCTAAGAAGGGAGATCTCCCGCTTATGGAGACCAGTATGCTCACCACAATCGAGACCGAGGCCGCGAAAGTCGCCACCAAGTTGGCAGTCGAGCGTCTCTCTGCGCTCCTTGGCCAGTGCAAGGACGCCATCGTCAAAGGCCATGACGCGCCGCTGGTCACACAGCGCCGGCTCGAGGCACACGCGCAGAGAGTCATGCACTGGTCCTCCACCTATACGTTCTTGGGGTTAGCTATCCCAAAGGACTCAAAGCGGGACAGCATTGCCCTCCGCTTCGGCCTCACGCCACGCCGGTATCGAAGCCGGAAGTCGAAGAGGGAATCCACGGTGCTTCTGGAGTCGGAGCTTCTCGAGAGCGGTCGATCCATGGTGGTACTTGGCGAACCGGGAGCGGGGAAGACAACCACGCTCAGAAGACTCGCCCTCTCCGTCCTCACTGAGGAGGGGGCGTCGGCGGACCCTCATCAGTTCGTCGTGCTCGTTGTGTTGCGGGAGGTATCGACTCGGAAGTTCCTTTGTGAGGAGCTGGCTGAGATTCTGGGATTGCAGTGTGAGAAGCACCGAATCGCAGGGGATGATCACGGTGTAGGAGACAGCCGAGGCTCCATTCGTCGGCGGGACTACGATATTCGAATCGCTGGTGTTCGGGCAGAGGACATGATCGTGCGTGCGCTTGATTCCATCGCAGCTCTGCTCTTGATCGATGGGTTGGATGAGGTTCCGCAGAGCCGGAGAGAATCAATCGAGACAGAGATCGAAGCCCTAAACTCGAGGGCGACCCAGTGTGTGACTATTCTTTCGTGCCGTTCGGGGGACTTTAGTGCTTCGCTGCAGGACTTCCGAGTTACCGAGATCGCGCCGCTCGATCAGGGGGAGATCGAGAGCATCGCCCAACTCTGGTTAGGGGACCCCAAGAAATTTCTCTTGGCGCTGGGGCAGTCGCCCTATCGGGACATCGTTGATCGACCGCTACTGTTGTCGTTCTTACTCTTCTTATTCGAGGCGGAAGGGGAGCTTCCCGAGCAGCCTTCGCTGATCTACCGAAAAGTTGTGTACAGGTTGCTACGGGACTGGGATGAAGAGCGCCGCATCAGGCGGCCGTCGCGCTACGCGTCCTTCGATCCGGACCGGAAAATCGACTTTTTGTCGGAGTTGGCATACGAACTCACGTTTCGCGTTCAGGGGAAGCTGTTCGAAGAGAAAGTCTTCCGCGAGATCTTCAAGCGTATGCACGGCAGTTATCGGTTGCCGTTGTCCGAGTACAAGCGAGTCGCGGCTGAGATACAGACACATACAGGAATCGTAGCGGCGAGTGGGATAGACGCGTTCGAGTTTGCGCATTTGTCTATACAGGAGTACCTGTGCGCTCACTATATAGTCAGGGTTCCCGTGCCTGAGCTGCTGAGGGAGTACTTGAGTGCGTATCCGGCCCCGGTGGCTGTCGCGTGCGCACTATCTTCGAACGCGAGTGCTTTCTTTGGTGAGATGATCTTGCGGCACGTTGCCGAGCGATTAACCGATCCGGAGAACTCGCTCCATGGGGAGACGGAGGCACTGCAGCTTACGCTGTTCGGGGATGATAGTGCGCGCACGCTGCGGAGCTTTCTGTCGAGGTTGCAAGTGGAGAATCCGTTCTTCAAAGTCGATCTCCGTCTCGGAGAAGCTGTGCTCTGCCTGTTTGCCTTCTATTTCCGAAGATATACGGAAGCCGTGGATGTTTTGCTGGTGGAGTTGGCGCAACAGGAAAGTGTCCGGGGCTCGATGAAGCGCGCGTTAGAACTGATGCCCAACGTCGTGGCATGCAAAGTCGCGGGAGGTCTAGTAGCGTTGAACCTCGACGGCTGGTTCGGCGGGATATATGGGCGTATGAACGGGCATTGGGAGCCGAAGGGCGCGCTAGCGCGGAAGTTCCCGTTGACAATCTTAACGAAGGAGATTTGGACGAGCACCGCGCCACGGGGGATTACCGTTGGTAGGATGGGACGTGCGGCGAGGGAGAAGTTTCATTTTACGCTAGCCGCCTCACCCTTCTGCGCTCTTGAGTTTGGTAGGCATGAATTCGGGGAGTCTCGACCTCGGACGTGTCTGGTTTGCGGAAAACGGAAAGACGAAGGGCGAGTGCGGCGAGGGAAAGGTTCTCGGAGGTGAAGATGGGGCGATGTCCGAGGTTCCGACTCCCGCCACCGCGACGATCGATGCTCCGGTGCAGCCCGTTTGGACCGTTGGTCAAGCGATCGAGTCTGCGCCCGATTCTCAGAACTTCCTCAAGCACTGACGCCCCCGAACTGGCACTCGTAGAGGTACCCCCATGGCACGCACGTGGTAATGGGGGGTGGGGGTAGCAGGTGCCGGTTCTGGTGCCGGTTGGGTATCGATTCGCATCGAACAGCAGTGAAAACGAGTGAAGTCGTGCAGCGACTCAAAGCCTGTTGTTTCGGTGCCTTTGGGCGAGAAACGCCGACTACTCGGACTCGTCGTCGCCCGTAGCGTGCCTTACAAGCCGGGGGTCACTGGTTCGAGCCCAGTACCGCCCACTCTCGTAAGCGACCGCGGCGCAGAGAAGCGTCAGCTTCCGGTTGCGGGTCGCAGGCGTCCGTTCATCCGCGATCCGTCGTCGTGATACGGTCCCTCGATGGCGCTGTCCGTCTCGGCCACCACTACAGTTGCAGCCTCACCAAAGGAACTGCTCGAGTTCGTGCTCGATCTTGATCGCTATCGCGAGGCCGATCACAAGATTCTACGCGTGTCGAAGGTCGAAGGGCCAGATGAGAACGGCTTGGGCTCGGCAAAGGTCTGGGGTCGGTTGCGTTGGGGACCACCGGCACCCGACCGGCAGGACTTCAAGCTCGAGCGATGGCGACGGCTCACGTTCACGGGTGCTCCGAGACAACCGGCTAGGCTCGTCTTCTCCTTCGTCGGCACGTTCGAGTGCGAAGCGACATCGGCGGGAACGGTGCTCACCCACGCCTACGAGTTCACGTTCACGCCACCGTTCCGCGCGGTCGAGCGGTTCCTCGCGAGGTGGCTTCAGGGCGAGATCGAAGCCGAGGTGGCTCGCATCGCCGAGATCTTTGCGCGCCAGGGTAGGTGATCGCGGCGGGCGCGCTTAAGGTTCCCTGCCCCGAGGGCTGACCCCCTATCACAAGGTGTGCCATCGGCGACGTAGATGTGACGCCGTTGCCTTCCAGCGTCGCCGTAGGAGCGAGGGAAAACGCACCACAGCAACCACACCGGGGGCTTACAGACGACGCCTGCTTGGCATGGGGCTTGCTTTGATAAACTCCCGTGTCACAGGAACCCAGCGCGGCGCGCGCCTCCGGTTACTCGATCCTGGTTGTCGACGCTCAACCGGAGACGCTCGATGCAACGAAGCACACCTTGGAGCTGGAGGGCCATGAGGTGTTGTGCGTGGACGGGTCGTCCCGTGCGGCCGAGCTCTTCCACGAGTACGAGGTGCAGCTCGTCCTGGTCGACTACCCCATGGACCGCGTGGCCGGCGAGGAGTTCATCGCGTGCGTACATGGGCACGACCCCCGGGTGCAGATCTTGATGCAAACGGGCGACTCGGGCGAGACTCCGCCGCGTGAGATGCTGCAGCAGCTTGGCATCCAAGGCTATCACGGCAAGACGGAGGGACCGGCCAAACTGCTCTCGTGCGTGGATGCGGCACTCAAGGCCTACGAGCAGCTCAGTGATATCGAGCGCACCTTGCACGGGGCCATCTTGACGCTGACCGACTTGCTGGCGTTCGTTGCGCCGATGGCCTTCGGCCGCGCCACGCGCGCGAAACATGTCGTGAGCAGGCTCGCGGGGCACTTGAGAGGGCATGGAAAGTGGCAGGTCGAGACCGCTGCGATACTCTCGCAGATCGGGTGCACTACACTGCCGCCGGACCTGACAGAGAAGCTCTACCGCGGATGGACATTGGCCCCCGCCGAGGAAGAGGTCGTTCGGCGGCTCCCGGCCGTGGCCGACCAACTCCTGGCCGACATCCCGGGCATGGAGCCGGTGCGGAAAATCCTCGCCTACCAGGACAAGCACTTCGACGGGACGGGCACGCCCGAGACCGACGTGAGCGGCAGTGAAATTCCGTGGGGCGCCCGAGTCCTGAAGATCGCACTCGATTTCGACCTCCTCGAAATGTCGGGGCTTCCGACCGAGACTGCCATGGAGACTCTCCGCAGTCGCTGGGGCTGGTACGACCTCGAGTTGCTGGACCGGTTCGCAGAGCTGTTGAGCCGCGACGAGCTACCGGACTGCACCGAGCCACTAGGGGATGAGGAGCGCGAGGTGCCGGTCGATGAAATCCAGTCCGGTATGATCTTCGGACAAAACGTAAAGACCCCCACGGGTATGCTGATCATCGCGCATGGCCAGCCGGTTACAGCGGGTGTGCTGGCACGGATCCAGAACTTCTCCGCGGGAGCCGGGGCGCCAGGGACGCTTAGGATGATCCTGCCCGCACCCGGCCGGCGAACCGAGGGCCGCGGCTTCAGCGGTCCACGCTCAGAAGCGTTCGTCGATTAGCCGTCAGGTCGAGCCCGCCGCCCGGACCGCGGGGCCACCATTGGTTGGCTGAGAGTTTGGCCAGGCATTGGGGCTGTTGTAGGCAGCGCATCTTTCCAGGTGTGGCGATACGCGGCTTGGGCCGCGCTGACGAGATCCACCGCATCGCCGGATGTGAGACGTTTGGCGACCTCTAACTCTTGCCGTGGGGTTGTGCGACACTGCCTCGATCTGCCCGACCGCGTGCGGAGAGCCGAGGACCCGAATGGCACTGGAGAACATCGAATGGCTCGATCCGCTCGTGGATCGGGGACGCAACCGCGATCTCGAGAAGTACGCCAAGCGGGTCTCGGGATCGGTCCCGCCCCACGTGCCCTACCTCGCGGCGTGTCCCTGGATCTTGCGGGCGGACCTCCACTTCGACACGGCGATGGCGGAGATTCAGGATCTGGCAGACAACATCTACCTGGTGGTCAGTCGCGACAACTCCTGTCGGTGGTGTTATGGGGCGTCGCGACTCCTCCTGCGCGTCGCCGGGATGTCGAATGCCCAGATCGAAAAGGTGGAAGAGGATGTGGAGCTGTCGCGGGTCGAGCCGCGCCTGCGCGACGCGCTCGAGTTCGCTCGCCGCGTTTCGCGATCCAATCCCGCGCCGGACCGGGAGTCGATCCAGGTCCTGCGAGACCTGGGGTTCAGCGAGGCCGCGATCAAGGAGCTGGCGCTCTTCGCCGCGGTCGTCGTGTTTCACAACCGTTTCGCGACGCTGCTGGCTTTGCCGGTAAGCACCACAGAGCGCTTGGCGTCGTCGCCCTTCGCGCGGCTGCTTCGGTTCTTTCCGTGGGGGAAGCTCGGAACTGTCTTGCGTGCGCAACCGCGGGTGACCGCGGCTGCGGCGGCGGACGATGAGGGTCCCTTTGCCGATCTGACGAGGGCTCTCGGCGATCTCCCTCATGCGAGGGTGTTGCGCGACACCCTCGACGGGGCCTGGGCTTCGCCCATCCTGCCAGCTCGCACGCGCGCGCTCATTTTCGCCGTAATCGCGCGCGGTCTGGAGAATGGCCCCGCGGAAGCGGAAGCCCGCCGTCTTCTCGCAGAGGAAGGGCTGGAGTTTCCGCTGGTCGATGACATCCTCGCGAACCTCGCTTCGCCGGAACTCGATGCTCGGGAGTCGCGCATTCTCCCCTACGTGCGAGAGACGATCTGGTATCAACCGGCACCGGTGCAGCGTCGGGGCAAGGCGTTGCGCGAAGTCCTCACGAACGCCGAGTTGCTCGACACCGTCGGCACGGCGGCGCTCGCAAACATGGTGGGCCGCGTCTCGCTGGCGCTCGAAGTGATGTGACGAGCGTGTGGGGCCTGATTGCCGCCGCGCTTGCACTGGCGTCCGCGGTGGCCTGGTGGCGCAGTCGCGCGCGTGCGCGTGTGTTGCGCACAGCCTTGGAGGCGAAATCCCAGGATCTCGAGCAGCTGCAGATGGCCTTCGCCCGCTTTGCGCCGGAGGAGATCATCGAGCGCGTCGTCGCGGAAGGGGTCACGCCACACGGTGAGCGCAAGGCAGCCACCACCCTCTTCGCCGATCTCGTCGGGTTCACCACGCTGAGTGAGAGCATCGAGCCGGATGTGCTGGTGCGCATCCTGAACGGGTACTTCGAGCGGATGAGTCGCGCGATCACTACACATCGAGGCCACATCTCGACGTTCGTCGGTGACGGCATCCTCGCGCTCTTCGGCGCACTGCAACCCAACCCCTGGCAGGCAAACGACGCCGCACATGCGGCGCTGGCCATGCGCGAAGAACTCGCCGACTACAACCGTGAACTGGCCGCCGAAGGCTTGCCCACCCTTTCGGTCGGGATCGGCTTGCACCGCGGCAGCGGGGTGGCGGCGCTCGTCGGGAGCCGCGATCTCATGCAGTTCACCTTCGTGGGTCGCACCGTCAACCTCGCTGCCCGGGTGCAGGATCTGACGCGTCGCTTCGAGGTGGACATCCTGCTGACGCGCGCCGTCAAGGACACCCTCGATGGCCGCTTCGAGTTGCGAGAACTTCCCGCGACCGCGGTGCGCGGGATCGAAGGGGAAGTCGAGATCTTCGCCGTCGAGAGTTTCAGCGGCGAAGCCTGATTTCGATCATCAAACCCGTCAGCCGGCGAACCTGGCATCCCGCCCCCTTACCGCGCCCAAGGTGGAGGGGGTGCGGGCCTCCTAAATTGGTGGACATTCGGACCCGACCTGTGGCACGTTCGACCCGTGCCGTACTTCTACCCGAGTCGCCGCACCGACTCTCACCGGAGGAATCTCATGCCCCGCATCGCATTCGCGGCCCTCGCCGTCGTGTTCACGTTTGCCGCCGTTCCGGTCCACGCCCAAGGTGTGCCCGGTGCCGACCGGAACAGATGCCTCGCGGGCAAGAACAAGTGCGTGAGCAAGAAGATCAAGGGGCTGATGAAGTGCAGCGAGAAGTGCCAGAAGAAGCCTGCCAAGTGCGGGCAGGCGCTCACGGACTGCGAGCAGAAGGTGATGGGCAAGTTCGACGGCGGCCTGAACCCGGCCAAGGGGTGCTTTGCGAAGCTCGAAGGGAAAGCCGATCCGCTGAAGCCGGAGTCGGTGTGTACGACGACGGGTGACACGGCGTCGATGGAGATTCTGGTGGATACAGCTGTGGGCGATCTGCTGGCGACGCTCGAAGGCATGCCGCCGACGGTGTGCGGCGATGGCGTGGTCGAAGGGAGCGAAGAGTGCGACTTCGGCGACCTTGATGGCGAGACGTGTGACTCGCTGACGGCGAGTGCCGAGCCATTCGGAACGCTCGCGTGCACCCAGGGCACGTGCGCCTTCGACACGAGTGGTTGTGCACCACGGTTCGAGGACACCGGGCTGACGGTGATCGACCACGAGACAGGACTGGAGTGGGAGAAGAAGACCGGAACGCTGGGGGCGCCGTCGGATTGTCCCGGGGGTGCGAATTGCGGCGATCTCAACGACGTCAACAACCGCTATTCCTGGAGCGACACCGGCCAACTGTACGACGGCGATGCGGAGCTCTTGTTCGTGAATGGCTTGAACGACACCGCAGGTGGCGGGGCGAGTTGCTTCGCTGGCCGCTGCGACTGGCGACTGCCGAGCCTGGCAATGCCCGGCGAGTACGGTGTGATCGATCAGGGCGAATGGGACTCGATCGTCGACTGTAGCGGCGGCGCGCCGTGCCTCGACTCGAACTTCGGCCCGACAGCGTCTGCCGACTACTGGACGTCTACCCCGAATGGAAGCGGTCCCTGGGCCACGTGGATCATCGACTTCCTCGATGGGTCCGTCGGCGTCATCGCCAAGTCGGACGTGACCTATGTTCGCGCAGTACGTGGCGGTTCCTGATCGATCAGGTCACGACGCTCGGTAGCACAACCAACCACATCCCCGCACCCAAGGAGACCCCATGACCATCCGTCGATTGTCGACCCTTGTGCTCACTTCGGCTGCCGCACTGCTGATCCTAGCGGGAGGGCTCCCAGCTCCCGTCGGAGCCGGCGCCCCCGATGCGGACGGCGACGGGTTCACGACTCCAGACGACTGCGACGACGGCGACCCGCTCGTCTTTCCGGGCGCCGCCGAACTCTGTAACGGCGTCGACGACGACTGTGACGGCACCGTCCCCTCGAGCGAGACCGACACCGACGGCGACGCAGTCCGGGCATGTGATGGCGACTGCAACGACTTGGACGCGAGCGTCTTCCCGGGCGCCACGGAGCTCTGTAACGGCGTTGACGACGACTGCGACACGACCGTCGACGAGGGCTTCGACCTAGATGCTGACGGGTTCAGCACGTGCGGCGGCGACTGCGACGACGGCAACCCGCTCGTGTTCCCGGGCGCCGTCGAGCTCTGCAACGGCGTCGACGACGACTGTGACACCGTCGTTCCCTCGAACGAGGCCGACATCGACGGCGACGCAGTCCTGGAATGCGACGGCGACTGCAACGACGCGGACGCGAGCGTCTTCCCGGGTGCCGCGGAGCTCTGCAACTTCGTCGACGACAATTGCGATACGATCGTCGACGAGGGCTTCGATCTGGACGCCGACGGGTTCAGCATCTGCGGTGGCGACTGCGACGACGCCGACCCGCTCGTGTTCCCGGGCGCCGTCGAGCTCTGCAACGGCGTCGATGACGACTGTGACAGCACTGTCGACGGGGGGGGCGTTTGCGCCGTGCCGCCGCTGAACCACTTCCAGTGCTACGACGTGAGACGCAAAGCGTTCGATCGGGTGACGGTGAATCTCGAAGACGACTTCGGGACGAACGCCGCCACGGTGCGGCGGGCGAAGACGCTGTGCGCGCCGGTGAGCAAGAATGACGAAGACCCGGACGCGCCGGATGATGTCGATCATCTCGTGGGCTACGAGATTCGTCATGACGAACGGTTTGCGGGCGTTCTCGACGAGGTGGTGCAGGATCAGTTCGGGTCGCTCGTCCTCGACATCCGTCGCCCCGAGCGCATCCTGGTGCCCTCGGCTAAGCAGGCGGACCCGAATGACGTGGTGACGCCGCTCGATCCTCCGGTCGTCGATCACTACCAGTGTTACAGCGTTCGAGGTGATCGTCGTCGCGTTTCCGGCATCTCGGTCGAGGATCAGTTCGGCACCGGCACCACCGACGTGAAGAAGCCGATCCGACTCTGTCTCCCGGTGGACAAGAACGGCGAGGGGATCGTCGATGGGGCGACGCGGCTCATGTGCTACGCGATCAAACCCGGACCCCGTGTGAACCAGCGCGTGCTCATCGACAATCAGTTCGGTCCGGGCAGCCTCGACGTGCGGCGGGCGCGCGAGCTGTGCGTGCCCCTCGAGACGCCCGGTCTGCACTCGCATGCCAGGGCCGAGCTGAGCGCGGCCGGAGTCGACAAGTATCTCGGCCAGTTCGCTCCGGTGGCTTCCACGGATGTCGGGGACGGCTGGACCAAGCACACCTTCGACGCCGATGGCGGCGCCGGCCCCATCTGCATCGCAGGTACGGATTTCTCGGCGTTCACGCGTGCGGGGGATCCGGCCAAGCTCCTCATCTTCCACCAGGGCGGGGGCGCGTGTTGGCAGGATTTCTACAACTGCAACGTCCTGGCAGAGGCCCAGGAGCCGCCGACGCCGCGTGTTGGAATCTGGGACTTCGATTCACCCGACAACCCGTTCGCGGACTACTCGATTCTGTACATGCCCTACTGCGACGGTTCCGTCTTTTCGGGGGACAACGATGTGTCCGATCCTGCTTTCGGCGCCGCGATAGGGGTCCCGACGGCGGTGGTTCGTTACCACCGGGGCCTGCGCAACCAGACGGCTGGCATGGATCTGGCGAAGGCCACATTCCCAGACGCCGAGCGGATCACGGTGGCGGGCTCAGAGGCAGGTGGCGACGGCGCCGCCCGCTTCGCCCCGTTTCTGGTCCGCTTCCTCTACGGGAACAGCACCGAGCTCACGGTGTTGAACGACGCCGGCACGTTTCTGACGGCGGTCAATCTGGACGAGACGGACGATGTCCAGGCAAGGGCGGCCGACTGGCAGTTCGGTCAGTTCCATCCAGCGAGCTGCACGGAATGCGACGACATGGGCCACGGCACTGCCGTCATCCAATGGAGGCTCGACAACGACTCGACCATCCGCGAGGCGCTCTATATGACGGATGGTGATCTGACCAATCGATTCTTCCTCGAATTACTCGCCGACCAGCCGGGCTTTCGGGACCTCATCGTCACGGAGCACGGTCTGCTGAATACCGCTCACCCGGATCGTTACAAGAGGTTCATCGTCGCCGGTGACACCTCGCATACCGCGGTCCAATCGCCCTTGTTCTATAGCCAGCAAGCCGACGGGGTTCCGCTGAACGAGTGGGCGACCGACTTCCTGCTACAGCCGCCGTTCTGGATGGACATCGTGGAGGACGCCGTTCCCTAGGGCCTACGCGCCAAGCTCTCTTTACTTGCTCGTTGAGTGGCATGACATCGACTAGTGTCGGAGCACTGCATCCTCGCCGAGATCTCACGACCGCAGAGCCGCGACCGCGGCTTGCGTGCTGGATGGCATCGCCTACACTGACCCGCATGAATCTCCAGCAACAGATCGACGAGGACATCAAGTCCGCCATGAAGGCGAGGGAGGCTGAGCGGCTGTCCGTGCTCCGGATGCTCAAGGCGGCGCTCAAGAACGCGGCGATCGAGAAGGGCGGGGCCGCGGCAGAGCTCGACGACGCCGAGGCGAGCGCCATCGTTCGCAAGCAGGTCAAGCAACGTCAGGATTCGATCGAGGGCTTCGAGAAGGGGAACCGGCCCGAACTCGCCGCAAAGGAGAAGGCGGAGGCCGAGATTCTCGCCGGGTATCTTCCGAAGGCCCTCGCCGAGTCCGAGTTGGAGGCGCTCGTGACGGATGCGATCGCCGAAGTCGGTGCGACCTCCAAGGCGCAAATGGGCGCGGTCATGAAGATCGTGCAGGCGAAGGCCGCCGGGCGCGCCGATGGCCGGACGTTGAGCGGACTGGTCGCCAGAAAGTTGGGATGATCCCCAACGCCTGAAAGACCAGCCCCACGACGCGGCGCCGTCGGTTGGTCAGGGCACTGCTTCCAGTTTGGCCTTGAACTTCCCTTCGAAGATGACCTGCGAAGGGCCTGCGACGACGTAGCTGATCCTGCCCTTGGCGTTCTTCGGAGAGCCGTCTTTCCTGAAGGCGATCTGTCCCGTCAAGAATCCGCTCAGGCCGGCGATCTCGCCCTCGACACCGGCGAAGATACGTAGGGGTTTCGGCTTGTCGTTTTTCACCACGGCGGACTCGCTTCCCGTGAACTCGAAGCTCGCGCCCTCCGCGAAGATGTGGCAGTTGCCACCCGGCAAGATCGAGAAGTTCCATTGCCCGAGGCTCGTGCCGAGTTCATGGCCTTCCTTCGCCTTGCAGACGACCTTCTCCTGTCTTCCTTCGACCCAACGCGTGCCTTTGACCTCTACGGTGCCGAGTGTGGAGCCGACGGATCCAGCGAGGCTGGGAGCGGCTGTGAGGACGATGAGTGCGATGGCGATGAGTAGTCGAACGGCTGTGTGCGATGTGTGCATGATTCACTCCTCTATTGGTTGCGATCGGTGTCATCATTGATTGGCGGCTACTGCGCCGGCTTCACTCGGATCCTGAACGCTTTGGGGGCCACCGGTGAGACGAGGGTCACGCTCCCAGGGCGCTCGTCGCAGATCTCGTCCGCGGGGTTGGCCCCAGGGCCGGCCGGTCCGAAGTAGTTCTTGGGAGCGTCGATCGTGTTTTCTGAGAGGTTCAGGATGCCGCAGTTCCGGCCGGCGTCGTTCCCGATGATCGTGTTCTTCGTCACGAATGCCGTCGAGTCCCGTTTCAGTCGTAGGCCGGGGCCGCCGTTGCCGCTCAGGAAGTTCCCATGCATTCTGTGGCCGGTACCGTCGATCCGGAAACCATCCCCCCGATTGGCGGTCGCGGTGTTCTGGGTCGCCTCGGCCCGCCTCGTCAGATCGAAGCCCGGTCCGTCGTTTCCGCTCGCGATGTTTTTCGCCAGGCGTGTGCCCGAGCTCTTGATGAAAAAGCCGATGCCCCCGTTTCCGGCTTCGAGTCCGTTGGCGACGGCCCGGTTGCCGACGATCAGTGCTGGGTCGCGCGTGTCGATGACAAAGCCGCTGCCCTCATTCGCATACGAGAGGTTGCCGACGATGACCGGACTGCCCGGCCCGCTGATGTCGAAGCCGGCGCTGAGATTGCCCGTAGCGATGTTGCCCTCGATCCGGATCTTGCCACCCGAGCTGATGAGGCCCCGGACCGACGAGCCCGTCACCGTGAATCCGCGTTTGCGCCTGCCGAAGACTACGCCCGGGGCTTCTATCCGGACGGTCGTCGGCATCCCGCCTGCGTCGATCACGGTGGCCTCGGCACCGAGGCGCGAGATGATAGTGACACGCTTCGTGATCAGCAGCGTGCAGGTATCGCAGCTGCTCACAGGTTCGTCCTCGACATCGTCCAGGATGCCGTTCGCATTGACGTCGCCGTAGCGGCCGGGGCCCACTTCGACGACGCCGCCCTCGGGTGTTTCCTCGATGCCGCGACTGATCGTTCGGCAGGGCGTGCTCTTGGTACCGCAGCCCGGTCCGTCCGTGCCATCGACGGCCACGCGAGTCTTGGCGGCGTCCGCGGTGCCCGCGGTGCCCGCGAGCAGGAGCACGAAGGCCAGGACGGCACCCATGATGTGATTGGACATTGGCGATCTCCTTCCAGGATGACCCGCGGCCCGATACCGGCCCGCGCGATCTGCGTCTCTCATGGTCGGGATCGTATGCGCCGACTCGGTTAGCTCGTACCCGCCGATCGGTAAGGATCGGCAGGCGATGGTAAAAGATACGAAAACACCCGTCTTTCCGGGCGCGATTCCGAGGCGTTCTCGCGAGCCGGTGGGGCCGAGAGTATGCCGAACGTCACCATGCGGTCGCGAATCCCGTCCGCCCGTGTACGCCGTCGAGTCAGAATAGCGCAGTCCATGCGCCCGCGGCCCGCGAGTCGGCGTTTCTCCTTGACGCCGACATTCGCTCGTTCGACAAGCATTTCGAGAACCCAACCGTCGCGCTGGTCAGCGTCGACATGTGGAGGAACTGCGATGAACCTCTCGAATTGCAAAGAGCTCAAGAAGAAGATCTTCGCACGTGCGGCGAAGTGCGGCGCCCAGTTCGTGACGCGGCAGACGCTGCGTGCGCGGAGCGCGCGGGTGGCGCGGGCGCGGAAGGTCCGTTCGGACGAGCCGACGCCGGTGGCGGCAGTCGGCATCGCTCCGGCGGGTGAGCGCGACTACAAGCTCGCGGTGCGCCTCTTTCGCGGGCAGGAGCGGCACTCGGCCACGTTGATGCGGGGGCTCGATCGGCACGAGGGGGAGATCGATCTGGTGCGGGGCGTTCGCTACAAGCCGCGGCTCACGGTGCGGGCAGGGGGTTCCTGCGGCCACTTTCTCATCACGGCCGGTACGCTCGGTGGCTTCGTGGAGGACGCGAGCCACTACTACATGCTGAGCAACAACCACGTGCTCGCCAACAGCAACAACTGTTTCGAGTCGGATCCCATTCTTCAGCCCGGGCCGGCTGACGTCACGGGTGCGGGCTTCGAGACGATCGGACGCTTGCACCGCTGGTATCCGCTGAGTCGGACGGATCGGAACGGTGTCGATGCGGCCCTCGCGCGCTTCGACGAGTCTGTGGACCAGTTCGAGCCGTGGAACTATGCGGGCGTCGGCACGATCAAGAAGCAGCCGGTCTCGAATCGTTTCTCGGTCTCGCGCGTGATCAAGCGCGGTCGCACCACCGGGGTCACCCGCGGCACCGTCAGCGCCTTCAGCCTGGACGGAGTAGCTATCGACTACGGCACTCCGAGCGTGCCGGCCGTGGTGACGTTCGACGACCAGATCGAGGTGATCGGTAGCCCGCCGCAGAAGGCCTTCAGCCAGCCCGGGGACAGTGGCTCCTTCATCATCGACCGTGATACGATGCAGGTCTACGCGCTCCTCTATGGAGGAGGCGCGGACGCGCAGGGCATCGATCGGACCCTGGCTCACTTCATGCCGGACGTGCTGCGCGAAATGAAGGTGAAGCTCGTGCAATGACCCCCGAGGCCGACGACGTCGAGAAGCTGCAGCGGGCCAAACAGGCGCTGCTCAAGAAATATGGCCAGCGCGGTTGGTTCCGCGGTGTCGGGATTGTGCCCGGCACAGGGGGCATGCGCCTGCGTCTGAACGTCAGCCCGGAGAAAGACCTCGGCGACGACGAGCTTCCCGCGCGCTTCCAGGGCTTCGACGTCGAGATCGTGAAGATCGCCGCCTACAGTCCACGGCCGCGCTCGCGGCGCGATCCGAATTAGCGATCTCCCGCCGCACGCGTAGGCAACCCCCGTTCCGACCATCGCGAAGATCCGCCGGCTGTATTCCCAAGGTTAGGAACGCCAGAAGCGCTGCTGTGCGGCCGACGTGTCTCTGTAAGGTGGCATAGTCGTTGCAATTCCTTCCGCAACGAGTGGTACGTGGGGGGAGCCTGGCTCAGTGGCATTGATCGTTCCGGACCTCGATTATTGGAAGGAGCAGATCAAGTGTCAGGCGGCGTGTCCGGTGCACACGGATGCTCGTGGGTACGTCCGCGCGATCGCGGAGGGAGACGACGAGCGCGCCTATCTGATCGCGCGCGGTCCGAACCCGTTGGCCTCGATCTGCGGCCGGGTGTGTGGGGCGCCCTGTGAGCAGGCGTGCCGGCGCGGCGATTTCGATACGCCGATCTCGATCCGGGCGCTGAAGCGGTTCGTGTGTGAGCGGTTCGGTCCCGAGGCGCGTGCGGACGGGGGGCGGGGGCTCGTCGACTTCCTGAAGGACGCGGCGCGGCGGCATCCGGCGCGTGACTGCGAGGATGTCGAGGAGCTCCTCCCGCTCCTCCAGGCGACCCTTGCGAGTGAGGTGCCGCGCGTGTCGGGAAAGACGGTCGGCATCGTGGGCGGGGGTCCGGCCGGGCTGGCGGCGGCCCACGATCTGGCGCTCCTCGGGGTCGGGGTCACGATCTACGAGATGGAGCCGGTGCTCGCCGGCATGTTGGCGTTCGGCATTCCGGAGTACCGGCTTCCCCGCGATCTGATCAAGGCCGAAGTCGAAGCGATTCGTGCGCTTGGTGTCGAGGCGGTGACCGATTGTCGCGTCGGCGAGACCATCGAGCTCGCAGAACTCCGCGCACGCCACGACGCGATCATCCTCGCGGTGGGCGCGAAGCGCTCGGTGCGCCTGCCGGTGCCGGGCGCCGACGCCGAGGGCGTCCTCGGAGGCGTCGAGTTCCTGCGCGACGTCTCGCTCGGGAGGCCGCCCGCGCTCGGCGCGCGTGTGGTCGTGATCGGTGGTGGCAACGTCGCCTACGACGTCGGCCGTTCCGTGCTCCGGCAGACGGCCATCGATGCCGCCCGCCAGGCGATGCGCGAAGGGTCGGTCGGCGCGGTGACGCTCTGCTCGCTCGAGTCGCTCGAGGAGATGCCCGCCGATGACGTCGAGATCATCGAGGGGGATGAGGAGGGCATCGTTCGGAAGAACAGCGTCGGTGCGGTCGAGATCCTCACGGACGACGCAGGGCACGTCCGGGGCATCGTTGTCCGGAAATGCCTGCGCGTATTCGACGAGAACCATCGCTTCGCCCCGGTGTTCGACGACGACGATCGCGAGACGATCGAGTGCGATACGGTCCTGGCGGCCATCGGGCAGGGAGTGGATCTCTCGTTCGTCGATGCCGAGCGCGATGGCCTCACGTTGACCGAGCGTGGCTTCGTCGCGTGCGACCCCGAAACGGGAGGGACGAGCGCGCCCGATGTCTTCGTGGCGGGCGACCTGGCGTACGGACCGAAGCTCATGATCCACGCCATTGCGTCCGGGAAGCAGGTGGCGCGGAGTATCTACGAATCGTTTACCGGAAAGGCCATCGCGCACCGGCAGGTCGAGCTCCACCTCGCGATTCCCGACTACGCACGCGAGCAGGCCTATGAGCGCCGGGGGCGGGTGCCGCTCCGAACCGCCTCGGCAGCGGAGCGAGTTCGTTCGCACGCCGCGCCGGTCGAGCACGGGTTCTCGGAGGACGAAGCGCGGCGCGAGGCGGGACGGTGCCTCGACTGCGGGGTGAACACGATCTTCGACGGCGAGAAGTGCGTGCTGTGCGGTGGCTGCGTCGATGTCTGCCCGTCGCTCTGCCTGCGGATCGAATCGGCGGACGGGCTGACACCCCCTCCATCGTTGGATGCGCCGCCCGACGCCTCACTGCTCGACGCGCTGCTCGAGGCGCAACTGCGGGGACTGCCCGCGGCCGAGGCGTCGGTGATTCTGAAGGACGAGACCATCTGTATCCGCTGCGCGCTCTGTGCCGAGCGTTGTCCGACCGGCGCGATCACCATGGAGCGTTTTCATTTCAAGGAGGTACCACTATGCCAGCGCGGTTAGAGCCTGATCCGATCCCGCGGCGCGACTTTCTTGGCCTTGCCGGTACGTGGGCGGCCATGATCGCGATCGGCGGTTCGATTCTGGGCATGCTGCGATTGCCCAAGCCGTCGGTGCTGCCTGAGAAGGGTAGTCGGGTTCGTCTCGGCCGTCCCGAGGACCTGCCGGCGGGTGGCGCGCAGGTGGTCCCGGAGCACAATGTGCTGGTGCTGGCCGACGCTCGTGGGGTGGCGGCAGTCTCCTTGGTCTGCTCGCATCTCGGCTGCATCGTGAAGCAGACGGAGGGCGGATTCTCGTGTCCCTGCCATGGATCCGTGTTCGGACGTCAGGGCGAGGTGACGGGTGGTCCGGCACCGAGCGGCCTCAAATGGCTTGCCGTCAGTCGAGCGGTCGACGGTCGGCTGTCCGTCGATACCGAGCGGGAGGTTCCGCCGGGGACCTTCCTCGAGGTGTAATGGTGGCGAGCGGTCTCCAGACCTTCACCGAGAATCTGCGGGCGTTGCCGCGCACGGTGCGTGCGTCGATCGTGCGCCATGGGGCGCCGTACTCCGATCGCAGTCGATCGCAGGCGGTGTTCGGTAACCTGTTCCTCCACATCCACGCGACGCGCACGCACGTGCGATCGCTCGGGTTCACGGCGACGTTCGGCTTGGGTGTCGCTGCGTTCTCATTCTTTCTCATTCTGCTCGCGAGTGGAGTGGTCCTGATGGTGTACTACACACCGTCGACCGAGCTTGCCTACGCGAGCATGAAGGACATCCACTTCGTGGTGCCGGGCGGCCGGCTCATCCGCAACCTGCATCGGTGGGCCGGGCATCTGATGGTCGTGGTCGTCATGCTGCACATGGGGCGGGTGTTCTACTCGGCGAGCTACAAGGCGCCGCGGGAGTTCAACTGGGTCCTGGGCATGGCGCTGTTCGTGACGACGCTCGCACTGTCGTTCACCGGGTACCTGCTGCCGTGGGATCAGCTGGCGTTCTGGGCGATTACGATCGGCGCCAACATCGCGGCCTCGCCGCGCGAACTCACCGACGCGCTCGGCGTGACGCAGTACTTCGACGTCGGAGGGTTCCAGAAGGAGATTCTTCTCGGTGCTCGCGAGGTCGGGCAGGGGGCACTGACGCGCTTCTACTTGCTGCACGTCATCGTGCTGCCACTCGCGTTGGTGACGCTGGTCGCCGTGCATTTCTGGCGCATCCGGAAGGATGGCGGCCTCGGGCGCCCCGGCGGAGCGCCGACTGCGGCGGGCAAGGGAGCCGACACCGGCGCCCAGCCGACGCCGCCGACCGACGCGCCGACGAAGACGTTCGGTCTCATGTGTGTCGTGCGGGACCAGGCTCCCGCCACCGGGCAGACCTCCGACGATACGGTGCCGAGCTGGCCGTACCTGATGCGTGCGGAGCTGCTCGTTTTCATGGTCTGCGTCCTGATCTCGGTCCTGCTCGGGATGGCGTTCGATGCGCCGCTGAAGGAGATGGCCAACGCCAGCATTCCTGAGAATCCCGCCAAGGCGCCCTGGTACTTTCTCGGACTGCAGGAGATGGTTTCCTACTCCGCCTTCATGGGTGGGCTGCTCATTCCGGCCATTGTCGTCCTTGGACTCACCCTGATTCCGTACCTCGACCGCGAGCCCGAGGAAGCTGGTGTGTATTTCAGCGGTGCGCTCGGACGGCAGACGGCGCGCGCGAGCCTGCTCTTCGGTCTGGTGGCGGCAGTTCTGTCCGTGGCGATTCCGGTGCGTTTCGGGTGGATCCGGAGTTGGTTTCCATCCGCACCACAACTGCTGATCATTCTCATCAATCCCGGCTCGTTGCTCACCCTGGCGTATGCGGGCTGGTCGGTGCGCGTGTTGCGGCGGACGGCGTCGACCCGGATGGCGGCGATCGCGCTCTTTACCTGTTTCGTCGCGGGCTTCGCGGTGATGACGTACGTCGGCACGTACCTCCGCGGGCCGAACTGGGATTTCTTCTGGAGTCGAGCCGACTGGCCGACCCACTGAGGCGAGAGTGCGCGAGCTCGACGAACGAACACAGCTGATCGATTGGCGGGTCAAAGTCGCGTTGCTGGTGGTGAGTCTTGCGACCATCGCGGCGCTGGCCGTGGGGGCGACCGGCGCCAACCTGGTTTCCGACTGGCGCAGCCTCCGGCGCGAGTACAAGGAGATCCTGCACACGAAGGCGACCGACGACCTCGGTGCGGCGGCGGCACGAGACCTCGAGGTCCGGCTGGTGCAGAGCTACGTTCCCGAGCTCCGCGCCGTCGATCGGTGCATGACCTGTCATGCCGGCGTCGAGGACCCGCGCATGATCGATCAGGAGCAGCCGTTCCGTACGCACCCCGGTCGCCTGCTCGAGATACACGATCCGGACAAGTTCGGGTGCGTAGCGTGCCATCAGGGGCAGGGGCGCGCGACCGAAATCGCCGACGCCCACGGACACGTCCCGCACTGGGATTACCCGCTGCTTGCGGGCGAGGGCGCCTATACGAGTTGTGCGAGCTGTCACGTAGAAGCGGATCTCTTCGGGGCGACCGGACTGATCGCGATGGCGGCCGCTGCTCCGACGGCCAGAGGCGAGACTGGAGATGCGCCTGCCGTGGATGGGCCCAGTCCCGCGGCATCGCTGGCGCGCGGGCGGACTTTGCTCCGGCAGGAGGGATGTCTCGGGTGTCACGTCCTCGATGGGAAGGGCGGGGTACTGGGTCCCGATCTCTCACGCGAGGGAGAGAAGACCGTGCACGAGTTGGACTTCTCGCACGTTGGTCACGAAGTGCCACGGAGCCTTCCGGCGTGGTTGACCGAGCACTTTCTCAATCCTGCCGGCGTCTCGCCCGGCACGCTCATGCCGGCGGTTGCCGGCGGACAGTCGGACGCCGATGCACTGACCTCCTACATGCTGTCACGTCGGGGGAAACACGGCGGTGCCTACGCGGCTGAGGGGCGGGGCGCATCGGGCGTGGAGGAGACGGGCGCGCAGCTCTACGCGCGCTATTGTGTCGCGTGCCACGGTGGGGACGGCGCAGCCGGTCGAATCACTGACATTCGAACCCCGGCGCTCAACAATCCAGACACGCTCGCGATCGCGAGCGACGACTACTACCGGCACATCATCGCGAACGGCCGTAGTGGATCGCAGATGCCGGCCTGGCGCGAGGGGCGTGGCAATCTCTCCCGTGTCGAGATCGATCGCATCGTCGCGCACATTCGGGGATGGCAGCCGGCTGGCGCTCGTCTCGCTGACGTCAGTGCGCGCACGGGCGATCCCGCAAGCGGGCGCGCCTACTACCGCGGCCTGTGCGCCGGGTGCCACGGTCTTGCAGGCGAGGGAGGCATCGGCAACGCGCTCAACTCCCCGTCGTTCCAGGCGGTCGCTGACGACCGCTTTCTCGCGCGCTCCATCATCGACGGCCGGCCGGGAACGGCGATGCCGGCCTGGAAGCACCTGTCGGCAGAAGCGGTCAGCGATCTCCTGGCCTATCTCCGGACGTGGCAGGCCACGCCGCCGTCCTTCGACGACGTGCGCGCCGCGATGGCGGCGACGCCTCCCGACGAGAACGCGCGCATCGGACGGTACCTGTACGAGGCGCAGTGCAGCGGCTGTCACGGCCGGGACGCCGAAGGCGGCATCGGCTCGACGCTTGCCAGCCGCGACCTGCTGCGGGTGGTCGACGATGCCTACCTGGTGCGTGCCATCGTCGATGGGCGTCCGACGACGGCAATGCCGGCCTGGCGTCACCTTTCCGCCGCCGACATCGGGGCGATCATCGCCTACCTGAGAAGTCTCGACACGGGGGGACGCATCGCGCTCGACGACGATCTTCCCATCGGCGACTATGCGGTTGGCGAGGTGCACTACCGGACGTCATGCCGGGTTTGCCACGGTGACGAGGGTGTGGGTGGAGTGGGACCGCAGCTGGCCAACCCGGTGCTACTCGACTCCGCGTCCGACGGGATGCTCTACCACTGGATCGCGCACGGCCGGACGGGTACCGCCATGAAGGGGTTTCTGGCCAGTGCGCAGGGACCGACGCAGCTCAGCCGGCAGCAGATCGCCGACGTGATCGCGTATCTTCGACATCTCGGCACACGCGCCGACCCGCTCGTCCTCCGGACCGGTGTCGGCAACCCGACGGTCGGCGCCACGCTCTACGAAGGTCAGTGTGCCTCGTGTCATGGTCCGAACGGAGAGGGGGCGTCGGGGCCGCAGCTTGCCAATCCGGCTTTTCTCGACGTGGCGTCGGACGGGTTCCTGATGGCCACCATGACCCTCGGACGCGAGGGGACGGCGATGGCGCCGATGGCGATGGCACAGGAGGGGCTCGGGCAGTTGTCGGGTGGCGACGTGCAGGATCTGGTCGCATTCATCCGGCTCTGGGAGTTCCCGCGGACGTGGCGTCGGACGCGGCGCATCGCGGAGATGAGCTCGCGTGCCATCGACGCGGGTCGCGAGCATTTCGCGTCCTATTGCGCGGGGTGCCACGGTCCGGACGGTCGCGGCGCGGTCGACGGCGACGGCTACTACGCGCCGGCGCTCAACAATCCCGAGTTTCTTCATGCCGCGAGCGACGGCTTTCTCCTGGCCACGATCGCGCGCGGCCGCAGCCAGACCCCGATGCGACCCTTCGGCAAAGGGGGTGGCGGCATCGTGCAGCTGGACGCCGCCGAGATCAACGACATCGTATCGTTCATTCGTTCCTGGGAGACGCCGCCCGCGGCGACGGGAGCGCGACACGCTTCAGCGAACCAAAGGAGTGAGCCATGAAGAAACCAGCCCTGCCGATTCTGAACCGTCGCGAGTTTCTCAAGATGTCGGCCGCAACGACGGCTGCCGCGGCATCCTTTCCGGTGTTTCCGGGCGAATTCGTCCATGCCAGCGAGGTCGAAAAGGCGGTGGCCGGAGGCGGCGCACGCCGGACGTTGCTGGCGGCGTGTCCGTACTGCGGGGTCGGATGCGGCTCGCTGATCTCGTGCGAAGGGGATCGCATCGTCGGCATTGTTCCCGACCGGCTGCATCCCACGAACAAGGGCGTGCAGTGCATCAAAGGCCTGAACGCCAACGAGCCGATCTATCGCGACCGACTGACCAAAGTGCTGGTTCGGAAGGACATGTCCGACCCCGAGAAGGATCACGTCTCCGCGACCAAGGGGCGCTTCGACGACGACGTGTTCGTCGCCATGCCCTACGACGAGGCCGAGGAGCTCGTGGCCGACAAGATCGCGCGCATCACCAAGAAATTCGGTGGGAACTCCGTCGGGCTGTCCGGATCTGGTCAGCTGACGATGGAGACCCAGTGGGTCGAGAACGTGCTGCTGAAAGGCGTGATCGGCTCGAACTCGATCGAGGCCAACGCACGCATGTGCATGACGTCGGCCGTGACGGGTTACTTCGCCTCCTACGGATCGGACGCACCGCCGACCAGCTACGAAGACCTCGAAGACGCGGACATGATCACGTTCTGGGGGCACAACGCGCGTGAGGCGCACCCGGTGCTCTTCTGGCGCGTCGCCGACCACAAGAAAGAGGTCGACATTCCGACCCTCGTCGCCGACCCGCGCCGCACGGGGACCGTCCAGGGACTCGAGAGCATCAACCCGCGGAACTCGTTCCATTTCGCCACGCTGAACGGCGACATCTCGTACCTGAACGCCATTGCCTACGTCATCCTCACCAAGCATCCCGAGGCCGTCATGCCGGAGGACTGGCTGAACGAGAACACCAACGGCTGGCGGGAGTACGTGCAGGGCATCAAGGAGCGGTATTCGCCGCAACAGGTGATCGACCGCGTGCGCCTCCTCGATCGTGGGCGGGTGACCGTGGAGATGATCGAGGCGGTGGCGAAGCACTGGGCCGAGGCGTCGATCAAGGGACGCAAGGCGGGGAAGGGTGGCGTGCTCACCTACTGGGGCATCGGCTACAATCAGATGCTGCACGGCCAGCACAACACCATCTCGATCATCAACCTGCATCTGATCACCGGGAACATTGGACGTCCGGGGTGCGGCACGCACTCACAGACCGGTCAGCCGAACGCGATGAGTGAGCGTCTCATGGGCGGGCTCACGGGCCGGTTGCCATTCAACGAGCCGCTCAGCAACGCCGAGTGGCGCGACTGGATCGCGGATGCCTGGCATGTGCCGCGTGAACGCTTGCAGCAGACGTCGCTGCTGAAGAACCCCATGGCCATCGGCATGATGGAACGTGCCAATCAGGGCGATCTGAAGGCCATGTTCTGGATGTATACGACTCACATTCACCTGCCCGACGTAAAGCAACTCGTCCGACCGGCGATGACCAAGATGTTCTGCGTCGTGCAGGAGATCTATCGCCACGCCCCGAATCTGTTGTACGGCGACGTAATCTTTCCCGCGATCACCTGGGGCGAGTGGACCGGTGGGACCTATATTCAGTCCGAGCGTCGGGTGTACGTCTGTGATGGCGTCTCGGTCGGGCGCGACGAGCGCGACGAGGTCCTGATGGAAGCGCGGCCCGATCTCGATCTGGCGCTCGACAAGTGCAAGTCGATCGCCAAGAAGCTCGGGCTCGATGCCGACGCGATCGTTCCGTACGAGAAGAAGATCGAGAACGCCTACGGGCAGAAGTTCTACGATCCCGAGGACGTCTTCGCTGACATCATCCGGGCCTCGAAGGGCTCCGATGCCGATCTCTCGGGCATGCTCGAGGTGCGCGAGCGCGACGGCACCGGCTTGTACGATCAGCTGCGCCAGCTTCGCGGGGTGCAGTGGCCGGCGGCGACCTACGACGCCGCCAAGGCGGGCGGGACCGCACGACGGTACATGCATCAGGAGGGCTGGAAGAACCCGCCGTACGAGAACTTCCGCCATCCCGATGGCAAGGCGCGGTTCAAGCTGTGCGAGCAGGACTACGGGCCCGACAACAAGTACCTGAAAGAAGTCACGACCGAGTTTCGCAAATACGGCGCGCGCGAGGGCGAGGGGCCCTGGCTGTACGAGAACCCGAAGTTGCTGGAGCGGGCGCGTGATCTGGCGCTGGTGCCGGAGCTGCCCGACATCGATTTCTACGACGACCCCGCGAAAAAGATCGAAGACGCCATCACCGAGGACAAGTATCCCTTCTGGCTCGGTCTCGGCATCGTCTATGAGCATTTTCACACGGCCAAGACGATTCGCGACCCTACTACGCTCAAGCTGGTGCCCGAGCAGTACGTCGAGGTCAGCGAGAAGGACGCCGCGCGTTTCGCGCTCGAGGACGGTGAGCGAGTGCGCGTCGTCACGCGTCGCTCGAGCTACGAGGCGCGGGTCTCGATCGGGACGACGTCGATCGTGCGGCCGGCCCGGAGCGAGGTGCCCGACGGCTATCTGTTCAGTCCCTGGAATCTCTCGGTCGCCGACAGTGCCGATCCGGCCAAGAACCGTTGGCTGGTGAACGCGGTCAGTCACCGGGCGTGGGATCCGGTGTCGGGCCAGGCCGATTACAAGAAGCTCGCCGCGCGGCTGGAGCGGATCTGACTCGTGGCAGACGTCCCCACACGTACGCAGGAAACGCCGGCGCCGGGCGAACCGCTCACGCGCCGCCGTTTTATCGCCCGGATTGCCGGTGGGGCGCTCACCGTGAGCGCCGTTGCTGGCGGTGGGCTGCTGGCGTCGTGGGGGACGGGTTCGGACGCCGTCGCGTGCGTGCGGCCGCCAGGTGCACTGCCGGAGGATGACTTTCTCGCCCTCTGTATTCGGTGTGGCCGGTGCGGGGACGCCTGTCCGAATCGATGCATCGCGCCCTTTACCGAGGAGAGTGGGGCGGAGGTATCGCTCAGCCCGGGCTATCGTCAGGTCAACACACCCGTCATCTTCCCGCGTCGCCAGGCGTGCATGCTCTGCAACAATCAGGACGGCGACTACCTGCGATGCACCGAGGCCTGTCCGACGGGTGCGCTGCAACTCACCCATCGGACGACCGAGGCCATCCAGAGCGACGTCCGCATGGGCGTGGCCGAGGTCGACACCAATCTCTGCTACTCCTTCAACGGCGCCTCGTGCGGGGTGTGTGTGCGTGCGTGTCCGTTCGAAGGGCAGGCCCTCCAGGCTGGTATGTGGGAGAAGCCGCTGGTCGATCCCGAGACCTGCGTCGGCTGCGGGCTCTGCGAGCGCAGTTGCATTCGCTACCCGCAGGCCATCCGGGTGCGACCGAGCATGGAGGAGCGATGAGTCGCGACGAGGAGGCGCGCGTGGAGGAGCCGCGTCTGGAGGAGATGGGCGACGAGGACGAGCGCGTGACCGACCGGCGCGAGGTGTTGCGCTTGGCCGGGCGACACGCTGCCAAGTTTGCGGTGGCCGCCGCAGCGCTGCTCGGGTTCGAGGGGCTCCGGCGTAGCGACGAGCCGCCGATTGGTGCGCGCGGCGACCTTGGGATCGTGCGTCCACCCGGCTCGCTCGACGAGGAGGACTTTCTCGCGAGTTGTATGCGCTGCACACGCTGTGCCGACGCGTGTGAGCCGCAGTGTATTCGTCTGTTCGGGCCCGAGGCCGGGGCGCTGCACGGCACGCCCTACATCGTGCCGGCCGAACAGGCCTGCACGCTCTGTCTCGCGTGCGGCGTCGCCTGTCCCACCGGATCGATTCTTCCACTCGAGAAGATGACCCAGGCCGCGATGGGTGTCGCGGAGGTCGACGAGCGTCTCTGCGTCGTGCACAACGGCACCGGCGTGTGCGGAGCCTGCTTCACGGTGTGTCCACTCCGCAATCGCGCGATCACGCAAGACTATCGGGATTCCCCGGTCGTTCATGCGGACGCATGCGTGGGATGCGGTCTCTGCGAGGAGGCGTGCATCGTGCGTGATCGGCGCGCGATCCGCGTGGTGTCGTCGCGTGGGGTCGCGTCGGTGGGAGGAGAAGAGGCATGAAGCTGCAGCTTCTCCGGCGTGGGGTGCAGATTCTCGTCATACTGGGAATTCTCGCCGTCCCCGCCCTCACGCGCTACAACAACTATCTGGCGTCTCGCGAGCTCGATCGCCAGATGGAGCGTTGGGAGGGGACGCTGCCTGGCGCGACCCTCGAGGTGATCGACGCCGCGATGCGGGGACTTCCCGGTGGCGAGATGGAACGCGCCGGGAGCTGGCAGCGCGATCGCGATCGCGTGCTCGCCCGCGCGGCCGTACTCCGTGGGGGGGCCTGGTCGGCGGAGATCGCGGGCGTGTCGATGACGGATCCGTTGGCCGTCGTGGAGAGTGTGGCTGCGGCACGACAGCTGCCGTGGGTGCTGATCGTTGGTGCGATCATTCCGGTACTGGCGACGCTGATGCTCGGCCGGGTCTTCTGCTCCTGGATCTGTCCGATGGGACTGCTGCTGGAGGGGGTCGATAAGCTCCGCAGGCTGGCGCATCTGCTCGAGATCCGACCGCGCAATCAACGGGCGTCACGCCGCATCAAGTACGGACTGCTGGGGACGGGGCTCGTGGTCGCAGCCGTGCTCTCCGCCCCGGTGCTTGGTTACATCTATCCGCCCGCCATTCTGAGCCGCGAGCTGCACGACGCCGCGTTGACCGTGTTCGATCGCGCCGAGATCGGGCGGTTCGGCGTCAGTCTGGCCGGGTTCAGTTTCATGATGATCCCGATCGGGCTGATCGCGCTCGTCGAACTCACGGTGTCGCGGCGGTGGTGGTGTCGCTACGTCTGTCCTGGGGGTGCGCTCTACAGCCTGCTCGGTTGGGCGCGGCCGGTTCGCGTGCGGCTCGCGTCCGAGCAGTGTACCGCCTGTGCAGCGTGCGTACCCGCGTGTCCGATGGGGTTGAATCCAATGAAGAACGCGATGGGGGCCGAGTGCGACAACTGCGGTGTGTGTATCTCGACCTGCAACGACGACGCGTTGAGTTACGGCATCGAGAGTCCGCTCGCTGACCTGCTCGCTCGTCGCGGAACTGGAGGCACGACATGAGTGCTGGCAACTTCTGGAGGCTCGCGTTGCGGGGCACGGTGCTGCTCGCCGTCGTCTCGACGCTGATGCTCGGTCTACCGCGGAGTGCGGTGGCGCATCACATTCTCGGCATTCCGCACTACTCCTACGACGAGGACTATCCGCAGACTCCGGTGCTGACGATGCAGGCCGAGGCCGGACCCTACGAGATCAGGATGACCGCCTACCCAGGCGTGCCGACCCCCGGTGAGCCCTGCTATCTCAATACGTACATTCGCAATCGCGACTCTGATATGCCGTACGACGGACCGGTGAGTTTGACGGTGACCCGCGACCGGGTCTTCGGGCCCGACCCGATCGTCTATGGTCCGACGGCCGCCGAGCTGAGCGAGGCCGTGTACAAGTTCTACCCGACGTTCCCCGTCGAGGCCTCCTACACCGCAAGTCTGCAGCTCGATGTCGAGGGTGAGACGTGGACGGTTGCGGTTCCCGTGACGGTGGGCGAACCCGTATCGCCGTGGGGGCCGCTCGCACTGGCGTTTGCGGGCCTCGTCCTGATCGGGCTCGTCGTACGGGCATTGAGGATCAAGAGCCGCCGTCTGCAGGCCGCGACCAGCGAGGCGTGACGCGCGGCGCTCGAGCGCCGAGGTCGCCTTGACTCGTGGGGGCTGCCCGGGCAGGAAGGGACGCGTCGCGCACCACGCCCGTTCTCGGCCGGTCGCTTGGGCCTGAGAACGACTGCTGCGCACGCACACGCGCGAGTCGCACCCTGAGACCAGGCGTTCGGAGGCCAGACGATGACCAAGATGGCGAGTTGTCCACGTTCCTTCTTTGCGTACCGTTTTGTCGCTGCGCTGGTGGCGATCGCCCTCGTGGGCGTGCCCGCGATCGCGGTCGCTCGTGGTGTGCAGTTCACCCCGGACGGGAAGCGCGTCCTTGCGAACAAGGATGTGGGCGCCGAGCGTTGGGCGATCGCCCTCAACGCCGATGGCACCGTCACCGGGAACGTCTTTCGGACAGACGGGGGGATGCCGGCCTTCATCGCGTGTGATCCGCTCGCGGGCGACAATGCCTTCGCTTGTTTCGGCGCCGATCCTTGCAGTGACGGCGGTGGCGTGGCTCGTGGCATTCAGCGCACACCCGACGGTGAGCGCGTGCTCGTGAGCAAGGACGTCGGCGCCGATCGCTGGGCGATCACCCTGAATGCCGACGGAACCGTGACCGGCAACGTCTTCCGCGGCGGAGGCGGTGAGCCTGCGTTTCTGGCGTGCGATCCGCTGGAGGCCGCGAACAGTTTCGCGTGCTTCGGGGCGGATGCCTGCAACGCGGCGCCCTGTGACGTCCTCTTTTCGTTCATCGACAACGTGACGCTGCCTGCTGAATTCTTCGAGGTGCCAGCATCCTGCGACGCGCCGTTCGGGTTCCTGGCCAACGTCACGTTGCCGGACGGTTTCTTCGAGTTGCAGGTTGCCGAAGACGTCGTGTCGTCCATTGTGACGGGAGAGGGGGTTCTCGCGGTGCTGCAGGTCGGGGTGGCCCCGATTCCTGGCCTGAACGCGCCGATCCCGATTGCGGGTGTGTTGGGTAACACGAACGTCAGTCCGGGCGGGACCAACGAGTTGGGCATCTTCTTCAGCGGCTTTGCCGGGGCGAGCGCGAGTGCAGTTCAGCGCGACTCCCAGTCGACGGGCGTCTCGCTGGTCGTGGCGATCGGAGACGAGGCGTGTGCACCTACGGATCTCGTGAGCGACTGGTTCGAGGTCCCGCTCGATACGGCTTCTGGGCAGCTCGACTTGTCAGTGACATTCTCGGAGGAACTCGAGGACGGGGCGTTCGTGATCTGCGTCACGACGATCGAGGATGGAGTGATCGGAGAGTACTTCGCCGTCCAGCAGACGGCGGGCGAGGAGCCGACCACGCCGGGCGTCGATGGGTCGTGTCTCGACGTGATCGTCGATATTGCCGCCAGCGATAGCATCCTGGCTGCCGCCTTCTTCCTGGAGTATCCTCCGGATTCTCTCAGCATTCCGGGGTCGCAGCAGTCGAATGAGCCCGTTCTGGAAACGGCGGAACGCGCCACGTTCCTGATGCCGGGCGTCGAGTCGACGCCACTCGCCGATTTCGACCTGCTTGGCGGGCCGGAGGGCGGTCAGGACGGGCTCGATGAGACGCTCCTCTTCGTTGTGACCGCCGAAAACGGATTTCCCCCGGGCGACGTCGTACGCATTTCGTTTGATTGCGTGGCCGGAGTCCCGCCGCCCCCGATCGACGATCTCATCTGTACGGTGACCGCTGTCGGACCGGGTGGTGGGAACAACGATGCGACCTGTGGCATGCGCGTGGTGTCCCCGTAGCGCTAGGTTTGTCGAGTGACGTCGGTGGCAGGCACACCCTTGGTGTCGATCATTACACCGACGCGACTACGTCCGGATTTCCTACGGCGCTGCATCCTTGCCGTCCAGCGTCAGGAGCTGGCGCAACACGAGCACGTCATTGTGGCCGATCGCTGCCCGCTGACCCGGGCCGTGTACGAGGAGTTCGCGGGCGACGAGCGGATCGTGTTCGCCGAACTCGTGACGTGTTCGTGCGATGCGATACTTCGCCGGACGGGCATCAGCCACAATGCCTCTTGCGCCAGGAATCTCGGGCTGCAGCTCGCACGGGCCGACGTGATCGCCTACTGCGATGACGACAACGTTCTCCTGCCAAACCATACGCGGACCGCGCTCGAGTACTTGACGGCGCATCCTGATGTCGACGGCGTGTGCACGCAATACCTCCACAACAACTGGTCGCAGAGTCCTTCGTACGATGCGGTTCTGGCAGCCGATCTCTACGATACGAGCTTTCAGGACGGCCATGGGACGTGGGACACCAGCGTGTTCGTGCACCGCGCCGCGATTCCGAAGCGGTACGGGACGTGGCGGCCGGTGGTGCAGGGGTTGTTCGGTTTCGACCGTCGTTGGGCGCTTTCCTGGGGGAGGATCACCCGCTCGCGGTTCCCGCGCACCACCAATCTTCGCGAGTATGGGGCCTGGATCTCGCGGAAGGCTCGGAGCATGGTGCGACTCCCCGTCGTCAGCGAGGATCACGAGCTGTTCATGTGGTGGCGGCGTCAGGGGGTGCGGCTGACGACGTTGGAGGTGACGACGTGCATCTACCATGCCCATCGGGGCAACGTGCTGTGCCACGACCAGGCCGGGGACGAGCCGCAGCTGGAGCGGCGCCGGCGCGACGCCTATCGGGCGCGGCTTGGTGTGACCGCGGTGGAGGTCGGGGCGGTCGAAGCGGCGTCGTCGTTCGCGACACGGGTGGGTCGTTGCTTCGAGCAACGCATGCGGCGCGTCGCGGGTTGGCTGCGCTCGGCGGCAGGAGAGGTCCGCACGCTGATGCGCGATCTCGCGGTGTTGCCCGAACGGGTGCGCAGGCGCCGTCGGCGTGTGCGTGACATCCACGATCTCGATCTCGGGCATCTGCGCAGCCTGCGCGAGCGCAACGCCGTCGATGCGGAGGGCAAGGCGTTGCCCTGGCTCACGTATCCGGCGATCGAGTTTCTGCAGCAACTCGATCTCGGTGCGCTCGATGTGCTCGAGTTTGGTGCCGGCAGCTCAACGCTCTTCTGGGCCGAACGTGCCTGCCGCGTCGTGTCGGTCGAGAGTGATCCCACGTGGTATCGGCGGCTCGCCGAGCGCACGCGGGACAATCAGACGCTCTGGCTGCATGAGGATCGTGCGAGCTATGTGACCGCGCCTGGCGCGCTCGGCATGCAGTTCGATATCGTGGTGATCGACGGACGCTGGCGGAAATCGTGTGCCGAGGCTGCTACGCGGTACGTGAAGCCGGACGGACTCATCGTTTTCGACAACGCCGACTGGTTCCCCGCCTCGTGTGCGCTGCTTCGGCGCGCGGGGTTTCTTCAGATCGACCTGAGCGGCTTCTCACCGATCAACGACTACCGGCTCACCACGGCGATCTTTACTCGCGCCGGGACTCGACTGCAGGACGGCTATCGGAATCCGTCGCCCATCGGGGGGCTGGATCAGATCGGCGTTCCCGAAGACGACTACGAAGAGCGGTAGGGCGCGGGCGGCGTGCGCTTTTGTCGCACGCGCGTGAGGCTACAGTTTCCGGGCGGGTTCGAGAATCGTTCGTGCCTGCTCCTCGACGGCGCGGAGCGTGGCATCGGTCGAGCTTCCGTCTGCGACGACGATGACCTGGTCGATGCCGTGCTCGTGATAGCGTTCGATGTCGTCGAAGGTGATGGGCTTGCGGTACGGTGAGACCGCGAACTCGACCTCACTTCGAGCTCGCCCGCGCTCGGCGAGCATGTCCTCGAGCATCTTGACCTTGTCGCCCACGTCGGCGGGAAGGAGATTGAATCCGAACCAGCCCTGGCCGAGATCGGCGGTGCGGCGCAGGGCCGGCTTGCTCTCTCCACCGAAGTAGATCGGTGGATGCGGCTTCTGGATCGGTTTCGGGTACTGCCGACACGCGCGCATGTCGTAGTGCTTGCCGTGGTGCTCGGAGATGGGATCCTCCCAGAGCCGCTTCATGACTTCGAGGTACTCGCGACAGATCTCGCCGCGCCCTTCGAAGGACATCTGCAGGACCTCGAACTCCTCTTTCTGCCAGCCGACGCCGACGCCGAAGATCAGACGCCCGCCGAGCAGGACGTCGAGATCGGAGACCATCTTCGCGGTGTAGACGGGATTTCGCTGCGGAACGAGCGTGATGCCGGGACCGACCCGGATGCGGTCGGTCACCGCGGCGATGAACGACAATGCAATGAAGGGATCGAGCAGGCCCGCCTCGCCGCCGATGGGAAAGCGCCCCGTCTCGTCGTCGTAGGGGTACACGCTCTCCTGCTCATCGAAGAGGACGACGTGTTCGGGTTGCCAGAGCGTCTCGAAGCCGGCCTGGTCACAGGCGCGGGCCACGGCCTTTAGGTGCGCCGGTGTTGCCACCGGACTGTACATCGCGGGGAGGATGCCGATCTTCATGCCATCCCACTAAGCACAAGGGCGAACCTGGCACCAGAGAATGGGCCGCGAGCGCCTGCCCGATCGTGCACGTCGCAGGAGCCTACGTCGTCAGTCCGGAAGGCGCTCGGTCAGCCGGACCGTGTCGCCGACGCGGACACCCCCCGGTGTGTCGATGGCCGCGTAGAGACCGAGGCTACCGCCTGCTTCCTTGACGATCGCCCGCATGATGCCGGGGTCACGTGGGAGGTCGGCAAAGCCATGCGTGGTCATTACACAGCGGGGACAATCGATGGTCGTTCTGATGGTGGTGTCGCCGATCTGGAGTCGCGAGTTGCCCCACCCGAACTCTGGGAGAGATCCCCCGGGGTCTTTCGCTTCGATGAGGAAATTGGGACGAAAACGGCGGACGTCGAAGTTCGACGCGGGAGACGTCGCCTGCATGTGATCGAGGGAGGTCTGCGTCATGATCATGAGTGGGAAGGCATCGAAATACGTGCCCAGCGGCGACTCGTACTCGAAGATCTCCGACGGAAACTTGGACAGGTCGGGGAGGGGCTCGTCCGGGTTCCGTCCGAAGATGCTCCGGAGCTCGGCCTCGAAGTCTTCGTTGTCGGGCTCGCCTCGACGGTAGTGATCGAGGGCATCAGCCGGTAACAGTGGCCAGAGCGTCACGGCGTGATCGAGTGCGGCCGAGAGCTGTGCCGCGGCGTTCTCGTCGTTCGACCACATCGTTTCCCCGTTCGGGAGCGTGATCCGTGCCGGGGGTGCTGCGCCCTGCGCGGGCTCCACCTCGTAGCGGGCGGCGCACTGCATGAGGGCCGCAATCTTCTTGGCGCCACGGATACCGCCGCGCACCTCGTCACGGACGGCCCAGGCGCGGTCGCCGGGAATGCCCTGCGGGCCGAGCGTGGTTTCCGTCAGGGTCTCGCCGGCCATGCTCTTCACCGGGTAGCGATAGATGGCCTTGATCGTTCCGAGTTCTTGCATGGGGCGCATGTGGCCATGGCTCCCTCGATCTCGCAAACGCACGGAGCCAGGGCCCGCGCCGGTAGACTCGATGCCGAGCTATATATATGGATGATCCGGGCAGCCCCGGCGCGCCGCGTGGTGCCGGGCGAGGGGCGGCTTTTCGGGCCAGATTCGACGAGGCATTGTGCTCTCAACCCGGCGCTGATAGTACAGCTCGATTCCTGACGGGGTCGTAGTTCAGCTGGTTAGAACGCCTGCCTGTCACGCAGGAGGTCGCGAGTTCGAGTCTCGTCGGCCCCGCTTGAGCCAAACATGAAGAAACATACTTTGATGACACGACGTGAGGACGCGCTTCCCGAGCGGAAGTGGTTCCTCGTAAATGCTGACGGGCGGGTCGTGGGCCGACTGGCGACGCAGATCGCCATGGTGCTCCGCGGTAAGCACAAGCCTACCTTCACCCCGCACGTGGACTCGGGCGATTTTGTGGTCGTCGTGAACGCGGGCAAAGTTCGGCTCACGGGACGGAAGCTGATCGATAAGATGTATTATCGGCACACCGGGTATCCGGGCGGCTTGCGGGAGACGACGGCTGGGCGATTGATGGGAGAGCGTCCGGAACGAGTGCTGCGTTCGGCGGTCGTCGGCATGTTGCCGAAGAACCGCCTGGGGCGGCAGCTCGCCAGTAAGCTCAAGATCTATCGCAGTGACGATCATCCGCACACGGCTCAGAAGCCCGAGCCGCTGTCGCTGTAATTCTGGCTGTTATTCTGCAGGTCATGATTCTGAGGAGCATTGATGGCTGATCCACAAGAGACGCATGTGACCACGGGACGGAGGAAATGTTCGGTGGCCCGGGTGCGCTTGTCGCCCGGTGCGGGCAAGCTGACAGTCAACCAGCGTACGCTCGAAGACTACTTCGGACGCGAAACGTCCCGGATGATCGTCAATCAGCCGTTCGATCTCACCAATACGCATGGCCAGTACGACCTGTGGGTGAAGGTGCAGGGTGGTGGCGTGGCCGCGCAGGCCAGTGCCATTCGTCATGGCCTCACACGCGCGCTTCTGCTCGCGAATCCAGAATTTCGGCCCGCGCTCAAGAAGGCGGGTTTCATCACGCGTGATCCGCGTGAGGTCGAGCGCAAGAAGTACGGGCGTCACAAAGCTCGCAAGCGTCCACAGTACTCGAAGCGTTAGCCCCGTGCCCGCCCGGGATTCCATCCGGGTCGCCGTGGTGGGGGCGACCGGATATGTCGGCGCGGAACTCGTAGGGTACCTCGCTGGTCATTCGGGCGCCCGTCTCACTGCCGTGACCTCCGAGCAGAGCGCTGGGAAGGCTCTTGCAGAGGTGCATCCGTTCCTACAGGGAACCTGCGCCCTCAGCCTGGTGCCGTTCGATCCGAAGACGGTCGCGGGCGAGGCCGATGTCGCGTTCACGGCGTTGCCGCACGGCGCGTCGGCGGCCGGGGTCGCCGCTCTCCTTGACGCCGGCGTCAAGGTCATCGACCTGAGCGCGGACTTCCGACTGTCGGATCCCAACGAGTACGCACGCTGGTACGGGACCCACCCTGCGCCGGCGTTGCTCGACGAGGCGGTCTACGGACTCACGGAGTTCGCGCGTGCATCCCTGCCCGGAACCCGGCTCGTGGCCAACCCAGGCTGCTATCCGACCGGGGCGCTACTCGGTCTCCTGCCACTTTTCGACGCCGGTCACATCGAGCCGCATGGGATTGTCATCGATGCCAAGTCCGGGGTGACGGGGGCGGGGCGCACGGTGGCGACCGAGTATCTCTTCTCCGAGATCAGCGGCAGTTTTCGGGCGTACAAAGTCGGGATTCACCGGCATGCCCCCGAGATCGACGGCAACGTCGGGGCGCGGACCGGCGGGGAGCACTCGCTCACATTCGTGCCGCATCTCCTTCCGATCAAGCGGGGACTTCTGAGTACGATCTATACCCGGCTCCGCCCGGGCGTGGATCTGGCCGCGGTCGAGAAGACATATCGGGCACAGTACGACCAGGAGCGCTTCGTCCTCGTGCGTGGCACGCGGTTGCCCGAGATTCGCGAAGTCGTCGGTACCAACGACTGCGCCATCGGCTGGGCGCTGGACGCGGGAAGCAACACGCTCGTGACGGTCACCGTGATCGACAACCTCGGCAAGGGTGCTGCCGGCCAGGCCGTCCAGAACTTCAACGCCATGCACGGCTTGCCCGAGTCGACCGGTCTCGAGCGCGTCGCGTTGGTGCCTTAAGGGTTAACATTGTTCTGCCCCCGTGCGCGCGGCCGCGGAGCGGCCGTGCTCCGATGGGCGTCGCGAACCGCGGCCAAGCCGCGATTGCTCCCTCCTCTGCCCGCCGCTAGGCAGCTTGCTGGTGTTGAGCAGTAGCGGTGCGCCGTTCTTCTACTCGGGGCCGAGGAGGAGGAAGGCGCCGAGGAGGGTGAAGACGCCGTTGGCTGCCCAGCCGGCGATGGCGGGAGGGATGGCGCCGCCGTGACCGAGTGACAGGCAGAGCGCGAGCAGGACCCAGTAGGAGAAGCCGACCATCAGGCCCATGCCGGCGCTGGCGACGAGTGGGCGCTGACGGGGATTGCGGCTGGCCAGCGGGATGGCGATCAGGGTCATCACGAACGGAAGGAACGGCAGCGCGAGTTTCAGATGGAGATCGACACGCAATTCCGTCGTATCGATACCCTTGCGGCTCATCTCGTTGATGCGATGCCGGAGTCGGAGGAAGTTGAGCTCTTCCGCATCGGTGTCGAGGACGCGGAAGTCCTGCGGACGGTCGGGGAGTACGAAGTCTTCGTGGCCGAGTGCGGCGATGTCGACGTTGCCTAGGTCATCGAAGCTGCGCTCGGTCGCGAGATGGAACTCCCAGCGATCGCCGCGCCACTGCGCGCTCGGAATCTCCACCAACCGTTTGAGCTCGAAGGTGGGGCTGAAATCGTACACGGTGAGGCCGACCAGGCGTTCCTGTCGCGAGTCGAAGTGCTCGATGTTGTAGATACCGGCACTCCCGTGAAACCAGATGCCATGCTCGCTGAGCAGCGCCCGCATCGGCTGCTTCTTGATCTCGACGTACTCGATCTGCCGCGAACGGCTGGCGCAGTAGGGGACGACGATCTCGTTCCAGAACAGGATCGTGAGGCCGAGGATCGCGGCGGTGAGAAGCAGCGGCCAGCCGATCTGGAGCGTGCTGACACCGGACGCGCGCAGGGCCGTGATCTCGCTGTGGTGCGCCATGATGCCGAGCCCGAGCAGGACAGCGGCCAGGGTTGCCACCGGTACGAGCTGGGTGATGATGAGCGGAATCTTGAACAGCAGGTGGCGTGCGACCGCACTGGCGCTTGCCCCGTGCCTCAGGAACGAGTCCAGGTTGTCGAAGAAGTCGACGAGGACGTAGATCATGAGGAAGGCCAGCATGCACAAGCCGAAAATGCGTGCGCATTCGCCGAGCACGTAGCGTCGGAGGATGGCCGACGAGTTGACGACGGCGGCGCTCATGAATTCGATGCCCGGCGGAGCGCCAGACGGTTGCCGATGCTGGCAGAGATCGCCCAGGGCTTTTCGCGGGCTGCCGCCTGGAACAGTGCGAGCCCGAGCAGCGTGAAGAAGGCATTGGGCATCCAGAGGCCCACGATCGGCGGGACGGTGCCCTTCTCGGCCATGGTCTCGCCCGCGGTCAACAGCAAGTAGTAGACGAAGAGCAGCCCGAGGCTCACCGAGAAGCCACGCGAACGGACCGCACGCACCGGCTGGAGGCCGAGCGGGACGGCGATGAGTCCGAAGACGAGGCAGGCGAACGGGAGCGCGAACTTGCGATGGAACTCGACGAGAAGCTCGTTGGCGTTCGCGCCTGCCGTGCGCTTTGTGGCGATGGCACTGCGCAGCTCGCCCAGCGTCATCTCTTTCGGGGTCTTCTCGCTCGAAGAGAACTTGGCGAGGGCGACGGCGAGATCCAGTGTCACGTCGTACACGGTGAAGTCGGTTTTCTGGTAGCTCTGCTCGCCCTGGACGAACGTGTGGATGTTGCCGTCGTTCAACCGGAGCGTCACGTGGTGTGTGCTCTCGTCACCGACGAGCACACCATGTTTCGCCGTGACGGTATTGCGTTGATCGGGGTCGCGGCTGTCGGCGATGAGAATGCCGCTCAACTGGTCGCCGGGTGGATGGACGTGCTCGACGTAGATGACGAGACCGGCGAAGTCGTCGTTGAAGACGCGTTCCTGGAGACCGGCACTCGCACGCGTTTTCGCAATCTCATAGAGGCTCGTCTTGAGACCGACGTTGCCCCAGGGCCGTGCGTAGGCGGCAACCAGGAAGCTCAAGACGTAGACGACGATCGTGAACAGCATGACCGGGACCATCATCTGATACAGGCTGATGCCCGACGTCTTGAGGGCGACGATCTCACTGTCCGCCGACATGCGTCCGAACGACAGCAGGACGGCGAGCAGCAGTCCCATCGGGACCGTCATCTCCAGGAAGGTCGGCAGGATGTACCCGAAGACCTTGATGATCTGCGACAGGGGGACGCCGCGGTTGACGACCAGCTCGACCAGCTTCAGCATACGCGCCGTGAGAAGGATGAACGTGAAGACAGCGATGCCGAAGAGGAACGGGGTGACGACTTCCCTCAGGAAGTATCGGCGTAGAGTCGGGCCCATTCCGAAGCACCACATGCTATAGAAGTCGGGCCTGGATTGTAAGCGATGTCTCGACGTCATTCCCGCGGTCGGCCGCGCGCGCCTGAACCGGCGGCTGATCTCGTCTTCGGGATCAATCCGGTGCGGGAACTCCTGCGTGCGCAGCCCGATGCGCTCCAGGCCCTGGTGGCGGTGCCCGGGACGCGCGCGGTCGAGCCGCTTCTCGCGACGGCGCGGCGTCTGGGGGTTGCCGTCGAGTTGACCGACATTCCGGCGCTCGATCGGCTGACCGGTCGAGGGAATCACCAGGGGATCGCCGCCCGGGCCCGGGCGTTCCGCTACGCGACCTTGGCCGAGCTGCTCCAGAGTGCCCCACCGCTCCTGGTGGCCCTCGACGGGGTGACCGATCCCCAGAATCTGGGCGCGATCATCCGGTCTGCCGAGGTCCTGGGGGCAGGGGGGCTGATCCTTCCGCAGGACCGGACGGCTGCTGTCAGCCCGGCCGCGGCCCGGGCCTCGGCCGGTGCCAGTGCCCACCTCCCGGTTGCCAGGGTGGTGAATCTGGCCCGGGCGCTCACCGAGTCCAAGGAGGTTGGGTACTGGATCGTTGGCCTGGATCCAGAAGGAACCCAGCAATTTCAAGAACTTCCGGATATTGAGCGAGCTATCATTGTGATCGGGGGCGAGGGCTCCGGCACCCGGAAGTTGATTCGCGCGCAGTGCGATTTTCGGGTACAGATACCCGTTTCCGGCCGTGTGGAGTCGCTGAATGCCTCCGTGGCCGCCGGAATCGGCATCTACGAGCTGGGACGCCGCCTGGGGGTGTCGAAAGCTTGACACCTTCTGCAGTCATAGCTACTTAGGGTGGTTCGCACTTCATCCGCTCGCCCCGTTCTGCCACACCAACGGTGACGGGTGCGCCTCATGATCGGGGGCGCAACGGGTCTACGGCAGACTGGGAATGGGCGGCGTGTTCTATAGGCAAACATTCGAACGAGCGGTCGGAGCTGATCCGGTGACGCGCAGAAGGGGAGCGTGATGCAGCGAACGTTGAGTCTTGCGCGCGCTACACGTCCCGTTTGCGCGAGTTGGCGCTGGCGTAGCTCAACGGTAGAGCACCTGATTTGTAATCAGGCGGTTGTAGGTTCGATTCCTATCGCCAGCTTCGAGACGTCGAGATGTCGCGGAGAGGTACCCGAGTGGCCAAAGGGAGCAGACTGTAAATCTGCCGGCGTCAGCCTACGGAGGTTCGAATCCTCCCCTCTCCATCCAGAGGTCGAGCCAGAGGTCGAACGACGGGTCCCGGGATCGGGATCGATGCATTACGAGAGCCGCATGAGAAATTGCAGCGCGGGAATAGCTCAGTTGGCTAGAGCATCAGCCTTCCAAGCTGAGGGTCGCGGGTTCGAATCCCGTTTCCCGCTTCGAGCGCAGCGCATGACACGGGCGGTCGTGTCGAGCGCCCAGGTAGCTCAGTTGGCAGAGCACGTCCTTGGTAAGGACGAGGTCGGCGGTTCGATCCCGCTCCTGGGCTTTCGGGCTGCGCGCTGATCGATTGCTGAACGACTGAGAAGTTTCGAGCGAACGGGAGAGCCGGAGGAGCAATGGGTAAGGCGAAATTCGAGCGGACGAAGCCGCACGCGAATGTGGGCACGATCGGGCACGTCGATCATGGGAAGACGACGTTGACGGCGGCGATCACGAAGGTGCAAGCGGAGAACTCGATGGGCGAGTTCGTCGCGTTCGACCAGATCGACAAAGCGCCCGAAGAGAAGGCGCGGGGGATCACGATCGCGACGGCGCACGTCGAGTACGAGACGGCGAACCGCCATTACGCGCACGTGGATTGTCCGGGGCACGCGGATTACGTGAAGAACATGATCACGGGCGCCGCGCAGATGGACGGCGCGGTGCTGGTGGTGTCGGCGGCCGATGGCCCGATGCCGCAGACGCGGGAGCACATCCTGCTGGCCCGCCAGGTGGGGGTGCCCTACATCGTCGTGTTCATGAACAAGGTCGACATGGTGGACGACGAAGAGTTGCTCGACCTGGTGGAGCTGGAAGTCCGGGAGTTGCTGTCGAAGTACGAGTTTCCGGGCGACGACATTCCGATCATCCGCGGCAGTGCGCTGAAGGCGCTCGAAGGCGACGCGGGGGACATCGGTGTGGGCTCGATCGGGAAGTTGATGGAAGCGCTCGACAGCTACATTCCGCAGCCGGAGCGGGACGTGGACAAGCCGTTTTTGATGCCGGTGGAAGACGTGTTCTCGATCAGTGGCCGCGGGACGGTGGCGACGGGGCGCGTGGAGCGCGGGCAGGTGAATTCGGGCGAAGAGGTCGAGATCGTCGGGATCAAAGACACGGAGAAGACGGTCGTGACGGGCGTGGAGATGTTTCGCAAGACGCTCGATTCGGGGCAGGCGGGCGACAACGTCGGGTGCTTGCTGCGCGGTGTGAAGCGAGAAGACATCGAGCGCGGGCAGGTGCTGGCGAAGCCGGGGTCGATCACGCCGCACACGCATTTCGAAGCAGAAGCGTACGTGTTGACGAAGGAAGAGGGGGGACGGCACACGCCGTTCTTTAATGGGTATCGGCCGCAGTTCTACTTTCGGACGACGGATGTCACGGGTGTGGCGACGTTGCCGGAGGGGACCGAGATGGTGATGCCGGGGGACAACGTCCAGATGACGGTGAAGTTGATCACGCCGATCGCCATGGACGAAGGGCTGCGATTCGCGATCCGCGAAGGTGGCCACACCGTCGGCGCTGGCGTCGTCGCCAAAATTCTCGAGTAGAGAGTAACGAGTGAACGACAAGATCCGCATACGCCTTCGGGGCTACGATCATCGACTGCTCGATCAGTCGGTGCGGGAGATCGTTGATACTGTGCGACGCACGGGTGGGCGCGTGGCCGGCCCGATTCCTTTGCCGACCCAGATCCAGCGATTTACCGTCAACTCGTCGCCTCACGTCGATAAGAAGTCACGAGACCAGTACGAGCAGCGCACCCACAAGCGCCTGCTCGACATTCTGGACCCGACCCAGCAGACGATCGATGCGCTTGGCAAGCTCGATCTGGCTGCCGGTGTCGACGTCGAGATCAAGCTGCAGTGAGGACGTAATGCTCAGCGGGCTCATCGGAAAGAAGATCGGAATGACGCAGGTGTTCACCGACGAGGGCAGCCTCGTGCCGGTGACCGTCGTTCAGGCCGGACCGTGTACGGTGGTGCAGACCAAGACGGTCGCGCGCGATCGGTACGAAGCGGTGCAGGTGGGTTTCGGTGCGCAGAAGGGTTCTCGAGTCAGCAAGGCGTTGCGCGGTCACGTCGCCAAGGCGACCAAGGAAGCCTTTCAAGTGCTCCGCGAGTTCCAATCCACCGGCGACGCCGAGGCGACCCTCGACGCGGGCCACGACGTGCGCGTCGCGGACGTGTTCAAGGCGGGCGATGTCGTGGCGGTGACCGGGGTGAGCAAGGGGAAGGGCACGGCGGGTGTGCTGAAGCGCCATCATTTCGCCGGTTTTCCGGGCTCCCACGGTACGCACGAGTACTTCCGTCACGGTGGTGCGATCGGCAACCGGTCGTACCCTGGGCGTGTGTTCAAGGGTAAGCGCATGGCGGGGCGGATGGGCAACGAGACTGTGACGGTGTCCCATCTCGAAGTCGTCGAGGTGCGTGCCGACGACGATCTGTTGCTGATCCGGGGCGCCGTTCCGGGCGCACGCGGTGGCACGTTGCTGATCCGCAAGAGCGCCGACGCAGCCGGACCTGTTGAGGCCAAGGCTGCCGAGGGAGGTAAGTGATGGCCGAGCTGAAAGCCACCGTCTTCTCCCAGGCGCATGCCGAAGTCGGAACGCTCGATCTCGAGCCGGGTGTCTTTGCCGAACCGCTGCGTCGCGGTCTCCTGGCCGACGTCGTGCGGATGCAGACAGCCTCGCGCCGCGCCGGTACCGCGTCCACCAAGGAAAAGGGCGATGTCCGCGGCGGTGGAGCGAAGCCGTGGCGTCAGAAGGGTACGGGCCGCGCCCGCGCAGGGAGCAATCGCTCTCCGCTGTGGTCAGGCGGTGGCACGACGTTCGGCCCGCATCCACGCGACTACGGATACCGGATGTCGAAACAGGCCCGACGGACTGCCCTCAAGTCGGCGCTCGCCCAGAAGCTGCGCGAGGAGCGTCTTACGATTCTCGACAAGATCGAGCTCGAGGAGGCGAAGACCAAGCACTTCGCCGCGATGCTGAAGAATCTGGGCATCGACGACACTGTCCTGGTGGTCATCGACGGTCAGGACGATCCCATCGAGCGCTCGGCGCGCAATCTGCCGTTGGTGAAGGTGCTGCGCGCTGGAGGTTTGAACGTCTACGACCTTCTTCGCTACCACCAGCTGGTCATGACGAGCGCGGCCGTCGGCGCCGTGACGAAGCGCATGATGGCGGGCGACGCGCGGGGGGCGGAATGAGGTCCGATCACGCAACGATCGAGGCCCCGCTCATCACCGAGAAGGGCACCTACGTCAACGAGATTGGCAACCAGGTGGTGTTTCGTGTGCGTCGGACCGCCAACAAGATCGAGATCAAGCGGGCGGTCGAGAAGTTGTTCGAGGTGAAGGTCCTGCACGTGCGCACCGTCAACGTGCTCGGCAAGTTCAAGCGGGTCGGGCGGTCGTTCGGGCACCGGCCGAGTTGGAAGAAGGCTTACGTCACCCTCGCAGAGGGCCAACGCATCGATTTCTTCGAGCAGGTGTAGATCCGTGGCCACTATCAAATACAAACCGACATCGCCGGGCCGCCGCTTTCGCAGCAGCTCGCGCTTCGAAGAGATCACACGCGACCATCCGGAACGGAGTCTGGTCGCCCCGCTTTCAAAGAGTGGGGGGCGGAACAATCGCGGTCGGATGACCACGCGGCACCGCGGCGGCGGCCACAAGCGGCGCTACCGTATTGTCGATTTCCGTCGCGACAAGGACAGCGTGCCGGCGAAGGTGGCTGCGGTCGAGTACGATCCTAATCGTTCAGCCCGGTTGGCGCTGCTGCACTACGCCGACGGTGAGAAGCGGTACATCATCGCTCCACTCGGCCTGAGCGTGGGTGATCAGGTCATGGCGGGCCCGGACGCGGACATCAAGCCCGGCAACGCGCTCCCCCTGCAGTTCATTCCGCTCGGCACGATGATCCACAACATCGAGTTGCGCGCCGGTAAGGGTGGGCAGATGGTGCGTGGCGCAGGTGTTGCCGCGCAGCTCATGGCCAAAGAGGGCGACCACGCGCTGGTCAAGCTCCCGTCTGGCGAGCAGCGGCTCGTGCGGAAGGAATGTCGCGCGACCATCGGGCAGGTCGGCAATACCGATCATGAGAACGCGTCGTTCGGTAAGGCCGGAGCGACGCGCTGGCGCGGGAAGCGCCCGAGCGTTCGTGGCATTGCCATGAATCCCGTCGACCACCCGCACGGTGGCGGCGAGGGCCGCTCCAAAGGAAACCATCCAATGACGCCGTGGGGATTGCCCACCAAGGGCTACAAGACACGGCACAACAAGCGCACGACGAAATTCATCGTCATGCGCCGCAAGAAGCGATAGCCGAGGTCGTATACGTGGCACGTTCGATCAAAAAGGGCCCCTTCATCGACGAGCATCTCATCAAGAAGGTGCAAGCCATGAATGCCGCGGGTGAGCGCAAGGTCGCCAAGACCTGGTCGCGCCGCTCGACAGTCATTCCCGAGATGATCGGGCATACCTTCGCGGTGCACAATGGTCGCAAGTTCATTCCCGTGTTCGTGACGGAGAACATGGTCGGGCATAAGCTCGGCGAGTTTTCGCCGACACGGACGTTTCACGCGCATTCGGGCGCGCGTAAGACCGAGGTCAAGAAGTAGCGGCGCGCGAACGCGCGACGCGAAACGACGAGGATAGATCGACGTGGAGACCCAGGCGATTACACGGCATGTGCAGATCTCACCGCAGAAGGCGCGGTTGGTCGCGGACCTGATTCGCGGCAAGGCCGCCGAGGAGGCGATTGGCATCCTCGAGTTCAGCCCGCGCCGCGCCGCGAAGATCATGGTCAAGACGTTGCGGTCCGCGATCGCGAACGCCGAAGCGACGCAGAACGTCGACGTCGATCGATTGTACGTGAAGCGCGCGACGGTGGACGAAGGCAAGAGTCAGAAGCGGTTCTTGCCGCGCGCGCATGGGCGCGCAACGCAACTCATCAAACGTTCCAGTCATTTCACGATCGTCGTGGACGAACGTTCGGCACACTAGGCGGAGCACCGGGAGCATCGATGGGACAGAAGGTTCATCCGAAGGGATTTCGACTCGGCATCATCGAGGGGTGGGAGTCCAAGTGGTACGCCCGGCGCGAGTACGCGACGATGCTCCACGAAGACCTCCGCATTCGCCAGTTCATCAAGCGTCGGCTCTATCACGCCGGTCTCGCCAAGGTGGAGATCGAGCGCGCGGCCAACAAGGCGAAGGTGAACGTGCACACTGCGCGTCCGGGTATCGTCATCGGTAAGAAGGGCGCGGAGATCGAGAAGCTGAAGAGCGAGCTCGGCAAGCTTACCGGGCGCGAGTGTTTCATCAATATTCACGAGGTTCGACGCCCTGACCTCGATGCACAGTTGGTTGCCGAGAACGTTGGCCTCCAACTCGAGCGTCGTGTGGCCTTTCGCCGCGCAATGAAAGAGGCGGTTGCGCGCGGCATGCGGATGGGCGCACTCGGTATTCGCATCCAGTCATCTGGACGGCTCGGCGGTACGGAAATCTCGCGCCGTGAATGGTACCGCGAGGGACGCGTGCCCCTGCACACGCTCCGGGCGGAGATCAGCTACGGATTCGCGCAAGCCTATACGACGTACGGCGTGATCGGCATCAAGGTGTGGATCTTCCGCGGTGAGGTGCTCACGCGGCAGGAAGAGGAGCAGCGCGCCGCTACCGGCGCGTAGGCCATTCGCGCAAGCACAGTCGCGTAAGGACAGTCGCGTAAAGACAGTAAGGACGAAGCATGCTCGCACCGAAAAAACTCAAATATCGCAAGCGGTTCAAGGGGCGACGCGCCGGCTTGGCGTGGCGGGGCTCTGCGTTCGCTTTTGGTGATTTCGGGTTGCAGGCGACCGGGCGTGGATGGATCACCGCGCGCGAGATCGAGGCCGCACGGATCGCGCTCACGCGCCACATCAAGCGTGGTGGCCGTGTCTGGGTGCGCATTTTCCCCGACAAGCCACTCTCCAAGAAGCCGGCTGAAACCCGCATGGGTAAGGGGAAGGGCAATCCGGAGACGTGGGTTGCCGTCGTGAAGCCGGGGCGCATGATTTTCGAGATGGAAGGCGTCGAGCGGAGCGTGGGCCTCGAGGCCCTCAGGCTCGCCGCGCACAAGCTCTCGGTGCCGACGCAGCCTCGCGAGCGCGCAGGAGCAGGAGTCACCGGTGCGGCCTAGCGAGATCAGAGATCTGGCCGAGGGCGAGTTCGACACCCGCCTGCAGGAGCTCGAAGAAGAGCTGTTCGGACTTCGCCTGAAGCGGGCAACGGGACAGCTCGAGAATCCAATGAAGGTGCGGGAGGTCAAGCGAGACCTGGCCCGCTTTCTGACTGTCAAGGAAGAGCGTCAACGCGCGGGGGCGGCATGAGCGAACGTGGACATCAGCGCATACGCACCGGCACGGTCGTCAGCAACCGCATGGACAAGACGGCGGTCGTGACGATCAAGCGGCGTGTGCAACACAGCAAGTATCGGAAGTTTCTGACACGTCGCGCGCGCTACAAGGTGCATGACGCGGAGAATCAGTGTGAGATTGGCGACACGGTAGAGATTGCCGAGTGTCGTCCGTACAGCGCCGATAAGCGATGGCGCCTCAGCAAGATTACGGAGCGCGCGGCGAAGTAGTTCGCCGTTACGGAGCGAGAGGTCCTGAGTCATGGTGCAAACCGAGAGCGTATTGGACGTTGCCGACAATTCTGGAGCGCGCAAAGTCCTATGCATCAAGGTCCTGGGCGGCAGCCGACGCCGGTACGCCTCGATCGGCGATATCGTGGTCGTGTCCGTGAAGGAGGCAATCCCGAACGCCAAGGTGAAGAAGGGCCAGGTGATGAAGGCCGTCGTCGTCCGGACCGCCAAGGAAATCGGGCGTCCCGACGGGTCGTACATCCGGTTCGACAACAACTCCGCTGTGCTGATCGACAATCAGCGCGAGCCGATCGGAACCCGTATCTTCGGACCGGTGGCTCGCGAGCTGCGTGCCAAGCGGTTCATGAAGATCGTGTCGCTCGCGCCGGAGGTGCTCTGATGCGGGCCGGAAGTGCGCGTGTCGACCGACGAGTGTCGACGAACATTCGGAAGAACGACACAGTTCTGGTGATTACGGGCAAGGAGCGCGGCAAGACGGGTAAGGTGCTGCGCGTGCTTACCGAAAAAGGGCGGGTCGTCATCGAGCGGCTGAACATGGTCAAGCGCAGCCAGAAGGGGCGCGGGCCGCAGCAGCCTGGTGGAGTCGTGGAGAAAGAAGCCGCGATTGATCTCTCGAACGTCATGATCATGTGCGAGCGTTGCAATGCGCCCGTGCGCACCGGTGCGCGTCGTCTCGAAGACGGCACTCGCGTGCGCGTCTGCCGGCGCTGCAAAGAGGATATCGACCGATGAGCGAGCCGTCGCGTCTGCGCACCCGCTACCGTGACGAGGTGCGCCCGGCCCTGATGAAGGATCTGGCCTTCACGACACCGATGCAGGTGCCGCGCCTGGAGAAGGTCGTCCTCAACATGGGGCTCGGCGAGGCCGTGCAGAACGTCAAAATTCTTGATGGCGCCGTGGAAGAGCTGGGCGTGGTTGCAGGGCAGAAGCCCGTCGTGACCCGAGCGCGCCGCGCCATCGCGAACTTCAAGCTGCGCGAGGGGATGCCGATCGGATGCATGGTCACCCTTCGTGGCGATCGGATGTACGAGTTCTTCGATCGTCTGGTGAACGTTGCGCTGCCCCGCGTTCGTGACTTTCAGGGGCTCTCCGACCGCTCCTTCGACGGGCGGGGCAATTACTCGCTCGGCATCCGGGAGCAGATCATCTTCCCCGAGATCGACCTCGACAAGGTCGACAAGGTGAAGGGCATGACGATCTCGATCTGTACGACGGCGCGCACAGACAATGATGCGAAGCTGTTGTTGAAGGCGATGGGACTGCCCTTCAGGGGCTAGGCAGAAGTTAGGAGTTTCGGTGGCAAAGACGTGTCTACGAGTGAAGGCGATCCGCCGGCAGAAATTCGGCGTGCGGCAGTACAATCGATGCCCGCTCTGCGGTCGTGCGCGAGCGTTCTATCGGAAGTTCCGCATGTGCCGATTGTGCCTGCGGGATCTGGCGCGCAAGGGGCAGATCCCCGGGCTCGTCAAGGCAAGTTGGTGACCCGATGTCGATGACCGATCCCATCGCGGATTTCCTGACCCGGATCCGCAACGCGAATCACGGGCGCAAGCCGCGCGTCGACATCCCATGGTCGCGCCTCAAAGAGGCGTTGGCGCGCTTGCTCATCGAGGAAGGCTACGTGACCGACTGCACGGTCGTTGGCGAGGGTGTGAGTAAGCTGATTCGCCTCAGTCTGAAGTATGACGAGAAGCGCCGCCCGGTCATTCGCGGTCTCGCACGCGTCAGCCGACCGAGCCTCCGTGTCTACGTCGGCAAAGACATCATCCCCGCGGTACGTGCGGGACTTGGCGTCAACGTGTTGTCCACCCCCGCAGGCCTCCTGAGCGATCGCGAAGCCAAGCGTCAGGGCGTGGGTGGCGAGATTCTCTGTTCGGTGTGGTGAGGCAGGTTCATGTCACGCATTGGTAAACAACCGATCCCGATTCCGTCTGGCGTCAAGTTCAATCTCGACGCCGGCGCGGTGACGGTCAACGGCCCGAAGGGAAACCTCGGCATGCGGGTGAGCCCGCTGGTCGATGTGAAGGTCGATGACGGTACGGTGTTCGTGACGGCACGCGACCAGTCGCGCCAGGCGCGCGCGGCGCAGGGATTGAATCGCCAATTGCTGTCCAATCTCGTCGTGGGTGTCAGCGCCGGCTTCCAGCGTGTGCTGGAGATCAACGGCGTTGGGTACCGTGCTGAGAGCAAGGGCAAGGCGTTGCATCTCGCGCTCGGGTACTCCCATCCCGTCGTCTTCGATCTTCCCGAGGGCGTGCAGGCGAAAGTGGACAAGCAGACGGTCATTACCCTCGAGTCGGCGGATCGTCAGGCCCTCGGCGAGGCGGCCGCTGCGATTCGGAAGCTCCGGCCACCGGAACCCTACAAGGGCAAGGGCATCAAGTACGCCGAGGAGCGAATTCGGCGCAAGGCAGGCAAGGCCGTCGGCGCGGCCTCCTGAGGACACGGTCAAGGGCAAGAATATGTCGATCGCAGGAGCACGGCGCCACCAGGCGCGGAACTTGAGAAGAGCGCGAGTGAGAAAGCGCGTGCGTGGAACCGCCGAGCGGCCACGCATGAACGTCTATCGCAGCGAGCGGCACATCTACGTGCAAGTGATCTCGGACGAGACCGGCGAAACGCTGCTCGCTTCGTCGACGCTCGCGCCCGACGTGCGCAGTCACCTCAAGAAAACGACCGATGTCACTGCGGCGCGGACGGTCGGCGAGCTCATCGGCAAGCGCTGCATCGAAAAGGGCATCACGTCGGCGGTCTTCGACCGTAATGGATTTCTCTACCACGGACGGATCGCGGCTGTCGCAGACGGTGCGCGCGCCGCGGGCCTCAGGATCTGATAGGAATCGTATGGCGAGAGGGCAAGTACGACGCATCGAGGCGAACGGTCTCGAGCTCAAAGAGAAGGTCGTTCACATCAACCGGGTCGCCAAGGTCGTCAAGGGCGGGCGGCGCTTCAGCTTCACCGCGTTGGTCGTCGTCGGCGACGGCGAGGGCCACGTTGGCTACGGCTCCGGCAAGGCGAACGAGGTTCCGGAAGCGATCCGCAAGGGCATCGAACGCGCCAAGAAAGATCTGCTGACCGTGCCTATGGTCGGCGGCACCATTCCGTACTCGGTGACGGGTGTGTTCGGGGCAGGCGTCGTCATGTTGCGACCCGCGTCTGATGGTACCGGCGTCATCGCAGGTGGCGGCGTACGTGCCGTCGTCGAGCTCGCGGGCGTGAAGAACGTCCTCACGAAGTGCATCGGTTCCCACAACCCCAACAATATGGTGCGCGCCACGATGGAAGCGCTCATGGATCTGCGAGATCCCGAGAAGGTCGCCGCCCTCCGCGGCAAGGAGCTCGCCGAAATTCGGTGATCGACGCCATGGCTGACACTGCTAAATCGACGAGTTCGACGGGTTCAAAGATGGTCAAGGTGACGCAGGTGCGGGCCGCCATTGGTGGAACGCGCCGGCAGCGCGAGAGCCTGAAAGGGCTTGGTCTGCGTCGTATCGGCCGCTCTGTCATTGTGCAGGACACGCCGTCGATCCGCGGTCTGATTGGTAAGGTCGCTCATTTGGTTACGATCGAGGAATGACGATGGAGTTGTTGGATCTCTCTAATCTCCGCCCGAGTCCCGGTGCCCGCAGGCCCCGGAAGCGGATCGGACGTGGGCCGGGCTCTGGCACCGGCAAGACGTCGGGTCGTGGGCACAAGGGTAAGGGCTCTCGCTCGGGCGGCAATGTCGCGCCCGGCTACGAAGGCGGACAGATGCCGCTGCAGCGGCGCCTGCCGAAGCGCGGCTTCAAGCCCGTGTCGCGCCGCACGTATACCATCGTCAAGCTTTCCCAACTCGACCGGTTCGATGCGGGGACCGAGATCGATGGGAAGGTTCTTGCCGAAGCGGGCCTCGCGCGCTTGGGTGCGCCGGTGAAGCTGCTCGCGGACGGTACGTTGTCGAAGTCACTCTCCATCAAAGTCGAGCGTGCCAGCGAAGCAGCGCAGAAGGCCGTGCGCGATGCGGGTGGAAGCATCGAGGTGCTGGTGCCGGCGAAGCCGAAGACCAAGCCCAAGATGCCGGCCGCGTCCCCTGAGTCAAAAGACGACCAGGCCAAAACGACCAAGTCCAAGGACGCGAAGTCCAAGGAAGCTAAGTCCAAGGAACCCAAGTCCAAGGACGCGAAGCCCAAGGACGCGAAGTCGAAGGACGCCAAGTCCAAGGATGCAAAGTCCAAGAAGGACACGGCCCCGAAGGCTGACGCCGCTCCCGACGCGGAGCCACCGGCCGAGGATTCCGGGGCGGAGAGCTAGCAAGTGCTCGAAGGTTTCCAAAATGCCTCGCGCGTGCCGGAGCTCCGGCGCCGCCTCCTCTTCACCTTCGGAATGCTGGCGGTGTATCGCCTGGGCGTTGCGATTCCGACACCCGGGATCGACAGCGTTGCGCTGAAGCTGTTCTTCGAGGCGGCCGCGAGCAATTTCTTTGGCCTCGTCAATCTGTTCTCCGGTGGTGCGCTCGAACGCTTCTCGATCTTCGCGCTCGGCATCATGCCGTACATCAGCGCCTCGATCATCCTGCAGTTGCTGACGGTCGTGGTCCCGTATCTCGAGCGGCTCAGCAAAGAAGGCGATGCCGGACGGCGTCGGATCACGCAGTACACGCGCTACGGCACGGTCGGACTCTCCCTTGTCCAGAGCCTCTTCATCAGCTTCGGGCTCGAGCAGATTCAGTCTCCGAATGGCGCCTCGGTCGTCATCGATCCCGGATGGACCTTTCGCCTGATGTGCATGGTGACACTGACCTCGGGGACGTGTTTTCTCATGTGGCTTGGCGAGCAGGTCACGGAGCGCGGCATCGGGAATGGCATTTCGCTCCTGATCTTCGCCGGGATCGTCGCTGCGCTGCCGTCGGCCATCACCACCACGTTTCAGTTCATGACCGAGGGTGAGATCTCGCTCTTCACGCTGATCGGCCTGCTGCTCTTCATGGTGGCCGTCGTCGGTGCGATCATCTTCATGGAGCGTGGACAGCGCCGGATCCCGGTGCAGTACGCGAAACGCGTCGTCGGGCGGCGCATGTACGGTGGGCAGAGTTCCCATCTGCCGCTCAAGATCAATACCGCTGGCGTGATTCCGCCGATCTTCGCCTCCTCGATCCTGATTTTTCCCGGGACGATCGCGAGCTTCTTCCCGGACAATCCCATCGCGCAGGGCGCCGCGGACGCACTGCAGCCGACATCAATTTTCTACACCATTCTGTATGTCGGGCTGATCATCTTCTTCTGCTATTTCTATACGGCCGTCACCTTCAACCCCGTCGATGTTGCTGAGAACATGAAGAAGTTCGGTGGGTACATTCCCGGAATTCGTCCCGGGAAGAAGACCTCCGACTACATCGATCGGATTCTTACGCGTCTCACCCTCGGCGGTGCGCTCTACGTCTCCGCGGTTTGCGTGCTACCGACGATCCTCATCGCGCAGTTCAACGTCACGTTCTTCTTCGGAGGCACCGGCCTGCTGATCGTGGTCGGCGTCGCGCTCGATACGGTGGCGCAGATGGAAACGCATTTGCTCACACGGAACTACGAGGGCTTCATGAAGCGTGGGCGCGTGCGGGGGCGGCGAGGCTGAGCGAGAGCCGAGCGAGGCCGCGGTGAATATCATCTTCATCGGCCCTCCGGGATCCGGCAAGGGCACGCAATCCCTCCGCTTGGCGGAGAAGCTTGGCGTGGCGGCGATCTCGACGGGCAATATTTTGCGTGACGAGGTACGGCGAAAGACACCGCTGGGTGTGCAGGCGAAGCAACACATGGACAAGGGCGAACTCATTCCGGACGAACTGATGGTGAAGACGATCGCAGAGAGCCTGCAGAGTGCCAACTCTGCCGATGGCTTCATCCTCGACGGATTCCCGCGCACGGTGACGCAGGCCGAGGCGCTCGATGCGATGTTGCGGAAGCTCGGCTACCCGTTGCAGTGGGTGGTGAGTCTCAACGTGCCGAAGTCGGAGTTGCTGAAGCGCATCACGGGACGTCGGACCTGTCGCGATTGCGGCGCGATGTACCACATCATCTACGATCCTCCGACGAACGCGGCGCATTGCAACAAGTGCAACGGCGAGCTTTACCAACGTGACGACGACTACGAGGACATCATCTCCGCCCGTCTCGACGTCTATGAGCGACAGACGGCGCCCCTGCTCGACTACTATGCGGCGCGCAACGTGGCCATCGACATCAATGGCACGGGCTCACGGGACGAAGTGTTGGAGCGGATCTTCGAAGGACTCGGGGTGGCAGCATGATTATGCTGAAGCGTCCCGAGGAGATCGAGATCATGCGGGTGGCCAACAGCATCGTCGCCGAGGTGCTCGCGGCGATGAAAGAGGCCGTGCGTCCGGGCGTGACCACGGGCGAGTTGGATACCATTGCCGAGGAGATGACCCGCGCGCGCGGTGCCGTGCCGGCGTTCAAGGGGTACGAGGTCGGGGGACGTGTGTACCCGGCGTCGCTCTGTGCCTCGATCAACGACGAAGTCGTGCACGGGATTCCTTCGCCCTCCCGGGTGCTCCAGGAAGGCGACATCATCGGCTGCGATTTCGGGGTTTGCTACAAGGGCTTCTATGGTGATGCCGCGGTGACGATTCCCGTCGGCACGGTCGATGAGAAGATCCATGATCTCATGCGGACGACGCGCGAAGCGCTCGAGGCTGGGATCGAGGCCGCGCGGCCCGGGCAGCGTATCGGGGATGTATCGGCGGCCATCCAGGCGGTTGCGGAGAGTCGGAACTTGGCGATCGTGCGTGACTTCGTCGGGCATGGGATCGGGCGGCGTCTGCACGAGGAGCCGCAGGTCCCCAATTTCGGCCGTGCAGATCGCGGTATTCGCCTGCGGGAAGGCATGGTCCTGGCCATCGAGCCGATGCTGAATGTCGGGGGGCCCGAGGTCGAGGTGAAAGAGGACGGCTGGACTGCCGTCACGTGTGATGGCAGTCTTTCCGCCCATTTCGAGCACTCGGTCGCCATCGTGGAGCAGGGCCCCGTGGTCCTGAGCGTGCTCTGATGCGACTGTTCGAGAGAAGCAAGCATTCAACTCAAGAAGCAAGCATTCAACGGGTGAAGTGAGGACGATTATGAAGGTGCGCGCGTCCGTCAAGAAAATTTGCAGAAACTGTCAGATCGTTCGGCGTCGAGGTGTCGTGAGGGTGCTGTGCAGTAACCCACGACACAAGCAGCGTCAGGGCTGATCGAGCGACGAGGAAGCCATGGCACGTATCGCAGGAGTAGACCTTCCCAGGGCGAAGCGCATCGAAGTGGCGCTGACGTACATCTTCGGCATCGGTCGGAGCACATCGCGCAAACTGTTGACGGAGACCAGTGTCGATCCGAACGTGAAGACGGACGACATCAGCGAGGATGACATCGGCAAGCTGCGGCGCGCCATCGACACCTTCAAGGTCGAGGGCGATCTGCGCCGGGACGTTGCGATCAACATCAAGCGGTACGTCGACCTTGGTGCCTACCGAGGGCTCCGGCATCGCAAGGGGCTTCCCGTCCGTGGCCAGCGAACCCACACCAACGCCCGGACGCGCAAGGGGCCGCGGAAGTCGATTGCCGGCAAGAAGCAAGCTCCGGCGAAGCGTTAGCGAGGAATCGAGACAGGTATGGCGAAAACCGAACATCCGCGACCCGGAGCAGCCGATCGTGCGGGCCGTCGCAAGAAAGCGAAGCGCACGGTGCCCGAAGGGGTCGTGCACATCCATTCGACATTCAACAACACGATCGTGACTATCACCGACCCGACCGGCAACGTCGTCGCTTGGGCCAGTGCGGGGAACGTCGGATTCAAAGGGTCGCGCAAGGGCACTCCCTTTGCGGCGCAGCTCGCGGCAGATGCTGCGGCGCGGCGTGCGGTGGATATGGGAATGCGGTCGGTGCAGGTGTTGGTTCGCGGGCCAGGTGCCGGACGGGAGTCCGCACTGCGCTCGCTTCAGGCGGCCGGGTTCCAGATCAGCATGATTCGTGACGTCACCCCGATTCCACACAACGGTTGCCGCCCTCCGAAACGGCGGCGAGTCTAGGTCTAGTTCTAGGGCACCAAGGCGCTTCGGCGCTTGGTGAAGGAGGTTTCACAGCGTGGCTCGTTATCGAGCGTCCGTCTGCCGGCTCTGTCGGCGAGAAGGTCTCAAGCTCTTCCTCAAGGGAGAGCGATGCTACACCGACAAGTGCGCCATCGAGCGTCGGAACTACCCTCCCGGAGAGCACGGGCAGGGGCGTATCAAGTTCTCCGAGTACAGCTTGCAGCTGCGTGAGAAGCAGAAGTTGAAGCGCATCTATAGCTTGCTCGAAGGGCAGTTCCGACGACTGTTTGACCGCGCAGATCGTGCCAAGGGTGTCACCGGCGAGAATCTGCTGATTCTTCTGGAGCGGCGCCTGGACAACATGACGTATCGGCTCGGGTTTGCGAACTCGCGTGCCGAGGCACGCCAGTTGGTACGTCACGGGCACTTTCTCGTGAACGATCGCAAGGTCGATGTGCCCTCGGCGGCCGTGAAGCCCGGTGACGTCATCACGTTGCGCGAGCGCAGCAAGAAGGTTGCTCGGATTCAGGAGGCGCTCGAGCTCTCGCAGCGGCGAGGCGTGCCCGAATGGCTCGAGGTCGACCGGCAGAACTTCACGGGGCGGATCCGCGCACTGCCGACCCGCGAAGATCTCACGATGCCAATCAATGAGCGGCTTGTGGTGGAGCTCTACTCGAAGTAACCGCGCGGGGAGGTACCATGCAAATCAACTGGAAAGGCCTGATCAAGCCGAAGAGGCTCGAGGCCGAAGAAGAAAGCCTGACGGCGACGTACGGCAAGTTCGTGGGCGAGCCGTTCGAGCGCGGATTCGGGACGACGATCGGAAATTCCCTGCGCCGCGTGCTGCTGTCCTCGCTCTATGGAGCGGCCATCACGAGCGTGCGTATCAAGGATATCCTGCACGAGTTCTCGACGATCACCGGGGTCACGGAAGACGTGACCGACATCGTCCTGAATCTCAAGGAGATCCGGGTCATGCTCTCCGATGCTTCCCAGGATGCCATTCGGCTCTCGGTCAAGGGGCAGAAGAAGGTGTCTGGGGCTGACCTCGTGACGGGCCCGCACGTGCAGATCCTGAATCCCGAGCATCACATCGCCACTCTGTCGAAAGAGGGCGAGCTCGAGATGGAGATGACGGTTCGGCAGGGGCGCGGGTATGTGTCGGCCGAGCACAACAAGGACGAGGGCGATCCGGTGGGGACCATTCCCCTCGACGCCATCTTCTCGCCCGTGCGGAAGGTGAACTTCAATGTCACCAACGCGCGCGTCGGGCAGCGTACCGATTACGACCGTCTCGTGCTCGAGATCTGGACGGACGGCAGTGTCCGCCCCGAGGACGCGCTCGCCTACGCGGCGCGCATCGTCCAGGATCAGGTGGAAATCTTCGTCAACTTCGAGGAGCCCGCTGACGTCGCGGAGCCGACGGAAGAAGCCTCGGACATGCAGCTCAACGAGAATCTCTTCCGCCCGGTCGACGAGCTCGAGCTGTCGGTGCGGTCGGCGAATTGCCTGCAGAACGCCGATATCAAGTTCATCGGCGAGCTCGTGCAGCGCAGTGAGCAGGAGATGCTCAAGACCAAGAACTTTGGACGCAAGAGCTTGAACGAGATCCGCGAAATCCTCCACGAGATGGGTCTCGGTTTCGGCATGCGTCTCGAGAACTTCCCGGGACGGGAAGAGCTCGAGCGTCGCCGATTGCAGAAGGAGAAGGAGAGCGCCTAATGCGCCATCTGAAGGCCGGTCGCAAGCTGAACCGTTCCGCACCGCACCGGCGCGCCATGTTCCGGAATATGGTGACGGCGCTCCTGGAGCGCGAGCGCATCGAGACGACGGAGCCCAAGGCGAAAGAACTTCGCAGGTTCGCCGAGCGTATGATCACGCTCGGCAAGCGGGGGACGCTGCCGGCGCGGCGTCGTGCGTTGGCGTTCATTCAGAAGCCGTCTGTGGTGAAGCGTCTGTTCGATGAGATCGCGCCGCGATTTGCGGATCGTCCGGGTGGCTACACGCGCACGGTGAAGATCGGCATGCGTCGTGGGGATTCGGCCGAGATGGCGATCATCGAGTTGACGACGCGGGCAGCGGATCTCGAGACTCCCGAGGGCGAGAAGAAGAAAAAGCCTCGGCGGCGGCCTGCGAAGAGTGAGGGCGATGCTGGGGAGAAGAAGCCGCGGAAGAAGAAGGCGGCTTCGGCTGGTTGATTGAGTAGGTTGTAGGTTGGGGCGTCTTTGGGTCGCGGCGGGTGGCGTATGCCCCGCGGGGGCCCGCGGAAACGGGCCGCTCCAACTTCGTCGGCGACCGGGCGCACGCGAACTCGCGCTTCGCGCTCAGACAGCGCGTGCGCTGATCCGGTCGCCTCCTCGTTGGAGGCCTCGGCCCGTTCCCGATGGCCCCCGCGGGGCATACGCCACCCGCCGCGACGCGAGCGCACAGGTTTGGCCGCGGGTTTTGATCGGAGGCCTCGGCCTGTTCCCGATGGCCCCGCGGGGCATACGCCGCCCGCTGCGACGCGAG